>Ga0209445_1000028_pt1 | contig 75889 bp, 70 predicted proteins | sample MarorgKNORR_S2LV_4_FD_188223 | JGI IMG/M metagenome (GOLD analysis project Ga0209445, IMG submission 188223) | Marine microbial communities from the Southern Atlantic Ocean, analyzing organic carbon cycling - NADW_A/KNORR_S2/LV (SPAdes) (version 2) | ecosystem: Environmental > Aquatic > Marine >... | reverse complement strand
CTAACGTCTCGCCATTCTGCTGCGCGACAACAATGCCGAGCGCAAGCGAAGTACGCGACCCTCTTGATACTTCCGCGTCTGTAGCAATCGCTTGTTAGAAAGCACACTCACATGGCGATATTTGTGGCTCGAATCCCCTCGCCGTAGACGAACTGCGATCCGACAGCACCCACCACAGCGGTTCTCCGACTAAGGTTGAGGCCAATGCGCAGGCGCAGTAGCGGTTCAATGCCAGTACAATGGCCTGCCATCAGGTGTTGCACACCAATCTCCCGAAGCCGGTCGCCCGTCCACCCAAGCATCTCGTCTGACGCGTTGAAAAGATGGAGTCCGCCCATCAGCGCATGGATGGGAGCGTCCTCGATGCTAGCCTGGATGTGTTGGAGCGCATTCACGACCCCAGAGTGACCACAACCCAGCAGCACAACATGGCCGCGTTCGGTGAGTATCGTGAGGCTCTGACTATCGGGGACGTAATCCTCGACCCACTCGTCGTCTACAGGATCTCGCCTAGGGCCTCTTCGAGTTTCTCGACCGTGCGGTCGATATTCTGCAGCTTGTCCAGGCCGAAGAGGCCCAGCCGGAACGTCTGAAAACCCTCTGGCTCGTCACACCTGAGCGGCACCCCCGCCGCGATTTGGATGCCCATCTCGGCGAACTTCTTTCCCGTCTTGATGCCCTCGTCTTCGGTGTAGCTCACGACCACCCCGGGTGCTTGGAACCCGGGCGCAGCCACGCTCTTGATGCCCTTGCTCTCCAGCAGCGCGCGGACCTTGCTGCCGAGGTCTTCCTGTCGCGCGCGCATGCGATCGAAGCCGTAAGCCTCGGTCTCTTCCATGACCGTCGCGAAGATCCTGAGCGCGTCGGTCGGCATCGTTGCGTGATAGGCGTGGCCTCCGTTCTCGTACGCTTGCATGATCTGATGCCACTTGCCGAGGTCGCACGCGAAGCTCGTGCTCATCGTGGCTACCAGGCGCTCGAGGCCGAGAGCGCTCAGCATGACGAGACCGCAGCACGGAGATCCACTCCAGCCCTTCTGCGGAGCGCTTATGAGTGCGTCGACACCGCACTCCTCCATGTCCACCCAGATCGTGCCCGAGGCGATGCAGTCGAGCACGAGCATGCCACCCACCGCGTGGACCGCGTCGCCCATGGCCCGAACGTAGCTGTCCGGCAACATCATGCCGGATGAGGTCTCCACATGAGGCGCGAACACGACGCCGGGCCTCTCTCGTTCGATGGTCGCCACGACTTCCTCGATGGGCGCCGGCGCGAAGGCAGCCCGCGGGCCGTCTTCGACGGGGCGAGCCTTCAGGACGATCTCGTCGGATGGGATGCTCGCCATCTCGAAGATCTGCGTCCAACGGAAGCTGAACCACCCATTCCGAATCACCAGGCACTTTTTGTTCGTGCCGAACTGTCGCGCGACGGCTTCCATACCGAACGTGCCGCTGCCGGGGACGACCACGACCGCCTGGGCGTTATAGACTCGCTTGAGCGTCGCGGAGATGTCGTTCATGACGCCTTGGAACGACTGCGACATATGGTTGAGCGAACGATCCGTGTATACGACCGAGTACTCGAGCAGTCCGTCGGGATCGACGTGAGGAACTAGTCCGGGCATTTGTCCTCCGATGGGGGTGCCTGACACGGTTGATGACGAGGGTGGACGGGAGCGTGACTCGACGGCTCCGCTGCAGGTCAGCATGGTGGTTGGGCCCCGGCATCGCAATTGGACACGTCTGTGACGCGCTCTCTCATGAGCGCGAAGGCGCTGCGCGCGCGGACTGGCGGATGCCGCCTATTGGCCGAACTGCCGCAAGTGGTGGTCGATGTGCCGATAGCCCCAGCGGCCCGATTCTCCGCTGCTCATCGACCCGAAGAGGGGATGATGCGGAAACGGGTCCGATTTCTGTGCGATGAAACGCTCCATCAGGGCTTTGAGTCCTGCGACGTCCTCGGCGAAGTCGGTTGGCTGCGTGCCCCCCAGCTCCTGATCCGCTTCTGGTAGGGTCTTCGCGCCGTGCGGCCAGGGTAGCGGCGTGGAAAGAGCGACGAACCTCACGATCGTGCTCGTGACGAGGTTGCTGAGGTCGCTGCCCTGCCGCCGCCCAGGAAAGAATGGCCCATTCGCCTACTTCACCGTTTCGATCCGCCACCTGAGGAGCGCGCGGAGCTCGGACTCGAGTGATCACCACGCGAGACCAGTCCGCCAAGTCGCTGACCGAGGCGATTTCTGAGGCGTTGTAGTTTCAGACCGCAGGTGATAGGCTGCGTGGTCAATATTTTCAGACCAGGTCTCGGCGCCGGGCGGATCCTGCACTTTTTGAGGGTCTGGGGCTCTGCCGCTGGGGCGACTCAGGAGCAGCGTGGACAGCGTAATCCATGATGTATTATTGGTCGGAGGCGGAGGGGCGGGCCTGCGCGCGGCGATTGCCGTGTCCGAAACGAACCCTGGCCTCAGCGTCGCGGTCGTCTCGAAAGTGTACCCGATGCGCAGCCACACTGGCGCTGCCGAGGGGGGCGCTGCGGGAGCGGTCCGTCCAGAGGACAGCCTGGAAGCGCACGCGTACGATACGATCAGTGGTGGCGCCTGGCTCTGCGATCAAGACGCCGTCGAGGCTTTCGTGGAGGAAGCACCCAAGGAACTGATCCAGCTCGAGCACTGGGGGTGCCCTTGGAGCCGGCAGCCCGACGGCCACATCGCCACTCGTCCCTTCGGTGGCATGAAGATCGAGCGCACGTGGTATGCGGCGGACAAGACCGGCTTCCACATGCTGCACGCACTGTTCCAGACCACGCTCCGCTACCCACCCATCACGCGCTACGACGAATTCTTCGTCACGCGGCTTCTCGTCGACAACGGTCGTTGCCAAGGCGTGGTGGCGATCGAACTGGCTTCTGGCAGGGTCCAGACCTTGTTCGCCAAAGCGGTCATCGTTTGCAGCGGGGGAGGGGGCAAAATCTTCCCGTTCACTACGAATGCCAACATCAAGACCGGTGACGGTATGGCTCTCGCGTACCACGCGGGTGTTCCGCTCAAGGACATGGAGTTCGTCCAGTATCACCCAACCGGGTTGCCGTTCACGGGCATTCTGATCACGGAGGCTGCTCGTGCCGAGGGTGGTTGGCTCCTCAACAAGGACGGCTATCGCTACTTGCAGGACTACGATCTGGGGACGCCCGAGCCGAAGCCGGTGAAGCGCTCCATGGAGCTCGGACCTCGCGACAGATTGTCCCAGGCGTTCGTGAAAGAGAGCCAGGCCGGAAGGGCTGTTTCCAGCCCGTACGGGGACGTGGTGCATCTCGATATCCGCCACTTGGGCGAAGCGGAGATCGATAAGAAGATCCCGTTTGTGCGCGAGCTCTGTCTCAAGTATCAGAAGGTCGATCCGGTACATGACATGATTCCGGTTCGCCCCGTGGTTCACTACATGATGGGCGGTATCGACACCGACATTCAGGGCGCGACAGCGCTCGACGGCCTATACGCGGCGGGCGAGGTTGCTTGCGTCAACATCAACGGCGCCAATCGCCTGGGGTCCAACTCGCTCACTGAACTGCTCGTCTTCGGGGCGAGGGCCGGACGCGCTGCGGCCCAATTCGCTGCTGCTCAGCCCGCACCGAGCGCGGCGCTCATCGCACAAGCGGAGGACGAGGAACGCCGCCTGAAAACTGAGTTCCTCGACGCTTCTGGCCCCGAGCGCGTGGCGCCCCTGAGGAAGGAAATGCAGGCGGCCATGGAGGCGGGAGCCGGTATCTACAGGAACGCGGAGGGGCTCAACGACGCTGTCGAAACGGTGAACGGTGTGCGGGAGCGCTTCCAGCGAATCGGGCTGGACGACCACAGCCGTACCTTCAACACCGAACTCGTCTCAGTGCTCGAGCTCTCCAGCCTGCTGGACGTCGCTGGTGCGGTCCTGGACTCGGCCCTGGCTCGCACGGAGTCCCGAGGAGCACACCAACGGACCGACTACCCCGATCGCGACGACGACGAATTCCTTGCCCACTCTCTGGTGTACCGCTCGGACGATGGCGCGCCAAGGGTCGAGTTCAAACCGGTCACCGTCACGAAGTGGCCGCCGGGCGAACGCGTGTACGGGAGGAAAGCTTCCGATGTCTGAGACCCTTACCGTGCCGGAAACCGTCATACTAGAAGTCTTCCGCTACCGCCCTGAAGTGGAGTCGGAACCCACGTTCGACAGCTTCGAGGTTCCTTTCCACCCGGAATGGATGATCCTCGACGCGCTCAACTACATCAAGGACGATCTGGACGGCAGCCTGTCCTATCGGTGGGCGTGCCGCATGGGCGTATGCGGAAGCTGCGGAATGCTGGCCAACGGCCAGCCGGTGCTGACTTGCGCGACGTACTTGGAGAGCCTGCTGCCGGGCCCCATCCGCATCGAGCCGCTCGAGGGCTTCCCCGTGATCCGCGATCTGGTCGGGGACATCGGGGACTTCATGAACAAGCTCTCCGATGTCAAACCGTGGCTCATTCGCGACGAAGAGAAGCCGGTGGAGGACGGCGAGTACTTGCAGACGCCCTCGCAACTTGCCGACTACAAGCAGTACTCGATGTGCATCAACTGCATGCTTTGTTATTCCGCATGTCCCGTCTATCGCCTCGAGCCCGAGTTCATCGGTCCTGCGGCCATCGCGCTCGCGCAACGTTACAACCTGGACTCGCGCGACGAGGGCGCTGAGGAGAGGATGGACGTGCTTTCCCAGCACGACGGCATCTGGGGCTGCACGCTCGTGGGCGAGTGCACGGAGGTGTGTCCGAAGGGCGTCGACCCGGCTGGCGCCATCCAGCGCTACAAGGTTTCCGCGACCATGGACTACTTCAAGTCTCTCCTCATGCCGCGGAGCTCGTCATGAACCCCGGGTACCGGCTGTACTATCCGCGGTGGTATCGCAAGCGCGTCCCCATTTTCTGGTGGCTGCACAAGCGGTCGTACGCGGTGTTCATCGCGCGTGAGTTGACGAGCGTGTTCGTCGTCTATGCTGTGGCTGTCGTCGTGGCGCTCGTGCTCACCTTGAACAAGGGCGAGCCCGCCTGGGAGGCGGCGATGAGTCGGCTCTCACATCCACTCGTGATCACGGCCCATGTGCTCGTGCTCTTCGTCATCCTCTTCCACACCATCACCTGGCTCAACCTGGCCCCCATGGCCATCGTCGTGAAGCTCGGTGATCGCAAGGTGCCCCCCACCGCGGTGCTCATCGGTCACTACGGGGCATGGTTCGCATGCTCGGTTGTCGTGGCCTGGCTCCTACTCTGGAGGTAGCGATGAAGCGATCCCGGGAGCCCATCATTTGGGTACTGTTCGGCGGCGGCGGCATGGCGTCGGCGCTCTTCCTTCCGGTGCTGATCCTCGTGCTGTTCATCGCGCTGCCTCTAGGTTGGGTGCAGAGTGCGCCGATCGACGATCTGCAATGGCTCGTTCGCCATCCGCTGACGCGCCTCGGCTTGATCGTCTTCGTCATGCTCTGCCTGTTCCACTGGGCGCACCGCTTCCGCTACACGCTGTACGACGGCCTGCAGCTCTCCCACCTCAACGAGGTCATAGCGGTGCTGATGTATGGGATGGCGATGGTCGGTACGGTCGTGGGCGCGTACCTCATTTGGGGGGTTGGCTAAGCACGGGATCGTGCTTTCGGGGCCTTTGGCACCTTTTGAGACCGGCCGACGTAGAGGTGTGCTAGTCGTTGAGGGCCTTAGGGCCATGGTGGAAGACGGGGTGGGGAGGGGAAGTGGACCGGGGAAATTTCTTGCGGGCCGTCATGTCTGCGTCCGTGCTGTTCGCGTTCGCCTGCAGTACGCCAAGCGGTCCGGAAAGGCCGACTCACGGCTCGGCGGGGACCCTTCCGAGCGCTAGTGCCATCCAAGGTCGCTTGGTATTCCGGGGAGAGTGCGCCTCCTGTCACGCTTCCGGCGACGGCTGCGACCCCTTTGTATGACCGCGTGCGGGAGTTGCTGCCGCCGCTCTAGCGGGTACCTTTCAGAAGCCGCCAGGGGCATCCGGATAAAGTATCCGGATTGAGAGAGACCCTTGGAACCTGATCCGGTTCAAACCGGCGGAGGGAGCGCGGCAGAAGACGAGGTCCGTTGGCCCGGGCCTCCCTCTGGCGGCTGTTCTACGCCCGCGCTCCTCCGCGATGAGTGGAGCACGAATGAGCAAGAGCAACGGTAGCGAGGTCGTCGGGACCGACTATCCGGGTGCGTACCCGAACTCCAAGAAGGTCTACATCGAGGGCACCCGAGGGATCGCCGTCCCCGTGCGGGAGATCCACCTGTCTGGCGGAGAGCCGCCGCTCCGGGTGTACGATACGAGTGGCCCTCAAGACCTCGATGTGCGTGAGGGCCTACCTCCGCTTCGCGAGCAATGGATCCAGGAGCGCGGCACGCACGAGACCGGGCGTACGCGCGAACTCGCGGCCGATGTCGAAATGCCGGAAGCGCTCAAGACTCGCACCGTTCGAGGTTCCGGTTCCGTCACGCAGATGACGTACGCGAGAAACGGCGAGATAACCCCCGAGATGGAGTTCGTGGCGATCCGCGAAGGCGTCGAGCCTGTGTTTGTGCGCGACGAAGTCGCCCGGGGCCGAGCGATCATCCCGGCGAACATCAACCACCCTGAGATCGAGCCGATGGCCATCGGTCGCAATTTCAAGGTGAAGATCAACGCCAACATCGGGAATTCGGCGGTTAGCTCGTCGATCGAAGAAGAGGTCGCGAAGCTGCGGTGGGCGACGCTCTGGGGCGCCGACACGGTCATGGATCTGTCGACTGGTAAGAATATCCACGAGACACGGGAGTGGATCCTGCGCAACTCGCCCGTCCCCATCGGGACGGTGCCGATATACCAGGCACTCGAGAAGGTAGGCGGCGTGCCAGAGGAGCTCACCTGGGAGATCTATCGCGACACCATCATCGAGCAGTGCGAGCAGGGCGTGGACTACTTCACCGTGCACGCCGGTGTCTTGCTGCGCTTCATCCCGATGACTGCGCATCGTATGACGGGCATCGTGTCGCGTGGCGGCTCCATTCTCGCCAAGTGGTGCATGGCCCACCACCAGGAGAATTTCACCTACACCCACTTTCCCGAGCTGTGCGAGATCATGGCCGAGTACGACGTGTCGTTCTCGCTGGGGGACGGACTACGCCCAGGCTCCATCGCGGACGCGAACGACGAGGCGCAATTCGCGGAACTGAAAGTACAGGGCGACCTGACGCGCGTGGCGTGGAAGCACGGCGTGCAGGTGATGAACGAAGGGCCCGGCCACGTCCCCATGCATCTCATCAAGGAGAACATGGAGAAGCAGTTGGAGTGGTGTGAGGAGGCCCCGTTCTACACGCTTGGACCGCTGACCACCGACATCGCGCCCGCGTACGACCACATCACGAGCGCGATCGGCGCGGCCCAGATCGGATGGTACGGCACGGCAATGCTCTGCTACGTGACCCCGAAGGAGCACCTCGGGCTTCCCAACCGCGACGACGTAAAGGCCGGTGTGATCACGTACAAGATCGCGGCGCATGCAGCCGACTTGGCCAAGGGCCACCCGGGTGCCCAGGACTGGGACAACGCGATCTCGAAAGCGCGCTTCGAGTTCCGATGGCGCGACCAGTTCAACCTCTCGCTCGATCCTATCACGGCGCTCGAGTACCACGACGAGACCCTCCCCGCCGAGGGTGCCAAGGTGGCGCACTTCTGCTCGATGTGCGGGCCGAAGTTCTGCTCGATGAGAATCAGCGAGGACGTTCGACAGTACGCGAAGGAGCAGGGCCTGGACACCGTCGAAGCCATCGAGGCTGGGATGCAGCAGATGGCGACGGAGTTCCGCGACAAGGGCGGGGAGATCTACGTGGAGGTAGGCGACTGATATGTACCTCGACCGGGGCATCGCCTGCCTTTGGGCGCTCGTAGGCCTGTTCGCCGTGGGGCCCACGGAACTGGTGGCGCAGGATCGAGATGCCCAGCTAGAGCGCTCGCAGGACCGCGGTCAGCAGCTCTTCGCCGCGCACTGCGCCCGCTGCCATGGGCTAGCAGGCAATGGTGGAGAGGGTCCGTCACTGCTCGGTCGTCGGTTCGAGCGCGCCGCCGAGCAAAGCGACCTGGTCCGGATCGTGCTCGACGGAATCCCAGGCACCGCGATGTCTCGCACGTGGGTCGACGAGAGCGAAGCCGCTGACATCGCCGCGTATGTGTGGACGTTGGCGCGTGTCGCTGAGGGGCCGATTCCAGGCGATGCGGAGTCGGGCCGGCGACTGTTCGAGGGCAGCGCGGGATGCTCCGAGTGCCACATCGTTAACGGAAAGGGTGTCGGATTGGGCCCGGACATGTCCGACATCGGTGCGCGTCGGGGCCTGCCCTTCCTACGCGAATCCATTCTGCTGCCCGGGTCGTCGATCCCCCAGGGTCCGATCAGCCTGCACTCGAGCTTTCTGGTCGTGAGCGTGGTCATGAAAGACGGAACCGAGCTGCGTGGCATGCGCGTCACGGAAGATGCGTTCGCTTTGAACCTGCGCGACCGGCGCGGGCGCTATCACTCCATCAACAAGAGTCAGATTGCATCACTGGATCGGGAGACAGGCGCGAGCCTGATGCCCGACTATCGCGAGCGTCTGACAGAGGATCAGGTGACCAACATCGTGGCATACATGGCGAGCCTACGGGGGTGGCGATGATCGTGCCGCGCGGAATTCGGTGGGCGGTCCTCGCGTCGGTGATGCCGCTGCTCGTCGCTTGCGGAGCCTCTTCCCCCGGATCGCGAAGTGCCTTGCCGACCTCGCCTGCGGTCTCGACGACCGCAGTGCCCGTGGTGCCTTACCAGCGGCTCGTGCACTCCGACTCGGAGCCCGCCAACTGGCTCACCTATTCGGGGTCGTACATGTCGCACCGGTTCTCCGCACTGGATCAGATCAACAAGGAGAACGTTGCGGGCCTTGCCCCTGTTTGGGTCTACCAGGTGAAGAACCCCGGGCTCGTCGAGACGACTCCACTAGTCGTGGACGGCGTCATGTACGTGACCGAACCGCCCAGCAACGTGGCGGCACTCGACGCGGGCACAGGCCGGACCCTGTGGCGGTGGACCCGCCCCATGCCAGACGGCGTGAAGAACATCGGATTCCCACGCGTGAACCGTGGCGTCGCCGTGCTCGACGACCAGGTATTCGTGGGTACGCTCGACGGGTACCTGATCGCGCTCGACGCTGGGTCGGGCTCGGTTCGGTGGGAGGTCGAGGTCGCCGACAATCAGACGGGGCACTCGATCACCATGGCGCCGCTCGCGATCGACGGGAAGCTGATCGTGGGGATCAGTGGTGGCGAGACCGGTATCCGCGGCTTCGTCGACGCCTACGACGCCGCGACAGGCGAGCGGCTTTGGCGCACATGGACGATCCCCGGACCGGGAGAACCAGGAAACGATACCTGGGGGGGCGATTCCTGGAGATCCGGCGCGGGAGCGACTTGGCTCACCGGTTCCTACGACCCCGATCTCAACCTGCTCTATTGGGGCATCGGGAATCCGGGCCCGGACTGGAACGGCGACGTTCGACCTGGGGACAACCTCTACACCGCGTCGGTCATGGCGCTCGATGCCGACACGGGGGAGCTACGCTGGCACTTTCAGTACACTCCGCACGACACGCACGACTGGGACGCCAATCAGATCCAAGTGCTCTTGGACGACGACTGGGAGGGTGAACCGAGAAAACTGCTGGTCACCGCCAATCGGAACGCGTTTTATTACGTGCTCGACCGGGAGACGGGAGAGTTCCTGCACGGAGTGGAGTACGCGAAGCAGACCTGGTCCGAGGGGCTCGACGAGAACGGTCGGGCGATCGTGATCCCGGGCACCGAGCCTTCCTATAAGGGCACTCTGGTTTGGCCGAGCCTGCAGGGCTCTACCAACTGGTTCAGCCCTTCGTATTCGCCGCTCACCGGCGGGTTCTACGTGGCGGTCCGCGAAATGGGAGCGGTCTATTACAAGCAGGATGTCGACTTCGAGCCAGGCCAGCCCTTCCTGGGCGGGGGGGAGCAACGACTCGATGGTGACCAGGCGCAAGGGTGGGTCTACGCGCTCGACGCACTGACCGGTGAGCGTCGCTGGCAGTTCAACCTCCTGTCGCCACCGTGGTCGGGGGTGATGGCGACCGGTGGAGGATTGGTCTTCGGAGGTTCTCAGGAGGGCAACATCTTCGCGCTCGATGCGGACACCGGAGAGCCTTTGTGGTCGTTCTATGTCGGCGCCGCTACGCGTACGAACCCCATGTCGTACGCGCACCTTGGCAAACAGTACGTCGTGATGTCAGGCGGATATGGGGTGTTCGTGTTCGGCCTGAGGGACTAGCCCCCGCGGGGCCGGCGGTCTGTGGTCGGATCGGATCCGGGAGGCACGGGCGGGCCGACGCCGCCGTTGCCGCGGCCTCTCTGAAGCCCGCGGCGCACTTGGTCGGCGGCGTCTGAGGGTGGGCGACCCTCGCGGACCAGGCGTCGCACATCCGCGGGGATGTCGAGCATCCGGTCCTCCCGAGTCCGTTGCGCCGTCGCTTCACGAAGCACCTCCAACGCCCGGTCGGTGGGGACGCCGGTCTCGTGCAACTCAGTCAACACCAGCACCGCGGTCGGCGAGCGAGTCGCCTCGGAGTCGAGTGCACGCAGTGCACGCGCGGGAATGCCCCGCTGGAGCGCGTCGGCTCCGGCGACGAGCAGAGCGGCACACCAGCTGTGGGACCGAGAGCGGTCCGTGCCCGCCCCAGCCGCCCAGCGAGCGTCTCGATGGCCGGCATGAGCCGATCCATCGGCACGCGCTTGGCCACGCCCTCGAGGGCTTTGTTGAAGAGCGGCCCGTCCGGAATCCCGGATGAGCTGCCATCGACGGCCAGAGCCGACACGTTGGCGAAGACGGCCGCCGGGAGCGTGCGTTGGGCCCTCGCGCGTGCGGACTCCTGTGCGTGTGCGGCAGGAGTTACGAGTATCGCGAGCGCGAGCAGTGTCAGTGGGATGCTCGTCATGATCCGACTCCTTCGATTACCAGGGTCGCGCTCTGGCGGCCCCACTCGTCCGGAACGACATCGGGAGCATCGTCCGGTACAAACCATTCATCATCGACGAGGAACCCGAAGTGATGGGTTCCATTGCCGATCTCGAGCACCTCTAGTTCCATCGACTCGGCCAAGGTGAACAGTTCTTCGATAACCGGTGCCGTGGGCGCGCCATCGTCGCAGGCCGCGACAGCCAGGGCTCCAAGGAACGTCAGCACACGGTTGGTTTTCAGGGTCTTCATTTCCTGTCTCCGTAGGGATGGACGCCTTCTCAGTGGTTGGGCGTCAGAGACAAGACGGTCAGAGTCGCGAAAAGGTAACGCGGAGATTTTCAGGTCTCGCCCGCGAGCGGCTTGATTCCTCTCCAAGGCGCCGCGAGAATGGCGCCCATGAAGAGAATTCTCGTAACCGGGGCCGGCGGTCAGATCGGCTCGTGGCTCTTGCCCGCGCTCCGCCAGCACTATGGAGACTCCAACGTCCTCGCCACGGACGTACGCCACCTGGGTTCAGAAATCACGGAGCCCGGCCCGTTCCAACTGCTCGATGCCACGGATGCCAAGGCGGTCGGACGGGCCGTGATGCGCCACGACGCGGACACGGTATACCACCTCGCCGCGATCCTCTCGGCGGTGGGAGAGAGCGACCCACGCCTCGCATGGCACGTGAACATGGCAAGCCTGGAATCGGTGCTCGACGTGGCGCGAGAACAGAGGTGTGCCGTGTTCACGCCGAGTTCGATCGGAGTGTTCGGGCCCGACACACCCAAAGACCGAACTCCTCAGGACACCTTGATGCGGCCGTCCACGATCTACGGGGTGACCAAGGTGGCCGGCGAACTTCTGTGCGACTACTACCACCAGCGCTTCGGTGTGGACACTCGCGGAGTGCGCTATCCTGGGTTGATTTCGTATGGCGCGCCGCCGGGTGGGGGTACGACTGACTGGGCCGTCGACATCTTCCACCAGGCGGTCGCGCGCGGGCACTACACGTGCTTCCTCGCGCCTGACAGCCAGCTCGACATGATGTACATGCCAGACGCGGTGAGCGCGGCCATGGGGATCATGGAAGCAGACTCGACGAACTTCGTGCACCGCAATGCCTTCAACGTGACGGCCATGCAATTGGCGCCTGAAGCGCTGGCTGCCGAGATCCGGAAGCACCTACCGGAGTTCACAATAGACTACGACATCGACCCGGTGCGGCAGTCGATCGCGGAATCGTGGCCCGACCGTGTCGACGACTCGGCTGCGCGAGAGCAGTGGGGCTGGGAGCCCGCCTTCGACGTCGCGACGACCACCCGAGCCATGCTCGAGCAACTGCGAGAAGAATAGAGCCATGCCTGCCGATCGACTGAGCGCTGTCCTGAATGCGCACGTCACCAGCCTAGAGGAGGCGGGCACCGCCAAAGGAGCGGAAAACGTCGTGGTGGCGGTGAAACCGGCATTGGGGGATCGTGGCCCACGTGTCTACCTGCAGGGCGAGGGAGACAAGGAGTTCATTCGCCTCAACTCCAACTCCTACCTCGGCATGGGTCTCCGGCCTGAAGTGATCGCGGCCGAGGAAGAGGCCACACGAAGCTTTGGGGCCGGTCCTGGGGCAGTGCGCTTCATCTCTGGCACGTATGGAGCCCACGTTGCGCTCGAGGCGAAGCTCGCCGACTTCCACTCACGCGAGGCGGCGATGATTTTCTCGTCCGCGTACGCGACTGTGGTCTCCACGATTACGCCCCTGGTCACCTCCGAGACGGTTCTGATTTCGGATGAGCTCAACCACAACTGCATCATCAACGCGATGCGCTTGAGCCGGCCCGCGGGCAAGGCCATCTATCTGCACAATGACGTCGCTGCGCTTGACGCGGCGCTAGAGGATTGGAAGGGGAAAGCGAAGCGGGCGCTGGTGGTGACCGACGGCATCTTCTCGATGCGTGGCGATCACGCGCCTGTGGACGAAATCATGGCGATGTGTGTTCGGCATGACGCCGATTATGAGGAGAACGTCGTGTGCATCGTCGACGACTCTCACGGCGTGGGCTCCTTTGGGCGCACCGGCCGGGGGGCGGAGGAGTACACATCGAGCGCTCCCGTCGACATCCTGGTGGGCACGCTTGGTAAGGCGTTCGGAGTGAACGGCGGCTACGTGGTCGCGAACGCGGCGACGATCCAGTTTCTGCGGGAATCGTCGCAGATGTACATCTACTCCAACCCTATCACAGTGGGCGAAGCTGCCGCAGCGCTCCGTTCCATCGAGATCGTCGACAGTGACGAGGGTGCCGCCCTGCTCGCGCGCCTACGGACCTTGACCAAGCGCTTCGAGGACGGGCTGGGCCGGATCGGGATCGAGACCATTCCTGGTGACCACCCGATCGTGCCGCTCATGATCCGCGACACTCAGCGCACGCGAGATCTCGTCCAGTACCTGTATGACAACGGCGTACTGGCGACCGGTCTGGCGTACCCGGTGGTGCCGCGTGGAGACGAGGAGATCCGCACGCAGATCAATGCGGACCACACGGAGGCCGACATCGACCACGTGCTCGCAATCTTGGAGGCGTTCCCCGGGAAGGCCTAGATCACGCTTCTAGGCACACTACACGCTGGTGACCCAGGGCGTGGCCTCGCCGCGCACCATGGCCTCCAGAGCGTACTTCGGGCACACGAAGTCTTTGACGAAGTCCAGGAGCCCGGTAGCCAGGCCGCGCAACGACGCCTCCACGTCCTCGTCGAGGCATAGACCCTCTTCGTTGAACGCCGCGCGCACGCCCGCCACGGAGACCGATCCAGGAACCACCATTGCGCCGGTATGCGCGCAGACGGCCCGAAGCTGTTCCAGGGACTTGATGGCTCCAATGCGACCGCCCGCGACCCCGAGCAGCGCGAGCGAATCTTCGACGCCTTCGAGCGGCTGCATACCGAAGTGGAGTTCGCGGGAACCGGGCTCGGGCTCGCGACAGCCCTACACGTCGCCCGACGTCATGGGGGAGATGTCTGGGCAGAAGGCAGCCCCGGTGACGGTGCCATGTTCTCGTTTTCGTTGTCGCTGTAGGCGCGTTTAGAACCGTAGAACGCACACTCGGCTGAGAGCTTCAGCCCCGACTGGGGGCTTGGCTCGGCGCTCCAGCCGACCCACAATGCTGAGATCCCGAACGCTTGGAGTTCCTCATGAGCAAAACCTTCGCTATCGCGCTGCTCACCACACTTGTGTCGATACCGCTCGCCGCTCAAGACCCGGACTTCGGCGCGGCGGCTGACGAGGCCGTGGTGTTGCTGCAAAGCATGATCCGCATCAACTCGAGCTCGCCACCGGGCAATGAGACCGAAGTGTGTCAGTTCATTCGCGACGTGCTGGCGGCTGAGGGCATCGACTCCAAGATCTATGAGTTGGAGCCCGGCCGGGGGAACCTGGTGGCCCGCATCCGAGGCAATGGCTCGAAGCGGCCGATCTTGCTCATGGGTCACATCGATGTCGTAGGAGTAGAGCGCGATCAATGGTCGGTCGACCCCTTCGCGGGGCTAATCCGCGACGGCTACATCTGGGGCCGTGGTTCTCAGGACGACAAGGGCATGAGCGCGTCCGCGCTTCAAGTCTTCCTCATGATCGCGCGCTCGGGCGTGGAGCTGGACCGCGACGTCATCTATATGGCGAACGCGGGCGAGGAAGCGATGCCGCACCTCGGCATCGAGTTCATGATCGCCGAGCACTTCGACGTGATCGATGCCGAATTCGCGCTCAACGAGGGCGGCGGCATGACGATGGTCGGTGATGAGATCACGCGCGTCACCATAGCCACGACCGAGAAGGTTGCCACGCGCATGAGGCTGATCGCGCGCGGTACGTCCGGGCATGGCTCGCGTCCACGACCCGACAATCCGATCGTCGCCCTGTCGCGGGCTGTCGCCAAGTTCGGTTCCTGGCAGATGCCCATGCGTCTCAACTCGACAACGCGCGAGTACTTCCGGCGTGTCGCGGAAGTCTCGAGTCCCGAGACCGCTTTCCTGTACCGGAATCTGGAGAACCCGGCGATCAGCGACGTGGTCCAGGAACAGCTCCGGCTGAGAGACATTTCGGCCAACTCGATGCTCCGGACTTCGATTTCGCCGACGATCATCGAAGGCGGCTTCCGTAGGAACGTGATCCCGGCCGAAGCCATCGCGACCCTGGATATCCGTGCGCTTCCCGCGGAGGACACACTCTGGCTCAAGGCCGAGGTCGAACGTGTCGTCGACGATGAGTCGATCGAAGTGGTACGCTTTGGGCCGCGGCGGCCGGTTTCGGAGCCGATGCCGATCGATTCCGATCTCTTCCGCGCGATCGAATCCGTGCAGGCAGAGATGTTTCCCGGTGCGATCACGGTCCCGACCATGCTCACCGGAGGCACGGACTCGGCTCAACTCAGGGCTGCCGGTGTCCTGGCATACGGGATGGGGCTGCCCTCGGATGCTGCGACGGGATCGCGGGCGCACGGGAACGACGAGCGCACTCCCGTCGCTGGCGTAGGCATTTTCGTGGAATTCTTGTACAAGACGGTGATCGAGGTCGCGGGCGGATGAGGGAGTTCCTGCTGGTCGCTGTGCTGGGGTTCACGGCGTGTGAGGCCGCGCCGGGCCCTTCCGATTTTTCCGCGGTCTTCGATGGAACCGGCGGCCACTGGGTCGACCTCACGCACTCGTTTTCCGAGTCTACGATCTATTGGCCGACCGACACTGCCGGGTTTCAGCTCGACGAGCTGTCATATGGTGTCGTAGAGGGCGGCTGGTTCTACGCCTCGAACGCGTTCTCGTCGGTGGAGCATGGAGGCACGCATCTCGACGCACCCATTCACTTTGCGGAGGGGCGGCTCACGGCGGATGAGATCCCACTGACCGGGTTGATCGGGCCGGCCGCGGTGGTGGACGTGTCGAGGCACGCGACGCGCGACTACCTGCTCACGGTTGAGGACCTGACCATGTGGGAGGCCGAGAACGGAATGCTGCCAGACGGCGGCATACTGCTCGTGCGCACGGGTTGGGGAGCCCGCTGGGGCGACCGGACCGAGTACCTGGGCACCGACATGGTCGGCCCCGAAGCGGTTCCCGAGCTGCACTTTCCAGGCATCGGCGGGGAGGCGGCAAGCTGGTTGGTCGCCAACCGCGGCATCGTCGCGGTCGGAATCGATACGCCGAGTATCGACTATGGCCAATCGGCCGACTTCGAGACGCATGTGATCCTGTACACCGAGAATATCTCGGGCTTCGAGAACGTTGCGAACCTGGAGGCGCTGCCGGAGACGGGGAGCTACGTTGTCGCGCTGCCCATGAAGATCGAGGGAGGCAGCGGGGGTCCACTGCGCATCGTCGCATTCGTGCCTCGGGAGGGATCATGACTACTCAGCCTGACCGAGACCGCGACGACCTCAGCCGCCGGGATATGCTCAAGCTTGCCGGTGGCGTCGCCGTCCTGGCGGCCGCCTCTGGCTGTGAGGAGGGTGCTACAGTGTCCAGTGCATCGGCGGCTCTGACGGGGTCGCGTCAACTGATCGATCCCCTTCACTACTCCTCGGCGAGCGCCCTCGCGGCCGGCATTCGGGAAGGAAGGATCTCTTCGTCCGAAGTCGTCGAGGCGTGCTTGGCCCGCATCGAGCAGGTCAACCCCGCGCTCAACGCTGTCGTGCAGCTGCGTGCGGAAGAGGCGCGCGCCGACGCCATACGCGCGGACGAGGCCCAAGCCAGTGGCGAGTCGTGGGGGCCGCTGCACGGTGTCCCGATGACCATCAAGGACTCGCTCGACACGGCCAACTTGATCTCGACCGGGGGCACGCTGGGTCGGGCGAACTTCGTGCCGGAACGGGATGCAACCGTTGTGCGCCGCGCGCTCGAAGCGGGCGCGATCCTGCTGGGCAAGACCAACACGCCCGAGCTGACGCTCTCGTACGAGACGAACAACCTGGTTTACGGGCGAACCAACAGTCCCTGGGACCTGGAGCGCACCCCCGGGGGCAGCAGCGGAGGCGCCGGCGCCATCGTCGCGTGCGGGGGTGCGGCATTCGACATCGGAAGCGACTACGGGGGCAGCATTCGCCTGCCCGCCCACTTCAACGGCATCGCCGGCATCAAGCCGACACACGGCCGCGTCCCGCGCACCGGGCACATCTTCCCGTTTGGCGGTACGCACGACTCGTTCCAGCAGCTCGGGCCGCTGGCGCGCTACGTGGAAGACCTCGTGCTGTTGCTGCCCATCCTCGTGGGGCCGGACAACATCGACCCCGCGATCGTCCCCATGCCGCTCGGCGATCCGAGCGCGGTCGATCTTGCGTCACTTCGTGTGGGCTTCCACACGGACAACGGGATCAGCACGCCGACGACGGAGACGCAGGCGGTGGTGCGAGCCGCGGCGGAAGCGATGGCGTCGTTGGGCGCGCCCGTCAGTGAGGACCGTCCAGATGGCCTAGAGCAGACCTTCAGCATCGGGTTCAGGGTCTTCGGCGCGGATGGAAACGCCGCGGAGCGGAGGTTGTTGCGTGACGCCGGGACGGAGCAGCCGTCGATCGTGACGACTGGAGCCGCACTTGGTGCGGTAGAGCTGGACGAGCTGCTGGCGGACCTGTACTCCGTGCGCAGCCGCATGCACTCGTACTTCGAGCAGCACGACGTGATCCTGTGCCCGGTCAACGCGAAGCCGGCCATTCCGCACGGGACGACGAGCTTTCCGGACTACAGCTATACGCTCTCCTACAACGTGACTGGATGGCCGGGTGTGGTGGTGCGGGCGGGTACCTCTCCCGAGGGGTTGCCGATCGGGATCCAGGTCGTGACGGCGCCGGCTCAGGAGCATGTGGCGCTCGCGGTCGCGGCGCACCTGGAGAGCGAACTCGGGGGGTTCGAGGCCCCGCCGATCTAGTGAAGAGGCCTTAGTAAGGCCACCAGCTCGTCGACCGAGTCTTGCCTGTGTAGCGGGGGCCCACCCCGCAGGGACAGCATTCACACCGGCAGGAGGAAGGAACGGTGCGAGCGACAATCAAGGACTTGAACACCGTCCTCGCCGCGGTGGTCGTGAGCGGGGCTTCGCTGGCGAGCCAGACCGAGGCCCAGCAGGTTTTGATTCACGGTTTTGCCACCCAGGCGTATGGGCAGACCACTGATTAGGTGCAGGCCGGTCTAGCCGGCAACGGTACGGCGGACATGCGGGCTGCCGTGCTCCAGGGACGCCTCGCGTTCTTCTCGACAGGCACGCAGTTCGTGGTTCAGGGTGCGCACCGGCGTGTCGGTGGCAGCCCTCTCGCAGCCGTCATCGACGATCTCGAGCTCGACCAAGTCGTGAGGGTGATCACCACCATCGCCGAGCAAACCAACCTGTTGGCGCTCAATGCGACGATTGAAGCGGCTTGTGCCGGGGAAGCTGGAAAGGGCTTCGCTGTCGTAGCCACCGAAGTGAAGCAGCTTGCCAACGAGACTGCTAAGGCCACCGAAGAGATCGCCGACAGGATCCACGAAGTGCAACGTAGGACGTCGGATGCCGTCGCTGGGATCCGGTCGATCTCGCAGGTGATCCAGCAGATGAACGAGATCTCTCTCACGGTCGCGAGCGCGGTGGAGCAACAGAGCGTGGCCGTCGCTGAGATTGCTCGTAGCGCGTCAGAGGCGAGTCACGGCACGGACAAAGTTGTGGGCAGCATAGTGTCGGTGGCGCAGGCTGCGATTTGCACCGCGGAGGGGGCCGAGCAGCTTCGCGGCTCCGCGGTCGAGCTCGCCGAGGTCGCTGGCTCGCTGGACATTCTGGTCACCGAATTCAAGCTCGAATAGCTCGGCTTGCCAGCATCGATCATCGGACGCATGCTGCCCTCCCCGGGACTCGATAACTCCGGGGTTGCGATGTGTTCTGCCTTGAGGATTCGTACATGCGCCGTTCTACGTTCCGCCCGTTGCTCGTGGTGCTCATTCTTGGGGCTTCCGCGCCTTCCTTGCTCTCAGCGCAAGCGGACGCGCGCCTCGAGTCGCTCAAGGCGGAGGCGCTCGGCATGGTCGAGGACGACGCGAAGATGGTCCAGGAGATCGTGGACATGCTCTTCAGCTTCGGTGAGCTGGGCATGCAGGAGTTCGAGACCCAGCGTTACTTGACCGGCATCCTCGAAGAGCACGGCTTCGCGATCGAGCTCGGCGTGGCGGGCATGCCCAGTGCCTGGACGGCGCGCTGGTCGAACGGTACCGGCGAGCCAGTCATCGCACTCGGATCGGACGTCGACGGGATCCCGCAATCGAATCAGAAGCCAGGAGTCGCGTACCGGGACCCGATTCTTTCGATGGCGCCCGGCCATGGCGAAGGGCACAACTCAGGGCAGGCGGTGAATATCGTAGCCGCGCTGAACGTGAAGGAGCTCATGGAGCGAGAGAGGATCGACGGCACGCTCCTGATCTGGCCGGGCATCGCCGAAGAGCAGCTGGGCTCGAAGGCGTTCTTCGTGCGCGAAGGCGTCTTCGACGGTGTGGACGTCAACCTCTTCACGCACGTTTCCTCGAACTTTTCCATGACGTGGGGACATACCAGCGGCAACGCGCTGGTCTCGACGCAGTTCCGCTTTCGTGGCGAGACCGCACACTCGGCCGGGTCGCCCTGGCGAGGCCGCTCCGCGCTCGACGCGGTCATGCTCATGGCTCAGGCGTGGGAGTTCAAGCGCGAGCACCTGCGTCCGCCACAGCGCTCGCACTACATCATCGTCGAGGGCGGTGATCAGCCGAATGTGGTGCCGCAGACGGCCACGATCTGGTTCTTCCTGCGGGAAGTCGACTACGAGCACGTGGTCGAGATGTACGACGCCGCCAAGCTGATGGCGCAGGGTGCTGCGATGATGACCGGCACGCAGATCGATACCATCATGACCATTGGCTCCGCCTGGAGCCGCCACTTCAGCAAGCCGGTCGCGGAGGTTGCGCAGGCGAATATCGAGCTGGTGGGTCTGCCCGAGTGGAGCGACGACGACATCGCGATGGCGAATGCGCTGCAACGCGAGATGGGACAGGAGCCCCGAGGGCTCGCGACGAGTGTCCCTCCACTGCGCGGCCCGATCAACCTCGAGCAGTACGCGGGCGGCGGTTCCGACGATATCGGTGACGTCTCGTGGAATATGCCGACGGTGACGATGCGTTATCCGGCCAACATGCCTGGTGGCCCCGGCCACAACTGGGCAAATGGTATCGCGATGGCGACACCTGTGGCGCACAAAGGTGCGTTGGCCGGCGCCAAAGTGCAGGCGCTTACGCTTCTCGACCTGTTCCTGGACGGAGAGACGGTGGATGCGGCGTGGACCTACTTCAACGATGTGCAGACCGCGGAGACGACCTACACGCCGTTCATCACGCCCGACGACCATCCGGCGATCTGGTTGAACGAAGACATCATGGCTCGCTGGCGGGAGCGGATGCGGCCGTACTACTACGATCCGTCCCGCTTCGATTCTTACTTGGAGCAATTGGGGATCGAATACCCGACGGTACGAACGCGGCCGATCTCACAGGACGGAGGAGCAGGCTCATGAGCACGAAAGACACGGGCGGTGGCATTGAGCGTCGCGACTTCCTAAGGGTGGCTGCAGCAGCTGCGGCCGCGGGCGCGATCGACCCGGCATCTCTCGCGGCATCCGAGCCGGCGCTCGTCGCCACGATCCTGGAGCAGCAACAGCAGGGTCCTCCTCCCGTGCCGCTGGGCCAGGGCGAACACCCCGCTGTCGTCTTCCAGGCGTATCCCGGCGGAACGGGCTCGCTCATGGAGAAGCTGTGGCGTGAGCACGGACCCGCGATGTTCGAGCGTACGCCGATCGACATTCCGGCTTGGCCCGGGTCGGTCCCGAGCAACGAAGAGGACGTAGCGTTCCTGCCCGTGCATAGGCTGTCTGCGCTGGTTAGGGATGGTCACATCACCTCGGTCGACCTCACGGAGATCTATCTCGACCGCATCAAGCGCTACGACCCGGTTCTGCTGTGCGCGGTCTCGATCCTCGAGGATCGTGCACGCGAGGAAGCGCAGCAGGCCGATGCGGACCTGCGTCAGGGCAACTGGCGCGGGCCTCTGCACGGCATTCCGTACGGCGTGAAGGATCTGTTCTCCGTCACGGGCGCACGCACCACATGGGGCTCCGCGCAGTTCCAGGACCAGGTCATCGAGGAGGATGCCGACCTCGTCGTGCGGCTGCGCGACGCCGGCGCGGTGCTTATCGCCAAGCTCGCCACGGGTGAGTTCGCGCAAGGCGATCGTTGGTACCGCGGTCGTACCAAGAACCCGTGGAATATCGAAGAGGGCTCGAGCGGCTCCTCGGCGGGCCCGGGTTCGGCGACCGCCGCCGCGTGCGTTGCGTTCGGGATCGGCACCGAGACGCGTGGCTCGATCGTTTCGCCCTCACGGCGCAACGGGCTGAGCGCACTGCGGCCGACGTTTGGTAGGATTACGCGCTACGGCGCCATGGTACTCTCGTGGAGCATGGACAAGCCGGGGCCCATGTGTCGTTCCATCGAGGACTGCGCCTTGGTCTTCAACGCGATCCACGGCGCGAGCGAAAAAGACCCGGCGACGATTACGGCGCCTTTTGTGTATGACCGCAGGGTAGACCTGAGCACGCTGCGCATAGGGTTCGACGAGGACGCGCCGGAGTCGTTCCTCGAGAAGCTTTCCGAGCTCGGCGCCAATCTCAGGGAGATGAACGAGCTGCCGAACGCCAGAATGGACCAGCTGGGCGCCGAGTCGGCCGCGGCGTTCGACTATCACATCGCCCCGGGTGGCGTGGAGCCCGAGCCCCTGCCCGAAGATCTCGAACCCGCCGATCGCCGCCGTCGCGGTCGATTCCGGCGCGGCCGAGACATGCGCGCGCTCGACTACATCAACGGCCAGCGCCGCCGGCTTATCCTCATGCAGGAGATGGCCGAGGCGATGGACGGCTTCGACATGTTCGTGAGCGGATCCGGTGCGGTCGGTCTCACGAACGATACGGGCCACCCAGCCGTAATCGTGCCTTATGGCTTCGGTGTTCGGAATCCTGACGCGGACAGCCCGACGACGATGCCGCTGACCACGACGATTGTGGGAGACCTCTTCGCCGACGACAAAATTCTCAACGTGGCGCAGGCGTTTCAGTCGACGACCGACTGGCATGTGCGTCGGCCTGCGATGGACTTCTAGCGCGGCGCGGGGCTTCGAGTTCTTGGCAGGAATCGGGCACGGGGTCCGTATCAGCCGATTCCAGCTGCGCAGGCAGCTGTAGCACTGGCAACGCCCCCTTCCGCTGCCTCCGCCGCGTGTGAAGCACCATGCGGTGAACGCCGATTGCCCCTGCGGCGACGAGGCCGAGCGCCAAGTGCGCCCAAGCGAGCACTTCCAGTGTAAGAGGAGACGTGATGGCCTGGATCGAGTACCCGCTCAGCACGAGTGGCACAAAGACATACGATGCGATGCGACCGCTGTGCCGCCCGGTCGGGAGGCTGGACCTGAGACTTCGCCAGATGTGTTGGGTCGTGATCAGACCCACGGCGAAGAGCATGAGAGGGGCGCTCAGGATGTGCAGCTTGAGCGCCCAGGGCTCCAAAGGATGGTTGATCACCGCCCAAGGGTCCGAGGACTCGAGGAAGCGCTTCATCACGAAGTACGTGATGCCGCTCACGGCGGTCGCGATGGTCGAGCCGTACAGGAACCACCGGTGGAACCGCGTCATCGTGCGCCTACACCGAATGGGTCAATGATCGAGTGCAGCGCCATCACGCGGCGCGTAGCACGCGTCACGGCTCCCGAGGTCAACGTTGCTCCGGTGATGTTGGCGATTGCGCCCTTGAGAGAGAGCTGGTCATCGAGCACACGACCGTGGAACTGCGCGAGCCATCCCTCTGGGGCGCGGTACTCGGGCGGCTCTCTGAAGCTGACCGTCTCGACACGGACCACGCGGCCGTCGGTACCGACCACGATCATCAGCACTTGCGGGAGAGTGCGCACCCGGTCCGCATCGAAGTAGGCTACGCCGGCCGGTTCTCCCCGCCGCATCGCGACGTAGTAGGTCACCACCGTCGATTCCACGTCGACATCTGGGCCTGCGAGGCTGGAGGCTCTCGCGAGCTGTGTGTCGTCGAGGAAGGCAGTGCGCCGCTCCACTTCCGCGCCTGGAAATGCGAGAGCCAACGCTTCGTCCTGGGTCAGCGTCTGCGCGCCGACCGGACCCGCACACGCGAGCACGACGAGCGCGCCCGTCGTCATGGCTGCTCGCATCAAAAGAGCCAACCCAGCGAGGCATTGAGCTGGTTTACACCGGTATCCGCAGCCGTGGAGTGTATCTGATAGTCGAGCTTCAGGATCGCTTGGGAGATCGGTCTCCATGCCGCGCCAATCGAGGTCACCGTCAGGTCTGTGGCCGGGTTCGCAGAGAAGCCCGACGCGACCCCTCGCTGGGTGTTCACCCTCTCGTAACGTACGTAGGGGATCAGCTGATGGGGGGACCGCGAAGTGCGCAACACGTCGTAACCCGCCTGAACGTACCAGCCCAACATGTCGGTTCCGATGCCTTCCGCCCCCTCCAGGCCGATGAGCGCGTTCATGTCCGCTACGTCGCTCACCTGCGCGCCGGCGACTAGCGCGCGCAGGTCCCAACCGCGCGTCTTGTAGTCGAAGTGAGCGTCCCAGATGCGCACTCGACCGCCCACGCTTTGGCCGCCGAGCTCCTGACCCTGAGCCGTCTCCCCGCTGTAGGCCGAGAGACCGAGCAGCAACCCGGGTGTGCCCGTGTAGTCGAAGCGGCCCGCGACCCCCATGTCCTCGGCGAGCGCCTTGGAGCCCTTTTGTCGGCCGCCCCTTAGGCCCGCAGCGCTGAACTTGGCACCGTTGAAAGAGTTCATCAGGTAGAGGCGCCAGGAGAAAGCGTCTCCGCTACCGAAGAGGCCGATGCCGTTCTCCCTCCACGTCGTCGGGATGATTCGGTTCTCGGTGACCGGGCGTTCGGTGCCCAGGAAGACCGGTGGCTCGTGCAGCTCGTTGACGAGACCCAGCGGCGCGAGCAGCATTCCACCGCGCACTCCGACGTGGTCACTCAGCAGATAGTCGAGGTACGCGAACTCGAGGAAGCTTTCTTTCGCGTGCTCGATCTCGAGCTCCGAGTTGAAGATCAAGCGATCGTTGAACTTGTAGCCGACGTAGAGGATCGCTCGCAGAGCGTCGAATTTGTTGAGTGCACCCGACCTGGAGCCGTCTTGTCGCTGGGCGGCGAAATTCTGATACAGGAACTCGCCGTAGCCGCCGAGCGAGACGCCCTGGTTTACTCGGTACACCTTCGAGGCAGCCGGCCCGAGGCCCTGGATCGACGAGTCCGCCTCGACCACATCGCGGCCGAGCTGCAAGCGCTCGAGCTCGCGGGTCACTGCCTCGATCCGGCGCTCCAGCGCCGCGATGCGCGCTGTGTCGACCTGCTGTGTCGGCGCTTGTGCGGGAGCGGTCGATGGGACGGGAGCGTCGACTAACCACTGCTCCATGCCTCCAGTCCAACTAGCGGCCAACGCCCCGCTCTCCGCCTCGAGGAAGAGTGCGTCCACTTCGGGGTGCCGCGCGGCCCAGGCCCGGCCTTCCTGCGGGCCCATGACATACAAGGCTGTCGCCAGGGCATCGGCTTCCACCGGGTCGGCGCTGACTACGGTCACGCTTCCCCATGCCGGGGCTGGCTGCCCAGTGCGGGGGTCGAGGATGTGTCCCCATCGCATGCCTTCGGCCTCGATGAAGCGCTCAGACGTGCCACTGGTTGCGACCGAGACGCCGTGGACCTCGAGCCGCGCGACCCGACGTTGTCGTTGCTCCGGGTGCGCGATGTACACCGACCAGGGCTTCTGCGCGCTGCCCTGCGCCCACAGTTGGCCGCCGAGGTCGATGAGAGCCCGGTCTACGCCATCCGCCTCAAGCCCACGTGCCGCTGCCCGAAGCGCGGCGCCCTTGCCGAAGCCTCCAGTATCGATCCAGGCAGCCGGCATGTGTCGGACTACGACACCGGTGCGCTCGTCGATCGACATCGCGCCCGCACCCGTGGCATTCCGCGCCGCCAAGAGCTCGCGAGCTGCCGGTACGTCGCCGGCGCCGCGCAGGTCCCACGCGTCCACGAGCGCGCCCACACGAGCGTCGAAGGCTGCGTGCGAAGTGCGGGAGTAGCGCTCGGCCTCGGTGAGAAGCGCCGCGAGCTCCGGCGAGGGAGTGACCGGCTGCCCGACTTCCGCGGTGTTGATGGCGTGCATCTCGCTCTGTGGATCCCAGGTGCTCAACATGCGCTCGAGCCGTTCGACTTCACGGATGACGTTCTCGCTGGCCTGGCTCGCGTCGGCCAGTGACGCGGCCTCCACGATCACTGAAAGCCTCGTCCCCATGACCCACGCCTCGCGCGTGACGAGCTGCGATGAGTCGGTCGGACCGGCCTGGATGGAGGCGACGAAGGCCAGGGCCGAAAAAATGGCTGGAGCCACTGCGAATCTCCACGAAAGATGCGATTGAGAGTCGTTCTCAATTGATGTCGACGGATACTACGCGATTCCTCAGAGCGGTTCAAGGGAGGCAAGCGAGGGTGGGGGAGCCCCCCGGAGCTGGGGGATTGCCCGCGGGCCGGTCAGGGGTCATCCTGCAGCCCCTGACACCGATACCGGACTCACCCACGGAGCCTTCCATGCGCCGAATGATCCCTCTCGCGCTCTTCCTACTCGTGACGACTGCCAACCCTGCTGACGTCACGGCGCAGGCCGATTCCCGACTGGCCGCGCTCAAGGACGAAGCAGAGCAGATGGTTCAGGACCGATCCGAGCTGGTGCAGAAGATCATCGATCAACTCTTCTCGTTCGGTGAGCTCGGCATGCAGGAGTTCGAGACCCAGCGATATCTGACTGAGTTGCTCGAGTCGGAGGGCTTCGACATCGAGCTAGGGGTTGCCGGCATGCCGAGCGCGTGGACCGCTCGGTGGTCGAACGGGACGGGCTCGCCCGTCATTGCGATGGGTTCAGACGTAGACGGAATCCCACAATCGAACCAGAAGCCCGGAGTTGCGTACCGCGAAGCGATCCTTCCCATGGCGCCGGGACACGGCGAGGGGCACAACTCGGGTCAGGCGGTCAACATCGTGGGCGCCATCGTCGTGAAGGAGCTGATGGAGCGGGAGAACATCGACGGCACACTGTTGCTTTGGCCGGGCGTCGCGGAAGAGTTGGTCGCCTCCAAGGCGTTCTTCGTACGCGAAGGCACCTTCGACGGCGTCGACGTGAACCTCTTCACGCACGTATCGAACGGCTTCGGCATGAGCTGGGGGCAGGGGGGAGGGAACGCGCTCTGGTCGGTCCAGTTCCGTTTCACCGGTGAAACCGCCCACTCGGCGGGGTCGCCCTGGCGGGGTCGTTCCGCGCTCGACGCCATCATGCTCATGGCGCAAGCGTGGGAGTTCAAGCGCGAGCACCTGCGGCCCGCGGCGCGGTCGCACTACATCATCGTCGAGGGTGGCGACCAGCCCAACGTCGTGCCTCAGACCGCGACGATCTGGTTCTACTTCCGGGAGCGGGACTACGAGCTCACCAAGGAGCAATACGACGCGGCGGTCCTGATGGCCCAGGGTGCCGCGCTCATGACGGGCACGCAGATCGACACCATCATGACCGTCGGATCGGCCTGGGGCCGGCACTTCAGCAAGCCGGTGGCGGAGGTCACCTACGCCAACATCGAGCGCGTCGGCATGCCGGAGTGGAGTGACGACGACCGCCGCTTCGCCGAGGCGTTCCAAGGGGAGATGGGCGTCGATATCGTCGGCCTTTCCGACACGATCGGCTCTCTTCGTGGTCCCGTCGACTTGTCGCGGTCCCTCGGCGGCGGCTCGGACGACATCGGCGATGTATCGTGGAACATGCCGACCGTGACGCTCCGTTACCCGTCGAACATGAGTGGTGGTCCCGGGCACAACTGGGCAAACGGAATCGCGATGGCGACGCCCATTGCTCACAAGGGCGGAGTCGCGGGGGCGAAGGTCCAGGCTTTGACGCTGCTCGACCTCTTCCTCGATGGCGAGACGGTCGATGCCGCATGGGACTACTTCAACGATGTGCAGAGCGAGGAGGCCGAATACATCCCCTTCATCGCGCCGACGGACCAGCCCGCGATCTGGCTGAACGAGGAGCTCATGGCGCGCTGGCGCCCCCAGATGCGCCCCTTTTACTTCGACGCCACGCGCTTCGACACCTATCTCGAGCAGCTAGGGATCGAGTATCCAACGATCCGAACCCGGCCGATTTCTGAGGATGGCTCGGCGCCGGACGCCCGCTGAATTCGCACGCCATGCGTACGTGGCTCTTGGCTGGGGCGATATGTTGGTGCCCCGGGGTCGCTAGCGCCCAAGCGATCGACGTCGTTGAACTAACCGTCGACCAGATTCAAGCAGCATACGCCGCCGGGGAATACACAGCGGTGGAGCTCACGCGGGCGTACCTCGATCGCATTGAGCTCTACGAGGAGCACTACAATGCGTTCATCTCGATGAACGCGGACGCGTTGCTCGTCGCCGCTGAGCTCGACGAGCAATACGTCGCCGCGGGGCCGGTTGGCCCACTGCACGGCGTGCCCGTCGTCATCAAGGACAACATCGACCAGGCGGGACGAGTCACCACTGCGGGCTTCGACGGTTTCAGTGGTGCGACCGGTGGTATCGACATGATCCCGGATGACAACGCCGCGGTGGTCGACCGCCTCCGCGCCGCGGGCGCGATCATCCTGGGCAAGACCAACCTGCCCGACTTCGCAGGCCACGGCACGCGCACTGAGAGCACGGTCGCTGGGGTGACGCTCAACCCGTACAACGTGGACAAGGTGCCGGGTGGGTCGAGCGGTGGCACCGCAACGGCGGTCAACGCCAGCTTCGCGGTGCTCGGGCTCGGGACCGAGACCGGTGGGTCTCTGCAAAACCCGGCTTCTGCTCAAGGACTGGTCGCCGTAAAGGTCACATACGGCCTAGCACCCATCGAGGGCATCGTGCCTCTGAGCGGCACCTACGTCGACGTCGTAGGCCCGCTGGCTCGCACGGTGCGCGATGCGGCCCGCACGCTTGATGTCATTTCAGGACCGACGCCCGAGGATCCCGCGACGTTTGCTGCGGTGGGTCACATGCCCGAGGGTGGTTACCTCGCTTCGCTCGAAGGGGCGACCCTGGAGGGCAAGCGCTTCGGGCTCGTGGGTCCGGGTTGGCGCAACCAGTGGCTCCCGCTCGATCCGTTGACGGAAGTGGAGTACCGGGACGCGATCGCCACGCTCGTAGGCCTCGGAGCCGAGGTCGTGGAGGACCCATTCGAGGGGAGCGGCTTCATCGAATTGTATGGCGAGCGTCCCCGGGTCCCCTCACAGGGCGCGTACGACATGCTGCGATACATGCAGGGGCTCGGGCCGAATGCCTCGTTCCACAGCGTTCAGGAATGGGAGGTCCTGAGTGGCCGAGAGTTCCGGCGCGGACGCGGGCGAGGCGGGCGGGGTGGTCGCGGCCCCACCTCGCCGGCGCGGCCTAGCGCCACCGAGGCCGGGGATGCCTTCCAGGCGTGGCGCATGCGCATACGCGAACTGTATCGAGGCGTGTTCGAAGAGCACGACCTGGACGGACTCTTCTTCCCACAGGCGGGCGCCCCGAACCGCGACATGGTGGAAGATCCGGAGCGTCCGGACTACAAGCCGAACAACTGGCCGGAACTGCCCAGCAACATCATCAACGACTTCGGTGTGCCGGTCGTCACTGTCCCATACAGCTACTACGAGGACGGTACTCCCTTCGTGCTCGCCTTCGTCGGGGACCTATGGACCGAGGCGGAGTTGCTGGGCTACGCCTACTTGCTGGAGCAAGCAACGAAGGCGCGAGTGGCCCCTCGATTGTCGGCGGCGCCTCGGAGTTAGCAGCCTGTGGCAGACGTCCGGCGGGCTGCTAAGTTCCGTTTCAACATAAGCACCCCGTCGCCGTGTCTCGATTGCGTCGGATGTCCCCCAACCTCCGTGAACATATAGATGCAGTTCTCTCGGAAACTCCTGTTGCTCACGTCTGTGCTTGTGTTCGCACCGCTGGTCGGGATATCGGCCCTGCAGACCAACGGCCAGTCGCGCCCGAATGTCTTTTTCGACTGCAACGGACGGAATTGCAACGACCAGTACTACCGCACCGAGATCGACTGGGTGAACTGGGTCCGAGACCGGGAGGTCGCGGACGTGCACCTCATCATGACGAGCCTGCGCACAGGCGCCGGTGGATATGAATATCGTCTCGATTTCCTGGGCCACGGTTTGCAGGATGGGTATGACGACACCCACCTCTTCCAGACGCTCTCTACGGACACGGACCGAGAGCAGCTCGACCAGATTGCGCACATGCTGGGCATCGGGTTGGCTCTGTTCGCGAACACGGCGGGGTACCGGGGGCTCGTAACGCTTACCGGACCCAACCCCGAAAGTGCGGGGCAGGGACAGCGACTCGTGTCCCGGGACGAGGTGGACGATCCGTGGAACCTATGGTCCTTCCGGATCAACGGGAGCGCCAACCTCGACGGCGAGTCGACGCGTAGCAACACACGTATCAACGGGAGTGTCTCCGCCAGCCGCGTCACGCCGACCTGGAAGATCAGCCTCTACGGAACCATCAATCACAACCGTCTCGACATCGAGCTCGAGGAGGACGACGTGCTCGATACGCGAACCGACTTCAGCGTGAATCCGCTCGTCGTCTACTCGATCGCCCCTCACTGGTCCGTCGGCTTCGAGGGACGCATGGGTCGCTCGACGCGGTCCAATCAGGTCCTGAGGGCCGAAATGACGCCGGCCGTGGAGTTCAGCGTGTTTCCGTACGACGAAGCGACGCGGCGCTCGTTCATCTTCTACTACAAGATCGGGCCCCAGCACAGCCGCTACTTCGAAACCACCTTGCTCGGCGAAGATTCTGAGACACGATTCGAGCAGTCGCTTCAGATTCAATTCTCGCAGCGTCAGACCTGGGGCGATGCCTCGGTCCGCATCGTGGGCTCACACTACCTGCACGACTTCGATCGAAACAACCTCTCGATGAGCGGCGACATCGACTTCAGGATCATGCGCGGCTTCAGCGTGAACGCTTCGGCGAACATCGCCTGGGTCGACGACCAGATCTACCTGTCGGCGAAAGGCACGACCGATGAAGAGGCTCTGCTCAGACTTCGCCAGCGCGCGACGGATTTCGACTACGGCTTCCAGCTCGGCTTTTCGATTCAGTTCGGCTCCATATTCAACAACGTCGTGAACAATCGCTTCCGCCGAGGGAGGGGGCGCTAGCGCAGCGCATCGCGTACTCTTCACCACGGAACCGATGCACCGAATGCAGGACATGGGGAGGACTCGTGGCTGGCCATAACAAATGGTCCAAGATCAAGCGCAAGAAGGGCGTCAACGACGCAAAGCGCGGGGCCCTTTTCACCAAGCTCATCCGAGAGATCACGGTCGCTGCCCGCGACGGTGGCGGTGATCCCGAGTACAACGCGCGTCTTCGACTGGCCGTCGACACCTCGAAAGCCAACTCGATGCCTGCTGAGAACATCGAGCGTGCGATCAAGAAGGGTACGGGCGAGCTAGAGGGCGTGAACTACGAGGAGACGTCCTACGAGGGATATGGCCCGGGGGGCGTGGCGCTCTTCATCGAGTGTCTCACGGACAACACCAACCGGACGGTCGCAGACGTACGCCACGCGCTGACGAAGTTCGACGGCAGCCTCGGGACCGACGGTTCGGTTGCTTGGCAGTTCGACCGCAAGGGTGTGTTCACCATCGACGCCTCTCGCTACAGCGAAGATTCGGTATTCGAGGCAGCGATCGACGCTGGTGCGGAGGACGTCGCGGACGATGGCGATGAGTTCGTCGTCACCGCTGAGCCTGCCGACTTCATGGGCGTGCAGAAAGGCCTCAAAGAGGCCGGGATCGAGATTGCTTCGGCCGAACTCACACGCATCGCGAAGAACGAAATGGCGATAACCGGCAAGGATGCAGTGAAGTTGCTGAAGCTGCTGCACTGGCTCGACGATCTCGACGACGTGCAAAAGGTGCATTCCAACGCGGATATCGACGAGGCGGTTCTCGCTGAGGCGATGTGACGCGGGCCGAGCTCCCGCGCCAACATGTCATCATCCTCGGCATCGACCCGGGCACTGCTGCCACCGGCTTCGGCGTCGTCGCTCGCCGAAGTGGCGGCGCGGTCTCTTTGGTGGAGTGCGGCGTCATCAGGACGTCTACCAAGGCACCCCTGCCGAAGAGAATTCGGGAGATCTACGAGGGCGTTGCCGGCCTCATCGAGCGACACCAGCCGTTCGCCATGTCGGTTGAGGACGTCTTTCACGGCAAGAACGCGCAGAGCGCGCTCAAGCTCGGGCACTCGCGCGGAGTGATCCTACTTGCCGCGGCGCTACGTGAAGTCCCGATCGCCGAGTACGCGCCTCGGCAGATCAAGAAGGCGGTGGTCGGGACCGGCAACGCCTCCAAGGACCAGGTCGGATTCATGGTCAAGCAGCAGCTCCGACTCAAAGACGCGCCGACTCCTGCCGACGCGGCGGACGGCGTCGCAGCCGCGCTTTGCCACGCGCTGATGGGGAGCTTTCCCGCATGATCTCTCGCCTGAACGGGACTCTGCTCTTCCGCGACACTGACCGCATCGAGCTCGAGACCAGCGGTGGAGTGGTCTACGAAGTCGACGTGCCGCTCATCGTGCTCCAGCGGCTGCCCGCGCCCGGTGCCGAGCTGCAGCTGAGGACGCTTCAGGTGGTCACCGACACGTCGGTCACGCTGTACGGCTTCATCGAGGCGCACGAGCGCACGCTGTTCCAGCGCCTGCTAACGGCCAATGGCGTCGGAGCCAAGCTCGCGCTTGCGATGATGTCGACGTACTCCGCGGAGCGGCTGGCTCGAGCACTCGTGGAGAAGGATACCGCTGCGCTGCAGCAGATCAGTGGCATCGGCAAGAAGAAGGCCGAGAAGATCGCATTGGAGCTCTCCGATAAAGTCACCGACCTCGCGGTCGTGACTCCGAGTAAGTCCGGTGAGGCAAGTGGCGCGCAGGGGGCGGTGCAGGCGCTCGTTGCGCTCGGATACTCCTTCGCTGATGCGGATCAAGCGGTGCGCAGCGTGCTCGAGAGCGGCACCCCCGACTCGACCGAGGACTTGATCCGACAAGCGCTCGCCGGCGGCTGAGGCGTGCCGCTCAAACCTGGCGCCGCCGGGTTCCTACCACGGGCTGCCAGCCGTGACTTACATTCCCTACCATGACCGAGCGCACCCACATCACCACCCCCGAGACTCTTGCGGATGACACGCAGGCGGAGCCGACGCTTCGTCCCCGCCGACTCGACGAGTTCATCGGGCAGGCCAAAGTGCGGGAGGCGCTTTCGATCGCGATTGAGGCCGCCAAGCAGCGACGGGAGCAGCTCGACCATCTGCTCTTCCACGGCCCACCGGGACTGGGCAAGACCACGCTCGCCGCGCTCATCGCCCGCGAGATGGGCGTGAACATCAAAACGACTTCTGGGCCAGTGCTCGAGAAGCCGGCCGACCTCGTCGGCATCCTCACCAATCAGCGGGAGGGGGACGTCCTCTTCATCGACGAGATCCACCGCCTGCGTCCCGTCATCGAGGAGTTCCTCTACCCGGCGATGGAGGATTGGTACGTCGACATCCGATTGTCCGACGGGCCCAAGGCCCAGACGATGACGATGAAGATCGAGAAGTTCACGTTGGTAGGTGCGACGACCCGGTTTGGCCGGCTCACAGCACCGATGAGGGCACGTTTCGGCATCGTGCAGCGGCTCAACTACTACCCGCCAGACGAGCTCACTGCCATCGTGCGGCGTAGCGCCTATATCCTTGGTATCGACGTGTCCGCCGAAGGAGCCGCCGAGCTGGCGAAACGCGCGCGCGGTACTCCTCGCGTTGCAAATCGGCTGCTGCGACGCGTCAGGGATTTCGCGCAGGTCCGGGCCGACAGCCGCATAGACCTGGACGTTGCGCAGGAGGCGCTGCGCATGCTGGACGTCGACGAGTACGGGCTCGATGAGATGGATGCCCGAGTGCTGAAGACGCTCATCGAGAAATTCGACGGAGGGCCGGTCGGGCTCAACTCGCTAGCCGTAGCGATGGGGGAAGACGCCACGACGCTCGAGGAAGTTTACGAGCCGTTCCTGATCATGGAGGGCTTCTTGATGCGCACGTCTCAGGGTAGGGTCGCGACGCCGCGTGCGTTCCGCCGCTTTGGGTACGCGGTTCCCGACGGGCACCGGGGTCCGCAGGGCACGCTCCGCCTCGAAGAATAGTTTGAGCCGCCGCCGCGACGGCTCACTCGTCTCCGACTACGAGTACGAGCTTCCCGCCGACCGGATTGCGAGTTACCCCGCCGAGCGCAGGGACGAGAGTCGGCTCCTGGTCCTCCCACCGGAACCGGCCCCCATGGAGCACGGCCTCTTCCGTAAGGTCGTCGACCTCCTCGAGCCCGGCGACGTGCTGGTCGTGAACGAGAGCAAGGTGCTACCGGCTCGCCTCCTTGGGAGGAAGCCGACCGGCGCACCGGCGGAGGTCCTGTTGCTGCGCCCGGGGCCGGATGCCAGCGATCCCTACCTGTGGGAGGCGCTGGTGCGGCCTGGCCGCAAGCTCAAGCCGGGGCGTACGGTCGAGATCGCGGACGACCTGGCCGTGGTGATTGTGGATTCGGCCCCCGGTGGTGGACGCCTGGTGCGACTCATCACCTCGAGCTCTGTCGCAGAGGCGCTTCAGAGCCACGGACATGTGCCGCTGCCGCCCTACATCGGGCGAGACGATGAGCCGCTGGATCTCGAACGCTACCAGACCGTTTATGCGCGCGAGCCGGGCTCGGTCGCCGCACCCACTGCGGGTCTGCACTTCACCGATGAGCTACTTGATGAGCTTGAGGCCAAGGGCGTCCGCCGGGCTGCGCTTACACTGCACGTGGGCTTTGGCACGTTTCGACCCATCGACGCGGACGATCCGGCGCTGCACGATATGCACCACGAGACCTACCGGGTTTCGGACGCCGCAGCAGCGAGCATCAATTCGGCGCGTGCCGCCGGCGGGAGGGTGTGGGCCGTGGGCACTACCGCGGTGCGCACGCTCGAATCGGTTGTCGCGGCGGATGGCACCGTGGTGCCGGGCAGCGGGTCGACGAATCTGTTCATCCGTAGGCCCTACGCGTTCAAAGTCGTGGACTGCCTGCTTACGAACTTTCATTTGCCGCGGTCCACGTTGCTGATGCTGGTCGCCGCGCTCGGCGGATACGAGCGTACCATGGCCGCTTATGCGGAGGCGATCCAAGGCTCGTACCGCTTCTACTCCTACGGTGATGCGATGGCTGTGGTCGGTGACCGGTAGCTCAATAAAGGCCGCCAGCGCGTCGGCGACGCGTTGCGTGCGCTCGTGCGCTCGTGCGCCGTCGCGACCGCCTCCGCCGGGACATCCCTGTAAGCCCGCCACGCGACATACGCCTGGAAGGCGGCCGCGGGGATCGCGAACGCAGCGGTGAGCAGAAGGATGCGGCGCCGGAGCGTCGGCGCCTTGCGTCGTGCGTTGTTTGCTTCGTCCATGCGCGTGCAAGGGGGTGAGCGATCACCGGCGATGGCTGATTGTTACATTACGCGCCATGTTCGAATTCAGCCTGCAAGCAAACGAGGGTGCGGCCCGCTCGGCTGTATTCGAAACCCCGCACGGGGTCGTACTCACGCCCACGTTCATGCCGGTGGGCACCCAGGGCACCGTGAAGAGCCTGATCATGGAGGAGGTCGACGCGCTGGGCGCACAGGTGGTGTTGGCCAATACCTATCACCTGTACCTGAGGCCGGGGCACGATCTCGTGGCGCAGCTCGGTGGCCTCCACGACTTCATGCGCTGGCAGGGCCCGATTCTCACCGATTCCGGCGGCTACCAGGTTTTCTCTCTGGCCAAGATCCGCGATGTGCACGACGACGGCGTGGACTTTCAGAGCCACATAGACGGATCGAAGCACCGCTTCACGCCCGAGTTGGTCATGGAGATCCAGCGCACGTTAGGCGCGGACGTGATCATGGCCTTCGACGAATGCCCGCCGGGCGGAGCGAACCGCGCTACGGCCCGGGCGGCTAACGTACGCACGCTGCGTTGGCTCGAGCGGTGCAGGGATCGGTTTGCGGCCCTCGAGCACGAAGTAGCGGTGCCGCCCCAGGTGCTTTTTCCGGTGCTGCAAGGCAATGTCTTCGAAGACCTTCGACGCGAGCACGCGCGTGACTTCATGAGTGCCGGCGATTGGTCCGGATTCGGCATTGGGGGGCTCAGTGTTGGCGAGGCCAAGCAAGACATGTGGCCGGTGTTGGAGCTGTTGCACGAGGAGTTGCCTGAAGACCGTCCTCGCTACCTGATGGGTGTGGGATATCCCGACGACCTGCTCGAAGCCATCTCGCGAGGCTGCGACCTCTTCGACTGTGTGGCGCCGACCCGGAATGCGCGGCACGGGACCGTCTGGACGAGCGAAGAGGGCCAGGTGAACTTGAAAGCGGCGCGCTTTCGTGAAGATACTCGCCCGATCGATCCCGGGTGCGACTGTTATGCGTGCATGCGCTACGATCGTGCGTATCTTAGGCACCTCGTCGTTTCTGCAGAGTGGTTGGCGGTGAGGTTGCTCTCGATCCACAACCTCCGCTTTCTGGTTCGCCTTGCTGAAGAGGCCCGTCGGCGGATCGCTGAGGGCTCTTTCGAGAGTTGGTCGCGCGAGTGGCTACTACGGTATCGCAACGCAAAGAACACTACGGAGAACATTCAGTGACGCTGCCCGTCTTTGCCCTACTTGCCGTTCCCCGGGAGGGGGGCGGTGGCAGCACCATCTTCATGGTCCAGATGGTGCTGATCTTCGCAATCTTCTACTTCCTCATGATTCGGCCGCAGGCGAAGGAGCGGCAGAAGCACGACGGGATGCTGAAGGGCCTCAAAAAGGGCGACGAGATCGTCACTAACGGCGGCATCATCGGAAAGGTCGTTCACGTGGACGAGAATCGCCTCACGGTGAAGACCGGCGAAAACACTCGTATCACCGTCGATCGAGGCCGAGTGGCGTCCGTGATGGACGTCAAAGGCAAGGCCAAGGAAGAGCGGGAAGAGTCAGCTCTCGGAGAAGTATCGCCGGCATCGCGCTCGTCGCGGGCGCGGCGCTGGAAGAAGGAGTAGGAGGGCGGAGCTGAACGATGGCGGTACGTGAGATCGTGCTGATGGGCGACCCGGTGCTCCGCGAGGAGGCCGTGGAAGTCACGGACTTCGATCGCGCCCTCAAGACTCTTGTGCGGGACTTGTACCAGAGCATGTACCACGCGGAGGGCGTAGGGCTGGCGGCGCCCCAAATCGGGATCTCCAAGCGAGTCGTCGTGATCGATCTGCGAAAGGACGACGAGCCCGACGTGCGTCTTGCTCTCATCAACCCGCGCGTCGTCTGGCACAGCGACGAGAAGGACAAGTCAGCTGAGGGGTGTCTGAGTATCCCGGGGCTCGAAGAGGTCGTGCAACGTCCTTCCGATGTTCATGTCGAGGGCATGGATCCGGATGGTCAACCGGTCAGGGTCGAGGCCCAGGACCTATTCGCTCGAGCGCTGCAGCACGAGATCGACCACCTCGACGGCATCCTTTTCGTGGACCGCGTCAGCGGGCTCAAGCGCCGCATGCTCATGAAAAAGTGGAAGAAGCTTCGGGCTGAGGCCGAGTCGTGAGGTGCCGACCGAGCCCCGCCTAGGGCGTGGCTATGCGCATTCTCTTTTGGGGCACTCCGGCGTTCGCGGTGCCGTCTCTTCGCGCCTTGCACGACGAAGGGATTGAAGTCGTGGGGGTCGTGACCCAGCCGGATCGCCCTGCCGGCCGCGGGCGGAGACTGCAGCCGTCGGCGCTGAAGCAGGTTGCGCTCGAGCTCGGCCTTCCGGTCCTCACGCCCGAACGCCCGCGAGGCGAGGAGTTTCTCACGTCCATCGGCGAGCTTGCTCCCGACATGTCAGCGGTTGTCGCGTACGGCCACATCCTCAAGCCCGAGGTGCTCAATCTCCCTCCGTTGGGTTCCATCAACGTGCACGCGTCTTTGCTTCCGAAACTGCGCGGGGCGGCACCCATCAATTGGGCGATCGCGAGAGGACACACAATCACCGGTGTGACGATCATGCGCATGGTCGCCGCAATGGATGCCGGCGCCATCATCCATCAAGTTGAAGAACCCATCCTCGAGCATGAGACCGCTTCGGAGCTTTCGCTGCGGCTCTCCGAGTCAGGGGCGAAGGCTCTGCTCGAGGCGCTCACGCTACTGAGCGGGGGCGGCGCAACGGAGGTCGAGCAGAACCACGAAGCGGCCACCTTCGCGCCTAAGATCGACCGGGGCGTCGCGCGGGTCGATTGGACTCGGCCGGCTACGGACGTTGTGCAACACATGCGGGCGATGGACGCCGTGCCGGGAGCGTGGTCGGTGCTGGAGGGCCAAAACGTGAAGCTCTTCCGGCCGCGCTTGCAGCCGGATCTTGGTGACGTGTCGGCGCCGGAGCCGGGCACGGTGCTCGCCGTTGATCCGGCCGAGGGCGTGCTGGTCGCGACGAGGGACGGTGGTGTGCTTGTCGTCGAAGTTCAGCCGGCGGGAAGAAAGCGGATGCAGGCGCGTGATTGGATCAACGGGCGCGGGGTCGAACGAGGACAGTGCTTCGAGTGATCGCCGTGCCACGTCTCCACGTCGTCACGGACGACCTGGTGCTGGGCCGGACCGACTTCCTGCCTGTCGCGCGGGCGCTACTGGAAGCAGGTGGCGACGCGTTGGCTCTCCACGTGCGCGGCCCTAGGACGGATGGTCGAACGATCTACGAATTGGTTCATGAGCTGGTCACGCGCGAACAGTCCGGCGGGCACGTCTTCGTCAACGACCGTGTCGACGTGGCGCTCACCGCCGGAGCGGCTGGCATACATCTCGGCCAGCGTTCACTTTCCGTGGTGGGGACTCGGGCGCTGGTTGGCTCCACTGCCTGCGTCGGGATCTCGGTGCACGACGCAAGGGAAGCGAGGGCCGCCAGCCAAGACGGCGCGGATTACGCCTTCGTGGGTACACTGCATGCGACACCGAGTCATGAGGGGCACGGCGGGCGCGGCCCCGAATTGCTGACCGAAGTGGCGGAGCTCGCCAACGGGTTACTGCTCTTGGGCATTGGGGGTGTGACTCCGGAGCGCGTACCGCCAGTTCTGCGGGCGGGGGGGCACGGTGTAGCGGTGATCCGAGGCGTTTGGGGCGCATCAGATCCTGTCCGGGCGGTTGGCGAGTATCTTTCCGTTCTGGAAGGCCGCCCAAGCAGTACAGGAGATTCGAATTGAGCGTGACCGACACGATTCAAGTGCGATTGAACGGCAAGGACCGCGATATCGAGCCAGGCCAAACCGTCCACGCCCTGCTGGAATCACTCGAGCTACACCCCGGCATGGTAGTAGTGGAGCTCAACAAGCAGATCCTCCCGCGCGACACCTACCAAGAACACCAGGTCCACTCAGGTGACACCATCGAACTAGTCCATTTCGTCGGTGGCGGTTAGAAAGCCCCCCGATCGCTCCTCCACAAAGCCCACATGACAGAACAAGCAGTAGCCACAAGAGCCGACGACGTCCCCCTAAGCATCGGCGGCGTAGAGTTCACGTCCCGGCTCATCGTAGGCACCGGCAAGTACGCCAACAACGAAGTCATGGTGGACGCCATCAGAGCGAGCGGCGCCGAGATGGTGACGGTCGCGGTACGCCGGGTCGATCTCGATCGCACCAAGGAAGAGGCCATCCTACACCACCTCGACCCCGACGAGTTCTTCCTGCTCGCCAACACCGCCGGATGTTACACCGCGGAAGATGCCATTCGATACGCTCGACTCGCCCGTGCAGCGGGCTTCAACGAGTTCGTAAAGCTCGAAGTGATTGGGGACGAGGCGACGTTGCTCCCCGATGTGCAGGCAACGATCGAGGCCGCAAAGATCCTCGCGGACGAGGGGTTCAAGGTGATGGCCTATACGAACGATGACCTCATCACGGCGCTTCGCCTCGAGGACGCCGGCTGTGTCGCGGTCATGCCACTCGCCAGCCCGATCGGAAGCGGCCTGGGTGTTGTGAACCCCTACTTCATCCGCGAAATCAAGCGCCGGCTCGAGGCACCCGTAATCGTCGATGCGGGCGTCGGCACCGCGTCGGACGCTTGCGTCACTATGGAGCAGGGCGTCGACGGTGTGCTCATGAACACCGCGCTGGCCGCTGCGGACGATCCCGTGCGCATGTCTCACGCGATGAGGCACGCGGTTGTCGCTGGTCGTTTGGCGTTTTTGGCCGGCCGCATGCCCTCCCGGGAGATCGCCGTTCCGTCGTCGCCCACGAGGGGGATGCTCGACTGACCTCTCTCGGTCCCGGACGCCTCGCGGCGTTCCGAATCAGAGAATTGGTCGAGCGCGGGCGCCGCCTCGACGTTGCGCTTGCCGAGGAGGTTGCCGATCTCGAGTCCAGGGACCGCGCTTTCGCGCATGAACTCTCCTACGGGGTTACGCGACTGCGTGGCAGGATCGATCGGCTGTTGGCGTCATGTGTGCATCGCAGCCTCGAGTCGCTCGACGCAAAGGTGCTCGAGGTGCTGCGTCTCGGGGCCTATCAAATCCTCTACATGGGATCGGTACCGACGTACGCGGCGGTGTCGGAGTCGGTGGATCACGCCGGCGAGCTCGCGGGAAAAGGGGCGAGCGGCCTGGTTAACGCCGTATTGCGCTGCGTGGCTGACGCCGGCGAGGGGACCGACCTTTTTCCGGATCGAGGATCTGCGCTCGCCGACTACCTCGCGGCCTGGGGCTCCCATCCCCGCTGGCTCATCGATCGCTGGCTCGCCCGATGGCCGGCTGACGAGGTCGAGGCCCTCGTCGCGGCCAACAATGCCAGGCCCGGGCTCTACTTGGTGCCGCTGGAGAATTCCGTGTCGGAAGCGTTGGCGCACCTCGCCGAAGTCGGGATCGGGGGCAGGGAAGTGGGTCTTGGCACCGACTGTGTGGAGCTCGAACCCGGTTCGAGCCCAGTGGCGGCGCTGCGGGCGCTGCCCCAGTCGATCATACAGGACCCTGCGGCGCATCTGGTGAGCAAGTACGCCGATGTACCCGCGGGCACGAAGGTTGCAGATCTTTGTGCTGCCCCCGGCGGCAAGGCGCTCGCGGTTGCTGGGCGGGCCTCTTTCACAATAGCTGCCGACCGCTCGGAATCGCGTATGCGTATGATTCAGGAGAACATGGACCGGACAGGACGCCGCCTGGCATGCGTGGTCGCGGATGCCCGACGGCCGCCCATCACAGGGGCCGACGTAGTGCTTCTCGACGTGCCGTGCACCGGTACGGGGACCTTCGCGAGGCACCCCGACGCCCGTTGGCGTTTGAGGCCATCCGCACTGCCGGAGCTTGCCGGTTTGCAGGAGGAGCTGCTCACGGCGGCTGGCCGGATCGTCCCTCCGGGCGGACTCCTGGTATACTCGACGTGTGCACTCGAACCGGAAGAGAACGAAGAACGAATCGATGCCTTTCTGGCACAAAACGATGAGTTCCATGTCGAGGCTACAGGAGCCGTGCAAGCCCGCTTCGTCGATGATCGAGGGATGCTGGTCGTGAACCCGCAGGAGACCGGTTTCGACGGGGCCTTCGCTGCCCGCCTGCGGAGGAACGCATGAGGCTCGGCGGCTCCCTCGCGCGGCGGCGCGGTGGGCGAGGCAAACGACCTTCGCGGACTGTCGCGAAGTCGAAGAAGAGCGGCGCGCGCGTCGCCGGGGCAGGTACACGTCTGTTCGCGGCGCTTGTGGGTGTGGCGATTGTTGCTTGGCTGGGCGGATATGCCATCTCTACTCAGTTGCTCTTTCCGGCGCCCCCCCCGACGGGCGACCTGTTCGAGGTCCCCAGTGTTCGTGGCCTCGGGCTGGCAAGCACCCGCGAGCGGCTTGCGGGCGCAGGGCTACAGTTGGGCGTGATCGACTCTCTGTTGCACCCATCCGTCCCACAGTCACTGATCGTCGGCCAGTCACCTCTGCCAGGGCAGGTCGCGACACCCAACAGCCCGGTGCGTGTCACACTCAGCCTGGGCCCCCAGATGCGCTCGGTGCCGGATGTCACGACGCTCGACGAAGACCGCGCCCGCATCCTCTTAGAGAGCAGTGGTTTCATGGTTTCGATCGATACTGCGCATGCGCAAGTGCCGCGCGGACGCGTCGTGGAAATTTTTCCACCCCCCGATACCATCGTGGCGCTTCCGGCCGGAATCCGCATGGTCATCAGCTTGGGTCCCCCCATGGTTCCGATGCCTTCGGTGCTCGGGCTGGCGGAGCAAGAAGCCGTGCAATTGCTCGATTCCCTTGGGCTCGTGGTGTCCGATGTGCAGGAGGTCTTCCGGTTCGGCCGTGACCAAGGCATTGTGGTCGAGCAGGAACCTGCGGCGGACAGTGAATTAGAGCGTGGATCGGAAGTTCAACTGTCCGTTGGACGGCGGGGGAGGCCGAAGGAACATTGACCTCCTTGGACCGTAGCATTCCAGGTTCCGTGAGGGGCCCTGAACCTTTGTCCCACAAGGCTTTCCGAGGCATCCGATGAAGCGAAGTTTTGCCCGCTCGCCCTATCTCTGGGCCATGCTCGGCGTCGCCGCCGTTGTGACCGCGGCTTGGGTGGGTCGAGAGAATTACCAGCCCGTGCTGCCCGGCTCGCTGGCGCCGGACTTTGCGGTGACGGCAATGGATGGCTCGCTTGCGACGGTTGAGCAGTACCGGGGCAAGGTCTTGCTGTTGAATGTGTGGGCAACTTGGTGCGCTCCCTGCCTGCAGGAGATGCCGTCGATGCAGCGTCTCTACGAGGCCCTGGAGGGCACGGACTTCGAGATTCTGGCGGTGAGTATCGATGTTCCGGTTGGCCAGACGGATCTTGGGGGGATGCCCGGAGGAGATCTGGAGGTCTTCGCCGCAGACTTTGCGCTCACCTTCCCCATCTTCCGAAACCCTACGGGTGACATCCAGCGCGTCTATCAGACCACGGGTGTGCCCGAGAGCTTCGTGATCGACAGGGAGGGCATCATCGTCAAGAAGATCGCGGGGCCGACCGAGTGGGATGCACCTGAGAACGAGGAGCTCATTCGTCGGCTCCTCGGCAGCTAGCGGCCGGGGATGGCTAGCGCAGCCGGTGCCCTGCTGCACAACTGGCGCCTGAAGCTGTCCGCTCTTGGACTCGCGATTTTCTTGTGGGGGCTGGTGCAGACCGAGCCTCGCAACAGTGAGACGATTTCGTCGATCCCGATTCTGGTCGAGGTCGCTGATACCGCGTGGACCCTGTCCGGCGCGCCGACCCCTGCGGTGGTGGAGCTGCGACTAGGGGGACCTGCTCGCGAGATCGTACGACTCGCTCGGGCTGGTACCACCATTCGCGTGCCTCTCGAGTCGGTGGGGTCCGCCGATACGTTGATTTCGCTGAGCCGCGAGTGGGTCGAGCTCCCGGAGGGAACCGGACTCACGGTGGTGTCGGTCTCGCCGGCCAACATCAGGGTATCCTTCGAGCGGGCCATCACGGTGACGCTTCCCCTGGCGCTTCGAGTGCAGGGCGAAGTGCCAAGCCACCTCGCTCTAGCGTCTGCACCCGTATTGAGCCCGGACTCTGTGCGTGTCTGGGGACCGGCTAGCCGCTTGGCGGGGCTGGGCTCGATACCGCTGCTTCCGTTCGACCTGCGCTCCGTGGCGTTGTCCGGAACCTTCAACCTACAGGTCGATACCACCGGCTTGGTGGGTGCGATCGTGTTCCCGGTGACGCCCGTGCTCGAGGTTCGCGTGGAAGACCAGGTGGTACGGACGCTCCCGGGGCTGCGAGTGCGGGTAAACTCGGAAGGAGTCGGGACCGAGGTGGTCGTCGATCCGGTAGCCGTCAGCGTCCAGCTCACGGGAGCGCGAACCCTGGTCACCGCTCTCGACCCCGATCTCGTGCGCATTTGGGTACAGCCAGACCAGTTGCAGGGCATGGTCGAGGGCGAAGAAAGGCAGGTGCAGGTACGCCTCGAGGGCGTGCCGGAACTCGTTACTGCCGTGCCGGAGCCCGACGTCGTCACCGTACGTAGAGCGGCAGACCAAGATTTGGGCGGCACGTGAGCGAGCCACGAGGGCCGTATGTACTCGGGTTGGAGACCTCGTGTGACGAGACCGCCGCCGCGGTGCTCGACGGCGACAACCGCATTCTCGGCCACGTCATTCTGTCGCAAGACGATCACGAAATCTATGGCGGCGTGATTCCGGAGCTCGCGGCCCGAGCCCACCTGCAGAAGATCGACTCCGTGGTGGACGAGACGCTCTCGCGGGCGGGGCTGACGTTGGACCGAATCGACGTTGTTGGGGTGACGGCTGGCCCGGGATTGATCGGTGCGCTGTTGGTCGGGGTCTGCTGGGCGAAGGCCGTTGCGTTCGCGTTGGATCGCCCCTTCGTCGCGGTTCACCACATGGAGGCGCACCTCTTTGCTCCCTCCCTCGAGAACCCGGACGCGGAGCCCCCGTTCATCGCGCTTCTGGTCTCGGGTGGACATACGATGCTGCTCCATGTCCTGGCCTGGGGGGAGTACGTCCTGCTGGGCGAGACCCGCGACGACGCAGCCGGCGAGGCGTTCGACAAAGTCGCGAAACTGCTCGATCTCCCCTATCCCGGTGGCCCGGAGATCCAGCGCCTGGCTGAAGCAGGCGAGCGCACTCGGCACAGACTGCCGAGGCCGATGCTGCGCCGGAACCAGCGACCTGGCGACCCCGGTTATTACGATTTCTCGTTCAGTGGTCTGAAGACTGCCACCGTCGAGCTCGTCCGTGGATTGAAGGCCGACGGGGTGCTCGCGCCCCAAAGACCGAACGTCGCGGCGGCTTTTCAGGAGGCGGCAATCGATGTGCTCGCCACGAAGACATTGCGCGCGGTCGCGGACACCGGTTGCCGTCGTGTGCTGATCGGCGGCGGGGTGAGCGCCAATCAGCGCCTTCGCGACGAACTCGAACTTAGGCTCAAGGGAGAGGGAACGCTCTTCTTCTCGTCTCCAAGACTCGCGGCGGACAATGGCGCCATGGTAGCCCGCGCCGCTCGCTTCCGTTTCGACGAGGGTGGTGCGACACCCCCAGATCTGTCGGCTTCGGCTGGCTTCGTCTTCCCCGGCCTCGTGCGGGGTGTCGCGTGAGCGGCTCTGCGTGGCTAGCCTTTGCCGGCCGGCACCCCTTTTCGCCCAGTTAGGCACATGTATCCCGTCATTTTCAATCTTCCGGACTGGTTCCCGCTGCTTGGGGGCGAAGCGATCACCTCGTTCGGGGTCTTCATGCTTTTCGCCTTCCTGACCGGTGGCTACGTCATCCGTGCGGGCATGCGCCGCATAGGTGAGGATCCGGACAAGGCATGGGACCTGGTGTTCATGGGCGTCATTGGGGGCATCGCGGGCGCCAAGCTCTACTACATATTGCTCAACTACGAGCGGCTCACTACCGATCCGGGCGCCTTGATCCTGTCGCGCGGCGGCCTCGTTTGGTACGGCGGCTTCTTGCTCGCGACTGCGTTGGTCGTGTGGGAAATCAGGCGCCAGAAGATGTCCTTGCCCAAGATGGCGGACATTATTGCGCCCGCACTCGCGCTCGCGTATGCCGTCGGGCGCATGGGATGCTTCCTCGTCGGCGACGACTGGGGCCGTCCCACCGACTCTTGGCTCGGCATCGCGTTCCCGCGGGGGACTCCGGCGACCAGCGTGATCAACATCGAGCGTCTCGGCATCGCGGTGGATCCCGAGCTTATCGAAAAGTACGGTCAGATCGTGCCCGTGCACCCGACGCAGCTGTACGAGGTTGGTCTGAGCACGCTGATCTTTTTCTTCCTCTGGAAGATACGCGGCGACGCGCGCGCCAGCGGATGGATTTTCATGCTCTGGTTGGCGCTCGCGGGCGCCGAGCGCTTCGCAGTCGAGTTCTTGAGGGCGAAGGACGATCGCTTCTTCGGAGTCCTCACACTTGCGCAGGTCATCAGCCTCGCCATTGTAGCGGCCGGGGTCATCGGTATGGCTCGCGTGAGCCGTGAGCCAGTGGCGGCTTCTGCTGCATGAGAACCAGCACGCTGAAGATCCTGCACGGTTCGGACCTGCAGGTAGGGAAACCGTTCCGGCCCAGGGCGGCCGAGGCGTTTCGGCGACTTGCCTTCGAGGTGGAGCCGCACCTCATCGTCGTATCCGGAGACCTGACGCAACGCGCCAAGCAACGCGAGTTTCGCGCTGCCTGGGAGTTCCTACAGCGCTTGCCCACCGTGCCCCTCGTGGTGACGCTCGGCAACCACGACGTGCCCCTGTACCGCGTCTGGGAGCGCGTACTCCTGCCCTATTGGCATTGGAGCCGTGAGATCCCGCGCGATCGAGACTCGGTGGCGCGTGTCGCGGGTGCGATGATTATCGGACTGAACTCTGCGTCTCCGCTTCGCGCTGTTGTGAACGGCCGCATCACGACGAGGCAACTCGCGTTTGCTAGGAAGAACTTCGAGGAGGCTGCGCCCGGCGGGGTGCGCGTGCTGGTCATCCACCACCCTCTGATCGTCCCTCCGGGCGGGGAATTCGGAGCTCCGTTGCCGGGTGCCAGGCGCATATTGCAGCAGATCGAGGACATGGAGGTGGACCTGGTCTTGGGCGGACATATGCACGTGACGCACCTCGCGACGTCGCGGGACTTGATCGAGGGAGAGGGAGCCGGCGTCCCATTGATCACCGCGGGTACCACGACCTCGCGCCGGGGCAGAGGGCAAGAGACACGGCGTAATAGCACGAACGTCATTGAAGTGCTCGACGACTACGTCAACGTAACCCCCTATTACTTCGAGTCGCGGGGCACTGCGTTCGAACCAAGCGAGACGATTTCGCTCGCTCGGCCCGGCATGCCCGCCCTGGAGCCACCCATGGGACTGGGCGGGACCTAGGCGTGCGTTACCTACGGAATCGCCCCGATCGTGGAGAAGACATGCGTGCGCTTGTCATTTCTTCCGCGGTGGCGGCGAGCATCGGTATCGTCACGTTCTACTTCACTCGGCTTCTGCTCGCGCGAGAGGCACTAGCCACGGAGGTCGACGGGCGATCGGGCGAGCAGCAAGGAGACACGTAGACGTGCGCCGGTGCGCCCTAGCCTGGGCCCTCATCGCGGCGTCTCTCGTACCTTCTCTCGCCTCAGCGCAGGTGGGGCGCACCGAGATCGCCTCCGTCAGCTTCCATGGAAACGAGTTGTTCCCAGACGACTCTTTGGCCCGTGCCATCGTGACCAGGGAGAGCGAGTGCCGATCGTCGGTACTCAGCCCCTTTTGTCTCTTCGGCGCAGGCTTCTCCCTACAGCGTTTCTACCTGAACGACACCCAGATTCCGATTGACAGGATTCGTCTAATCGCATGGTATCGCGTTCGCGGATTTCGTGCGGTGAATGTCGAGCCTCCAGTCGTGGACACGCTGGACGGACGAGGGCATGTGTCGTTCACGATCGTCGAGGGTCAACCGATCGTGGTGGGTAGTATCGAAATATTGGGCGTCGAGGGTCTGGAGGAGGCAGGTCTTCTGGAGGACCTGCCGCTCGCGGTTGGTGACCGAATGAGCTCCTACGCGCTCAATGCAACCCGCAACGCTATCGCGCGACGACTTCAGAATCGCGGATACGCGTACGCGGAGGTGTTGATACGATCCATGCTGCCTGCGGACACCCCGTACCGCTCAGCGGTGACGTTCGACGTCGAGGCCGGGCCGCTCTCCGAGTACGGCGTGATCGAGGTCGCGGGCCGACAGGACCTCAGCGAGTCGACGATACTGCGGACCGCGCAGATCCAGACCGGTCGCCTCTTCCGCAGGGACCAACTCGTGGAGTCGCAGACCCGCTTGTTCGGTCTCGACATCGTGAGCAGTGCGCGCGTCGAAGCGTTCGAGATTCCGATCGCCGAATGGGACCTCAGGCGTCAGGAGCTCTCCGCCCCCGATTCGGTTATCCCAATGACGCTGCGCGTTCAGGAGGGGGACAAGTACCGGCTCCGCCCCGGAGCCGGTTGGAGCACGGCGGAGTGTTTCGACTTGGAGGCACGCGGCACGGCCCGCAACTTCATGGGCGGCGGTCGTATTCTGCAGCTGCGGGGTCGGGTCGCGAACCTGCTCGCCGCGGACTTCCACGACATCCTCTGTCCTTCCAGCGGAAGCGGATCATTTGCCAAGTTGAACTGGCTGGTCGCGCTCGACTTTGCTCAGCCCTGGATCTTCTCGACGCGCAACGCGCTCGTGGCTTCGGTGTTCAGTGAGCGGCAGAGTCTGCCCGATGTCTTTGTACGGCGCGCCGTTGGTCTCGACCTCGCTCTGACCCGCCACATCGGGCCGCAGACGCCGCTGACGGTCTCCTACCGACCTGAGTTATCGCGTCTCGACGCCGCGGACGTGCTATTCTGTACGGGATTCCTGGTATGTACGCCAGACGACATCGAGATTCTGGAGAGTTCCAATCGACTCGCTCCTTTGGGCATCAACTTCTCCCGTCTTCTCGCGAATAATCCGCTTAATCCGACGCGCGGCTATAACCTCGTCGTGGACATCGAGCATGCGGCTTTTTGGACGGGCTCCAACTTCCGCTACGATCGCGTCGTCGCCGAAGGCACTTGGTATTCGAGCCAAGGGTCGAGCGTGCTAGCGACTCGACTGCGAGGCGGGTGGGTCGGAGCTGGCCCGTTCAGCGAGCTCGTCGGCGCGGGCGCGGGCGTCGACGTGGTGCATCCCCAAAAGCGGTTTTACGCGGGTGGTGCAAACTCGGTACGCGGATTCGCTCAAAGCCGCCTAGGGCCGAGGGTCCTGCAGGTCGATCCGGAGGAACTGCTGGAGCGGAGAAGCAGCTGGAGCGCGTGCAGGCCTGAACAGGTGATCGACCTCAGCTGCGACGCGCGTGGGCTGCCAGAGGGACGCTTCTTGTCCCGCCCGACCGGCGGTACAAGGGTGCTCGAGGCCAACCTCGAGCTCCGGTTCAGGCTTGGCTCTAGCCTGCAAGGTGTCGCGTTCGTCGACGCAGGACAGCTTTGGGGGGCGACCCAATCGGTCGACCTCGGCGAGCTCGAGGTCACCCCCGGCACTGGAATTCGTTTCCTGAGCCCGATCGGACCGCTTCGGGTGGATGTCGCCTATCGCTTCAGAGGCGGGCAGGCGCTATCGGTCGTTACCTCGCAGTTGCGGCCGTTTGTGGACGGGGAGGACGACCCTAATGATCGAATCCTAGTTGGTGTTGAGCGCATTCCATTCGTTGAGTCCAACGAACTCGCCGTGCTTGCCCCGACCGTCTTGTTTGGGGAGTCGTCCGCGCTGTCATGGCGTCGTTTCCAACTCCACATCTCGATCGGCCAGGCGTTCTGATGAGCGATTGGATCCGGCTATCGACCCAACCCGCGTCCGGCGAATCGCCCGCGGACCCAGCTCCGCGGAGGAAGTGGGGCCGGCTCCTCTTCGGATTTGCGCTGGCGTTGGTTCTCGCTTTGGCCGGCGTCTCGGCGGCGCTCGTGAAAACGGGTCGTGGCCACCGCGTCGTGCTGAACCAGATGCTGGGCCGCATCAACGAGTCGCTCGCCGGCGACCTTGTAGTAGACGGAATCCGAAGTGGGAACTTGTTGACCCACGCCACACTGACGGGCCTTCGGCTCGACGCCGAAGGCGGTCGACCCTTCCTGCGCGCTGACTCGGTCCAGCTTCGATTCTCGCTGCTCGACGTTTTCGACCGTGAGTTGCGACGCATCGTTTCGGTCACCGTTTGGGGCCTCGATCTGGAAATCTCCCAATATCCTTCGCAGCAGTTCACGAACTTGCAGGGTGTGATCCAGACGCGCGTCGATCCGGTCATGGCGGAGGGATCGGACGCCAAGGAACCGCTCGCTCTGCTCAGGGTGGACCACCTCGAGGTGCGCGGCGGGACCGTCCAATTGCTTATACCGGCCGGAAACGACAATACCTACGCCAGCGTGCCGTCTCCCGACGGACAAGGGCGTCTGAGGCGGTTCGCTTTCGAGCAGATCGACCTCGAGCTCGAAGACGGCGTCCTCGATTCGTCCGACCCTGCTCAGATATTCGTAGGCCGGCTGTCGTCGCTATCCACGGACGCCTTCGTCCTGGTGGAGCCGGTCAGCGTCGCAGAGGCGTCGGGAGAGATCGTGGTCGGTTCAGCGGGCATCGCCGTTTCCGAGCTTCGCTTGCGTCTGCCGGGCTCAGCGCTGCGAGGCGAGATGTCAGCGGGTCCAAGCGAGCCGGATGGTCCCTGGTCGCTCACTGCTACGCTGAGTACCGAAGGGGACGGCGAGCTCGAGGACCTGAGGTGGCTGGACGACCGCATCCCGTCCGGCTCGTTCCGAGGCAGTGTTCGGATCTCGGTGGCGGAGTCGACCGAGGTCGTTCTGCAGGACGTGGACATCGACTTGGAGGCGAGCAGCATCGCGGTGGCAGGGCGGGTCGTGTTCGGCGAACAGATCTCGTTTGATGCCATCGATGTGACCACCAACCCGCTTGCGCTCTATCGTCTCGAGCCCTGGCTAGGTCGGGATCTTCCGCTCGACGGTTGGCTCAGCGGGCAAGTGCGCCTGTCCGGGACGCTGACCGATGTGGTGTCGAGCGGTCGCATGACGTTCGTGCCGACTGGGTATGGCGGAGCTCAGACCACCGCGGACTTCAGCGGAACCTTGCACGGAGGGCCGAACCCTGGTGCGACGACCTTCGTAGCGCGCTTGGAGCCGCTGAACTATCAGCTGCTAGGCATCATTGCCCCGAATTCCCCCCTGGATGGAACGGGTTGGCTCGCGTTCGAGGTTTCTGGCCGGGCGGACGACGGACTGCGATTCCTGGCCGACGTGTCCCACGAAGGAGACTCGTTGCGATTGAGCGGCTCTTTGACGCGAACGGAGGCGGGCCCGTGGACCGCGGACGTGGATGCGGACCTGGCGCCGCTGTCGCTGCGAATCTTGGGCCGGTTACAGCCGGATCTCCAGCTGGTCGGGGAGGTCACGGGCAGTGTGCGCGGTGTCGGTCGCTTGCGCGACCTTCAGCTGTCGGCTGAGTTCGATGCCGGTGGCGGAACCGTCACCCTGGACGGCGTGGCGGACATGCGACGCCTCGGATCGTTCTATCGATTCGACGTTTCCTTCGAATCCGTCCCGCTCGATCAGTTCAGCGCCCGCTTGCCGCCTCGTTCCGTCTGGAACGGCTCGCTCTCGGCGGAGGGTCGCGGTGTCCGCCTCGATTCCATGGATGCGGCCGCGACGCTGTTCGTATCCAGGTCCCGCATCGGGGGCCTGCACGTCGACACTGTGACGGCTCATCTGAGGGCCTCGGCGGGAATCCTGACGGTCGACAGCATCGATGCCGTGCTCGGAGGCGTTGTGGTTGCGGGCAACGGGCGCCTCGGCATGGCCGCACCGCTCGACGGGGAAGCTCGGCTCACGTTCTCCACGGACTCGCTCGGGGGCCTGCGTCCGCTCTTGCTCGGCGACACGGTCATCGCCAAGGACACCCTCAGCGCTATGGAGTCTGGGCGCCTGACGTTCGAGGGCGTCGATGTCGCGTCTTTGCCCGATACCGCCGACGTACGTATGCACGGGTCGGTGGACGGCACCATACGCCTGGTAGGGTCTGTCGACGCGCTCAATATCCAGCTCGACATGGACGTGCGCGGGGCCGTGTATGGTCACAACCGGGTCGACAGCGCCAGCGTGCACCTGACCGCGGACGAGCTTCCCGATTTCTCGGGAGACTGGGACGTGTTGCTGGACGCGTTCGGCGTGCAGTATCAAGGCCGCTCGTTCGAGAGAGCTCACCTGGACGCCGACATGACTCGGCGGCAGGGACGCGCTGTGCTCGAAATCGAACGGGGCCTCGGCGAGCGGATCGACACCAGGGGCCAGTTCACCTTCGACTCGTTGGGGGGCTCGGTCCGGCTGGAAGAAGCGACGGCCACACTGGACTCCCTCGTATATTCGCTCGCGCACCCGAGCCGAGTTTCTTGGGACCAGCGATCGGTCTCCATCGAGGGTCTCGAGATTCGCCGTGACGACCACGACCACATGCGGATCACCGCCGACGGCACGCTTTCGCGCTCGGACGTCTCGGACTTCGACCTGGACATCGAAGGCCTGCACTTGGAGCGCGTGGCACGCGTTGTCGAGTTCGATGACGTAGCCGTGAGCGGGCACCTCGACCTCACGCTGTCTGTGGAAGGGCCGGCCGCGAACCCCGTCATCGAAGGACACTTCGAACTCGAGGATCCTAGCCTCGCGGACGTACTGCTCACGCGCGTCGAGGGCGAGCTGGCGTATCGGGCCAAGGAAGCGGATGCGAGCCTCGAGGCTTGGCAGGGTGATCGACAGGTGCTGAGCGCCATCGGTTCAGTACCTATCGATCTGTCTCTGGCCGAGGTCCAACGTCGGCAGGTCGCGCGGCCGATGGACCTGCGTCTGGTGGCGGATTCCCTCGATGCCGCGGTAGCGCTCGCATACTTCGGGACGCTCGAGGACGTGGTCGGTACTGTGTCCGGGCAAGTACGCGTTGGTGGCACCTCCGAATCGCCGGAGCCGGATGGGATTGTCGAGCTTTCCGCCGCGGGCTGGTCGATCGACGTGCTCGGAGTCCGCCACGAGGACGTCGAGGGTACCGTGACCCTCAAGCCCGACCGAACCGCCGAGCTCGACCTGTCGTTGAGCGCGACAGGCCGTGCGGTGGTCACGGGCACGGTGACGCTGGATTCCATCTCAGACCCGGGCTTGGACCTACAGTTCGAGCTGGACGGCTTCCAAACCGTGCAACGGACGGACATAGAGAGCCGGGTCAGTGGAGCGCTGACGCTGACTGGCCGCTCCGCCCGCCCGTTCGTACAAGGTGAGCTCACCGTGGATGAGGCCGCGATCTTCGTAGACGAGTTCGTGAGGAATGCGGGGATCGTAGATCTCTCCAACCTGGGCCTGTTCGATGCGGACACTTTGGTCTTTTTGACCCAGCCTTTGGTTCGTGACCTCCCCTTTCTCGACTATTTGCGAGCCGAAGTGACACTCGCGGTTCCGAGGGCCACCTGGCTTCGCTCCAGCGATATGGACGTGGAGATCGGCGGGGAGCTCCAGGTGCGATACTCGCGGCGCGACAGGGACCTCGTCATGATCGGAGAGCTGCAAGCCTTACGCGGCTCGTATTCGGTGATGGGGCGTCGCTTTCAGGTGGCCGGCGGCACCGTTGGCTTCTCCGGGACCCCGGGCATGAACCCGACGCTCGACATTCAGGCGGTGAGCCGGATTCGCCGCATCGACGGTGACCCTCTGGAGATCAATGCCAACGTCGGAGGAACGCTCACGGTCCCCCGGGTGACGCTTTCGACGGAGGAGGCGGGGCTCGTACAGTCCGACCTGGTGAGCTACTTGGTCTTCGGGCGCTCCAGCGCGGAGCTGGCCACGGGCCAGACCGCCTTCCTCGAGGGGGCCGCGGGCTCCGTCGTGACACTCTTTTCTGGAGCGGTCGCGTCCCAGATCGGGGCTGCACTCGCTCAAGGCATCGGTGTCGACTACCTGTCGATCACACAGGCCGGCGACTTCGCCTTCGCCACGGGCCTCACGAGTTCGCTCGCCAATACGCAAGTGGAGATCGGCCAGTACGTGGGACCGAACACGTTTATCGTGATCGTCTTCCGGCCCCTGTTCGGGCAGGCGGCGGGAGGCAGTTTCCTGGGAGGAGCTCGGATCGAGTGGGCGCTCTCCGACGACTACACCGTCGAGGGATTCTTCGAGGACCGGTTCTTGCGCGGCGGCGGCGGAGGTTTCGCGCGTTTCGGGGTGCCACCACCGAAGGTCGTGGGCGTGTTCATCTTCCGAGAGTGGGGCCGCTGACGGCGAGTTCAGCCGCCCCGTTTTCGTCTCGCGGCACGCGTCTTTGCGCCGCACCCCCAGGATTGAGCGCGGCTTGTGCGCGCGGTTAGGTTTTCGGGCTATGGTACGATCTAAGTCCGCCGAGTCGCGCAGCCACGAGAAGCTCATTGTCCGCGGCGCGCGCGAGCACAACTTGAGGAACATCAACGTTGAGCTGCCGAGGGAGCGGCTCATCGTGATCACCGGGCTCTCGGGTTCGGGGAAGTCCTCGCTCGCGTTCGATACGATCTACGCCGAGGGGCAACGTCGGTACGTCGAGTCGCTGTCCGCTTATGCGCGTCAGTTCTTGGGATTGATGGAAAAGCCCGACGTCGATTCCATCGAGGGGCTTTCGCCGGCGATTTCCATCGAGCAGAAGACGGTGAGCCGGAATCCGCGCTCCACTGTCGGCACAGTCACTGAGATTTACGACTACTTGCGCCTGCTCTGGGCCCGAGTGGGCACGCCGCACTGTCCGACTTGCGGCGAACCGGTGGTGCGACAGTCGGCCAGTCAAATCGTCGACGCTCTGCTCAGGATGAAGGAGGGCACGCGTGTCGAAGTGTTGGCCCCGCTGGTGCGCGGCAGGAAGGGGGAGTTCGCCGCTCTTTTCGAGCGCGCCCGCAGGGACGGGTTCGTTCGCGTCCGGGTGAACGGAGAAACGCACGACCTACGCGAGCCCCCCTCGCTCAATCGGTACGAAAACCATGACATCGCGGTGGTGGTCGATCGCCTGGTGATCCACGAGCAGGACCGCGATCGGTTGGCCGACTCGGTGGAAACCGCGCTGGGCACGGGCGACGGCATCCTCGAGGTCATTCAGCACCGGAAAAAGAGCGAAGCAGTCGAACATGTGTTCAGCGAGCACTACGCGTGCGGAAACTGCGGCACCAACCTCGCAGAGCTCGAGCCCAGGCAGTTCTCCTTCAACTCCCCGTATGGCGCCTGCGAGGAGTGCGGCGGCCTCGGTACCCGGAAGGAGGTGAACGCAGACCTACTGCTCGCGGATCCGAGCGTCTCGATCCTCGAAGGGGTCATCCTGCCGTGGGGTGATCCATCGGGGCACTTGCGGCGCTCCGTGATCCCGGGGTTGGCCGAAGCGTACGAATTCGATGCCAACACGCCGTGGGGAGAGCTCGACGAGTCGGTCCGCCACGCTGTAATCCATGGTTCGGGCACGATGAAGATCCGCTTTCCGTACAAGTCCGGCAGCGGGAAATTCAAAGGCCACTACGAGGATCGCTGGGAAGGCATCCTCACCAATATCGAGCGCAGATACCGGGAAACCACCTCAGAGACGATTCGCAACCAGCTCGACGACTATATGTCGACGCTACCGTGCGGGGCATGTGGCGGGAGTCGCTTGAAGCCCGCATCGCGGTCGGTCACGGTCGGTGGACGCTCGCTGGGCGACATCGTGGATCTTCCCATTGCGGAAGCTGTGGCCTTCATCGATTCCTTGCCCGTGCAGGGCCGACAGAGCAGCAGCAACGGGAAGGACAAAGTAGCTCCCGGCCCGCCGCTTTCTACGGAGATCGCGGGACCAATCCTGAAGGAAGTGGGCGAACGCCTACGTTTCCTCAGCGACGTAGGGCTCGACTACCTCACGCTAGGCCGAGCGTCCGGCTCGCTCTCCGGCGGCGAGGCCCAAAGGATCCGACTCGCCACCCAGATCGGGAGTCAGCTCGTGGGTGTCCTATACATCCTCGACGAGCCATCGATCGGCCTTCACCAGCGGGACAACGCGCGTCTGCTGGGCACGCTCGAACACCTACGCGACTTGGGCAATACAGTTCTCGTTGTCGAGCACGACGAGGAGACGATTCGCCACGCTGACTACGTCGTCGACCTGGGGCCGGGAGCAGGGCGCCACGGCGGGGAGGTCGTCGCAAGCGGTCCGATCGAGGCTCTACTGGCCGAAGAGCGGTCGCTCACGGGCGCTTATCTGCGCGGGGAGCGTCGCATCGAGATTCCAGAAGAGCGCCGACCGATCGACACTGCACGCACCCTCACGGTGAAGGGCGCCCGCGGCCATAACTTGCAGAAGCTCGACGTGAGCTTCCCGCTGGGTGTGTTCACCTGCGTGACCGGCGTGAGCGGCTCCGGAAAATCCACGCTCGTCAACGAGACGCTCTACCACGTGCTGGCTCGCCATCTGTACCGGAGCAAGCTGGTGCCGGCGAGCCACGATGCCATTGAGGGTCTCGAGTTGATCGACAAGGTCATCGACGTCGACCAATCGCCGATCGGGCGAACGCCGCGCTCGAACCCCGCGACGTACGCAGGTCTGTTTACCCCTATTCGGGAGCTCTTCGCCAACCTGCCCGAGTCTCAAATGCGGGGGTACGGGCCTGGGCGATTCTCGTTCAACGTGAAGGGGGGACGTTGCGAGTCTTGCCAGGGCGACGGACTCGTGAAAATCGAGATGCATTTTCTGCCAGACGTTTACGTCCCGTGCGACGTCTGCCGTGGCCGGCGCTACAACCGGGAGACGCTGGACGTCTTTTACAAGGGCAACAACATCGCCGACGTCCTGGAGATGACCGTCGAAGACGCGCTCGACTTCTTCGGCGCCGTGCCTCGCATCAAGGTGAAGCTGGAGACGTTGTTCGAGGTGGGTTTGGGCTACGTGCATCTTGGACAGTCGGCCACGACCCTGTCGGGCGGCGAAGCGCAGCGCGTGAAGCTCGCGACGGAGCTTTCCAAGCGCGCGACCGGCCAGACGCTCTACATCCTCGATGAGCCGACGACTGGCCTGCACTTCGAGGACGTACGCGTTCTCCTGGGGGTCCTACACCGGCTGGTAGAGCTTGGTAACACGGTGATCGTGGTCGAACACAACCTTCACGTCGTGAAGACCGCCGACTGGATCATCGACCTTGGTCCGGAAGGTGGATCGGGCGGCGGTCGTATCATCGTAGAGGGCACACCCGAAGAGGTGGCGGCGACGAAGGCCTCCTACACGGGGCAGCACCTGGCGCCAATGCTCGGGAGTTGAGGTAAGCCCCTGCACCCGTGGCGCATACGCTTTACCTTTGGGGCCCGGTTACAGCCGGGGGGAGCCCGGGGAGAAACCGGGCTCGCGCAGGGTCGTAGGGTCGACTTCAGGTTAGAAAGTCCAACCTCCGCCCAGCGGAGACTCAGATAACGGAGACGGTCATGGTAACCCGAGAGGATCTCGAGAGCTTCTTGATTCGAATGGATCTCGAGTACGATGAGGTCGATGAGGGCATGTACCTCGTCCAGGGCCGTAACAGCGGTCTTCCGGTCGTGGTGCATCACGCAGACGCTCTTCTCCTGATTCGCATGAAGGTCATGGACCTTCCCGAGTCGATGGACGACGAACTCGCGTTCTATCGCGCCCTCCTGGAGTTGAACGCCACTGATGTGGTCCATGGGGCCTACGGTCTCGAGAACGGTGAGCTGATCATCAGCGACACTCTCGAGCTGGAGACGCTCGACTTCCACGAGCTTCGGGCCTCGACGGAATCGATTGAACTAGCCGCTACCAGTCATATGGAGCGGATCCGCGCCCTGGCCGGCGTCGCCCAAGAGGGTGTCGCCGACGATACGGGTGCGGAAGAGGCGGAGGGCTGACGAGAATGGGCATGTTTACGAAGTTGTCGACACTCATCAAATCCAACATCAACGATCTCATCTCGAGGGCTGAAGACCCCGAGAAGATGTTGAACCAGATCATCATCGACATGCGCGACCAGTTTGCGAAAGCCAAGCGCGAGGTGGCGGCGGCGATCGCGGACGAGCGCAAGCTGAAGTCACAGCTCGATGACGAGGTCAAGCAGGCACACGACTGGGAGCATCGGGCGATGCTAGCGGTCAAGGAAGGTCGCGACGACCTTGCGAAGCAGGCGCTGATCCGCCAACAGGAGCACGCGGAGCGAGCCCGCGTGATCCAGCAGACCTGGCACGAGCAGTCCGCTGAGACGGAGAACCTCAAGGGCTCCCTACGTCAGCTCAACGACAAGATCGAAGAGGCGAAGCGCAAGCGGAATCTGCTCATCGCCAAGCAGAAGCGGGCACAGGCGCAGCGACGCATCCACGAGACGATGTCCGGTCTCAGCGACAGCTCGGCGTTCGAGGCGTTCAACCGGATGGCCGAGAAGATCGAGGAGCAGGAGCGCCAGAGTATCGCGCAAGCTGAGGTCAGCGAGGCGCTCGGGGGCGACTCGCTCGAGCAGGACTTTGTTCGTCTCGAGGCCGGCGGCCCGGGCGGTGCTGACGTGGAGGACAAGCTTCTCGCGCTCAAGAGCCAGATGGGCCTACTGGGCGATGGCAGCGAGGAACCGAAGCAGCTCGAAGCGGGCGACGAACCGGCAGCTCCGGCTGCGGCTCCGGCAGCGCCCGCTCCTGTGGTTAAGGATGCCGTGGTCGAGGAGGTTTCCGAAGCCGAAGCTGACTCGATTCCAGAAGCGCAGTTGCTCTCCGAGTTCGAAGAGCTTGAGGAGAAGCAGGCAGAGGCACAAGAAGTGCCGTTGGACGAAGGTGGTTCCTGAGACTGCCTGATTCCTAGGGTCCGGTAGGCCGGCAGGGGGAGCGCTCTCAGGGCGCTCCCCCTGTTGTTTTGGTGTCGCCGGCTCATCTTTGGGCAGATCTTCGAGACCAAGCCGTTGGAGCCCACATGAGCATCGTCTATTTGAACGGCCAGTTCCTCCCCAAGGACGAAGCGAAGATCTCTCCAGACGACCGCGGCTTCCTGCTCGCGGACGGAGTCTACGAAGTGACGCCTTTCTACGAGGGCGCTCCGTTCTGCCTCGACCGCCACCTCACCCGTCTCGAGCAGGGTCTCAGTTGGATGCGGATTCAGCAGCCGGTCGACGGGCTGGAAGACGTGCAACGCCGGCTCATCCTGGAAAACGGTCTAGAGAGCGCGGCAACGTCGCTCACCTACATTCAGATCACGCGCGGTGCCGCGCCACGCACGCACTATTTCCCGGTGGACCCCGTAGAGGCGACGGTGTACGCGTATGCGAAGGCGTGGGACCGTCCCTCCCCCGAGCGCTGGTCGAAGGGCTTCACCGTGGCGACCGTGCCCGACCAGCGGTGGAGCCACGTCGACGTGAAGACCATCTGCTTGCTTCCCAACGTACTTGCGTTTCAGGACGCTATCGAAGCCGGCGCCGACGACGCCCTGCTGGTTCGCGACGGCGTCGCGATCGAAGGTGCGCACATGAACTTCTGGGGCGTCTTCGACGGCGTGCTCGTCACGCATCCGACGACCAACCAAATACTTCCCGGTATCACGCGCGGTGTCGTCCTGGACTTAGCCGCCGCGGACGGCATCCCTGTGGAGCAACGACCCATCCAGGTCGAGGAGCTCGGTGCGGCCGAAGAGCTCTTCTTCACGGGTACGACCGGCGAGGTGCGGCCTTGCGTGGGGGTGGACGGCACTCCCGTGGGCGACGGGCGTGTCGGGACCATCACCAAACGGCTCTCGCAGCTCTTCCGGGCCGAGGTCGAGGCTGCGAAGGAGGCAGCGGCCGGCACGCCGGTCGCCTGACGTGCTCAGGGCTCGGCGGCTGATATGCGCTGGGGCCACCGCGATCTCGCTCGCGGGGTGCCTCGCTGGCGCGGTAGAACCCGGCACGACGACCAACGTCGATCTGACGGCCCCGGGGGATGTCGACGTCGTTCGTTTCGTCTATTTGGGCAGTGGTGGTTGGATCATCGAACGCGGGGAAGATCAGGTGTTGGCCGCGCCGCTCTCACCCGCGCGGTTGGAGATGACGTTTCCGCCCAAGTACGGCGCGACCGCTCTCCAGTACGTCTGGTGGTTGAAGCGGCGGTCTTCCAGCCCCGCTACGCGCACGTCGTCGTAGACATCGATCAGGTCGGCGCTGATGGCGGCCGCATCGGAGGAGACCGATGAGGCGGATTCCTCAGGCGCCGACCCCGGGCCGGCTGGGCCCGCTAGCGGTGACCCGCCGCACGCCACCAGAGCGAGCAGCGGCGCGAACACAAGAATGGGCTGACGTTGCATCGCGGATCCGAGCGCCTTAGTCAGTAGATGAGGTAGGGGCTCCGCAGCTGCTCGAACGCTCTCACGCTTTCGTCCCACGCTGCCGTCAGCGCGGCGAAGTCTTGGCCCGCTTCGATACCCAGGCGCAGGGCGTCTGTCCCCGCCAGACGATCGAAGTGGGCTTCGCGCCATGACCAGTTGTCGCCCGACATGCTATAGGCCTCGAGCAGCATCGCGACCGCAGTTTTCGGCGCGTCGTAGGTGGTGGCTTCGTGGATCAGCCGAACGCCCTGGATCTCCTGGCCGTCGAACTTGCCGTCGCCAGGGTTGAATGGTGTGAAGGTCACAGCCTCGAAGCGCACGCCCTGTAGGCCGTGAGCGTTCAGAGACTCGGCCAGCCCAGGCCCGTCCAGCCATGGCGCGCCAACCCACTGAAAAGCACGGTCGGTGCCTCGGCCCACGGAAAGCGGCGTGCCCTCGAACAAGCACGTGCCGGGATATGCGAGCGCGCTCTCGAGCGTCGGCATGTTCGGGGACGGAGCCACCCACGGTAGCCCGGTATCGGGGAAGGTCATGTCGCGCCGCCACCCGTCCATGGGCACGACGTGCAGCTCGACATCGATGCCGAACTCGCCCACGTACAAACGAGCCAGCTCGCCCACGGTCATACCATGACGCATGGGCACGGGATAGAGCCCGACGAAGGTGGAGTACTCCGGGTCGAGTACGTTTCCGTGCACGGCATCGCCACGGATCGGGTTTGGACGGTCGAGCACGACGAACGGAATTCCATGCTCTTCGGCGGCTTCCATCGCGTACGCCATCGTGGAAACATAGGTGTAGTAACGTGCTCCGATGTCCTGCATGTCGAAGAGGAGAACCTCCACGCCCTCGAGCATCTCCGGCGTCGGTCGCAGGGTCCGGCCATAGAGCGAGTGAATCGGTATTCCGGTCTGCTCGTCGACTCCGCTCTCGACCCGTGCACCCGCTTCCGCCTCTCCGCGAATCCCGTGCTCGGGGCTGAAGAGCGCGACCAGCTCGACCTCGCGTGCTTCGTGCAGCGCGTCGATCGTGCTGCCGACCTCCCGGGAGGCTCCCGCCTCCTGGCCCACCGCCCGCCAGTAGATGCCCGTGTGGTTTGTTACGAGGCCAACACGCTTCCCCCGCACGAGGTGCAGAGAGTCGGAAAGAAGCACCTCGACTCCCGCGCGCACCGTCGCCGGCGTCTGCGCGCCGGCACCGACGGAGGCGTCGCCGTCAGGAACGCCGCAGGCGCAGAGGGTAACACCCAGGAACAGGGCGGGAATACAGGATTGTGACGTTTTCCAGGAGCCGGTACCTTCCCGTCCATCAGAGCTTCGGTGGAGGGGGTGCCCTCGTCTTGTCCGTGTCATGTGGCAAGCTTCGGGGTCGCGCCTGACGCCGTCAACGACCCCTGACCAAGTCCGCCCTACTTGATGCCGCCAGCCGCCGCCAGACCCCGCACCGTGGCTCGGGCCCTGGCGACACCGCTACTCGCCAAGCTCGAGCCGCGAGGGGTGACTAGGTCCCTGCCTGCGCTCGTCGTCATGGCGGCGCTGGTCGCCTGTGGCTCTCCCGCCGCCGTGACGCCTCCCCCGCCGGTTCGCGACTCCACGGCCCAGGTGAGGGACAACCTCGAGGGAGGCCGACCGCGAACCCCACCGGCTGAGCCGGAGATTCATCCGGAGGCGCCCAGGGAGGAATCGCCGCTGACGCTACCGTGGTCGGAGAGCACGCTCGAAGGCATGACGCTACGTCAGAAGGTCGGGCAACTCATCATGCCGTGGGTGCTCGGCGACTTCGCGCCGGACGGGACCGCCAGCCACGAGCGCATGCTCGGCTACATCCACGACCAGCAGATCGGTGGCGTGATCATGTCGGTGGGCTCCCCGACCGAAGTAGCGGCGAAACTGAACGACTTCCAGGAGCACTCGCAGTGGCCGCTACTGGTCGCTGCCGACCTCGAGACCGGCGCCGGTTTTCGAATGCGTGGAGCGGTCCAGATGCCAGGCACGATCGAGCTGGGCGGTGCCACGGACTTCCCCTCCTTGATGGCGCTCGGCGCTTCCGGAGATACCCGGCTGGCCTACGAGATGGGTCGGGTCACGGCGGTGGAGGCGCGCGCGGTCGGCATCCATGTGCCGTTCGCGCCGGTGCTGGACGTGAACAACAATCCCGACAACCCGATCATCAACGTGCGTTCCTTCGGGGCGGATCCGGAGCAGGTCGCTCGGCTTGGCGCCGCTTTCGTTCGAGGCATTCAGGAAAACGGCGGCATCGCCACAGGAAAGCATTTTCCAGGTCACGGCGATACCGGGACGGACTCACACCTGGCGTTGCCTTTGATCCCCTACGATCGGGCCCGCATGGACTCCGTCGAGTTGAGGCCGTTCCAGGCGGCGATCGAAGCGGGCATGGGCGCGGTGATGACCGCGCACATCTCGGTGCCCGGCATCTCGAACGGCGACCGCGCCCCCTCCACGCTGAATGCCGCGATTTTGACCGAGCTGCTTCGTGAGGCCATGGGGTTCGACGGTCTGCTCTTCACCGACGCGATGGATATGAGCGCGATCGCGCGGCTACACAGCGCCGAAGAAGCTGCGGTTCTCGCGGTGGAAGCCGGGGCCGACGTGATCCTCATGCCGCCTTCCCCCAAGCGAGCGGTCGACGGCATTGTGGCCGCGGTCGAGTCCGGGCGCATCTCCGAGGCACGCATCGATGTGTCCGTGCGCCGCCTGCTCGAGACCAAGCAGGCGATCGGGCTGCATCAGAACCGAAAGGTCAGCCTCGAAGACCTGCAAGGATCGGTCGGCATCCCGAGCCACACCGACGTTGCTGCCGAAGTCGCCGAGCGCTCGATCACCGTGCTGAGGAATGGCCGCAATCTGCTGCCCCTGCTCGGGACCCGCAGTGCCCGCGTCCTATCGGTATCGTTCCGTCGCTCGTCGGACGTGCTCGCCGGGCGGTACTTCAACCGGCGGCTGCGAGCGACGTACCCTCGGCTGTCGACCGCGGAGCTCGATCGTGACGTGAGTCCTTCCGTATACGAGGGCTTGCTGCGCACCGCCCGCCGACAGGCGCTCGTCATCGTGAGCACTTATGTGACTGCGGTCTCGTACCAGGGCTCACTTGCGTTGCCCGAAGAGGTGGTTGACTTCATCGAAGGTCTGGACCGGATTGGTGTCCCGCACCTTCTGGTCTCGTTCGGTAATCCCTACTTGATCACGTCTTTCCCGGACGTGCAGGCGTACATGCTGGCCTGGAGCGGCTCCGAGGCGAGCCAATCGGCGGCCGCACGAGCGCTCTTCGGAGAGTTCGACATCACAGGGCGCACTCCGGCGAGCATTCCGCCGCTCTTCGACATCGGTGCTGGCATGACGATTCCGGGGAGGGGAAGCGCCAGTGGCCGTCGTTGACGGGGAGCCGATCGGGGAGAGGAACGCCCCGATGGACCCGCGGCGGACTGATGTCGTTTTGCGGCGTGTAGCGACGATCGCGGCCCTCGCGCTCATCACCGCGTGCGGCGCTCCGCCGCCGGCTGCCGTGCCGGCGCCGTTCGGTCGCGTGCTCGGACTGGAAGCCGAAGCCCGCCTGTGGGTCGAGCAGACGCTCGAGAGTCTCACGCTGGAGGAACTCGTAGGTCAGCTCGTCATCGAGTGGATCCCGGGCGGGTACGTATCGCCCAGCAGCCCCGACTTCGAGCCGCTCGAGCGTTGGGTCGTGGAGGACAAGATTGGTGGCGTATCTCCCTCGATCGGCACTCCTCATGCCTATGTGGCCAAGCTAAACGCGCTACAGGCTAGGGCCGAGATTCCGCTGCTGGTGACCGCCGACTTCGAGAACGGCGGCCCGGGCATGCGCATCAACGGCTCCTACGCGTTGCCGTCCATGCTGCCGCAGGGCGGTGGCACCGCTTTTCCGCCTACGATGGCGTTCGGTGCGATCGGTGATGAGCGCTTCGCGTACGAATACGGGCGTATCACAGCGGTCGAGGCGCGAGCGAGCGGCGTGCACTTGCTCTTCGCGCCCGTGCTCGACGTGAACAACAACGCCGACAACCCGGTCATCGCGAGCCGGTCCTTCGGCGCAGATCCCGAGCTGGTCGCTCGCTTGGGCGCCGCTTTCATTCGTGGCGCCAAGGAGGGCGGGGCATATACCACTGGCAAGCACTTCCCCGGCCACGGGGACACGTCGGTCGATTCTCACATCGGCCTTCCTGTGATCCTCGCGGACCGCGCGCGCCTGGACTCCCTCGAGTTGATTCCCTTCGACCGGGCGATCCAGGAAGGCGTCGATGCGATCATGACGGCGCATGTCGCGCTTCCCAACCTGCTCGGTGCCGCCGGACCACCCGCGACACTCTCGTCAGAGATCCTCACGGGATTGCTGAGGGCGGACCTGGCGTTCGACGGCGTGCTCTTCACCGACGCGCTCACCATGCGTGCGATCACCGACGCCTACGGGATCGGCGAGGCCTCTGTGCGCGCCGTCGAGGCTGGCGCCGACGTGATCCTGTCGCCCAAGGACGTAAGCGCGGCGATCAGCGCGGTCGTGCAGGCCACGCGCGACGGTCGACTCACGCGTACGCGTCTCGAGAACTCGGTACGTCGGCTGCTGGAGATGAAAGCCGAGCTCGGTCTCCATCGGAATCGCTTCGTATCGCTCGACGCAGTCGATGCGGTGGTTGGGTCTGGAGCCCATCTCGCGCTCGCCGACTCGGCCGCGGTGCGCTCCATCACACTCGTAGGCGATGCTGGCGGTCTGGTCCCGATGCGCGCGGAAGCTCCGGTTGAGACTGTTCACTTGCTCTATGCGCGCTCGAGCTGGTTGTGGGCGAGCCGGGCCTTCTCGCAGGGCCTCCTGGCGCGCGTGCCCGGAGCGCGCGAGGTGCGCCTGGACGAGCGCAGCGACGCTGCGGCGTACGCATCGGCGGCCGAGGCGGTGGCGAGCGCTGGCCGGGTCATCGTGAGTGTGTATGTGCCGCCTTCCGTCGGCTCTGGCGAGGAGGCGCTGCCTGAGCCCTTGCGAGCGCTGGTGAACGAAGCCGCGACCGAAAAGCGGACCGTACTGCTCTCGTTCGCGAGCCCGTACTTGGTGAGAGCGTTGCCCGACGTGAGCAGCTACCTGGTGGCGTGGGGCGACCGTGAGGTCTCCCAGCGTGCCGCGCTCGGTGCGCTGTTCGGCGAGCAAGCGATCACGGGCCGGCTTCCGATCCCGATTCCGCCGCTGGCTGCGATCGGAGACGGACTCGACCGGGCCCAGGTTACGACACGAATCGATACGCGCACGGTCGATGACCCGCTGGTCGCGGCCGGGATCGTCGACCGAGCAGGTCACCGTGTGTTCGGGCAGGATCAATCCGTGGCCGACCCCGCGTCTGTGGGCATGTCCGCCGAAGGCCTAGCGCGGGTCGACTCGATCATCGAGGCTGCACTCACCGACTCGGCGGCTTCAGGGGCCGCGTTGGCGATCGGACGGCGTGGCCAGCTCGTATCGCTCAAAGCGTTCGGCGAGCTTGCGTACGGAAGCGGCCGGCCGGTCACCCCCACGTCGATCTGGGACATGGCGTCGGTCTCCAAGGTCGTGGGCACGACTACCGCGGCTATGATGCTTGTCGGAGATGGCCTGCTCGACCTGGACGCACCTGTGGTGTCCTACCTGCCGTATTGGTCGAGAGGAGACGATCGCAAGAGCCGAGTCACCGTGCGTCAGCTCCTGCTTCATCGCACCGGCCTGCCGCCGTTCCGGCGCTGGTTTTTCGATATCGCGGGTCTCGAGGCATATAAGGCCGCTGCCGCCGATGAACCGCTCGATCTCGAGCCCGGCGTCGAAACGGTGTACTCCGACATCGGCATCATGACGCTGGCCTGGGTCATCGAAGAGGTCGCGCAGCAATCACTGGACAGCTTCCTGAATGATCGGCTATGGCAGCCGCTGGGAATGCTCGAGTCGCGATATCGGCCCAGCGCGACGCTGCGACCCCGCATCGCGGCGACCGAGATGGATACGACGTGGCGGCACGAGCTGGTTTGGGGACGTGTGCACGACGAGAACGCCGACGCCATGGGCGGGGTCGCGGGGCACGCCGGGCTCTTCAGTACCGCGGTCGACCTCTCCGTCTTCGCGCGTATGATGCTCAATGGTGGCGTCTCTCCGGCGTGCCGACCGGAGGAGGTTGCAGGTGAGCCCTGCCCGGTCGCCAGGGCCAGCGCGCAGCGCTTGGTGGAGCAGGACGTGCTCGAGATGTTCACGACGCGCTTCGACGAGTCCTCCTCGCGGGCGCTCGGCTGGGACACGCCGTCGGCGCGCTCATCCGGTGGCGATTACGTGACGTCTGATGCGTACGGTCACACCGGCTACACCGGCACATCGATCTGGCTCGACCCCGAGCTAGACCTTTGGGTGGTCTTACTCACGAACCGCGTCCACCCGACGCGTGAGAATCAAAAGCACATCCCCATGAGACGAGCCGTGCACGACGCCGCGGTGCTCGCCATCACCGACCAGCCCATCAGAAAGCGAGCTCCGTGACGCTCCTCGACTGGGCGATCATCGCCTCGCTCGTCGTCAGCGTGGTGCTCTGGTTCGGCGTCGGCCTCGACCCCGACGATCCCGTTCAGTGGGCGTGGATCATGCTGGCAACGGTGGGCGCGTCCACCGTCGTGTGGCTTGTCGTCACGTTCGCGACTCGGCCTGAAGAAGACGAGGTCCTGCGCGCCTTCTATCTGCGCGTGCGACCCGGCGGTCGTGGCTGGCGGCCGATCGCCGAGACAGTCGGTCTGCCCGGTGAGCCGATCGACGGTGGCCCGCTCAATTGGACGAATTGGGTCGCCGGAGTCGTCTCGGTCTACGCGACTCTGTTCGGCGTGGGGCAGCTCATTTTCGGCGCTACCAGTCGGGGCGTGCTAGTGCTCTTCGTTGCCGTCGTTTGCTTCTGGTGGATCGGCAGGAACCTGCGACCGTCCCGCACCTCCATGGGTCCTGTGCCCGGAGTCGCGTCGTGACCGAGTTCACCACACTCGACGTTCTGGTCCTCGTCGTGTACCTCGTCGGTATCACTGCCTGGGGCGCATGGCTCGGACGAGGCCAGACAGGCGCCACCGACTACTTCCTGGGTAGTCGCTCGCTTCCGTGGGTCGCGGTGATGCTTTCGGTCGTCGCCACCGAGACGAGCACGCTCACGTTCTTGAGCGTCCCTGGCGTGTCCTACGCGGGCAGTCTCGTCTTCCTGCAGCTCACCTTGGGATACCTGGCAGGCCGAATGGCGGTGTCGGCTATCTTCCTGCCGGCTTACTATCGCGGCGAGTTGTCTACCGCCTACGCACTGCTTGAAGACCGCTTCGGTCTGGGCGCGAGACGAGTGACTTCGGCGATCTTCATGGTCACCCGACTGCTGGCCGATTCGGTGCGCCTCTTCGCCACGGCGATCCCGCTGGCTCTGATCACTGGATGGCCGTACCCGGTCTCGATTGCGGTGATCGGCGTGCTCACCGTCACCTACACCTATTTCGGTGGCATCAAGGCGGTTGTCTGGGTCGACGTGGTGCAGATGGGCCTTTACCTGCTCGGGGCCGTGGTCGCGATCGTCGCGATCCAGTTCGCGCTGCCGGACGGCTGGTCGGGCGTCTTCTCGAGCGCCGGCGCGGAAGGGAAATTGCAGGTCGTCGACTTCACGTGGAACCTGAGGACCACGTACACCATCTGGGCGGGTGTCATCGGTGGCGCGGTGTTTGCGATGGCGTCGCACGGCACGGATCAGCTTATCGTACAGCGGCTGCTCACGTGCACCGATCAGCGCTCCGCGCAGAAAGCGCTCGTCGGCAGCGGCATCGCGGTCATCTTCCAGTTCTTGCTCTTCTTGATGGTCGGACTCGGGCTTTGGGCCTTCTATGGCGGTCGAGAATTCAACAGCACGGACGAGATCTTCGCGACGTTCATCGTGCAGGAGCTGCCGCCTGGATTGACCGGACTCCTCATTGCCGGTGTCTTCGCGGCCGCGATGTCGTCTCTTTCGTCTTCCATCAACTCGCTCGCGTCTGCGACGGCCTACGATTTCTGGGCGCCGCTGATGGGCGCCCGAGACGACGAGTCACGCATTCTGAAGGCAGGCAAGGCCTTCACCCTTGTGTGGGCGGCACTGTTGATCGGCGGAGCCATTCTGTTCATCCCGTTGTCGGAAGGCACGTCGGCGGTCGAGGCTGCTCTTGGCATTGCAGCTCTGGTATACGGCGGCCTGCTGGGAGCGTTCGCGCTCGGTGTCTTTACGACGCGTCCGGGGCAGGGCGCGGCGATTCTGGGAATCGTCATCGGTATCGGTACCGTCATCCTCCTGAGGGATCGCATGGCGTGGCCATGGTACGTGCCGGTCGGTGCGACCGTGACGCTGGTGGCTGGCTCTCTCGCGGGCCTACTCCAAGAGCGACCCGAATGAGCGGGTACGTGGCCGGAGTCGATGGGGGCGGAACGCGCACCCGTGCCGTTATCATCGACGATACCGGAGCGGAGATCGCTCGCGCCGAGCGAGAGGGCGCGGTCGCCAATGCCGCAGCTCCGCACGAGGCCGCTGATGCGGTCACATCAGCCGTCCGAGCCGCCGCGGTGGAAGGCGGCGTCAAGCTACCAGTCCGGGCGCTGTGGGTCGGACTCGCGGGGGCGGGCAGAGAAGCGGCCCGAGACGCAGTAACCGATGCGCTCTCCCGAGTCGGCCTTGCGGAGGCGATCGAGGTCGGGACCGACGTGGAGGCGGCGTTCCATGACGCGTTCGGCAAGGGAACGGGCGTGATGCTCATCGCGGGCACCGGCTCGATCGCGTGGGCCCGGGACGAACGTGGTGTCATGCACCGAGTCGGTGGATGGGGTCAAGATGTCGGAGACGAGGGCAGTGGCTACTGGCTCGTCATGGAAGCGCTCAGGTGCGTGGCCCGCGCCGAGGACGGACGGGGCGACGTCACGAAGCTGCGAGAGTTTCTGCTGGAAAGCCTCGGACTGATCGATCCGACCCAGCTGGTCACCTGGGTCGCTTCGGCGAGCAAGAGGGAGATCGCCGCGTTGGTTCCCGATGTTGTTCGCGCCGCCACTGACGGAGACGCCAGTGCCGGAGACATCCTTGAAAGCGCAGTGGAGATGCTGGCGCGCCACCTCACCACCGTTGTCGAGCGATCGGGGCCTTGGTCGCAGAAGCCCGCTCTAGCGCTTTCGGGTGGACTCATCTCGGGGGCCGGCCCTCTGCGCGGTCCTCTTTTGAAGGCGATCGCTGGTCACGATCTTCCCTTCGTCGGCGCGGAACTAGATCCTCCGATGGGTGCAGCGCGTAGGGCGCTCGCGCTCACCTTGCCGGATCGGCAGTAAGGGGCGCGTACGGAAGCCAATCTGACAGACATGTGACGTGGTAAGATCGTGTCACCGTTCAATTTGGCAGACTTTGACCTCAGCCCCCGTGGCACGCTGATTGCGTTCTGGTAGGCGTCTGCACAACACACATCAGGAGGCATCATGCCCATCACGAAATATAGGTTCCGGCCTGCGAGCTACTCCCCATGGCGCGACCTGGAAGTCGCACAGAACCGGCTCGCCGGGTTGTTCGATAGCCCGCTGGCGAGCCGGACGAGCTGGACGCCTTCCGTCAACGTCTCCGAGACCAAGGACGGGCTCGAGCTCACGGCAGATCTGCCAGGACTGTCGCAGGACGACCTCACCATAGAGCTCGAAAACAACGTGCTCACGATCTCAGGTGAGAGGACCGAGCAGGTCATGGAGGGCGAAGAGGAGCGCCGCTACCACGTATGGGAGCGCAGCAGTGGCTCGTTCCGCCGCTCGTTCTCGCTGCCGCGCACCATCAGCGGCGACGACGTCGCGGCCACGTTCGAGAACGGAGTACTGACCGTGCTGCTGCCAAAGGCTTCGGAGGCGAAGGGTCGCACCATCGAGATCGCCAACAACTAGGGCCGGCACGAACATCGCCCGTATTGGAAGCGCCACGGGCTACTACGACCTTGAGCGGGCCCGGGCCGAGAGCCCGGCCCGCTTCGTTTTCAGGAGGCCTCTCCGCCTCGCGGCCCGACCGAAAACCCTTGCCGAGAGCCGCTCTTGGCCCGAGCCTCAGCCTCTAATCCGCTCTCAACGTATCCGCCGGATCGAGGCGTGTGGCCCTGATGCCTGGAATTAGATTGGCGATGAGCGCCATGCCGGCGAGCACCATCGGCACGCCGACGAACGTCAACGGATCGGTGGCGCTGATGCCGAACGCGAAGTTCCCGAGCAGTCGAGTGAATGCGAATGCGGCGAGCAAGCCGACGCCTATGCCGATCGCGAGCAGGCGGGCACCTTCGGAGATGACCATCCAGCGCACGGTGCCGACCTCGGCACCGAGTGCCATCCGCAGACCGATTTCCTTGCTGCGCTGTGAGACGGAATAGGCCATTACTCCGTAGATGCCGATGGCGGCCATCAGCAGCGCGAATATCGCGAACATCACAAACAGCGAGAGTAGCGCGAAGTTGCTCGCCTCGCTCAGGTAGTGGGCACGCGCCATGGTTTGGATGGCGTCGATCGGTTGATTCACATCGACCTTCCAGATCACGTCGTGGATGGGGCCGGCCAAGCTGGCGGCGTCCGCGGTTGTGTGCGTGACCAGGAGCATCGAGCTGCGAGCATCCTGGGCGTGCGGTACGTAGACGTCCAGAGAGTTCGGATCCCCGTCGGTGGTGGCGCGGACGTCGCTGACCACGCCGACGACTTGCAGCCACTGCTCGTTGCCGACGATTTGGAAGCGACGCCCGACGGGGTCCTCATCCGGCCAATATCGGTCCGCGATCGTTTCACTGAGAACTGCCACGGCAGCAGCAGGCCTAGCAGGCGCTCAGCGGAACGCGGTGGGCGAGGACGTCGCGGGTTCATACGAGCCCGTCGGTGTCTAACTCGAGCCCGTCCCATAGGGAATCGAGCGCCCTTCGGGACCTGTGCAGCGCGACCGCGCCAGCGGGGACCAGCGTGAAGAAGCGCTTGGCTCGCCCGCCGCGTTCGGGCGTAGAATCGCCAATCGCGGAGGTGACGAAACCACGGCGCTCGAGCCGGTCTAGCGCAGCGTACACCGAGGCTACCGCCGCCTCAGCACCGGTCCTTGCCTGGAGCTCCTCCATAATCGCCATGCCGTACGCGTCGTCGTCGAGACGCGCGACGGTGAGCAGAATCATCTGCTCGAATTCCCCCAAGTAATCGCCTCTCGGCATGGTATCATCCACGAGTGTGAGTATTTATATACTCGGTCCTACGCGGAGGTAGGGGGGAAGTTTCAGAGCAGGGAGCGCAACTCCTCCAGCAATGCTGCGGAGTTCGCTCCGACCACGGGACCCGGTGTGAAATCCAGCCTGCTTCCGTCAGGGCGGGTGAGCACGCCACCGGCCTCCTGAACCAGCGCGATGCCGGCCGCAAAGTCCCAGGGCATGAGGGTCTTTTCCCAAAACGCGTCTAGCGAGCCTTGGGCCAGGTAGGCCAGGTCGAGCGCGGCGGAACCGCCCCTACGCACGCCTGACGCCATGCGCAATACTCGATCGAATTCTCCGAGGTAGTCCGGCAGCAACTCGAGCGCCTTGAAAGGGAAGCCTGTGCCGACCATCGCATGCGAGAGCGTGCTCACCGAGGACACCTGCGTGCGTCGACCGCCCTTGAAGGCGCCCAATCCCTCAGCCGCCCACCACCGCTCCCCGGTCGACCCACTCGCCACTACACCGGCCACGACTCGGCCCTCCACGGCGACGGCCACGGAAGCGCAGTATTGAGGGTGCGCGTGCAAGAAATTCGACGTGCCATCCAAGGGGTCGACGATCCAGAGTGGGCCGCCGTCCCAACGCACGAGCTGGTCCTCGACGGTGTCGTCGCTCTCCTCCGCGAGCACGATATGGTCCGGATGACGACGCTCGATCACCGCAAGCGCGGCCTCCTGGGCATCGAGGTCGGTCTTCGAGACGTAGTCGGCTCTAGCCTTCTCCCTCGCGCTGGCGAGCCCGACTTTCCCCGCGTCCCGGCGGTGGATCCGGACGGCCGCCTCGGCCGCGTCCCGTGCAGTCTGGAGAAAAGCGTCGAGCTGGAGTTCAGCCCCCACGCTTGGTCCAAATCCCGACCATGCAGAACGAATTCGTTGCGTAGTCCGCCGGAATGCTGCTCGCGCTCGGGAATACCTCGATGACCTCGACATCGAGCGTGCTCATCGCGAGGAACTCCGACTGATCGCCGCGCGCGCTCACCATGCGGATGCCGTCGACCCAGATCTCTGGCGAACAGCCCGCCTGGAGGTTGCTCGAGCCGCGACGGAAGCTGAGCCTCCAGCTCGAGCCGCCATTCCCCGTCACTCGCGTGCTCGGCAGCCCCTGCAGCATGTTCGCTACTGGACCGTTGCCGCGCTGCAGGAAATCGTGCGTGGTCAGGAAAATGCCCCCGAGGCCGCGCTCCATGCGCTCGAACACCGGCTCGAGCTTCCTAGCCACCGCACGGGACCTCACCGAAACCTCGATGCCGTCGAGCGCGATCGCCTCTACCTCGATGGGGATCCGTGCGTCATAGGCACTGCCGGGCTGGGCTTCAATCGCCCAGGTGCGTCCGGCGTACGCCAGGTGCTCCACTCGCATCTGTTGCAGGCCGGGTTGCACATCGCCGAGCACGAAACGTCCGTCCCAACGAGAGAGAACGGTCTTTCCGCTGCCGACCAGCGTGACCAAGGCTCCCTCGACGGGATCGTTCGTGCCCGAGACGACCACGCGCCCCCGCAGGTGTGCGATGCGTTCATCGCCGAGCGTCGACTCCGCCGCTACGCCCATCGGCTGCATCTTGATCGACACGCTGACCCGGGCCAACGCGATTGGACCCACTTCGACGACCTGAGGGGCCGCGCCGTACCCGGTGCGTTCTGCGACGATGATATACTGCTCCGGGCCCCTCGCCTGGAAAGCGAAACGCCCGAGAAAGTCTGTGGTGACCGTGTCGATTGGTTGGAGGGTGATGCTCAGCAGCCGGACCATGACCCCTTGCAGTGGGGCGCTACTCTCCGCACCGAAGACGAACCCTCGCACGTTCTGCGCATGCGCGAACGTCGGGGCGAGCAGCGAGCTCCCGATCACCAGAAGCGCGACGGATAGGCGTGACTTGTTCATGCTAGCTAAGTTAGCGGGCCCTTAGGTGTGCGAAAACGGCAATTTCTTCCGCCCTCCATTACGTCTCCCATGAGTGACACCCCGAGCACCGGTGCAAAGAAGCGCATCTTCAGTGGCATGCAGCCCTCTGGAGAGGCTCATCTGGGCAATTATCTGGGGGCGCTCCGCCGTTGGGTAGGCATGCAGGACGACTACGACTGCATTTGGTGCATCGTCGACGAGCACGCAATTACCGCGGGCGCCGACCCTGCCTCGATGCCTGCGATGGTCTTCGATCTTGCGGTCTCGTATCTCGCGGTCGGGCTCGACCCTGAAAAGGCGATCATCTTCGTGCAGTCCGATGTGCCCGAGCACACCGAGCTCGCGTGGCTCTTCAACGCGGTCACGCCCGTTGGCGACCTAGAGCGCATGACTCAGTACAAGGACAAGTCGCAGAACCTGGAGTCGATTCCTGCGGGGATTTTGAATTACCCGATCTTGCAGGCAGCGGATATCCTCCTGTACAAGGCGTATGGCGTCCCGGTTGGTGCGGACCAGAAGCAGCACCTGGAGCTGACCCGCGAGATCGCGAGAAAATTCAACGCCGCGTACGGTGACACGTTCCCGGTGACCGAGCCACTCATCGGCGAGGACGTCGGTCGCATCGTCGGGCTCGACGGCAAGTCCAAGATGAGCAAGTCGCTCAACAACACCGTACCTGTCCTTTCGGAGCCAGACGACGTGTGGGCACGCGTACGCACCGCGGTCACCGACCCCCAGCGGGTCCGACGTGACGACCCCGGGCGGCCCGAGGTGTGTAACGTGTACTCGCTTCACGCCTTCTTCACCGACGATACTACGCGGACGGATATCGAGACTCGGTGTCGCGCGGGCACAATCGGATGCGTCGACTGCAAGCGCATCCTTTCCGACAATATCAGCGATGCCTTCGCACCGTACCGCGAGCGCGCGAGGCAGTACCTGGAGAATCCCGACCAGGTGCGTCGTGTGCTCAACGAGGGTGCAGAGAAGGCCCGAGTGATCGCCCGCGAAACGCTCGCCGAAACGAAGCAAAGAATGGGCCTGAACTGGCGGGAGGCGCTGAGCTAGTCGGCCCATTATCTTTGGATCGCTACGAACGTGCGAGGTGACGGAGGAACCTCATGCAGGAGCTGTTCAAAGCAGCGGTCGAGCGCGGCGCGAGTGATATCCACATCAAGGCCGGTGACTTCATCCGCGATTGCATCAAGGACCCCGATCGCATCGACGACATCTCGGATCTGATCGCGGAGGGTAGGGACCACTATGGCTCTCAGACCTTCGATCAGCACCTGATGGACCTCGTGCACACCGACGTGATCGAGTTCGAGCTCGCCATGGCCGCTGCCAACAACCCGGCGGACTTCGACCTGAAGATGCGTATGTTCAACGAGCCGGGGGCTACCAACCCGCAAGGGAAGCCGCCGGCCGACATGACCCAAATGTATGGAGGCGAGTAGCCCATCGTGGTCGACTTCAGCGGGACTTTCCTACCGGTAACGACGCCTTTCGACCCGGTGACCGGTGACGTCGACGTCATCGCGTTCCGTGCGAATCTCCGTCATTGGTTTCAGAATCCGATCCGCGGAATCTTGGTGGCTGGATCGACGGGCGAGTCGGTCTTCCTCGACGAGCAGGAGCGCGTCACGCTGCTCGAGGCGGCGCGCGACGTGGTGCCTGACGACGGCTTGATCATCGCGGGCACGGGGGGCGAGTCCACGCGCCACACGATCCGAATGACACAGCAAGCGGCGGATGCAGGCGCGGAGGCGGTGCTCGTGAGCCCGCCGGCTTTCTTCAAAGGGGCGATGTCGCCGGAAATCTTGGCGCGGCATTACAGGGCCGTCGCGGATGCCTCTCCGGTTCCAGTGCTCGTCTACCAGGTGCCACTGCGCCTGAGCACGCTCGAACTCCCCACCCGACTGGTTGCCGAGCTGTGTAAACATCCCAACATCGTCGGGATCAAGGATTCCCGCGGGCAACTCGGATTGCTCGCGGAGCTGGTCGAGGCATGTGCTGACGACTTCCAGGTGCTCGTGGGCAGTGGCGCGTTGCTATATGGTGCGTTGGAGATTGGGGCGGTCGGGGGCATTGTCGCGGTCGGGCTCATGGCCCCCGCCGAAGCCGCCGAGATCTCGGTTGCCTTCCGAGAGGGCCGCAGCGCCGACGCCGGTCGGAGGCAAGAGCAGATCGCTCCCGTTCACAACCAGATCGTGGGCGGTATGGGTGCCCCTGGCATCAAAGTCGCACTCGACATGTTGGGGCTGCGGGGCGGAGTTCCGCGCCCGCCGCTTGCTCCCTTGCCGGAAGCTCGCACGGAAGAAGCACGCAAGGTTCTCGACGACGCCGGTCTCCTGACAGTCGCGGGCGTCTGAACCATGGCGGGTGTCATCCTCTGGCTTCCGAGACCTCACCCCCGAGGTAGTCCAGGATTCGTTGACATCCCCCCTGGGCGCGTCTAGCTTTTCCCAAAGGAAAGATCGGTCACGGGCTGTCCCCCGCGCGGGGAGGCCTGTTTTTTTGTGCCTGAACTCCCGCGCTCCGCCGCCTCTGCCGCGCTAGGAAAAGATGCCAACTCAGGGTTCCTGCACCGTCATCGTCGGGTGCCAGTGGGGAGATGAAGGGAAGGGGAAGATCGTGGACGTGCTCGCCGAGGGCGTCGACATCGTCGCTCGCTACCAGGGTGGAGCCAACGCCGGCCACACCGTGCATGTCGGTGAAGATGAGTTCATTCTCCACCAGATCCCGTCGGGAGTCCTGCACCCGGGCAGGCGCTGCCTTCTAGGCAATGGCGTGGTGCTCGATATCCGTCAGTTCTTCGAGGAGTATGATGAGTTGCTCGAGCGCGGTGTCGAGCTCGAGGGGCGGGTCGGCGTCAGCCGGCGCGCGCAGCTCCTGCTGCCGTACCACAAGCTGCTCGACAAGGCGGTCGAGAATGCGGCGGCGACCAAGATCGGCACGACCGGCCGCGGCATCGGGCCGGCGTATGAGGACAAGGCGGGTCGGCGCGGTCTGCGTGTCGCAGACCTGGGCAATCCGGAGCGGCTTCACAAGCGAGTCGCCGCCGCGCAAGAGCGCATCATACGCCGTCTCGAACAACTCGGCGCGGGCGTTACCGACGAGCTCGAGGCCGCGATGGAAGAGGCGCTAGGTTTGGGTGAGCGCCTGCTCTCGATCGCTACCGACACCGGGCCGGAGATTACCGACGCTCTCAATGCCGGGAAGCGCGTGCTGCTCGAGGGTGCGCAGGGCACCGCGTTGGATCTCGACCATGGCACGTATCCGTTCGTGACGTCGTCCAACACGACAGCCGCGAGCGCGGCGACCGGCACAGGCATCGGGCCGACGTCGATCGACGCCGTGGTTGGTGTCGTGAAGGCTTATACGACCCGTGTGGGTGAGGGCCCGCTCCCTAGTGCGTTCTCGCCAGAGATGGACGAGCACGTTCGCACGTTGGGGGGCGAATTCGGTGCGACGACCGGGCGGCCTCGGCGCTGCGGTTGGTTCGATTCTGTCCTAGCGCGCCATGCCGCCCGGGTAAACGGCCTCACGGGTCTCGCGGTGACGAAGCTCGATGTGCTCGACACCCTGCCTACGCTCGAGGTCGCTACTGCCTACCGGATACCTGATGGCAGCATCGCTGAGAACTTCCCGGCCGACACCTGGTCACTGTCCAGCGTCGAGCCGATCTACGAGTCGCTACCTGGCTGGCAGGCGCCCACGGGGGAGGTGAGGAAGCTCGAAGACCTGCCATCCAATGCGCGGGCGT
>Ga0209445_1000027_pt1 | contig 76394 bp, 71 predicted proteins | sample MarorgKNORR_S2LV_4_FD_188223 | JGI IMG/M metagenome (GOLD analysis project Ga0209445, IMG submission 188223) | Marine microbial communities from the Southern Atlantic Ocean, analyzing organic carbon cycling - NADW_A/KNORR_S2/LV (SPAdes) (version 2) | ecosystem: Environmental > Aquatic > Marine >... | reverse complement strand
ACTGCCTCCGTATCTAGCCCTAGCGCTACTACTGCCACCGCTGGAGCGTAAGATGCCGTCACCCATGAGGCCGGCTGCGTTGATCTCGAAGAAGTACCCGGTCCGACCGTCCAGGAACGTGTCCAGGATCCACATGAACCGGTCATCCGTGCTTAGCGTGGCGTCCCGTTCTCGCTGATACGCCAAGACCTCTTCAGGGTCGTCGTAGATGATGACACCGATATAGAGATTATCCTCATCGAAGACGACGCGGATCTCGGTCTCCTCCGACGGCACCCCGCCCTCTACCGGCTCTTGCTGCGTGAAATCGCTGATCGGCACTGCAGAAGACCAGAACTCCTCGAGAATCTGACCGTCCAGATTGAAGTCGATGCTGCCCGTTAGCTGCAGCGCGTTGAGATCGATTTCCACAATAGCGTTCGCTTCGGACGAATCGATTTCCCTGGGTGGCGGGCCCACCTGCTGGGCAACCGTGCTGTCGGGTAAGATCAGTCCGGAGAAGATGCCGGCTAATATGATGTAGACGACCTGACGGGTCCGACTCATTCCGATAGCCGGAGATGTCCTGTCTAGTTGTAGAGATCGCTGCAAGTGATCCTCTCCAAAGTGCTGGATAGCTGGGTGTGGCTGGGTGCCACGGAGGGGACTAGGAGCTAGTTGCCGTCTTCTAGGCCGGGGGGACAGGGGTCGTAGGTCACGGTCTCGCCCCCCTCAACCCACTCACCCACGTTGAGGGTGCCCATTACTTGGTAGCCCTGCGATCAGTCAGCGGGGGGGCAGGGAACACCAGCATACAGCCAACTACTAGCCCGGACATCGGCACCGTTACTTGGGCGACGAGGCTTAAGATTCTACATGAAACAGCTTGTTGTAGATGATCCATGTTTCGTCAGTTTTTATCAGCGACAGTGTGTCCAAGAACGTGAAGCCTAGGTAATCATCTCTTACCCGAGCGACTGCTGTTATACCGGCCACCTCAATACTAAGAATATCCAGCCTTTCAGCGTCTCCTTTTTCCTTTGGAGAAGGCTGCTGTGAGGCGACGAAATCACCAAAATCGTCCCGACTCATTTCGAGGAAATCCCCATGGAAGAGCCCTGCAATCTTCGCGTTGGGATGAAACGACAAGTCAACCTTATCCTTACTCGATTCGTGCAGACTGTCGAAGTAAAGCTGGATAGTCGCTCCGATCGCATCTCTTTCACTCATAAGCACCACCATTTGGGTAAGGAATGACTGCTAGAGCCAGCACGAATAGCAGGGTTTTCTTCATGCCTTCATTCTGCCCCGCCCCACTCAGGCCCGCAACTCAGGACGCGCAGAACAGTGCTGGATAGCTGGTGTGGCTGGGTGCCACGGGGGGGCTAGGGGTATCTCAGTGAGGTACGACGTAGAGCAAAAAGCTATCTAGCGTTCGAAAACCATAGTCACGTACCGACCCGGCGACATCCGTGGGACCACCATTGTAAGACGGTCGCCAGAGTGTGTGGCCGTGAGCGAGAAGTAGTCTGACCATATAGTCGCGGTCACGGGAAAGTCCTCTGGTCTAGTAAGGTTGATCGTGGAACCGACCTGCTCCCATGAGCAAGTCGACACGTCGGTCACGGGCCCCACCTCAGACCCGAGGGCCGGATCAATCAGCTCATTATCCGCAGAGTCTGTATAGGTGACACTTACGCTCGTATAGCATGTGTTAGGGGGGAGTTCTGAACTTGAACCGTCATAGATTTCAATGTATGTGGCGTGATTACGAGCGGTTTCATAGTTGCGGTTCAAATAAATCTTGGCAGGGATGGAGTCGAAGGTGACGAGGTCATCCTCCAGGAAACGATACCAACCCTCACTAGTGAGTAGGGCGGGCAACGCCACGCCGTCGGTGAGGAGGGGCCACGTTACTCCGTGGACTGTCATGAGGTTATATCGGCCCGCAATTGGGCCCTCGCCGTATGATATATCTGGGCCGACCGATTCTTTGTCGCAGGCCGTAGAAGACATGACGATGAATGCGGCGAGCGCCCGGCTTAACGGATAGCGTGTCATGCCCTGATTCTGCTCCGCCCCACTCAGACCCGCAACTCAGGACGAGCAGAACAGTGCTGGATAGCTGGGTGTGGCTGGGTGCCACGGAGGGGACTAGGAGCTAGTTGCCGTCTTCTAGGCCGGGGGGACAGGGGTGGGTAGGTATAGTTGTCCGGCCAGTAGAAGGCCCAATACGCCCTACACAGCCCCCAGAAGCTTCTGAGGCTGACGAGGGAGGTTGAGGTGGGCAACCCTGCTACGCCTGAAAAACCTCCGAACGGGAACGGCCCATTCCTACGGGCGCGCATTGCGTTCCCCCGCGCGTGCGAGAGTCTCTCAGCGTGAGGAGGGTCCGCCGTATGCTGCTGCGGCACGTCGTCTCTGTTGAAACGGTGGTGGGCTTTCGTAGTTTCCGGACTCGCGGCGTCGGTCAGTAGGTGTACCTGACGCCTGTTCGCAGGCTAGTATCCAGCGCTCTGATCCCGTCGGGCGGTTTGCTATCATAACGGAGATCGAACGATACTGTGAGGTCCAGCTCATCCGTTATGGACGTGGCGATTCGTAGGTTTGTGAGTGTCCGAACGTCATTGAAGTCGTCGAACTCGGGTTGTAGATAGGTCGTAGACGTGATCACGAGATTTTCGTTGGGTACGACACGTAGCGTGGCGAAATAACTCCACCGGATTACGGTGGTCTGATCGTCGTGAACCGCGGGATCGGGAAGGTTCAGTCTCTCGTGTTCCAGCATGAGCGCAGAGCCCATACCGAACTGTCCCCACTCCCCGCTGGCGAATGAGGTCCGTACTCCGCTTCCTGCGACTATTCTGAAGTTTAGGAGTTGAGGCCGGTCGTAGTTCCATTGCCCCCACCACTCTGGTGAGATGCGCTTGTTGTACCGATAGGTCTGGCGATAATGGAATAGACCCGACGATGAGAAGCGGCTCCCACCAAGCAGGCCGAGTCCCCCGTTTCCTACGATTAGGCTGGTTACGGATTCCGTGACTCTGTAGAGGCGCCCGTTCACACCGAGTTGGACCAAATCCACGTTTCCGGTCCGCACCGTCAAATCACCACCGAAACTACCCGAGTATCCGAGCGGAGGATCGTCTTGCCGCAGTGCTTCCACGTTGACCTGAGCAGACATGGGTAAGGGAAGAGCTGCAGCGAGGGCGATGAGCAGCCGGCAGCTGTTTCGGCACAAGTGCGTGAGATGGGTTACCGGAGTCATTGAGTGTTTGCTAGGGCTGCTCGACCGGAGGATGCGGACTCTAGGACTCTAAGGCTAGCTCGGACAGAGGTGATGTACACATCCGAAAACGCTCGGTTAAACCGAGAGCTATATCAGGCTCGACCCTCCCCGGAACACCCCACTTCATTCCTCACCTGCAGTTGGTGACCTCCGAGTTTCCATAGCACCTCACCCGACGCGCAAAACAGTGCTGGCTGGAGGTATCTAACCTGAGATGTATGCCCCCCCAGTCTCGAGTACAATTCGGGAAATCCCATCTTTAATACGCAGTACGTTTGACCAGTAACCGTTCGATCACATCTTTGAACCGTCTATACCATCAAGGACGTCGGCAAGGGGACCGGGCTGGGGTTGGCCACGGTGTATGGCATTCTCGAGCAAAACGAAGGCTTCGTCATCGCGCGCAGCGGGGTTGGGCAAGGCACCACCATCGAGATGTACCTGCCGAGGTACGTTGCGGACCCGGACGAATCGACGGGCTCCTCAGACCGCTGAAGCTCGCCGGGGGGGCTCGGTCTAGGCGCCCGCCGTCAACGCCACTCCGCAGCCGAAAAAAGCGCCGGGTCGAGCGAGGGGTTGAGCTCGAAGTCATGCGTGTACAGGACCTTGGTCAGGGCGCCTTCGGCGTTGTAGTGAACGCGTCGGCCGACGAAGATGTAGCCGTCCGTGCTGCGGATGTCTTCGAAGCGGAGTCGTGACCAGTCCACGTCGCCCTCCTCCATATACGCCACCTGTATGGGCCACGACCTGCCCGGTTCGAACCAATACTTTCAGGTTCTTCGTCGTGGAGGCCGATGCCCTCCCCGAAGGTCACACCGACCACATGTCGACCCTCGTCGTCCATGCCACGATCGTGCAGGTTCACTCCGTTATCCCGCAGCTTGTATGGGAGGCTGATCCAGTACTGCACGTCGCCCGAAACGTAGGGTACCTGATCATAGTCCTTGTAGCCTACGCCGAGTGGCTCGCCGTTGAGCGTCGCCCACTGCTCGACTCCGTCCCATCCCTGCTGGATGAAATCGCCCCCTTCCCAACGCTCGATTCTCGAGATCTCGCCGGCGTCCGTGCGGGCGATGGTCACATAGCGAGAGCGAGTGCGCCGCATGCGACCGCTCTCCGGATCGTAGATTTCGGTGGTCAGCGTGAAGCTGGCGCCCTGCAGAGGCCGCTACGCCTCGAGGCCTCCGACTGCGGCGATCCAGTTCGCCACCAGTGAGTCCGCGATGGCATCGTTGCTTGCCTGGACCGGTGCCCGCGCCGCCGAGACACCGGAGACGACCGAAGTGAGCGATATCAGGGTGAACGCCAAGGTGGAGATCGCGCTGCAGAAGTTGCTTCGCTTCATCAATACCCCCAAGGGTGGTAGACTCGGGCGCTGTGCCAATCTGTTGTTGCCGATCGTCGTACTTCGCATCGACTGAACTCCGGATACAGGGACACTGCTCCTTGATCCCTCGCGCGAGCGGGACATGTTTGTCTGCAGATCACGTAGATCGGTGTGGCGACGAGCCAGGTGTGAGGTACATGAGGGGAGATCCAATCAAGAGCGTGACTTGTTTGGCGTCGATCGGCGCCTTGCTACTACTCGGGGCATGCGCCGGTGGCGCGCCCGCGGGTCCGCTTCCACCCACGGACCCCGCGCAGATCGAGTTCGCTCCCGAGCTCGGCATCGATCTCGCGGACTTCGAGCTCACGCCGTCTGGTCTTTACGTACAGGAATTGAATGTGGGGACCGGCCCGACGGCGCGACGCACGAGCCGGGTATGGATCTACTACGTCGGGTGGCTTCCGGACGGCACAGTCTTCGACGGCCAGCTCGAGGGTGATCCGTTCCACGGTCGACTGGGTGGCAGCGAGATGATTCGTGGCTGGAACGAGGGCATCCGGGGCATGCGTGTGGGCGGTCGAAGGCGGTTGGTGGTTCGGCCGGGGCTCGGCTACGGCACGCGAGGACGCGGCAAGGTGCCCCCTGGCGCGACGCTGATCTTCGAACTTCAGCTCATCGACGCCAATTGAAACTAAGCGAACCCCTGGGCGTATTCCGCTGGCATCGGGGGCGTCGACCGTCGTCCATTCCGAGCGTCACTCATCTCGAGGACCAGACATGCGGTTGATTTCCCCAAGATGCTCGGCACTGACCGTCGCGGCGGCTGGCGTTCTTCTGCTGGCGGCGTGCAGCGACGGGTTCAGCCCCCAGGTGATCGAGGAAACGGACTTCGCATCGGCGCTGCAGATCGATCTGAGCGCGATGACCAAGACGGCTTCCGGTTTGTACATTGAGACGGTAGCCGAAGGAGCTGGCGACCCGGTTGCGGCCGGCCATACCGTGACCGTGACCTACACCGGCTTACTCGCTAGCGGGATCACATTCGATCCTGGAAACGCGCCGCTCACCTTTACTTTGGGCACCGGGCAGGTCGTGGCGGGCTTCGATGAAGGCGTGACCGGCATGAAGTTGGGGGGCATCCGGATCGTCATCATTCCGCCGGGGCTCGCTTATGGCGAGAGGGCGATTGGCGCGATTCCGGCGGGTTCGATTCTGATCTTCCGCATCGAGCTGACCGACATCGCCGGCTGAGTCGCTGTGCGTCGGTCACGCCTCTGCTACTCGGGCGGCACGCCGCCCGCGAAGCGCACGTCGAATGCCACGAACTTCACTAGCGACCACTTTGGACCCTCAGCCCGACGCGTAGCGCCCGCGGCAAGCCGGGCGTGAGGAATCGTTCCACCTGTTCCGCGTCGCGCACGTTCCGCGAGATGATGCCAAAGGGCGAGTACCTGCGATCGAATAGGTTGGACAACTCCAGGTATGCCGTCGCGCGACCGAGCCAACGTTCAACTCGTAGGTCGACGAGCGAATACCGGTCGAGCCTCCTGAACGGTGCATCATTGCCTTCGTCGCCGATCAGGAATTGTTCGCCCACCCAGCGTGCTTGCAGCGCAAGCGAAGTGTTGGCAAAGGCGTAGGCGACTCCCGCGGAGACAGAGAACTCGGGCACCATGGGGAAGCGGTCCCCGGGTTCGACCACGGGCGGATCTCCACCTTCATCGTCGTCCTCGTCGAGGAATGGTGCGGCTAGGACGGCCGAGGACTCGAACGTGGCCCGAGTCCAGCCCAGGCTGCCCGTCACAGTGAGCTCGCGCTGCCCTCGCAGTGGCACCGCCTCCGCCGACAGCTCGAGACCTAGTCGGCGCGTCCGCTCCAGGTTCGTGAAAAAGCCGCGCGTCGGCGTCTCGAGGTCGACGACGTTGAAGATGTCGTTCTCGACCTCGGACCAGTAGCCGACCGCCTCCCCTCGAAACCGCTGCCGGCCTACGCGAAGGCCCGCCTGCCAAGTGTCGGAAGTCACGGGAAGCAGCGGCGGATCTGGGCCGAGTTCGAACGGGAGCTGGCACGGATCCTCTGGATCTGCGCAGCTCACCTCCAATATCACGGGGCTACGGAAGCCGCGCCCGTAGCCGGCGAAGGCGTTGAAGCCGGAGCCCAAGTCCGCGCTCAGGCCGAGTCCCCCGGACAACTCGCTGAAGGTGTTCTTCCCGCTGTCGGCCGGATCGAGCAAGTCGGTCACGGGGAGCGAGGAGAAGTCGAAGCGGAGCGAGCCATGTAGGGCGATGCTCGGGGAGAGCGCCCACCAGCTCTCGGCGAAGCTCGCAAAATTGTCTTCGTCGGTGCGCAGGCGTTCCGTCGTATGGGGTGCGAGAGTCACGAAGGTCCGGTTGGGGTGCGCTTGAATCTCGATGCGCACGTCGTTGCGCACGCCTTCGGCACCCAGAATGAGCAGGAATTCGTCGCGCGGCTGGTAGGTGAATTGGGCGGTCGTGCCTGCCGAAGCGATTTGTGTGATCCCCAACGCGTTGGGTTCGGTGACGTTGTCGTTGGATTGCCGGAAGTCGACGAAGCGCGCGAAAGAGATCAGCTGCACGCTCCACTGTTCTGAAAGCACACGTTCCAGCCTGCCGTTGAGAAAGTGCAAACGCGCGGTGAATGCGTCGCCGGTGCCGCCAGTGTACTGGAGTCGGCGCCGATCCTTGGGCGGAGCGACGATGTCGGCAGGCAGCGGCCCGCCCTGAATCCACGACTCGGGAAGAGGCCCGGGTCCCTCTAGCGAGTCGGACTCGAAGGTGTAGGACACCCAGGCGTCTGTGCGCTCCCCGCGCCAGCCGATCTTGCCGAAGACAGACAGTTCCTGCGAGTGCCCGAGCTCACGCCAGCCGTTGGATCGACCGTAGGAAGCCGCGAAGAAGCCGTCATAGGCGTCCCTTCGCCCTCCGGCGCGCACGGTTCCGGCGACCGAGCCGTACGACCCGCCCTCGGCTTCGACGCTGACGGAGGTGTCTTCGCCCCCGCGAGCGGTGACGAAATTGAGCGCGCCCCCCAGCGCGTTCTTCCCGAACGCTCCAACAGGTCCGCGAAGAAGCTCGACGCGATCGACGGCTCCGCCGGGGATGAGCGACAGGTGCACCTGCGAGGCGTCTGCTTCGTTCACGCGCACGCCGTCCACGAATACGCTCACCCCCTGGGGCACACCCACGATGGGACTCAGCGCGAAGCCCCGGAGTCTCAGATCGGATTGGTAGGGGCTCCCGGTCTGGTTGCTGAGCGTGACGCCCGGTAGGCCGGCGAGCCGGCGCGTGACGCTTTCGGTCGAGCCGCCGTCGACGCGGAGCGTCTGAACCGGAAAGGGTGTCCTGGCTGCCGGGACAGCTCCGACCCGAAGCCGACCAATCGATATCGTGAGGTCAGACAAGACGAGCACGGAGTCCGGCTGCACCGAGTCCGGCGGCTCCTGCGCGGAAGCGGGCACGAGCGGCGCTGTGAGAAAGAGCAGCGCCGCCGTCGTCGCGTGGCCACGTTTCCGCGGAAACGGGCGCGGGCGCGGCTCGCCGCGAGTCAGGTAAGGCCCGCTCACATTTTTGGCAGTGTGACCCCGACCTGCTTCATGTACTTGCCCTGTCGGTCCGCGTAGGCCACCTCGGGCTCCTCGTCACCCTCGAAGAAGAGCAGCTGTGCGATTCCTTCGCCTCCGTAGACCTTCGCCGGTAGAGGCGTCGTATTGGAGATCTCGAGCGTGAGGTAGCCCTCCCAGGTCGGCTCGAGCGGCGTGACATTCACGATCAAGCCGCAGCGAGCGTACGTCGATTTTCCGACACACAGGACGAGCACGTCCCGCGGAATCCGGAAGTACTCCTCGGTACGAGCGAGCGCGAAGGAGTTGGGCGGAATGATGCACTCCGGTCCGGCGATGTCCACGAAGGAGCGATCGTCGAAGTTCTTCGGGTCCACCAGCGAGTTGTGCACGTTGGTGAAGACCTTGAACTCGGACGACACCCGGATGTCGTAGCCGTATGAGGAGAGGCCGTAGGAGATCTTTTCGTCCCGGACCTGGCCGGTCTCGAAGGGTTCGATCATGCGGTGCTCTTCGCACATGCGGCGGATCCACTTGTCGCTCTTGATGGGCATCTAGGACTCGGGGCTCGCTGAGGTAAAGAACGTGGATCGAGGGGCCGATACTGGTGCTTCGTGGACGTTACGGAGCGTCCAACATACTCGCGTCACGGAAGGTCTTGCAAACCGGCGGAAAATAACGAAAAACCGCTGGTCGTCAGGTTGACACTCCAGAGGCGTGCCGGGTACCTTTTTGGGTCGTTAGTGAACTATTTCACAAACCTACTTGGACCATGTCGGGAGACTATCTCTCCCTCCTCTTGTTGTTCGGCGTTTCCATCGTGAACGCTATCGGGATGGTGGTCGCATCGCACATCCTGAACCCACGACGAGACACGCCCCAGAAACTCATGCCGTACGAGTCCGGCATGATCCCGCTCGGTACTACGCGGGCACGTTTCTCGGTGAAGTTCTACATGGTCGCGATCAGCTTCATCGTCTTCGATTTGGAGACGATCTTCCTGATCCCATGGGCTGTACAGATGCGTGAGTTGGGTTGGAGTGCCTTCTTGGCGATGACCATGTTCGTGATCGTGCTCGCCGTCGGCCTCCTCTATGAGTGGAAGAAAGGAGGTCTCGAATGGGACTGAAGCATATTCTGCCGGGCGGAGGCACCAGCGCGACCACAGGTGGGATCTTCGGAGCCGGTAGTCCGACGTTCCTCACCAGCAAGGTCGACTGGATCGTCAACTGGGGTCGGAGGAATTCCCTCTGGCCGATGCCCTTTGGCACCGCCTGCTGCGCGATCGAGATGATGGCGTCGGCCGCATCCAACTTCGACCTCGCGCGCTTCGGCATGGAGCGCATGTCCTTCAGCCCGCGTCAGGCCGACGTGCTCATTTGCGCGGGCCGCGTACCGTATAAGCTCGCTCCGGTCCTTCGCCGCGTCTGGGACCAGATGCCGCAGCCGAAGTGGTGCATCTCAATGGGCGCCTGCGCCAGCTCGGGCGGTGTGTTCGATGTGTATTCGATGGTGCAGGGGATCGATACCATCGTTCCGGTCGATGTCTACATCCCGGGGTGCCCTCCGCGGCCGGAAGGTCTGATCTATGGGCTGATGATGATCCAGGAGAAGATCCGCCAGGAGACGCTGACGCGTCACTTCGAGCACCGCGCCGAGGACCCGACACGCGTGGCGAAGCCGCAGGTGGGCGACCTCGAGGTGGCCGAGCTCTCGGGTCCGTTTGGGAATTCGACACAGCAGGATCAGCTGTCGAGCGGGGAAGTGGTCCGCGAGGGATCAACTTCCGATGACCTGCTTCCGTAACCGATGACGGACAAGAAGAGCGGGAGCGGTCTGGATGCCGTCGACGAGGGTCCGATCTCGTCGGACTCATCCAGCGCAGACCACGGCGGCGACGAGGCCGACGCTAGCGAGCACGCATCGGTCGCCGCGCTCAAGCAGCGCTTCGCCGACGCGGTGGTCAGGCACCGCGTATATGCCGGCGGCCAACACGTCGTCTGGATCGACCCTGAGAAGAGCCACGAGATCCTGAGTTGGCTGCAGGCGGATCCCGATCACCACTATGACATGATGTCCGATGTCACTGCCGTGGACTACGGAAACGGCCGGCCGGTAAACGTGGTCTACCAAATGTTCTCGACGGTGCACAAGCGCGAGCTGCGTCTTCGCTGTGAGCTTCCGCTCGATGCGCTGGAGATCGATTCGATCGTCGACCTCTGGAAGGTCGCGGACTGGTTGGAGCGCGAGGTCTTCGATCTCTTCGGCGTGACCTTCAAGGGGCACCCCGATCTGCGCCGCATCCTCATGCCTCAGGACTACGCCGAGGGTCACCCGCTCAGGAAGGACTTCCCGCTACGCGGCCGATTCTCTCGCGCGGAACAGACGCGACGCGCGCTCGCTCAGGATGTCGAACGCTTCTATCGCGCCGAGGACCTGAGTGCCGGACACATACCGCAAGAGGTTGCGCCCGTGGAGGTCGGCACGCTGGCTCAGGGTGAGCGAGAGGGCAACAGCTGATGGCGCAGAAGACGATAGAGCTCGAAGTCGCGCGCGGACGTGAAATGGGCGTGGACGGAAATCCTTCGCTCAGCCCGATCGCCCCGTTCGACATCGCCGAGCCGGACATGAATACCGAGCACATGCTCATCAACATCGGGCCGCAGCATCCGGCCACGCATGGAGTGCTGCGCTTGGTCTGCGAACTCGATGGCGAGACGGTGAAGAGCGTCGTCCCGGACATCGGGTACCTGCACTCTTCCTTCGAGAAGCTCGGCGAGTACCGCTCGTGGAATCAGATCGTTACGCTCACCGACCGCATGGATTATCTGGCGCCGCTCATCTACAACTGCGCCTATGTGATGTCGGTCGAGAAGCTCATGGGTATCGAGGTCACCGAACGCTGCAAGGTGGTCCGTGTGATTCTCATGGAGATGGACCGGATCTTCGGGCATCTGCTCTGGCTCGGCACGACCGCCATCGACGTTGGTGCGTTCACGCCCTTCCTGTACTCGTTCCAGGAACGCGAACGCATCTACAAGCTGCATGAGTCGTTAACGGGGGCTCGCATCACGACGTCGGCCACGCGCGTCGGAGGGATGATGGCGGACCTTCCGGAGGGGTGGACCGAGGCGCTGGGCGAGTTCTTGGACACGTTCCCGGACACGCTCGCGGAGGTGCACCACCTACTCACCCGGAATCAGATCCACATAGGTCGCACGCAAGGCATCGGCGCGATCAACGGTGCGGACGCCATCAATTACGGCTTCACCGGTCCCAACCTGCGCGCCGCCGGCGTCGACTACGACGTGCGCCGAGACCGGCCGTACTACGACTACGAGACCTACGACTTCGAGATACCAGTCGGGGAGCACGGCGACTGCTACGACCGCTATCTGTGCCGCATGGAAGAGATGCAGCAGAGCGTGGGCATCCTGCGCCAGGCCCTCGAGCGTTTGCCGGACGGGCCCATCAACGTAGAGGACCCGAACATCTCGCTGCCCTCCAAGACCGACGCCATGTCCGACATGGAGAGCATGATCCATCACTTCAAGCTGATCACCGACGGCATTCCCGCGCCCGAAGGCGATTGCTACTTCGCGATCGAAGGCTCCAAGGGCGAGCTCGGCATGTACTTGGTCGCAGAAGAAGGGGACACCAAGCCGGTGCGCTGGCGCGTGCGCCCACCGTCGTTCGTGAACCTTTCGGTAATCGCGAAGCTCGCCGAGGGACATCTGGTTTCGGATCTGATCATGATCAACGCCAGCCTGGACATCGTGCTCGGGGAGATCGACCGGTGAGCGACGTTCCGTTCAAGAATCCGGGTTGGGCCGGCAATACCGGTGAGTTCGATCTCACCGAAGAGGAAGTCAGGGGCGACGATTTCGTCGGTACGCGTCCCCTTCACGGCGGACATGCCTCGGGCGCGGGCACGATGCCGTTCATGCTGCCCGAAACCAATCCTGACGCGAAGCTCTTCGAGGGAGAGTACCAGGAGAGGTTCGACAAGATTCTGACCCGCTACCCGGACAAGCAGGCCGCATTGCTACCCACATTAGCGCTCACGCAGGAGCTGCGTGGGTACGTGAGCGCAGCTTCAATGGATCGCGTCGCCGAGTTGCTCGGGCTGTCCCCTGCCTACGTTCGCGGCGTCACCACGTTCTACACGATGTACAACAAGCGACCGGTCGGCCGGCATCTGGTCCAGGTATGCACGAACATTTCGTGCAGCCTCTGTGGCGCCGACGACGTGGTCGAGGCCTTTCTGCGCTACACCGACACCGAATTGGGTGAAACCTCCGAGGACGGGAATTTCACCGTGATCGAGGCCGAGTGCCTCGCCGCGTGCGGCTTTCCCACCTGCGTGCAGATCAACTCGCGCTACTACGAGAACGTGACGCCCAGCGAAGTGCCCAAGATCGTCGAGCACCTCAAGGCGCAGACCGACGGGGACAGCTAAGTGGCCTACCCCTACGTGTCCGACAGAGAGGTCCGCGTCCTCAGCACGTATTTCGGTGACCCGAAACAGCGGCACATCGAGACCTACGTGAAGCGAGGCGGGTACTCGGCGCTCGAGAAGGCGCTCGGCATGGGCCCGGACGACGTGGTCGAGATCGTGAAGTCGTCGGGTCTTCGTGGACGCGGTGGTGCCGGATTTCCCACGGGAGTGAAGTGGTCCTTCATGCCCAAGGAGAAGAAGAAGGCCCACTACCTGCTGTGCAACGCGGATGAGTCGGAGCCCGGCACGTTCAAGGACCGTGAGCTCATGCGCTGGGATCCGCATCAGCTCATCGAGGGCTGCCTGATTGGCGCCCACGCGATCCGCGCCCAGCACGTCTACATCTATTGTCGAGGCGAGTTCTTCGAGGCGAACCAGGTTCTGGCGCGCGCGGTCGAGGACGCCTACGCCAAGGGCTACATCGGCGAGAACATCCTCGACTCCGGCCACGACATCGAGGTCACGGTTCACCAGGGAGCCGGCGCGTACATCTGCGGCGAAGAAACCGGCATGATGAACTCGCTGGAAGGACGCCGTGGCGAGCCTCGCATCAAGCCGCCGTTCCCGGCCGCGGTCGGTGCATTCGGCAAGCCGTCAACGATCAACAACGTCGAGACCCTGTGCGCCATTCCGCACATCGTCAAAAACGGGGGCGAGTGGTACCGGCAGTGGGGGACCGAAAAGAGTCCTGGCACCAAGCTGTTCTGCGTGAGCGGCCATGTGATCAAGCCCGGCAACTACGAGCTCCCGCTCGGCTTCCCGCTCATCGAGCTCATCGAAGACGTTTGCGGGGGGATGAAGGACGGCAACGCGTTGAAGGCAGTGATCCCGGGTGGCTCTTCGGTGCCACTCATCAATGCCGAAGAAGCTCGTGCCTGTAAGCTCGACTACGAGGGCTGCGTCGACGTCGGTACGATGCTCGGCTGCGCCTCGGTCATCGTGATGGACGAGGCCACCGACATCGTGAAGCAGGTGCGCCGCATGGTCGACTTCTATGCGCACGAGTCCTGCGGGCAATGCACGCCGTGTCGCGAGGGCACGACGTGGACCGCTCAGATCCTCAGGCGGATTGAGAACGGGAAGGGCACCGAGGACGATCTCGACACGCTGATGGAGATGACCCAGAACATGGTGGGCACCACGATCTGCGTGCTGTCCGACTCCGTGGCGGCTCCGGTGCAATCGTCCATCGAGAAGTTCAGAGACGAGTATCTCGCGTTGATCCGGCGCGGTGAGCGCGTGGGAGCGGCCTGATGCCAGTCACGCTCACCATCGACGGCCAGGAGGTCACGGTCCCCAAGGGAACCACGATCCTGGAAGCCGCGAAGACGATCGGGCAGCAAGTCCCGCACTATTGCTATCACCCGGGCATGTCGTCTCCGGCCATGTGCCGGCTCTGCCTGGTCGAGGTCGAGGGTGCGCCCAAGCCCATGCCCAGTTGCGTGACCACCGTGATGGACGGCCAGGTGGTGCACACGCAGTCTGAGGAGGCCACGGCGAGTCGCAAGGCGGTGCTCGAATTCTACCTGGTCAACCATCCGCTGGACTGCCCGATCTGCGACATGTCCGGTGAGTGCAGCCTTCAGGACTACGTACACGAAGAAGGCCGTGACAGCGGGCGCTCGCGGGAGCCCAAGAGGGTGTTCGGGCGAGACGACTTCGGTGGTGATGTGCTTTTCTACGGCGACCGCTGCGTCATGTGCACGCGCTGCGTCCGCTTCATGAGCGAAGTGGAGCAGGACACACGGCTCACCGTGGTGGATCGAGGCAACCGCTCGGTCATCGACACCTTTTTCGAAGAGGGTCTCGACGGCACGAATTGGCACGGCAACATCGTCGATATCTGCCCTGTAGGCGCTTTGGTCTCGAAGGACTTTCTGCACAAGGCGCGCGCCTGGGACCTCGAGCACACGCCCTCGATCTGCACGAGCTGCTCGCAAGGTTGCAACATCGACCTGCACACCCGGGACAACCTGGTGCAGCGCCTCAAGCCGCGCGAAAACCTGGACGTCAATGGTTGGTGGATGTGCGACCACGGTCGCGAAAACTACGAGTGGATCAATCAAGGCACTCGCATCGAAGCACCGCTGGTGCGAGACGGCAACGGCGGCTCCAAGGCTGTTGATTGGAAGGAGGTGCTGGGCGCGCTGCTCGAGCAGGCGAACGGCGCTGGTGCGGTGAAGGCTGTCGCTTCGCCCCTCGCTTCCAACGAGGATCTCGGCGCGCTCAAGGCGTTGGTCGAGGCGCTCGGCGGTGGCGAGACCGTGTACCGCTCGGCCCGCGCCGAAGAAGAGATCGTACTCAAGGGCTTCCCGTCGCTAGCGCGTCGAAAGGACCTCGCGGCCAACACCACCGGCGCCGAGCTCATGGGCCTGGAGCGGGCGGGAGCCGATGACGCGACCGGAGGCCTCGCGGACGTGGCCGGCCATGACGGCGTGCTGGTGGTGCTCGGGGATGCGCTCGAGGACCAGCCCGCGGACTTCGGCAAGAACGCGGCGCTTTATGTCTTCCTCGGCAGTCACGAGTCGGAGGCTTCGGCCAACGCGAGCTTCGTGCTCCCCGTGACAACGTTTGCCGAGCAGGAGGGCACGTTCACAAACGTGGCCGGGCGCGTACAGCGCTTCTGGCCCGGCTTGCAGGCTCCGGGCATGGCCCGCCCGCCATGGCTCATTCTGGGAGCGCTGGTAGCCGAGCTGACCGAGGCCGACCTGCCACGCACTGCCGCGGACGCGTTCGCGGCACTCGCTAGCGCGGTCCCGGCTTTCAGTGGCCTGACGTACGACGACATCGGCACGCGCGGTGCTCTTGTGAACGAACCCGTGCAGTTGTCGGGGGACTGACCGGATGGAATTTCAACCCATCTCGGGGATCTGGGCGATCGTTGCGATGAGCCTCAAAGTCACGGGCATGTTCACCGTGCTGATGCTGGTGGTGGCGTACACGACGCTCGCGGAGCGCCGTGTTTCGGCTTGGATTCAGGACCGCCACGGTCCCAATCGAGTGGGTCCGTTCGGACTGCTGCAGCCCATCGCGGATGGCCTCAAGAGCATCCTGAAAGAAGAAACAGTCCCGGCGACGGCTTCGAGGGTCTTCTTCGTGCTGGCTCCGATGCTGGTGCTCGCGCCGGCGCTGGTGACGTTCGCCGTCATCCCGTTTGCCGCGCCGCTGCCCACGCCCGCCGGCGTCGTCGACATGATCGTAGCGGACATACCGATCGGGATCTTGTACGTGCTCGCGTTCAGCTCCCTCGCGGTATATGGCGTCGTGCTCGGAGGGTGGGCGTCGAACAACAAGTACGCCTTCCTGGGCGCGCTGCGCGCATCGGCCCAGATGGTGAGCTACGAAGTCGCGCTCGGACTCTCGCTGATTGCGGTACTGATGTTGGCGGGCAACGTGACGCTCACCGAGATCGTTTGGCAGCAGCAACAGCTCGGCATGTGGTTCGCCTTCCCGCTCTCGCTGGCCTTCATCCTGTTCGTGATCTCGGCGTTCGCCGAGACCAACCGGCTTCCCTTCGACATGGCGGAAGCCGAGTCGGAGCTCATCACCGGGTACCACACCGAGTACTCGGCGATGAAGTTCTCGGCCTTCATGATCGGCGAGTTCGGCCACATGGTGACCGCGTCAGCGCTCATGGCTACGCTCTTCCTGGGCGGTTGGGATCTGCCCGGTACCTGGGACAACGCCTTCTGGTACGACGGTCAGCTCATCAAGGGTTTCGCGGCCGACGGTACCGTGGTGCTCGCGAGCCCGGCACTTTGGAAGACCCTCGCGACGTTCGGCGGCTTTGCGGCCAAGACCGGCTTCTTCCTGCTGCTCTTCATCTGGATCCGCTGGACGCTGCCACGCTTCCGCTATGACCAGGTAATGGCGCTGGGGTGGAAAGTCATGCTGCCCACCGCGCTCGCCTATGTCATGCTGATCGGCGGCTCCATCTTGGTGCTCGACGAAGTCGGAGTCCCGTGGGGCTTCAGCTACGGGGCCGCACTCACCGCGGTCAGCACGGTAGCGACCGTGGGCTTCGTGTTCTTCCTGGACCGCGGCCGCACCATCACCGGCGCGGCTGCCCAATACGCACAGAAGGTCGAGGTCAAAACCATCTCACAACCCGCTTCCGCGGGGGATTGAGCGTCTGCTTATGGCCATTTCAGTCAAAGTCATGCACCGACCGGAGCCCGAGACGACGTCGTATCTCCGGGCCGCTTTGAGCGGAATGGCGCTCACGTTCAAGCACATGGTGAACCCGGCGGCTGTGACCCAGCAGTATCCCGAAGAGCAAACCGACCTGAGCCCGCGCTGGCGCGGCACGCATCGCATGGAAGTACACGCGGACGGACGCCCCAAATGCGTTGCGTGTGGCCTCTGTCCGACCGTGTGCCCGGCCAACTGTATCCGCCTCGTCGGTGGCGAGGACGACCAGGGCAATCGGTACCCGGTCGTATACGAGATCGACGAGTTCCGGTGCATCTTCTGCGGCATGTGCCAGGAGGTCTGCCCGGTTGAAGCGATTCATGTGGGGCGCCACTTCGAGAATGCCGAGTACACGCGCGACCGCTTCATATACGATTTGGACCGCCTCATGGAACAAGACCACCCCGTGACGCTGTTGTGGGATCCGTCGGATCCGCGGGGCGAGTAAATGGTCACTTTCCTTTTCTACGTCTTTGCAGCGGTTGCGGTTGGGGGGGCGATTGGGGTGGTGATATCGAGGAGTCCCGTAGGTAGCCTGCTTTCCATGATTGCGACGCTGGGCAGCATGGCGGCGATCTTCGTGCTGCTGGAGGCTCACTTCTTGGCGGCGATCCAAATTATCGTGTACGCTGGCGCGATTATGGTGCTGTTCCTTTTCGTGATCATGCTGCTGAATCTGGGGCACGATTATCAGAAGGACCTCAAGGTCGGCGCCTTCTCGTTGGTCTCCTTCGCCACGGTTGGGGCGATGGCGTACGTGTTGTCGAGACAGTTGGGTGCTGCCAATCTCTCCGATAGTGGTCCCGGCGCTGCCGCGATCGATGCGGCGATCGCACAACACGGCGTGGTGGGCGCGATCGCTCAGCCGCTCTACACGACGTACGTCGTGCCCTTCGAGATCACTGGCATTTTGCTGCTGGTGGCCATCGTGGGTGCGCTCGTGCTTGCCAAGAAGAACGTCGCATGATCACCGAAGCGCTCGTTCTCAGCGCCTTCCTGTTCGTGATTGGTACCCTGGGCGTGCTCGTGCGTCGGAACGCCATCATCATGTTCTTGTGCATCGAGCTTCAGCTCAACGCCGTCAACTTGTCGTTCGTGGCGTTCTCCCGGTTGCACGGCATGGACGGGCAGATTTTCGTCTTCTTCGTCATGACCGTCGCGGCCGCCGAAGCGGCTGTCGGCCTCGCGATCATCATCTCCATCTTCCGGCACTACAAGACGGTTGATGTGGGCAATTTCAAACTGCTGAGGTGGTAGCGGCATGTACGCTTCCTTAGCAGCGGTCTTGTTCCAAGTCGGCGAAGCCGCCTCAGCGGGGGGCCAAGAAGCCGCCGAAAGCGGCGCACACTTCGAGCCGTTCCTGCCGGGACTGATCGTGCTCTTGCCGCTGCTCGGCTTCGTGCTCAACGGCGTGCTCGCGCTACGGCACGCGACGAGGTCTGCGGAGGCTGTGCGCGCGGGTGGGGAGCTCGACCTCGATGAGGGCGGTCGGCCGCTGACGCACACCCTCCCGAGCCTGATCGGCCCGGGTGTGTTGCTGCTGGCCTTTGTGATTACATCGGTCAACTTCGCGCGCATGTTGGGGGCGCATCTCGAGGAGCCGGTGGTCGTCACGTATTGGACGTGGATGGCGACGGGCACCTTCAGTGTAGACGCTGCGCTCCAGCTCGATCAGCTCTCGATGGTCATGATGATGATCGTCACGGGCGTGGGTTTCCTGATCCACGTGTTCAGCGTCGGCTACATGAAGGACGATCCGGGTTATCCCCGGTACTTCGCCTACCTCAACCTCTTCATCTTCTTCATGCTTGTGCTCGTGATGGGCGCGAGCTATCCGCTCATGTTCGTGGGCTGGGAAGGTGTAGGGCTGTGCTCCTACCTGTTGATCGGATTCTGGTTCAGCGACCGCGAGAAGTCTGACGCGGGCAAGAAGGCCTTCATCGTCAATCGCATTGGCGACCTGGGCTTCCTTGTCGCCATGTTCTACCTGTTCACGACGTTCGGCACCTTGGACTTCGTACCGATCTTTGCGGGAGCAGAAGGAGCGTTCGCCTACGGCGGTGCGCTCGTCACGACCATCACCCTCTTCTTCTTCCTGGGCGCCGCCGGCAAGAGCGCGCAGATGCCGCTCTATGTGTGGTTGCCGGACGCGATGGCAGGACCCACACCGGTCTCCGCGCTCATCCACGCAGCTACCATGGTTACGGCCGGCGTGTACCTCGTGGCGCGTTCGTCGGTGCTGTTCGCGCTCGCGCCTGTTGCCAGTGCCACGGTTGCTGGAGTGGGGGTGCTCACCGCGCTGTTTGCGGCGACCATCGCGCTCAAACAGAACGACATCAAGAAGGTTCTCGCCTACTCCACCGTGTCGCAGCTTGGCTACATGTTCGTCGGTGTCGGGGTCGGAGCGTACAGCGCGGGCATCTTCCATCTGATGACGCACGCGTTCTTCAAGGCGCTGCTCTTTCTGGGCGCGGGCGCGGTGATTCATTCGATGCACGTGGCGTATCACAGCACGCACAGCCACGAAGATGCGCAGGACATGCGCAACATGGGCGGCCTCAGGAAGCACATGCCCATCACCTGCGCGACCATGTGGATCGCGACCCTCGCGATCGCGGGCATCTGGCCGTTCGCCGGCTTCTTCTCGAAGGATGAGATCATCTGGCAGACCGCCGCGTTCGGAGGCGCCGCCAATGCGCCCTATCCGGCGCTCTATACGGTGTTCTGGCTGATCGCATTGGCCGCGGCCATGCTCACGGCGTTTTACATGACGCGCATGATGGTCATGACTTTCCACGGTGAGAATCGTACTGGGGACCAAGAGGAGAAGGCGCTGCACGAGGCGCCCGCGGTCATGTGGGCGCCGCTCGCGGTTCTGGCGGTGCTCGCGGTGGTCGGCGGATGGGTCAACGTCTCCGAGCACCTGCGCGATTCGATTCTCGGTCTGGGTCCGCTCACCAGTGGCTGGCTGCACGAATGGCTGCATCCAATCACGGAGCAGGCGCAGCACATCCAGGATCTCAACCTCGGCGTGCTCGCTGAGAGTGCGCCCATCGTGGGTGGCGGAGAAGTCGTCTGGGCCGTGCTTTCAGGCGCGGCGGCGATTGCGGTGGTGCTCGTCTCGTTCCGATACGTCGGCGGCCAGAAGATCGTGCCCGCCGCCGAAGACGTCGAGCCGATCGGCTTCGCCAAGGTGCTCTACAACAAATGGTATGTGGACGAGCTCTACGACCGCATCATCGTCCAGCCGATCTTGGCGCTATCGCGCTTCTGCTGGAAAGTGATCGATGCGGGCATCATTGACGGCATCGTCAACGGTGTCGGCTTTGCGGCGCGAGGCGTGGGCTTCGTCGTCAGCATGTTCCAGACTGGGACCCTGAACACCTACGCATTCATTCTCACCGTCGGCGTCCTGATCATCCTCGGCGTCTCGATCTTCTGATGATGACTTCGTTGCTCGAATCGATCGGTTACGTGGGGTGGGTCCTGCACGCGCTCATCTGGCTACCCATTCTGGGCGTCGGGCTCGTGCTCTGGGGCGAAGAGGAAGTAGCCAAGAAAGTGGCGTTCTGGTGGTCGATGGGCGTGTTGGTGCTGAGCCTCGGGCTCTGGTGGGCCTTTGACCCCACGCAGGGTAGCATGCAGATGGAGAGCTCGACTCCATGGATCGAGACCTGGGGCGTGAGCTACTCGCTCGGGATCGACGGCATCAGCCTCTTCATGGTGTTGCTCACGACGTTGACCAGCGCGCTCGCGATCCTCGGGTCCTTCAACTACATCAAGGAGCGGCAACGCGCGTTCTATGCGCTGATGCTGCTCTTGCAAGCGGGTGTGGTCGGCGTCTTCGTGGCCACCGACCTCATGCTGTTCTACGTGTTCTTCGAGCTCACGCTCGTTCCCATGTATTTCATCGTAGGTATATGGGGAGGCGAGCGCCGCATCTACGCGGCGATCAAGTTCTTCCTCTACACGGCGCTTGGGTCCCTGTTGATGCTCGTAGGGATCCTGTACATGGCCTTCACGGCGAATGAGCTGCTGGGATTCCCGACGTTCGCGTACGCCGACATGCTCCAGGTACCGCTTACGGGGACCGAGCAGCTTTGGCTCTTCACTGCCTTCGCGCTGGCGTTCAGCGTAAAAGTGCCGGTCTTCCCTCTGCACACTTGGCTACCGGACGCCCACGTCGAAGCGCCGACGCCGGGTTCGGTGGTCTTGGCGGCGGTGCTTCTGAAGATGGGCACCTACGGCTTCCTCCGGTTCTTGCTTCCGCTTTTCCCAGTAGCGGCGCAGCACACGACCGTCGTGTACGTGATGCTCGTGCTCGCGGTGATCGGCATCATTTACACCGCTTGGGTCGCCGCCGTGCAGCCGGATGCAAAGAAGCTGGTTGCGTACACGTCGGTGGCGCACATGGGCTTCGTCTTGCTTGGGATCTTCGCGCTCACCGTGAACGGATTGCAGGGCGGGCTGATCGTGATGATCTCTCACGGCATCAGCACGGGCGCACTCTTCCTACTGCTGGGCATGCTCTACGAGCGGCGACACACGAGGAAGATCGAGGACTTCGGCGGCATCGGTCGCGTCGCTCCGCTTTTCGCTACGGTGTTCGTACTCACGGCTCTCGCGTCCATCGGCCTGCCCGGTACCAGCGGCTTCGTAGGCGAATTCCTCGCCCTGCTCGGGGTGTTCGAGACGCACCCCACCATCGCGATCATCGCCACGCTCGGCGTGATTTTCGCGGCGTACTACATGCTTCCCATGGTCCAGAAGATCTTCTTCAACGCACTCGACAAGCCAGAGAACCGCGAGATGCAGGACCTTTCGAGGCGTGAGATGGCGATTCTGGCTCCGCTGTGCGCGCTGATGATCTGGATCGGCTGGAACCCCACTCCAATACTCGAGCGCATGGAGCCGAGCGTGCGCTTGGTGCTCGAACGGGTCCAGGCCGCCGCGCCGGCCGGAACGTTGGGCTCGGTGCTCGAGCCGGGCTCGAGCGTAGTGATCGTACCGGCGCCGGCGGATCTCGAAGCAAGCGATGACCTCGACGGTGGCGATCGCTCCACGGACGACGACTAGAAGGCTCATGGAACTCGACTTCAGCCGACAGCTCCATTTCTTCTGGGCGCTCCTGCCCGAGATCATTCTCTGCACGTTCGGTATGGTCGTTCTGGTCGCCGGTGTTTCGGGCAAATACAAGGATGCCGACAAGGCGCCCTCGGGTGATCCGAGCTTCGGCACCACGGCCGACCTTGGATGGCTCTCGTTGATCGGTGTGCTCATCGCGGCGGGCGCAAACGGATGGCTCTATGGGGTCAAGGAGGTTGGGCAGGACTCCATGATCGCGCTGGACCATTTCCGCCTCTTCGCGAACTGGATCTTCTTGCTAGCCGCCGCGCTCACGATTCTGATTTCGTTCGCCTACGTGTATCGGCAACGGCTCCAGGCTGGTGAGTTCTTTGCTTTGATCCTGTTCGCGACGGCCGGCGCGATGTTCATGGCAGGCGCGCGCGACTTGATCGTCATCTTCCTGGGACTCGAGGTCATGTCGATCGCCGTGTACGCGCTCACCGCGTTCAACCGGCGCGATCGCAAGTCTGCCGAGGCCGGGCTCAAATACTTCCTGTTGGGTGCGTTCGCGACGGGGTTCTTCCTCTATGGAATCGCGCTGACCTACGGCGCCACGGGCAGTACCAACGTTGCGGTCATCGCCACGAGTGTCTCGAGCGGTGCCGCCACTGCGGGCCTGTTGACGATCGCCATCGCGCTCCTGGTGATTGGCTTCTCGTTCAAGGTCTCGGCTGTGCCCTTCCACATGTGGACGCCCGACGTCTACGAGGGTGCGCCGGCGCCGGTGACGGCGTTCATGTCGGCAACGGTAAAGGCAGCCGCCTTCATAGCCTTTGCGCGTGTCTTCTTGGTCGCCTTCAACGACTCGTACACCACCTGGTTCCCCATCCTGTGGTGGCTTGCCGCGATCACCATGGTCTCGGCGAATCTCATTGCGCTGGTGCAAACCAACGTGAAGCGGATGCTGGCCTACTCGAGCATCGCCCACGGGGGGTATCTCCTCCTGGCCTTGACTGCGGCCAATCCGACTGCCACGGCGGGCATGCTCTTCTACCTGCTCGTGTACACGCTCATGAACATCGGCGCGTTCGCCATCGTGATCAGCGTGGCGCACCAGGCGGAGGAGCGCCAATACATCGACGACTACACCGGATTCGGTTGGGCCAATCCGACTCTGGGCGTCTTCCTGACGATCTTCTTGCTCTCGCTTGCCGGTTTCCCGGGCACGGGAGGCTTCATGGGCAAGATCTATCTGCTTCAGGGCGCTGCCGAGTCCGAGCTGTGGTGGCTCATGGTCATTCTCGTGCTCACGACCGTGGCATCGTACTGGTACTACCTGCGCGTCGCCTGGCTCATGTGGATGAAGAACCCCACCAGCGACGGCCAACACGACCTCGTGATCACGCCGTTCCCGATGCGTCTCGCGCTTGTTGTGTGCGTGGGCCTGATCGTGTACACGGGCATCTTCCCGGGAGCGGCGCTCGAGTTCGCGCGCGCCAGCGTGCAGGGGCTGGGAGCGTTCGGGGGTGGCATCGTCGGACTCGCGCCGTGAAGGCTGCGTAGTGGACCAAATCTTCCGGCAGTATGACATCCGGGGCATCGTGGGAGTGGATCTCGATGCCGACATAACGGAGCTCGTGGGCCGCGCGTTCGGATCGCACATGAGGGTGGCGACCGGACTCGAAGCGCCCAGGGTAGCGGTAGGCCACGACAATCGACTCACGTCTCCAGAGCTCGTGGCAGGGCTCATCCGTGGCCTACTATCTACGGGCTGCCATGTGCTCGACGTGGGTACGGTACCGACGCCCGTGCTCTACTGGTCCGAAGTCACGTTCCAGACCGACGGCGCAGTGCAGATCACAGGTTCGCACAACCCGCCCGAGTGGAACGGCATCAAGATGACGCTCGGCCGGGGCTCGCTGTACGGGGACGCGATCCAGGACCTGCTCCGGCGCATCAAGGAGAGCGACTTCGAGTCGGGAGATGGCGGGCAGGAACAACTCGACGCCATCGATGAGTACGTGGCGGATATCGCACGGCGCTTTCAGCTCACGCGTCCCATGAAGGTCGCGGTGGATTGTGGCAACGGGACAGGATCGTTGGTCGCGGTTCAGTTGCTCGAGGCGATTGGTGTCGAGGTGACTCCGCTCTTCTGCGACTCCGACCCGACGTTCCCCAACCACCACCCTGATCCGACGGTCGACGCCAACCTCGAGGACCTCATTCGCTCGGTGCGGGACACGCCGCACGACATGGGCGTGGCCTTCGACGGCGACGCGGACCGCATCGGCGCCGTCGACGAGAACGGCGACATCATTCGCGGGGACACGCTACTACTACTGTACGGACTCGACGTGCTCGCCAAGCATGGCCCGGGCCAGAAGCTCGTCTTCGATGTGAAGTGCAGTCAGGCACTGCCCGAGGTTTTCGAGGCTGCCGGCGGAGTGCCGATCATGTGGCAGACGGGCCATTCGCTCATCAAGGAGCACATGAAGGAGACCGGTGCACTTGTCGCGGGTGAGCTATCGGGGCATATCATGATCGCTGACGATTACTTCGGCTTCGACGACGCGCCTTACGACGCGTGCCGTCTCATCGAGCTCGTGAGCCGATCCGGCAGGTCCCTGTCGGAGATGGTTTCCGATTTTCCGGTGTATGTATCGACGGCCGAAATTCGGATTGACGTGACGGAGGAACAGAAGTGGGCCGTGGTAGCAGACGCCGTATCGCACTTCAGGACGACGCATGATGTCATCGAGGTCGATGGTGTGCGCGTGCTCTTCGGAGACGGTTGGGCGCTCCTGCGGGCGTCCAACACGCAGCCGGTCATCGTCGCGCGCTTCGAAGCACGCACCGAGCAGCGGCTTGCTGAGATTCGAGCGCACATCGCGCATTGGCTCACCGAGCACGGTGTTCCGTTCGCGTAGGGTGTAAGAGCCGATGTCCAGCAACCTCCCACCGATTCCCACCCTTCGCGGGGGCCGTGCACTCATCACGACGGCTCTCGTGCTGGCCCTCGTGGTGGGCCTCGGACGGCTCGCCGCCACGATGTACGTGGAGATCCTCTGGCATGCTCAGACCGGGTACGGCGACGTCTTCTGGCTGCGTGTGCTGTGGCAGTGGGGCGCGCGAATCGTGGCCGGCGTCGCGGTCGGGGTCCTCGTCTTCCTGAACCTGCGTATCGTGGCCGAGACGCTGGGCGGCCTCCAGATCAAGCGGCAGTTCGGGAATCTCGAGATCTCTGAGCAGCTGCCGAAGAGCTACGTGTTTTGGGGTTTGGCAGGCACCTCGGGGCTGCTCGCACTTTGGTTCGGCGGATCGATTCCTCTGAGTTTGGGCTCGCAGTTCCTTTTGATCCTGAACGCGGAAGCCTGGGGCATCGCCGAACCGATGCTCAACCATGACGTTGGTTTCTACGTTTTTTGGGTTCCGGCTCTGCTGCAGCTCGTCGCGTATGCGTTGGTGGTCGTTTTCTTGCTCTTCACGCTCGCGACGGCGGGGTATGCGGCCACCGGAGCACTGCGCTGGGGCCGCGGCCGCGTGGAAGCCGACGACCGTGTGCGTCTGCACCTCGGGGCGGTTCTCGGGCTGTTCCTGCTCCTGATAGGAGCCCGCCTTTGGCTGAGCCGGTACGAGCTCATCTGGGACGGCACCTCCGACGTGCGTGGGATCTTCGGGTTCGCGGACTCCGCGGCGAGGCTGCCGGCACGGCAGACGCTCACCATCATCTGCGTCGTGTCTGGTGTGGCAGTGTTCTGGGGAGCCTGGAAGAATCGAGGCACTGCGATCGTGAGCGCGCTCGTGGCGGTAGTGTTCGCGATGCTCATGATCGGGCAACTCTACCCCAGCCTGATCCAGTCGCTGCAGGTCGAGCCCAACGAATTGGAGCGTGAGTCCCCGTTCATCGAAAGCAACCTCGAATTCACTCGCTTGGGCTTCGCACTGGACGAGATGGAGCGCCGTCCCTTCGAGTATTCGCCGGACGAAGCAATCGATTGGTCCGCGGCGGCACGGCAATTTGTGGGGTTGCCGGTTTGGAACGAGGGCCCGTTGCTTGCGACCTACCGTGAACTCGAGGCTCGTTATCCCTACTACGACTTTCGGGGCGTCACCATCGATCGCTACCAGACCGCCGCCGGACCGGTGACGGTCGCGATGTCGGTACGGGAGGTTGAGCCGCGCGGGATTCAGGATCAGAACTGGCAGAACATGCATCTACGGGAGCTTTACGTAGAAGGGATGGGCGTGGTCGCGAGTCTCGCCAGCGAGCGGACCCCGGAGGGGCGCCCGCCGATGCTGGTCTCGGGTATCCCACCCGAGTCGGCGACCGGCGCGTTTGCGGTTCCGGGACTCAGCCTGGATCACACAGAGGTCTTCTTCGGGACGCGCTCTCAGGACTACGCGGTCGTCGATGGCGGAAGCGGCCAGTTTCTCGCTCCCAACGGGGAGCCGGGCGTTGCGGGCACGGATTTCCCGTTAGGGATCGAGCTCGGAGGATGGCTGCGCAGCGCGATGCTCGCTTGGCGCTTCGGCGAACTGAACCTCATTTTATCCTCCGAGCTCACGGACGACAGTCGCTTCATCTTCCGACGCCAGGTCACTGAACGCGTGCTCGCGATCGCACCGTTCTTCCGGTTCCCGGAAGTGCCATACCCGGTGGTAGTGGACGGGCAGGTCGTGTGGATACTGGAGGGCTTTACAGCGACCGCTGCCTTCCCGCTTTCGACCTTGCAGCAATTCGGCACGATCCGAACGAGAGTGAGGTACGTACGAAATTCGGTAAAGGTCACGGTCAACGCGGTAACCGGAGCAGTGGACTTCTACCGGGTCCCGGTCGAGGACCCGCTGCTCGACGCCTACGAGCGCGCGTTCCCCGGACTGCTTCAGCCTCTGGAGCAGATGCCGGCCGAGTTGAGGGACCACGTGCGTTATTCCAGAGACATGCTGAACCTGCAGACCCGCGTGCTCCACCAGTACCACCAGGAAACGGCGCCGGCGTTCCATGGCCAGCAGGACGTTTGGGATTCCCCACAGGAACTCGCACAGGGCCCGTCTCCGATCGCATACCGCCCCGAGTACGGCCTCTACGCATTGCCGGGAGAGAGTGAGGCACGCTTCCACCTTACGACGGTGTTCGTACCGAGGGACCGGCAAAATCTCACCGCCATCCTCGCCGCCCGCACGGATGAGCGTGGCGTGCCCGAGTTGATCCTCTACGACGTGCCCATCACGGACCAGGTGCCTGGCCCCCGCCAGATCGAGGCCTTGGTTGAGCAGGATCCGCTGATCTCGCAGCAGTTCTCGCTTTGGCGAGGGGCGGGAAGCGAGGTCTGGACGGGCCACCTTCACCTGGTTTCGGCGGGGAACCGAATCCTGTACATGGAGCCCGTCTTCCTCGCCGCCGAGGCGGACGCGATTCCGGAGCTCAGACGATTTGTGGTGAGCGACGGCGTCCGCGTGGCGATGACCGAGTCCTTGGCCGACGCCATCAGCGAGCTCTCCGGCCTCGCAGCGCCGGAGCCCGGCGCGCCTACCGCGATGCCTACGCTCGACGCGCCGGCTGGCGGGGATGCGCCCCGGCCCTCGACCGCGCTCGGCCTTCTCGAGCGGGCGGAGGCTCGCGCCCGGGCTGGGGACTGGCAGGGCTACGGGGAGGCGTTGGACGAGCTTCGTGCGTTGCTTCAGCGTCTGGGGAGCCGCTGAACAAGTAGGGCTCGGCTCCCTGGGGTCGGGCGGGGCCTTTTAGTAACTTTTAGGTCTCTCCATTTCCAGAAAGCACATGGACATCCACGAATATCAGGCAAAGGAACGCTTTCGCGCGGCCGGCATCGACGTTCCGCCCGGCGAGATCGCGACGACCCCCGAAGAGGCCGAAACCATCGCGGCCGGGTACGGCGGGACCGTCGTGGTGAAGGCGCAAGTACACTCCGGCGGCCGGGGCAAGGCGGGCGGCGTCAGGCTTGCGAAGGATGCGGCCGAAGCGAAGGAACACGCAACGGCGATCCTTGGGATGGACATCAAGGGCCTCACCGTGGAGAAAGTGCTGGTGACGCCTGCGGAGGATATCGACACCGAGGCGTACGTCGGCGTGCTCATGGACCGCAAGAAACAAGCGGCGACGTTCATGGTCTCGGCCGAAGGCGGCGTGGATATCGAGCATGTTGCCCACGAGACTCCAGAGCTGATTCGGAAGCTGACGGTCGATCCCCGCTATGGGATCCTGCCTCACCAGGCGTTCTGGCTCGCCAACTTCCTTTACGATGACCCCAAGTTGATCAAGCAGGCGAGCAAGATCATCGCGCAGCTCTACGACGCTTTTGTGAACTCAGGGGCGTCGATGGCTGAGATCAACCCGCTCATCACTACGTCGGCCGGTGAAGTCAAAGCGATCGACGCCAAGATGAGCATCGACGACTCGGAGTTGTTCCGTCGTCCCGACGTCGAAGCCATGCGGGACACGTCGTCCGAACCGGCGTCGGAGGTCAAGGCGCGTGAGGCGGGTCTCTCGTACGTGAAGCTCGACGGGGACGTCGGGTGCTGCGTCAACGGGGCAGGCCTCGCGATGGCCACTATGGATTTGGTAAAGTACTACGGCGGCGAGCCCGCGAACTTCCTGGACATCGGGGGCTCGTCCAATCCCGACAAGGTTGTTGCCGCGCTGGAGATCATCACGTCGGACCCGAACGTGAAAGCGATCCTCTTCAACATTTTCGGCGGCATTACCCGTTGCGACGACGTTGCCAGAGGCATTGTGGAGGCGACCAATCGCATCGACATCGGACCGCCCATCGTGATCCGACTCACCGGCACGAACGAAGAGTTGGCGCTCGAGATTCTCAGTGACGCGGGTTTCTCCGCGTATACGTCGATGGACGCCGTGGTCGAGAAAGCGGTCGAACTGGCTGCAGGGGGCGCGTAACCCATGTCCATTTTCATCGACAACGACACCAAGCTGGTAGTGCAGGGCATCACCGGGCGGGACGGCTCGTTCCACACGCTGCAAACCATGGAGTACGGCACCAACGTGGTCGCTGGTGTAACCCCGGGTAAGGGTGGTCAGACGTTCGAGGGCCCCAACGGCCAGACGGTGCCGATCTTCAACGCCATGGACGAGGCGGTCGCCGAGACCGGCGCCAACACCTCGGTGATCTTCGTGCCCCCGGCGTTCGCGGCGGGCGCAGTACTCGAAGCGGCCGATTCGGGCGTCGCGCTGGTCGTCGCAATCACCGAAGGCGTGCCGGTGCTCGACATGGCGAGAGCGCATGTGTTTGCTCGCGACAAAGGGGTGCGTGTGCTCGGCCCGAACTGTCCGGGGCTTATCTCACCGGGCAAAGCGAAGGTCGGCATCCTGCCCGGGCAGATCGTCACCGAAGGACCGATCGGGCTGGTCTCGCGATCCGGTACGCTCACCTACGAAGCGGTTTTCCAGCTCACGGGTGCGGGCCTGGGGCAAACCACCTGCGTGGGTATTGGCGGAGATCCGCTCATCGGGACGAACTTTATCGACTGTCTCGAGGCGTTTGAGGCCGACCCCGACACGAAGGGGGTGGTCATGCTCGGGGAGATCGGTGGCACCGACGAACAGGAGGCTGCAGCGTATGTCAGCGCCCATATGTCCAAGCCGGTGGTGGGATTCATCGCCGGCCAGACGGCTCCACCGGGACGAAGAATGGGACATGCTGGCGCGATCATCAGCGGCTCAGCCGGTACGGCTGAGGAGAAGATGAAGGCCTTCGAGGAAAACGGGATCGCGGTGGCGAAGCGTCCGGCGGACCTGGTAGGATTGATCCAGGACGCGCTGAACTAGGCCCTCGCAGGCTACCGGAACGTCATGGAAGAAAAAACACTGATGGTCGAAGACGCTCTGAAGCCGGCGCAGTACCGGGTCTATCCGGATACTCCGCTCGCCGAGGTGGTGGACTTGATGGTCCGGCGTGAAGTGCGCGCGGTACCCGTCGTCGGTGAGCAGTATGAGGTGTTGGGGATCATCACCTCGGGCGACGCGCTGGACCGCGTATTGAACGAGCGGCCGGACGCGCCCGGCAGTGAAGAGCTATTCGCCAGGGATGTGATGACGCGTGCAGTGCTGTGCGTGTCGGAGGATCAGCCGCTGGTCGAGGCCGCCAATACCATGGTGAACAGGGATGTCGAGCAGCTGCCGGTCGTGCGCGACGGAGAGTTCATCGGCTTTGTTACACGCGACACGATTCTGCGCACCCTGCACGAGGGTGCCACTCCAACGAGCAGGGAAGAAGAAAGCCACTCATGAGTCAAACTCTGGCAATCATCAAACCAGATGCCGTCGGTGCCGGGAAAGCCGGAAAGATTCTCGCTCACCTGGAGAACGCCGGCTTTGCTGTGAAGTCGCTGAGGCTCACGGTCCTCGGCAGCGCGCAGGCAGGTGCATTCTATGCGGTCCACGAGGGTCGACCATTCTATGACGAATTGGTCGAGTTCATGACTTCGGGCCCGGTGATTCCGATGGTGCTCGAGTCGGACGATGCGGTGGCCAAGCTACGCGAAGAGATCGGTGCCACCGACCCGGCCGAAGCCGCGGACGGTACGATTCGCAAGCTCTTCGCCGAGTCCAAGGGCAGGAACGCCATCCACGCCTCTGACTCCGACGAGAACGCGGCCAGCGAGATCGCTTTCTTCTTCTCAGGGCACGAGCGACTCCGGGGTTAGCGCCCTCTAGACCTCGGTCACGCGCTGCTCCAGCAGCCTGGACAATTCCGGGGCCCTGACTAGTTTTCACGACTATGCTAAGTCTTGATCTCGGTCGCCTGGGACGGGAAGGATCCGTCCTGGTCGAGGCTCGACTTCCTACTGATACGCCACTGTGGGATGAGAGCGGCATCGAGTGGGCTGGCCCGGTCGAAGTAAAGCTCAAGGCTTCGCATGCAGGCACCGGAGAGGTAGTGGTGCGAGGTGTCCTCGAGGGGTCATTGCTGCAGGTGTGTAGGCGCTGCCTCGAGCCCGTGCCGGGTAGGTTCGAACACGCTGTCACGTTGGTCTTTCTCTCCTCGGACACACCAGGGGTAGAAGACGACGGAAGTACGCATGTGTTCGATGCCGGTGCTGAGTTTGATATGAGCAACGCGGTGCGTGAGGAGTTGGTGCTCGCGCTCGATAAATACGTCGTTTGTGATCCTGATTGCCGAGGTCTTTGTCCGACGTGCGGCGTGAATCGGAATAGCGATTCGTGCTCGTGCAGAGTGGAAGAGGACGATCCCAGGTGGGAGGCACTCGGGGCCCTCAAGAACAAGTGAGTCGGTAATGGCGGTTCCAAAAAAGCGGACCTCGAAACAGCGCAAGAGGAAGCGTCGCACCCACTACAAAGCCGAGGGTGTGACGGTCAACAATTGCCCGAACTGTGGTGACCCCAAGGTACCGCATCGCGTGTGCCCCAATTGTGGGCACTATCGAGGGGAGCCGGTTCTCGAAGTCGAGATCGACTAGTGTCCTGCCGGACATAGCGTCCATGCGCATCATCCTCGATGCAATGGGTACCGATCACGCCCCGCGGTCCGAAGTGGCGGGGGCGATCGAGGCATTGAAGGAACTCGACTCGGACGTGGAGATCGTCCTGGTGGGCGATCAGGAGACGATCGAGGCGGAGCTCGCAGGGCACGACCAGATTCCTGAACGGCTCTCGGTGCACCACGCGCCGGACCGGGTGACACCGGAGGAGTCGCCTTCGAAAGTCATTCGACGTAATCCCGAGTCTTCGCTGGTCGTGGGCCTAAAGCTGCATCGCGACGGCGCGGGGCAGGCCTTCGTCAGCGCCGGATCTACCGGAGCGATCATGGCGACGTCGCTCTTTACGCTGCGTCCGTTGCCCGGCGTGGACCGTCCTTCGGTCGCAACCATCTTGCCCTCGGCGGGTCCCCCGGTTCTCCTGCTAGATGCAGGCGCCAACGTCGACTGCAAGCCGCATCACCTCGTGCAGTTCGCGCACCTCGGCAACATTTACGCCCAGGTCATGATGGGGCGCTCGGACCCGAGGATCGCGCTACTGAACATCGGTGAGGAGCCAGGCAAGGGCGACGAACTCACGACCGAGACCTATCAGCTCCTGTGCACGGAGGCAGGACTCAATTTCGTGGGCAATGTCGAGGGACGGGACATCATCAAGGACGTGTGCGACGTCGTGGTCTGCGACGGATTCGTCGGGAACGCGATCTTGAAGTTCTACGAGTCGGTCGCCCAGTTCATTGTTGGTCTCGTGGAAGCAGAGCAGAAGGGCAAGGCCTCCGAAGGGCTCGACCTTGATCGAGTGTTCCGAGTGCTCGACTATGCGGAGACGGGCGGGGCGCCCCTGCTTGGCGTCGGAGGCGTTCCCGTGATTTGCCATGGAGAGTCGACTCCGAAGGCGATTCGCAATGCGCTCAAGATGGCAGTTCGGGCGGTTCGCTCCGACATGGTCAAGCACAGCGCTCAGGAGGTCGCCCTGGCGCTCGGGCACACCTCGCGGGAGGCTTCGTGAAGAAGCCTAAACCACTGGTCGAGATCGCGGGCACCGGCCGCTTCCTGCCTGACAACGTTGTGACCAACGAGGACCTCGCCAAAAGCCTCAACACTTCGGACGAGTGGATCCGATCTCGCACGGGAATCAGGGAGCGGCGCATTGCGCCGGACGACATGGGTGCCGCCGATCTGGGCACCGGCGCCGCCAGGAAGGCTATGCGTAGCGCGGGTGTGGAGCCGGGTGAGATCGACGTGCTCATCGTTGCCACGGCCACACCCGACCGCTTGTTGCCCTCGACCGCGTGCGACATCCAGGCGAGGCTCGGAGCTAGCAACGCTGTGGCCTTCGACCTGGTGGCAGCCTGTAGCGGCTTCATCTACGGTCTGACCCTGGCAGAGGGGTACCTCACGGCTGGTCGAGGGGAAGTCGCCCTGGTCGTCTCGGCAGAGAAGATGAGCTCGATCGTCGATTGGGAGGACCGCTCCACCTGCGTCCTGTTCGGCGACGGCGGTGGCGCGGCCGTGGTTCGACCCGCCGGGGGGTCGGGGCGCGGCATTCTGTCCAGCCACCTCCGTTCGGACGGGAACCTCAGCGAGCTCTTGGTGCGACCGGCCGGTGGAGCGCTGCACCCAATGAGTCACGCGGCGCTCGACGAAAAGACCCACCTGGTGCGTATGAAAGGCCGAGAAGTGTTCAAGCATGCTGTTCGCAACATGGCCGAGGCGTGTGATCACGCGTTGCAGGCGGCAGGCCTGACGCCAGACGACGTCGACCTTCTCATCCCGCATCAGGCGAACATGCGGATCATCGAGTCGACCGCCAAACACGCCGGCATCGACATGGACCGGGTCTACGTCAACGTCGAGCGATACGGGAACATGAGCTCCGCAACCATCCCCATCGCGATCGATGAAGCACTGGAGAAGCAGCTCATCGTACCAGGTTCCAATGTGCTGCTCGTCGCCTTCGGCGCGGGGCTCACATGGGGCGCGATGGCCCTCCGCTGGTAGTATCACATGTCACTTGCGCTGATCTTCCCCGGCCAGGGGTCTCAGGTCGTCGGCATGGGGCGGGCTCTTGCCGCATCGGACGCCAGAGCGGACGCTGCGTTTGCCACGGCAGACGAGGTCTTGGGGTTCTCACTCTCTGGTCTCATGAGAGATGGTCCTGAGCACGAGCTCACGGCCACCCAGAACGCTCAGCCGGCGATCCTCGCCCACTCGGTGGCGGTTCTGCGGACCATCGAGGACCAGATGGGCCCTGTCGCCTATGCCGCCGGCCACTCGTTGGGTGAGTTCAGCGCACATGTGGCGGCCGGCACGCTCAGGTATGAAGACGCACTGGCGGTTGTCCGTCTCAGAGGCGAGCTGATGTTCGCGGCGGGCCAGAAACGATCGGGAACCATGGCCGCCATTCTCGGCTTGAGCGACGAAGAGGTAGAAGCTGTGTGTACGGAGGTCGATGCGGGTACCTGCGTGCCCGCCAACTTCAACGCGAGCGGCCAGGTGGTCGTCAGCGGCGACATCGCTGGCGTGGAGCAGGGCATGGAACGAGCGACGGACGCGGGAGCGAGGCGGGTCGTGCGGCTGAACGTATCCGGGGCCTTTCACTCCCCGCTCATGGAGCCCGCCGTCGACGGACTTAGAGACAAACTGCAATCGATAGAGTTCCAGGACCCGGCATACCCAGTTTTCTCAAACGTCACGGCGAGTCCGGTCACGAGTGGCTCCGAGGCACGGCAGCTGATGGTCGAGCAGCTCACGTCGGCGGTGCGCTGGAGCGCTTCGGTGGCTGCGATGGTCGATGCGGGCGCGGACCGCTTCCTCGAGCTCGGCCCTGGCTCGGTCTTGTGCGGCCTGAATCGGCGCAATGCGAAGGGCGTGCCCTGCAGGTCCATCGGGGATACCGAGGACCTCGCCACATCGGTGGATGGCGCCTAAGGGCGCTTAACAACGGGAGCTTTGACGAGATGAGCGCAAGAGAGCTCGCAGACAAGGTCGCTATCGTCACCGGTGGATCGCGTGGAATCGGCCTCGCGATCGCGGAGGCACTCGCGGACGCGGGGGCCACGATTGCCGTGATTGGGCGCAACGGTGAGCGCGCCAAACAGGCCGCGGCGGCGCTGTCCGGAGCCGGACACCAGGGATATGCGTGTGATGTGGCGGACCCGTTTCAGGTTACGGACACGGTAAAGGCCATCCAGGAGGGACTAGGCTCCGTCGACATCCTCATCAACAACGCGGGCCTCACGCGGGACAATCTCCTGATGCGAATGAAGGATGAGGAATTTGATGAAGTGATCGCAACTAACCTAAAGGGCGCGTTCAACTTCACTCGTGCCGTAACACGTAGCATGATGAAGAAGCGCGACGGTGTGATCTTGAATATCACGTCGGTGGTGGGGCTCATCGGCAACGCCGGGCAGACCAACTATGCAGCGTCCAAGGCCGGCATGATCGGGATGACCAAGAGCGTCGCCAAGGAATTGGGTTCCAGGGGGGTCCGTTGCAACGCGCTCGCGCCCGGTTTCATTCGCACCGATATGACCGCTGAATTGAGCGAGGATCAGATCGAGAGCCTGCAGAGCCTCATCCCGCTCGGGCGGCTCGGCGAGACGGATGATATTTCGGGCGTCGTGCGGTTTCTCGTGAGCCCTGCTGCGCGCTACATTACCGGCCAGGTCTTGGCAGTCGATGGCGGCATGGTGATGTAGTTGGCCAAACCGCCCTTTTAGTCACGAACAGGAGGGGACATGAGCGAGCCCATCGAGGCCCGTGTGCGCGAGATCATCATCAACGAGTTGGGGCTCGAGCCTGAGAAGGTCACGGACGACGCTTCGTTCGTTGAGGATCTAGGTGCAGACTCCCTGGATACGGTCGAGCTCGTGATGGCGTTCGAGGAGGAATTCGGACTGGACATCCCGGATGAGGCAGCGGAGCAGATGCGAACCGTTGGCGATGCGATCAAATATCTGAAGGAAAACCGAGAAGACTGAGTCCTTCTTGGTTGAAAGCATGAATAGGGGGCAGGGGGCGGGGCACGAACCTCGACGGGTGGTCGTCACCGGGATGGGCGTGGTATCGCCTGTCGGAAACGATCTATCGACTACGTGGGACGCGCTGCTTGCGGGCACCAGCGGTGGTGGCCCCATCACGCTGTGGCAGACGACCGAAGAGTGGGCCTGTCGCATCGCGTGTGAAGCGAAGGATTTCGATCCTCTCGCTTACGTCGAAAAGCGCGACGCGAAGCGCTTCGACCGCGTGTCACTCTTTTCGATTGCCGCTTCGGCGCAGGCGCTCGAGTCAGCCGGCGTGCAGGACGGTACCCCTGACGGTATGGACCCGAGTCGCTTCGGGGTCATTTTCGGCAGCGGTATCGGCGGAATCGCGACCTTCGAGAAGCAGCACAAGCGTATGCTCGAAGGGGGGCCGAAACGCGTGAGCCCGTTCTTTATCCCGATGTTCATACCTGACATCTCCGCGGGCCTCATCTCGATACGCTGGAACCTGCAGGGTCCCAACTACGCCACCGTATCGGCATGTGCGTCTTCGGCGCATGCCATCGGCGACGCCGCGCGCCACATTCGTTATGGCGATGCCGACATGATGATCGCCGGCGGAGGTGAGGCCACGATCACCCCGATGACGTTTGCGGGCTTTTCATCGATGCGCGCCCTTTCTACTAGAAACGACGACCCGGCTGGGGCGAGTCGGCCGTTCTCCTCGGACCGCGACGGCTTCGTGATGGGCGAAGGCTCCGGCGCCTTGATTCTCGAGGCCCTCGAGCATGCGCAAGCGCGCGGTGCCGAAATTCTCGCGGAGATCGTCGGCTACGGTCTTTCAGCGGATGCGCACCACATCACCGCACCTCCGCCCGACGGGTACGGAGCCCAGATTGCCATGCGCATGGCGCTCGAGGATGCGGGTGCGGCGAGCGAAGACGTGGACTACGTAAACGCTCACGGTACCTCGACCATCGCGGACGCGATCGAGACCGCGGCGATCAAGTCAGTGCTGGGTGATCACGCCTACGAGACGGTGGTGGGCTCCACCAAGTCCATGACCGGACACTTGCTGGGGGCGGCCGCGGCTCTCGAGGCGATCACGTGCATCCAGGCGTGCCGGACCGGCAAGATCCCGCCCACCATCAACTTTCAGGGCCCGGACCCGGACTGCGACCTCGAATACGCGCACGGAGGCATGGTCGAACGTCCGGTCGAACTGGCGCTCAGCAATTCGTTCGGCTTCGGTGGACACAACGTCTGCCTGGCCATCCGTCGCTGGAACGACTGACGCCCGCCGCATGAGGATCGGGACCGGCTACGATTCACACCGCTTTCAAGACGGTCGGCAGCTCATGCTGGGCGGTGTGCACATTCCCGATCACGCCGGACTCTCCGGCCACTCCGATGGCGACGCCGTAGCGCACGCGATCATCGACGCCGTGCTGGGCGCCGCGGCAGCGGGCAACGTTGGCAGCCACTTCCCGCCGGACGACGATGAGTGGAAGGATGCCGAGTCCATGGATCTGCTCGATCGTGCCACACGGATCGTGCTGGCGCGAGACTATCAGGTGGTGAACGTGGACGTCACCGTGATTTGCGAGAGCCCCAAGATCGCACCGCACGTGGAGGCCATGCGCTCGCGCCTCGCCGAGGCGATGCGGATCTCGTCGGCATCGATCTCGATCAAGGGCAAGAGCAACGAGGGTATGGGCTGGATCGGAGCGGGGGAGGGCATCGCCGTACATGCGGTAGCGCTGATCACCGGAGTGTGAGGCGTGACAAATTTCCTGAGCTGGCTGGAGGGCATTCCGGTGGGCCTCGTCTACGTCCTGCTGGGCGTCGGCGCTGCGGTCGAGAACGTGATGCCGACCATCCCCGCGGATACGTTCGTAGCACTGGGTGGATTCCTCTCGGCGGTCGGAGACCTGGACCCGCGGTGGATCTTTGTGTCCACGTGGTCGTTGAACGTGGGGTCTGCGCTCGCCATGTATCGGCTCGGTTACACTCATGGCAGGCCGTTTTTCGAGGCCGGCTGGGGGAGGCGGGTCCTCCGACCTCATCAGATGGAGCGTATGGCCACGTTCTACGAGCGGTTTGGCACGGCGGCGATCTTCTTCACGCGGTTTCTGCCGGGTCTGCGCTCCATCGTTCCGGTCTTCGCGGGGGTTAGCCAGCAGCCGTTCGTTCTCGTCGCGCTTCCGATCGCCCTCGCTTCCGCGATCTGGTATGGAGCACTCATCTGGCTCGGGGCCTTGGCCGGGCAAAACCTGGACGTACTGAGTGCGATGCTGGGCCAGGTCAATGGCGTCCTGCTCGGCGTCGCGGTGGCGGTCGCGCTTCCTTCGGCGCTTTGGTGGTGGCGCACCCGGCATCCGCGGGAGTCTTCGCAGGACTCTGACGCAGCGTCGGAGCGCGACGTCGGTGCCTGAGTCGTCGATCCCGACCGTGTTTCGGTTCGAGCAGTTCAACGACTACCTCACCTTCGAGCGAGGACTCTCTGCTCGCACGGTGTCTGCCTACGAGCGGGACCTCACCCGCTGGTGGCGGTCCGTGTCGGAGGGAGGAGCGGGTGACCCCGGAGGAGTGACACCGGAGCTGCTGCGCGAGTGGGTTTTCGGACTGAAGGACGCGGGACTCGCTGCGACTTCGATTCGTAGGGCGCAGTCGGCCGTGCGCACGTACTTCCGCTTCTTGCTGTCGGAAGGACTGCTCGAGGTCGATCCGACCGAGCGACTGGAGAGTCCGCGCATCGCCCGGAAGTTGCCGGGCTTCCTGACGCACACCGAGGTGGTGCGCCTACTCGACGCCCCGGATGCCGAGCGACCACTGTTCTGGCGGGACCGCGCAATCCTCGAGCTGCTTTACGCCTCCGGGCTTCGGGTCTCCGAGCTGGTCGATCTGCCCTTGTCTGGCCTTCATCTGGAGGAGGGCTTCGTGACCGTGCTCGGAAAAGGCTCCAAGGAACGCTTCGTGCCCATGGGTGGTCCGGCGGTGAGGACACTGGAGCGCTACCTGCGAGACGTGCGGCCACGACTCGACAAGGGCCGCGCAGAGGGCCGTGTGTACCTCAACGCACGGGGGACCCGCATGAGCCGGGAGTCCGTTTGGAAGCTCGTCAAGAAGTCGGCGAAGCGAGCGGGTATCGGGAAGAACGTTTCTCCGCACACGCTCCGGCACACCTTCGCGACCCATCTGGTCGAAGGCGGGGCGGATCTGGCTGCTATTCAGGAGTTACTGGGACACGCAGACATCTCGACGACTCAGATCTACACCCACGTGGACCGCGAGTACCTGAGAGACGTGCACCGCCGCTTCCACCCCCGTAACTGAGGGGGTTGGCGAGCTTCCGTGAGCGGTCTCTAGAGCTCTCCGGTCCCCTCGTCGCGGCGAGCCTGCTCGGCCTCGGCGGCCTCGAAGAGTTGCACTTGAGAGGTCGAGTTCAGTAACAAGCGCACAGCTTCGGACAGGACCGGGTCCCGTTCCATGCGGATGTCGGCTTCCGCGCCAAGGTCGTCCATTCGCTGAGCCACGGTGATGCGACCCCGCCAGCGTAGGTATGTGCGGACGCCCTCGTCGGAAAGCTGGTCTTCGGAGAGACCCTCCTCCACGAGCCGGGCGATGAAGCCGTCGAACTCCTCATCGGTGAGGGCCGGATCCTCGGTGCCTTCGTCGCGCCGAGCACCGGCTGCCTCGAATCCGAGTTCGGCGAGGCGCAGCCCCAGCGGAACCTCCTGCTCGTTCACGGCCCTGATCAGCTCGCGCTCGACCAGCGTGGTCGTGTCGTCCGCGAGCGCCAGGTCTGGGAAGATTCCGCCACCGTTGATGAGCGAGCGCCCCTGCGCTGTGTTGACGCGCGGGAACGTGTCCAAGTCTTCCGCTATGGGGCGGAATTGGGAGTCTCGCGCGCGCTGCAGCGAGCGGCCGAGGGGCGTGTGCCACGAACCGGTCGTGAAACGCAGTCGTCGGCTGTACGGCAGCCGCATCACGGTCTGCACGACGCCTTTGCCGAAGGAGCGTTCACCAAGAACGAGTGCGCGATCGTAGTCCTGTAGCGCGCCTGCCAGGATCTCAGCCCCGGACGCGGTGAAGCGATCGACCAGTATCACGATGGGGAGATCCGGCACCAACTGGGGCCAACGGTCCTCGAAGGAGTCGGTTTCGGTTTCGTACGCTTCGGCGTCCGGTCTGCGCTGTACCGTGCTAGCGAGCGTCGATCCGGGCTTCAAGAAGAGGTCGGCCAACATGAGCGACTCGTCGAGGAAGCCGCCGGGGTTGCGACGAAGGTCGATGACGAGGCCGCGGGTATCGGAGAGCTCGGCGAGCGCGGAGTTCATCTCCTGCGCCGCGTTGCGCGCCACCCGATCGAGCAGGACGTAGCCGATGTTGCTCTCGAGAACACCGTAGTGAACCGCCGGCACGTGCACCTGCGCGCGCGTGATGTCGAAACCGATGGGTTCATCGAACCCGGCTCGCTTGATCTTCACGAGCACGTCCGTGCCCACTGGACCGCGGATCGAGTCCGCGGCCATGCCCGTCGTCCAGTCCGACGCATCGTTGGTGTTCACACCTACGATGATGTCGCCCACGATGATGCCCACCTGCTTTGCGGGTGTGCTGCGGAAGACCGCAGTGACGGTGACCTCCTCGTTGAGCAGGGTAATCTGGAGGCCGATGCCGGAGTAGTTGCCGGTCGTCTCCTCTTCCCACGCATCCGACTCGACCTCGGTGAAGAGCTCCGCGTAGGGATCATCGAGTGCGCCGATGAGGCCGTCGATGGCTGCTTCCCACAGCGTGGAGTCGCTCACCCCGTCCACGCTCAGGCGGGAGATCCTGGCAACGGTTTGCGCCAAGATCTCGGGCTCAGCCGACCGCCTGGCCTGCTCGACCACGCTGAGCAGGTCCGCCTGCGCCTCACTGAGCGTCTCGTCCGAGGTGTCTCGAACCAGCCCTTTGAGTCCGTCGAGTGCCGCTTCCCACAGCGTGGTGTCGCTGAAGCCGTCCATGTGCATCGTTGTGATCGCTTCCACTGCCTGCGCCAGGATCTCGAGCTCGGGCGGGGACTCGACCCTCGAGTTCGCACGGGTCGCGCTGTCCTGCGCGCCCAGACTGGGGGCGGCGAGCGCCAGCATCAGTGGCAAAGTTGCGAAACGGTATCTCATGCGGGCGCCCTCGGCGTCGGCGTAGTTTCTCATGTGCGTCCTCTAACCCCCGCGTACGGAATCGCGTTCCGCGCGTTACCGGGTGCTTCCGGGACTCTCCCCTGCAACATATGGACCGAACGGATACTTTTCACCCATAGGTACAGAATTAAGGGTCGGAGGCATGAGGCCGAGACTCAAACGAGATCCACCGTCCATGAGCCCAACCGAGGCCCGCCCACCGCTTCGGGTGGCGCTGGTACAGTTCAAGCCGACCAAGGCTGACGTCGCCGGGAATGTCCAGGCAGTATGCGACATTGTGGGGGCCCACGCGGACCAGACCGATCTCATCGTCTTCCCCGAGACCGCGCTCAGTGGGTACTTCCTCGAAGGTGGTGTCGCGGAGGCCGCGCTGACGGTCGAGCAGTTGATCGACATGCTCGGCCCACCGCCAGCGGGCGGCCCCGACGTCGTGATCGGCTTTTACGAGCGCTGGCGCCGTCGTTTGCATAACAGCGCCGTCTATCTCGGGGCGGAGGAGGGGGCGTGGGCTGTTCGACACGTGCATCGCAAGATGTTTCTGCCCACCTACGGCGTCTTCGACGAGGCGCGGTTCGTGGAGACGGGGGCGGAGCTGCGCGCCTTCGACACGCGCTTTGGTCGTGTGGGCATGGTCATTTGCGAGGAAATGTGGCACTCGCTGCCTGCGACGATCCTGGCACTGGGTGGCGCTGAGCTTCTTGTGGTCGTAAGTGCGTCGCCCGCCCGAGACTTCACTGCGGGTTCTGGTGGTTGCCCTGCCAACCTCGAGCGTTGGGAACAGATCGCCCCTGGTGCCGCGCGCGAACACGGTGTGTTCGTGGTCGTCGCCCAGCTCGTCGGCTCTGAGGGCGGCAAGCTTTTCCCTGGCGGGTCGATCGCGTGCGGGCCAGATGGCGGTGTGCTGGCGCGCGGCCCCCTACTCGACGAGGCGATCACGATTGCGTCCCTGGACGCTTCGTCGATCGATCGAGCCCGCGTCGTTTCACCACTCTTGTCCGATCTGGAGCAAATGTTGCCGCACCTCCAGCGGTCCTTGGACGCGACCCGGCCTGGAGTGATGGCCTTGGACGTCACCGACGACTCGGCGGCCGAAGGGGACCCGGCGCAACCGATATCGGCGCTGGTGGGGCGTGGGCCCATTCCCACCGACGATGCGGCGCTCAAGAACCCCGCGGAGCTCGAACTCGATCTGGAGCTCGTCGAACGCACGTTGGTGGAGTTCATCCGCGAGGAAGTGCGGCGGCGGCGTCGCTTCGAGCGCGTCGTCGTGGGGGTGAGCGGAGGTGTCGACTCGGCGGTCTCGCTCTACCTGGCTTGCCGGGCGCTCGGTGCTGAAAACGTGCACGGCTTCCGGCTGCCCTACCGAACGTCGAGCGACGAGAGCCTCGAGCATGCGGCGATGGTGTTGGACGCCACGGGCGCCGAAGCGCGCACGATCGAGATTTCGGATCCGATCGACCGGTACGTCGAGCAGTACGAGCCCGATATCTCGCCGCTACGCAAAGGCAATCTGATGGCGCGCCTGCGCGCCGTGATCCTCTTCGATCAATCGGCCCGCCTGAGTGCTCTCCCGCTCGGTACCGGCAACAAGAGCGAACGGCTGCTCGGATACTTCACGTGGCACGCCGACGACTCGCCGCCCATCAACCCGCTAGGGGACCTGTTCAAGACGCAGGTGTGGGCGCTCGCACGCCACCTCGGTGTGCCCGACGTGATTATCGAGAAGCCCGCCACGGCGGACCTCGTGAAAGGGGTCACCGACGAGGATGAGATCGGCGTGTCGTATCACGACGCGGACCCGATCCTGAACGCCATGGTGCGCGGCTATGGCCCCGAAGAGTTGCTGCGGGTTGGGTTCGATGCTGAGGCGGTCGAGGTCGTTTGGCGGCGTTTGCAGAGCACGCACTGGAAGCGAGAGCTGCCTACGGTCGCGGTGCTTTCCTCCAGCGCGATCGGCGAGTTTTATCTCAGGCCGGTGGACTACTAGCCAACCACTAGCTGATCGGGCGCCCCTTCGGTAGGACCTTCGCCGCCCACAGCCCCGAGTTCATGTCTGAAAAGAAGACGTGGCCCTTGTGTGGTTGCCCTCCCCACACGCTCACCTGGTTCCTCAGGAAGCCAACTGGGTCCTGAGGCTTGTAGACCGCGATCTCACGGCCCTGGTCGCCGAGATTGCCCATGAGCTCGCCTGAGACGTCCACGACACGTAGGCCGCCCTTGTAGTACGCCTGATACAACACGTCGTCCTCGACCCACGAATTGTGCGTACCGGCTTCCGGTACCTCGTAGCGCGCCACGTCCTTCGGGTCTTCCGGGTCGGTGAAGTCGATGACGTGCAGGTAGCCGTCCATGCGTCCCTGGATGCCACCCTCACCGGTTTCGGGATCGTAGGGCCGGTTGTCTCTACCCGGTCCCGCCCATGCCCTGCCTCTACCGCCCCCGATTTCATCGCCGAGGAAGAGGTAGAATTTCCCCGTCGACTCCTGGAAGTACGGGAAGGCCGCGTGCGTGGCTCCGACGGGGTAGGGCACTCTAGTCACGAAGACCGGATTCTCGATTGATCCGCCCCAGCGTCCGTTCCCGACGTCGACGACCACCACCCCGTTCTGCCACTCCGATGAATAGGCGATGCCGTCGTGGACCCACACGTCGTGCACGCGGCTGTTGGGGTGGTTGTATTCGCTGACGAACTTCGGATCGTACGGATCGCGCACGTCGATGATGACGTACTTGTCACCGTTGGCGAGCGCGAACAGGTAGTCCTCGGTGGCGAACATGTTGTGCACGCCGCCGGTGACCCCGTGGCTCTCGAAGGTCGAAGCCACGCGCGGGTGGGCCGGGTCGGTCATATCCAGGATCACCACGCCGTTCCGACGATTCGAAGCCCCTTCGCGGGAGAGCGCCGCATAACGACCGCTCGGTGCGACCTTCACGTCGTTTACGGTTCTCGCGTCGAGCTGCAGCGAGTCGGTCTTGAAGATCCCCGACGGATCGGTGACGTCCCAGAAGTACGCCCAACCGGCCGCCGACCACGTGCCTGTGATCGCGTAGTCGCGCCCGTCGACTCCCTCGAAGATCCAGAGATCCGAAGTATGCGTGTTGCTCACGGCACCCCGCCCCTGGAGCTCGATTTCCTGAACCGCGTCACGCCCGTGGATGAGGACGGTCCGGCGCGCCATGAGCGGGCCCGACATGGCCAGCAGCGTGTAGCGACCGGGCACCTCCGCCACAAAAGCGCCGTCCTCCACGATGGCCGACGCTCCTGGCGAGCGAATGGAGTCGTGCGGAACGAACGTGTAGGCCCACGTCATGGGCAGGTTCGGTAGCGAGCCTTCGGGGCCGCGAGCCCGCGCTGAGAAGTGGAGTACGTCGCCGGTGCGGGCCTGGTCCGCGCCGCCGTCGATCATCAACTCGGTCGCCGGAAACGCCTGTACGTCGTAGGAAGCTTGTCCTTCTGCCTCTGAGTCGATCTCGACCGTAATCGTGACGGCGCCGGTGGACATGGCCGTGACCGTCCCATACACGTCCACGGAGGCGACCGCGGGATTGGAGCTACGCCAAGCGAAGGAAGCCTCTGGCCGGCGTGTGCCATCGGCGTGAAGCGCTACAGGGTCATGCGTGAGCGTCGTTCCCACGTAGAGCCCAGCGCCCGATGCGTTCAGCTCCACCCGGTCGATCGCCGGCCAGGCGACGTGGACAGGAATGCGTAGCATCGGCGGCGTTCCCGTAGCTCCGTCCGGTAGCACGCCCGTAGCTACGATCTCGAAGTCTCCGGCGCTGTACGACTGCAGAACACCGTCGCGGTATCGCAGCACCGAGCGCGGGGCCGCGAAACGGAGGTCCATTTCGACGGAGTCGCCAGACGCGTCGACCGCTTTGACCACTAGGGCAATTTCGGTTCCAACGACTAGCGAGACTTCAGCCGGCTCCGCCACCAAGGTGATGCCTGATTCCTGCGCATGGAGGTCCGGGCTGGCCCACGCGGTGGCCAAGCTCAACATCAGCACGAAGCAAGCGTGTCTCTTTATCATGATTGGATTCTTTGCAGCCTGTTGACGGGCATCGAGCGCAGCAAGAGAATCAAACCCCTCGAGTCGATGAACAAGATGGGAGAGGTATGCAGATGGGACAGGACACTAGCATGACGAAGCACTTGATCCGGCCTGCGCTGCTCACAGCAGCGGGTTTTCTCTTCGCGATGCCCGTCTGGGCCCAGAACCGGGTGACTACGCCTGAAGAGCAATTTGGGCACGAGATCGGTGCCGACTACGTGCTGCCCAACTATGAGGCTCTGCACGCGTATTGGATCAAGCTGGCCGGCGAGTCCGACCGCATGATCCTGGACACCATCGGTTATACCGAGGAAGGTCGTCCGCATCTGCAGGCGGTCATCACGTCTCCCGAGAACCACGCGCGCATCGACCGCTATCGCGAGATCTCTCGCTCGATGGCCAAGGCCGAAGGAGTCAGTGAGGCTCAGGCGCGCGCCATGGCCTTGGAGGGCAAAGCGACGGTCTGGATCGACGGCGGTCTGCACGCCACCGAGGTGCTGGGCGCCCAGCAGCTCATGGAGCTCGTCTATCGGCTGAACGACTACACCGATGCGGAGACCATGCGCATCCTCGGCAAGGTCATCATCCTCGCGACGCACGCGAACCCCGACGGCCACGCATTGGTCGCGAACTGGTACATGCGGCAGGACGACCCCATGGCACGCAGCACGAGCGGGGTGCCCGTCCTCTACAACAAGTACGCCGGGCACGACAACAACCGCGATTTCTACATGGCCGCGCTTGCCGAGTCGCAGAACATCAACACGTCGATCTATCGCGTCTGGTATCCGCAGATCGTGTACAACCATCACCAGACGGGCCCGCGCGGCACCGTGATGTTCGCGCCACCCTTCAGGGATCCTCCCAACCACTACTTCGACCCGCTCATCATCACCGGGCTCGATCAGGTCGGCTCGGCGATGCACCAGCGCTTCGTGCGCGAGGGCAAGGGCGGTACGACCATGCGTTCCGGTTCGTCGTACTCCACTTGGTGGAACGGTGGTCTGCGCACCACGCCGTACTTCAAGAACATGATCGGGCTGCTCACTGAGACGATCGGCAACCCGACCCCGGTTGAGATCGAATTCCTGCCCAGGCAACAGATGCCCAGGGGCGACCTACCTCTTCCGGTCGAGCCCGGGCCATGGCATTTCCGTCAGTCGATCGAGTACTCGCAGACCGCAAATTGGGCCGTGCTGGATTTCGCGTCGCGCAACTCGGACCACCTGCTGTTCAACATTTGGCAGATGGGCACCAATGCGATCGCGCGTGGAAACACCGATTCCTGGACCACGATGCCGTTCGAGATCGACGCGGCCGCCGAGGCGATGCCGCGAGGTACTCGGGGGACTCGAGAAGATTGGCAGCGAGTCCTGCGCGATCCCGCGGACCGCGACGCGCGCGGATTCATCATTCCGTCGGATCAGCGTGACTTTCTGACCGCGACGAAGTTCGTGAACACGCTGCTCTACAACGGAGTTGATGTGCACCGAGCGACCGCCGGCTTCACCGTCGCCGGCACTCGTTACGAGCAGGGATCCTACGTGGTGAAGGGCGCTCAGGCGTTTCGGCCGCACGTGCTCGACATGTTCGAGAAGCAGGAGCACCCGAACGATTTCGCCTACCCGGGCGCGCCGCCGACGTCGCCGTACGACAACACCGGCTGGACTCTGGCCTGGCAGATGGGCATCGAGTTCGATCGCATCATGGACGGCTTCGACGGTCCCTTCGAGCTCATCGACGACATCATCTCCGCTCCAGCGGCTGGCCTCGTGGCTGGAGCCTCCAACGCTCGCGGCTACGTGGTGGACCACATCAACGACGCCTTCACCGCGGTGAACCGTGTGCTTGCGGCGGGCGGCAACGCGTTCTGGTATACCGACGCACTTGATGTGGGCGGGCAGAGCTTCGGCGCAGGCGCGTTCTACCTCGAGACCGATCGCGCCACGGTCGAGGCACTGGCCGCGGAGAAGGGACTCAGCTTCGTCGGCGTGGCGAGCCGCCCCGCGGGCAACACCATGGAGCTCGAGCCCGTGAAGATCGGACTCTGGGATCGGTACGGCGGCTCGATGCCATCGGGATGGACGCGCATGATCCTGGAGGACTTCGAGTTCGACTTCGACGTGCTGTATCCGCCGGACTTGGATAGCGTGGACCTCTCCCAGTACGACGTGCTGGTGTTCGAGGACGGAGCGATTCCAGAGCCGGAAGAGGGCGGCTTCAGCCCTCCTCGTGGTCGCGGCGGACGGGGTGGACCGGATCCGAGCACCGTTCCCGATGAGTACCGCGTTCGCATGGGCGACGTCTCCCGCGACGGCACAGTGCCGAAGATTCTGGACTACGTGCGCAACGGCGGCGCCGCGATCACGATCGGCACCTCGGCCAGCCTAGCGCACTACGCTGGCTTGCCCGTGAGCAACCACCTGCTGGAGAACGGCAGCCACCTCGCGCGCGAGCAGTACTTCACGCCCGGCTCGGTCCTAGACATGAAGATCGAGCATGGCAGCCCGCTCACTCACGGCTTCGGCGAGCGCGTGAATGTGCTCTTCAGCCACAGCCCCACGTTGTCGCTGGACGCGGGTGCCGAGGCCCAGGGCGTGCGCCGCATCGGGTGGTACGACACCGAGAGCCCGCTCAAGAGCGGGTGGGCCTGGGGTGAGCGTTATCTGCAGAACGGCGTCGGCGCCATCGAGGCCGACTACGGTCAGGGCAAGCTCTTCATTTTCGGGCCCAGAATCACGTTCCGCGCGCAGCCGCACGGCACGTTCGGGTTCCTGTTTAATGGGATTTACTACGGGGCGGCGGATGATCGGCCGATTTCGTAGTCGATAAAGCCCTCAGGTAGCCTGATCCACCGGCCGCACAAGCACCTCGCTCACCGACACATGCTCCGGCGCGCTCAGCGCGTAGAGCACGCTCTGCGCCACGTCCTCCGGCTGCAGCGTACGCTTGCCCGCCCACGCCTTTTCCAGCCGCTCGCGAAAGTCCTGGTGGGCGTCTGAGTCGAACAGCTCGGTGGAAACGATGCCGGGCTGGATATCCGTGATCCGGATTCCGTGCTCCGCGCCGAGCTCCAAGTGCAGGCCCCACGATATGGCGCGCACCGCAAATTTGGTCGCGGAGTAGACAGTGCCGCCTGGGAAGGGTCTGCGGCCGGCTACCGAGCCGATGTTGACGATGTGCCCAGAGCGCCGCTCGATCATGGTGGGTAGCACCGCCGCGATGCCGTGCAGCACACCGTTCACGTTCACGTCGACCATGAGCTTCCACTCGTCGACCCGGCCCTCGGCTATGGGCGACACGGGCATCACGCCGGCGTTGTTGACCAGGATGTCGATGCCGCCGAACCGGGCGACCGTGGCGGCCGCCAGCGCCTTCATGTCCTCCATGCTCGTGACGTCACTCCGCACGGCGAGCGCTTCACAACCCGATTCCTCCAGCGCCTGCCCGATGGCTTCAATGCGATCCAAGCGGCGAGCGGCGAGCACGACCTTGGCGCCGGCATGGGCGAGCGTCTCGGCGATGGCCGCACCGATACCGGCCGACGCGCCGGTCACGATCGCGACGCGGCCGTTCAACGGTCCTTCGGCCATGGTCAGCTCGCGATCGGCGTACGCGCCTGGGCGAGTACGATCAGCAGCGCGCGCTTGATGCCCAGGGTCCCGTTCCGGTTGATGAACCACTCTCCGGGTGCGTGCACCGCGCTGGCCTCACCACCACCACCGATCGTGATCGCGGGGATGCCGAGTGAGATCGGGATGTTCGCGTCGGTCGAGCTACGGTTGAGTGTCGGCTCGATACCCAGAAGGAGGCTTGCGGCGATCGCCCGTTGCACGAACGGATCGGACTCGACGATCTCACCGGAGGGTCGGTCTCCGATCAACTCCATGTCGAGCGTGAGCTCGTCACCTTCTCGCCGCTGGGCGTTTGCTTCGATGACCGCCCGCGTCATGGCCCGCTGGAAGACCTCATCGATTCTGGTGAGGCTCTCGGGGCTTTCCGACCTCATGTCGACTTCCATCCACGCCTCGAACGGAATGGAGTTCACGGAGGTGCCACCGCCAATACGCCCAACGTTGTAGCTCGTGACCGGACCAGACCTGGTGATCGCGTCGGCCGACAGGTCGAGGTAGTCGATCGCGCGTCCGAGTGCGTGCGCCGGGTTCGGAGCTCCGAAATCGCCCCAAGAGTGTCCGCCTGGGCCACGAATGGTGACGCGGTATCGGTGGGACCCGAGCCCCTTGTGCGTGATGCTCTCGTGTCCTGCCCCGTCGATCGAGATGAATGCATCGATACGCGGGCCGCCGTCGCGGAACAGGTACTTCATACCGCGAAGGTCGCCGAGGCCTTCCTCGCCGACCGTGGCGATGAAGAGCAGGTTGGCACTGGTACGCAGGTCGGACTCGTTGAGAACTCTAAGAAGCGCGAGCACGGCGACGAGACCACGCGTGTCATCCACGATGCCGGGAGCGAACAGCGTATCGCCTCGCTGACGCACCGTGACGTCGGTCCCTTCCGGGAAGACGGTGTCGAGATGCCCTGAAACCGCGATGACCTCGTCCGACCCGGTGCCGCGCCGCATGCCAAGCACGTTGCCTTCTTCGTCGATCCAAGCCGAGTCGACGCCCAGATCGATCAACATCTCGAAAAAGCGAAGTGCGCGGGTCTCTTCCTTGAAGGGCGGTGCAGGGATCTCCGTGAGCTGGAGAAGATCCGACATCACACGTGCGTCGCGTTCGTCGACCAGCTCCAGGGCGCGTACCACGGCAGGACTCGCGGCTAACGCGGCTAGCTCCGCCTGGTAGCCTGCTTCCAGCTGGTAGTCTGCCTCCTGCGCGCTGCCTATGGATGGAGCGCCCAGCAGGGCTCCAGCAAGCACAACAAGGCTCGTTTGTCCGAATACCGTCATCGGGCGGGTGCTCCATGAACTGTCGTGTGAGTAGCCAGTGTGGCCAAAAAACCGGCCGTGGGGAAGAGAGCCACCGAAAGCCGGTCAGGCATATCGATGCTTGGCGCGTCGAAGAAACCGCAGGAATCGGGCCAGAACGGAACCGAACGCGGTTGATTAGCGTACTGCTTCACCGAAGATTCGGCCCACTTATTGCAAGCGAACGGCCGTCGTCTCGATGCGCACGTTGACGCCGGAGCACCATCTACGGTGAACCACCAATCTCCTGGGGCTCTCCCACGGCATAACGCGATCACCGAGTGGTTCGCGGGGGTGGGGCGCACCACGTACATCACGCTCGAACACGCGGGTGGCCTAGGCATACTGTTCGGGCAGATCGTGGTTGCGATCGTGAGCCTGAAGGTATCCATCCGCTCGGTGCTGAATCAGATGTACATCATGGGGATTCAGTCTCTCCCCATCGTGCTGGTTACGGGGTCCCTGGCCGGGATCGTGACCAGTCAGCAGGGCGGCTATCAGATGACCAGCGCAGTGCCCGATTATGTGTTGGGCAGTTTGGTCGTGGAAACGGTCGTGCTCGAGATGGGTCCAGTACTCACGGCGCTGGTGCTCGTGGGCCGGATCGGCGCCCGTATCACGGCCGAGCTCGGGACGATGGTCGTTTCCGAGCAGATCGACGCGTTCAAGTCGTTGGGTCGGGACCCTGTGGCGATCCTGGCTGCGCCTCGTGTGATAGCGGGAGTCCTGGTGCTGCCACTGCTGGTCGGCATCGCAGACCTCATCGGGATCCTCGCGGGCGTTCAGGCGGCAAATATCACCGTCGGCCTCGGGCAGGAGTCGTTTTACTTTGGCGCCAGGCTCTTCTGGCACAGCTGGGACCTCACGTACTCGGCGACCAAGGCGATCGTCTTCGGCCTCTCGATCCCTCTCATCTCGGTACACATGGGCCTGAAGACCAAGGGTGGGGCCGAGGGTGTCGGACTGACCACCACCCAGGCGGTCATGTTCATGACGCTCACGATCCTGATTCTCGACGCGATGTTCCCACCGCTCCTGCTGAACTGACGATGGGCGCGACGTGATCGAATATCGCAACATCCACAAGGCCTTCGACCTGCCGGTGCTCACCGGGGTCGACATGCGCGTGGAGACGGGCGAGATGTTCGCGCTCTTCGGTCCTTCCGGCACCGGGAAGAGTGTCTTGCTCAAGACGACCATCGGTCTCGTGCTCCCAGACATGGGCGAGGTCGAGGTCGACGGGATTTCGGTGTATCGCGGAGGCCGGGGGGCCGTGGAGGCGGTACGCCAAAAGGTCGGCTACGTCTTCCAGCACTCTGCGCTGTTCGATTCGCTCCACGTTTTCGACAACGTAGCCATGGGTATTCCGGAGGACGTGCTTGCGCGCATGCCGCGCAATGAGACCGCGGTGAAGGTCTGGGAGGCGCTCGAGCTCGTGAACCTGGAGCCGCGCGAGATTCTCTCGAAGATCCCTTCCGAACTCTCGGGCGGCATGAAGAAGCGCGTGGGCATTGCGCGCGCGATCATCGGGCGTCCCGAGGTTCTGCTCTGGGACGAGCCCACCACCGGGCTCGACCCGATCAACACCGCGGCAGTCGAGCGTCTCATCGAGCAGTTGTCGACTGAGCTCCAGGTGACATCTCTGCTCGTCACCCACGACGTCGAGGGTGGACTCATGATTTGTGACCGTGTGGCCATGCTTGACAGCGGCACCATTCGTTTCTGTGGGACCCCGGACGAGTTCCGGGCCTGCCCGGACCCGGTGGTCCAGGCGTTCGTTGACCGCGCGGCCGCGGAGGCCGCGCTCGACATGGTATCGGAGTCCTATGACTGAACCGACTCAAGGCTCAGGGCGGCGGGCGCCGTCCGATGAAGAGATAAAGACCTACCTGCCTCACAGCACGACGGGACGCGAGGCGCGCGTGGGAGGCTTCGTGATCATCGGCTTGCTCTCCTTCGTTGTCGTGCTGTTCCAGCTTACCGACCCCGCGTGGTTTCGACAGCGCCACCTCTTGTATTCCGTCGTCAATGACGCCGGCGGCGTGCGAGTCGGTGATCCCATTCAGATGCGCGGCGTGAACATTGGGCGCATCTCTGACTTCGAGATGACGAACGATAGCGTCGTTACGATGGAGCTCGAGATTGAGAAGGGGTGGCGGGTCCCGCTGGGCTCGGCGATGGAGTTCGGTGTGGCGGGCATGTTTGGTGGTCGTACGGTCGAAGTGATTCCCACGATGCAGCCGGCGATGCACGAAAGTGGCGATACCATCCCCGGAGTGGGCGGACGCGCAGGGGGCATGCTCGGCTCCATAGACGATCTGAGCGAACAGGCCGGCTCGGTCATGACGCAGATGGAGTCGCTTCTCAACAACGAGACCATCGAGTCGGTGCAGGGGGGTGCTCGCGAGTTCGAGGCACTCCTGCTGGAGGTGTCCAGCGTCGTGAGCGAGCAGCGCGCGGCGATGAGCACGCTCATCGAGACGCTTCAGGCCTCCGCCGAGGGCATCCAGGGCGCGGCCGAGGCCGGTCCCGAGCTCGCGAGCGCCATCGCTCGCGCCGACTCCGTAATGCTGGCCCTGAGCGAGACGAGCGCCAACCTCGACGGCGCGCTCGCCACGGTCCGGTCGATTCTCGACAAGATCGACGGGGGTGACGGCACGTTCGCCAAGTTGTTGAACGACGACGCGCTCTACGTGAGCCTCACGGATGCGAGCGATCAGTTCCTGGCGCTGCTCGAGGATCTGCGCGCGAACCCGAAGAAGTACATCAATCTTTCGATTTTCTAGGGTTGGCTCTTAGGGAGGGCGGCGAGCGCCGCCTTCGCTTCGGTGGGGGAGCGCCCGGACAAGCGAGCGAGGGCCCCGAGCGTTAGCCCGGAGCCCCCGCGGAAAGGACCTGCCCCTGCCAGTAGAGCCTACCAGCCCGGCGAGAGGTTGAACCCCCAGTGCCATCCCTTATCCGGCCGCTGCCAAGGGTACGCATAGTACGCCTCGAGAATCATGAACCCGAGCACGTTGAACCGTGCGGACACTCCCGTCGAGAAGACCGGCACACGCTCGCTCGACGAGCGGCTCCACTCGAGCGTCGGCGGATTGTCCGGATCCCAGGCCAAACCACCGTCCGCGAAGAGCACCAGCTCGGTCGGCAGGAACGGGAAGTTGATGATGCCGAACTGTTCGACGCCGATGAACGGAACCCTTAACTCGAGGCTACCGACCGCGAGCCGATGTCCGAACAGGCGATCGAACGTCGGGCAGGAGCTACCTGTCGGTGCACCCTGAATCGGGTTCCCGCACTCCAACGTCTCGAAGCTCTCGAAGCTGTAACCGCGGATGAACGTCTCGAAGCCGAGGAAGAGCTCGCGAAGAGGGCTGAAGCCGGACTGTTGCTCTGGTGCTATGTCCAGGCCGTAACGGCCGTAGTGGAGCGCGCGCACTCCGACCGTGAGGTTCCTCGTCGGCGAGAAGTACCGGCGCCAGTCGGCGGTCACGGTGGTGAAGGCCAGGGTACCGGTGGTCTGCTCGACCCCGAACCGATATCGGCCGCCTCGGATTGGCGAGACGAAGCCGAAGAACGCGTTGTCACCGACTAGCGCCGCTGACACGGTTGCCATGTTCAGGGGATCTGGCTCGAACTCATCCTGCTGCACGCGCTCGAAGTCGAAGACCCGCCCGAATGCGTCGGTATAGTACTTGTCGAGCTCGATGTCGTAGCTGTAGCGCGTCATGCCCATCGAGACTTCAAAGCGCTGTGTGGACGAGAACGGATAGGACACCTGTCCGCTCGCCGAGGTGATGTTGATCCGGTAGCGAGTCTGCCCGATGTACTGGCCCCGCTCGTCCGCACCGTACGCGTAGTAGCCCAGCAGGTAGGGAATGCGGCCCGCGCCCACGCCCCAGTTCCATCGGTTCGACAGATCGGTGTAGAACGCTTGTCCGCCGATATCCTTGAAGGTTCCGTTGGCTTGCGCTGAGACACCGAGCACGTGGTCACCCAGCATGTCACTGAAGAAGGCCGAAGCGCCGCCACCGATGTAGTTGCCGAAGTTGTCCGTGCCCACGCCAATGGAGGGTTGTCCCACGAAGTCCAGCGACAGCTCCGACTTGTATTCCTCGCGATCCTCGTCGGTCCAGGTGTTGGACGGCAGCAGCCCGGTCTCCGGGTCCGCGAGGTAGGTGGCGATTCGGCTGAAGCGGTCGGGATTGGCCGGCGGGAGCTTGCGACCCCGCTGATCTTCGGCGTTGTCCACGACCTCGACCAATGGAGCTTCGGCGGTGACCTGCGTCGTATAAATGTGGAACTCGAGCTCGTCGAAGACCGTGTAGGCGATCGTTCCGTCCTGGGCCACCGTCATAGCGGGCGACAGATAGGTGTGTCCGCTCACCGCGGTTGCCAGGTTGGTGATCCTGCGTACGTCTCCGTTCTGGAAGTTGAGCTCGTACACGTCGGTGAACCCGTCCTGGTCGGACAGGAAGTAGAGCTTGTCGTTGTCCGCGCTGTAATGCGGATTGATGTGCTTGACGTTGCCGAACACCGGGATGACGCGCACCTGGTTGGTCGAAATATCGACCGTGGCGAGCTGGAACTTGCTGTAGGTGAGCCGCTCGAAGTTGGTCTCCGCGCCGCGGTCACTCGTGAACGCGATCGTGCGTCCGTCGGGCGCCCAAGAGGGCTGGAGGTCCGCGTACTTGTCGTTCGTCAGCTGGATCGTCTCTCCGGTGTCCAGGTCGAACAGGTAGAGGTCTGTGATGCCTCCCACCGAACCGGAGAAGGCCAGATACTGTCCATCGGGTGACCATGCGGGATTGCTCACCGCACCGATCTCATCGAAGACGATCCTCCTCTGGATTTGTCCGTTTCCCGTGCCGACGATGACGATCTCCTGGTCCCCGTCGGCGGTCACCACGTAGGCGAACCGCTGGGAGTCCGGCGACCACGTCCCCGACGAGTCGATGTAGCGCAGCGCTTGGATGTGCGGATCGGAGTTTGCGCTGGAGAGTTTTCGGATGATGCGTCCGGTGGCTACCTCCGCCATGAACAGATCGATCGAGAAGAGGTCCTTCTCGGAGAGGAAGGCCACATAGCGGCCGTCCGGGCTGATCGACGGAGAGATGTTGGTGCTTCCCGAACCCGTGCTCGGTGCCAGGATCAAGGTTCCCTGATCCTCCGGCGCGCTCCGCCCCACCATGAGGGGGCCGTACTCTTCCACGGTCTTGTCCTTCCAGCGCACCGACAAGGTGTCCGTCGACAGCCCCAGCACCTGATTGATTGCCCCCTCGAAGCCGACACGTAGGGCGCGCCGATAGACTTGCACGACCGCGTCGTCGCCGTAGGTGCCGCCGATATAGGCCCACAGTGCCTGGCCGAACCGATACGGGAAGAATTTCCGGTCAGTGGTCAATTGATGGATCGTCGGCAGCTCGTCTCTGCGGACGGCGTCGCGAATCCACATTGCGGTGAGTGGGTCGTCCCGACCCACGGAGAGGTATTCGGCCATGCCCTCGATGAGCCAGAGAGGCAGGGTGTAGAGACCCTGCAGGCCGCCGCCCCGTCTCGACTGGGCGATGTTGTACTGGAACGCGTGCACGAGCTCGTGGCCCATTACGTGGTCGGTATCCCAGTACGAGCCCGCGAGCGGCATGATCACCCGGTTCTTGAGCGACTCCGTTACACCACCGGTGCCCTCACCGATGAACCCGGAGAGCGTGTTGGTCTGCTCGAAGTCCGGATGATCCGCGTACAGAACGATCGGCTTGGTCTGCTCGAACTCGTGCTGGAAGGCGCGTGCGAAGCGCTCGTACCAGCGCTCGCTCATGCGCGCGGCGTCTTCGACCGCCTCTTGCTCTTCCGGATAGTAGTGGATGTCGAAGTGGTCGGTCCGTAGGACCTGGAAGTCGAAATCGTCGAACTGGACCTTGTTGCGTCCGAAGTACTGCGCTGATCCGGGCTGTGGAACCGACGCCAGCGCGGCCGCGACGAGAGCCGCACCAAACACGGTCCGTCGTCCGATCGACGAGAGCTTCGAGGATTGCATGTGCATCACCCCTGAATTGAATTGCCACCCGAGCCATCCCCTACGACGATCGTCGTCGGCGAATCCACACATACCGAGTCTCGCCTCAGGGGTTTCGTTATTGCCCCGCTGCCCCCCAGTATTGACCGCTGGGGGGAACCATACTGAAATTCTCTCGACTACAGGACCCGCAGGCAAGCAAGATCCTTGCCTCCCGTGTCCTAGCTATAGTATCGACTTCGTGCCCCAAACTACGTCACGATTATGAAACCGCTTTCTCTTCTAGCCTTTGTGACGGTCCTGGCCGCGTGCCAAGAAGCCGACCCACCGGCGTTGCCCGTGCCGTCCGAAGTGTTGACTGTGTCGTCCGAAGTTATGGCGTCGCCTGCCGGAGGGGACAGCGCCGAGCCGTTCCTGTCCGCGTCTGAGGATGCCGTGTACTTGAGCTGGCTGCAGCGGACCGAAGGATCGTATCATGAGCTTCGCTTCTCCACGCTCGCTGGCCACGGTTGGAACGATGCGTCACTGGTTGCCGGAGGTGACGATTTCTTCGTCAACTGGGCCGACTTCCCATCGGTATCGCCCGGGCCTGAGGGTACGCTCTGGGCACACTGGCTACAACGAGGAGAAGAGGGGGGCTACGACTATGGCGTGCGTGTGGCTCGCTCCGCGGACCAGGGCCGCACATGGTCCGAACCCTGGACGCCGCATGAGGACGGAACGCCCACCGAACACGGATTCGTCAGCGTGTTTTCGCGGGATGCATCAGTCGGGTTCGCTTGGCTGGACGGGCGCGAGACCAGCGGCGGTCACGGGGGAGGAATGACGCTGCGAGCCCGCGATGTCTCCGCGGACGGCACTCCGGGCCCCGAGGCACTCGTCGATGGGCTGGTGTGTGACTGCTGCCAGACCGATGCGACCGTCACACCGTCGGGTCCTGTACTCGTCTATCGGAACCGGACCGAAGAACCCGAGGTCAGGGACATCTACATCACGCGGCTCGTGGATGGTGCCTGGACCGAGGGTACGGCAGTGCACGACGACAATTGGTTCATCTGGGGATGCCCGGTGAACGGTCCTTCGGTGAGCGTAGCAGGCGACAACCTAGCTGTGGCGTGGTTCACCGGTGCCGGAGACGAGCCGCGCGTGAAGGTCGCGTTCTCGGCCGACGATGGTGCCACCTTCGGCGACGCGGTTGTGATCGATGGTGGGAACCCCGCGGGCCGCGTCGCGGTTGTGGGGTTGCGAGACGGTTCTGCGCTCGTGGCGTGGCTCGAACGCACCGGAGGGGAAGACGCGGAGGTTCGCATGCGACGCATAAGGGAGGATGGGACGATCTCGGAAAGCGTGGCTCTGACCTCGACATCGTCAGCTCGGGCGAGTGGCTTCCCCCAGATGGTCCAGGCTCCGGACGGCTCACTAGTCATGGCGTGGACCGACGAATCTGGTGAATCGTCGCAGGTACGCGTGACTCGACTGCTCTTGGAAGACCAATGAGCATCAGAACGATGACCGCGACGGTGCTGGCCGCCGTGACCGTGGCATGCACGCAGTCCGACGCGACGCCGCCGCCCAGGCCGGGATTCCCGGCGCCCGCGTACGAGGCGGTGGACCTGCAAGGGAACACGGTCTCACTCGAGTCGATGCGCGGAGAGGTCGTGCTCCTGAACATATGGGCCACCTGGTGTGGCCCGTGCCGCCAGGAAACACCGTACCTGCAAGAACTCTTCGAAGAGCACGAAGCCGAGGGATTCCGGATCGTGGGAGCCTCCATGGACACCGGGAACGCGGCGGATCAAGTCGAGATGTTCACCGAGGAGTACGGTGTTACCTACACGGTCCTGCTCGATCCGCAGATGCGCGGCATGGACAGCTATGACGTTCTCGGTCTCCCCGCGACATTCCTGATCGACCGGGAGGGGATCATGACGTGGATGAAGTACGGGCCGCTGAACGAGACGGACCAGGAGTTCCAAGACGCTCTGGAGGACGCGCTACATTGAACCCAGTCGACCCGGCCGGAATCGATACTCCGATCGGGTACGTCGACTTGGAGCGCGTGCGCGCCAACGCTCAGCGCGTGGCCGACTACGCTGCGCAGCACGGCATCGCTTGGCGTCCGCACATCAAGACCCACAAGTCGCTAGAGGTCGCGCGCATCCAGCTGGAGGCGGGAGCGCGAGGGCTCACCGTTGCCACGCTGCGGGAGGCGGAGGTGATGGCCACCCTCACGAACGATCTTCTGCTGGCGTACCCGCCCGTCGGGGACGCGAAGCTCGAACGACTGGTGCGCCTGCCGATGTCGCTCGACCTCAAGGTCGCGCTCGATTCGTCCGATGTGCTCGAATCCGTAGCGGCCGCATCAGCCGCCGCAGACCGCGTGATCGGCATTCTCGTCGAGCAGGACGTGGGTCTGGGGAGGGTCGGCGTCCAGAGCTCTGCCGAGGTCGTGCGTCTTGCGTCGCTCGCGTCTTCTCTCGACGGAGTCGAGTTTGTGGGCCTCATGTTCTACCCGGGCCACATCCGCGTGCAAAAGGACGAGCAAACTGAAGCTCTGGCGCTCGTGTTCGAGCAGCTCACGGATACATATGCCGCGCTAGAGTCCGCCGGCTTCACCGCCGGCATCGTCAGCGGGGGCTCGACCCCAACGCTCTGGCAAAGTCACGCGTTTCCTGGCCTGACCGAGATCCGCTCCGGCTCCTGCATCTTCTTCGATCGCGAGGGACTCGCGCTGGGGGTGGCCTCACACGACGACCTCGCGTACACGGTGCTAGCGACTGTCGTAAGCACCGCCGTGCCAGGACACGCTGTCGTCGACTCGGGGTCGAAAGCGCTCGCGAAGGAGAGCGGAGGTGACGGGGGCTTCGGTGTCCTGTTCGATCACCCGGGAGTCCTGCTCGAGTCCCTTTCGGAGGAGCACGGCGTGCTCGACCTGTCCCGAACGGACTGGCGGCCCGTCATCGGCGAGCGGGTTCGAATCGTCCCCAACCACGTATGCGTGTCGGTGAACCTCCAGGAGGCGCTGCTCGCCAAAGACCGAGACGCGCATTCGATGCTCACCCTAGAGGGAAGGGGGCGCGGTCCGTGGACCGGTTGAGCCCCGCTCGCCTCGACGAGATCCTCGAGACCGCGGCCGGCATGCGCGTGCTCGTAGTCGGCGACTTGATGCTCGACCGTTACATCTCAGGTCCTGTCGACCGTGTATCACCCGAGGCCCCCGTGCCGGTGGTGCGGGTGGCCGCGACTACTGCCGTAGTCGGGGGTGCCGGCAACGTCGCCGCCAACGTCGTCGCCCTTGGAGCCACGTGCCGCGTGGTGGCTTGCCTCGGAGCCGACATGGTAGGCGAGCTACTCGAGGCCGAGCTCTCGCGGCTCGGCGTGCGTACCGACGGCCTCGTCAGGACCGATGAGCGCCCAACCACCGAGAAGACACGCGTGCTGGCGCTGCGCCAGCAGATTGTGCGCTTCGACGTGGAGGACGACCGCGACGTGAGCGTTGGCCTCGCTCGATCGCTTGCCGAAAAGGTCGAGCAGCTTGCCGCCGAGAGCGATGTGCTGGTCATGCAGGACTACAACAAGGGCGTGCTCACGCCGTCGGTCATCTCGTCGGTGGTCGACGCCGGCGCGCGACTCGGGCTACCCACGGTGGTCGATCCCAAGCAGCGCAATTTCTCGGCCTATGGGAGCGTGACCGTCTTCAAGCCCAACGCCAAGGAACTCGGCGACGCACTCGGAGACTTTATCCACGCGGACGACGCCGAGTGGATGGAGGCTACGCGCCAGAGACTTGGGTGCCAGAACCTGCTGCTCACTCTGGGTGAGCAGGGCATGGCATTGCAGACCGAGCAGGGCACGGCCGTGAGGATTCCAACCGCGGCGCGCGGCGTGTACGACGTGTCGGGCGCCGGGGATACTGTCACGGGGGTCGCCGCGGTCGTGCTCGCGGCTGGCGGCACCCCCACGGAAGCCGCGATCCTCGCCAACCACGCCGCCGCGATCGAAGTCGGAAAGGCCGGCGTGGCGACGGTGTCACCCGATGAGTTGCGTGCACACGTCGCTCACCACGGCGCCCGATAGAGCCACATACCAACACCAGGGAGCACCCCCACATGAGCGAGCTCAAGCGCGTCCACACCGACCAGGCTCCGGCTGTGATCGGTCCGTATTCCCAGGCGATCGTCAGCGACGGATGGGTGTTCTGCTCCGGTCAGATTCCGATGGATGCTGCGTCGGGCGAACTCATCACGGGTGACGTCGCCGCTCAGACCGATCTCTGCCTCCAGAACCTCACGCACGTGCTCGAGGCCGCCGGATCGTCGCTGCAAAGCGTGGTGAAGACCACAGTGTTCCTCTCCGACATGAACACGTTCGCGGAGATGAACGAGGTCTACGCGCGGCACTTCGGCGACCACCGGCCGGCTCGTGCCGCGGTGCAGGCGGCGGCGCTCCCCAAGTTCTGTGACGTCGAGATCGAGTGCGTCGCGCGTGTAGAAGAGTAGGTTAGAGATTCCTTTCCCCCAAAGCCCATAGAGGCACGTACTCCGATGCGGATAGCCCTTCGAACCCTCGTACAGACCGCGCTCTCGCTGGCTCTCATGCTTACGCTCGCTCCCGCACCTACTCGGGCGCAGTCGTACAACGAGGTCGTCTACGACGCTCTGCGTTGGCAAAACGTCGGGCCCAGCCGCGGTGGTCGTTCCACTGCGGTCGCGGGCAGCGACGCGCGCCCCCTGGAGTTCTACTTCGGAGCGACGGGCGGCGGACTGTGGAAGACGACCGACGGCGGTAGCAACTGGAGCGTGATGACCGACGGCAAGATCACGAGCTCGTCGGTGGGCGCCGTCGCCGTGTGCGAGGTGGATCCAGACGTCGTGTACATCGGCACCGGCGAGACGCAGATCCGCGGCAACATCATGCAGGGCGACGGCGCCTACAAGTCGACCGACGGCGGCACGACTTGGCAGCATATCGGGCTGCGCGAGACGCAGAACATCAGTCGCATCCGCATCCATCCAGAGGACTGCGACGTAGCCTGGGCGGCGGCTTTCGGCGTGCACTCAGCAGATAACTCCGAACGTGGAGTCTTCAAGACAACGGACGGCGGCGAGAGTTGGGACCTGTCGCTCTTCAAGAGTGCAAAGGCTGGTGCGACCGATCTCGTGCTCGACCGCAACAATCCGGACGTCCTTTACGCGACGATCTGGGAGGCCTGGAGGAAGAGTTGGGGCATGAGCTCCGGCGGAAACGACTCGGGGCTCTGGAAGTCGAGCGACGGCGGCGATACCTGGCGCGACATTACGTCGCGGCTGGGCCTCGAGCCCGCGGGACCGATCGGCAAGATGGGTGTCGCGGTATCGGGTGCGAACTCGGACCGGGTCTGGGTACTCGTCGAGCATGAGCCGGGCGGCGGCGTCTTCCGTTCGGATGATGCCGGAGAGAGCTGGCAGCGCGTGAACGACGAACGCAAGCTCCGCCAGCGCGCCTTCTATTACACGCGTATCTACGCCGACCCTCAGGACGAAGACGTGGTCTACGCGCTCAATACCGGGCTCTACAGGTCGAACGATGGCGGAGAGACGTTTCCGGCCGCGATCAATGTGCCGCACGGTGACAACCACGACTTGTGGATCTCTGCGACGGACCCCGATCGCATGATCAATTCCAACGACGGTGGCGGGAACGTCTCGGTCAACGGCGGCGAGACTTGGACCGACCAGGAGTACCCGACCGCTCAGTTCTACCGGGTAATCACGACAAATCACGAGCCGTATCACATCTGTGGCGCGCAGCAGGACAACTCGACCGCGTGCACACCGTCGAGTGGCTGGAATCACCTGTCCGCGGCCGGTGGCTTCGGCGGCGGCCACTTCTACTCGGTCGGCGGCTGCGAGAGCGGGTACATCGCCCCGCATCCAGAGGATCTCGACGTGTTCTACGCGGGATGCTACGGAGGCTCGCTCTCACGCTATGACCACGGCACCGGTTTCTCCCGAGCGGTCAACGTCTGGCCGGAGAATCCGATGGGGGAGTCGGCGGAGGATATTCGCGAACGGGTGCAGTGGACCTATCCCATCGTCTTCGACAAGCACGACTCGGGCATCCTCTACACAGGGACGCACAAGGTGTGGCGCACCACGACCGAGGGTCAAAGCTGGCAGCAGATAAGCCCGGACCTGACCAGAAACGATGCCAGCACGGTAGGACCATCGGGTGGGCCGATCACGAGGGATCAGACGGGCGTGGAGACATACGCGACGGTCTTCGCCATCTCGCCTTCGCCCCACGATCCCAACGTGATCTGGGTGGGCTCCGACGACGGCTACTTGCACATCACCAGGGATGCGCGTGCGGCCTCACCATCTTGGGCCAACGTCACGCCGCCTGATGCCCCCGACTTCGTGCGCATCAACACCATCGAGGCGTCACCGATCACGCCGGGCAAGGCGTACGTCGCGGGCATCCGCTACCTCGTGGACAATGACCGCAGCCCATACGTCTGGAAGACCGAGGACTACGGTCAGAGCTGGACCAAGATCGTGAACGGCATACCCGCGGACGATTTCATCCGTGCGGTGCGTGAAGATCCCGAGCGGTCCGGCCTGCTGTACGCGGCTTCGGAGCGCACGGTCTACATCTCGTGGGACGACGGCGCGAACTGGCAGACGCTGACGATGAATTTGCCGGTCGTTCAGGTCTCCGACCTGGTGGTCGAGGACCACGACCTGGTGATCTCCACGCACGGGCGAGCCTTCTGGGTGATGCGCGACATCGACGTCTTGCGCCAGATGAACCCTGGAGTGGAGACGTCCGACTTCTGGTTGTTCGAGCCGCGTGATCCGGTGCGCCGCTTCGACAACACCGCGGATGTCTTTTATTACCTACCATCGGAGGCGGGGCAAGTGCTGGTCGAGTTCGCTGACGCGAACGGGAACGTGTTGAGCTCCCACACGTCGCTGCCCGCGGCCGACTCAGCCGACGTGGAGGAAGACGATGCGTCCCCAGGCGGAGGAGGCTTTGGTGGCTTTGGAGGCGGTGCTGCGCGCCCCTCCAGGTCGGAGGGGTCGAACCGCTTCCGTTGGAACATGCGCCTCGAGGGTTGGACCGACTTCGAGGGTCGAATTTTCTGGGCCGCGGGCAACCAGGGTCCAGCGGTGGTACCGGGTCGCTATCAGGTGCGCCTCACGGTGGATGGCGAGACCCAGACACAGGACTTCGAGATCAGGATGAATCCCCGCGCATCAGCGGAGGGGGTGACGCTCGCGGACCTGCAGGAGCGCTTCGACCTCACCGTCCGGATCCGGGATCGCGTCACCGAGGCGCACGAAGCCGTTCTGCGCATCCGCTCCATCAAGGGCCAGGTGGATGAACGCCTGGAGGAAAACGACAACACCGAGTTGGCGTCACTCGGCGCGACCGTGAACGAGCGCTTGGGCGAGGTCGAAGGCGAGATCTATCAGGTTCGCAACCGCTCAAACCAGGACCCGCTGAACTACCCCATCAAGCTCAACAACAAGATCGCCGCTCTGCAGAACCTCGTTCAGGGTCCCGAGAGCCGGCCCACCGACCAGTCCTATGAGGTCTTCGAAGTGCTTTCGAGCGCGCTCGAGCTGGAGCTGGAGCAGATGACGTTGATCTTCCAGCAGGATCTGGCGCGTCTCAATGAGTTGCTGCGGCAGCTCGGACTCGAGCCGATCGATGCCGAGCGGCTGATCACATGAACCGTGGTGCGGTTGCCGTCCTTATGCTCCTCGTCATGGCGCTCAGCGCGTGCGGCGGTAGGTCCTCCAGTCGTTTGCGAGGGGTCGGGGAGGCCCGACGTCGATCCAGATCTACGTCGACAACCAGAACTTCAGCGACATGACGCTGCCCGCGCTCACCATTCGGGGTCCTCAGCCGCTGGGCTGCATAGGCGGCTCGTCCCAACGCACGTTCACCCTGGACTGGCGGGACTGGACGAGATTCGGATTCGCATCGAAGTCTTGCCCGGTGACGAGTACGAGACCAATCCGGTCAACGCAGCTCCGGGAGACCGGTTGGAGCTGACGATTGAAAGAAACCCGAGGAATACTTTCTTGACGCGCAGGCGCTGAGGGAGGGGCCGCCATTACTCCCCGTAGGGCACCCAGATGTTCTTGACTTGTGTCGCCTCGCGCAGGAACTCCTGCCCCTGACCCTGCTCGTGGTCGAACCAGTCACGCGCTCTTCCGTAGCTGACCCACGTGCGCTTCATGTTGCCGGTGGATGCGCTTTCCGTGCGACGCGCGTCCTCGGCGCCGCCGAAGTGCCAGATGCCGTCCACGTCGTCGTGGCTCGCCAGGGTGGGCACGATCTCGGACCTCAGACCGGTCACGATGTTCACCACACCTCCGGGAACGTCCGAAGTGTCCAGGATTTGATATAGGTCGGTGGCGAGCAGCGGTCCGACCCCCGAAGGAACCGCGACGACCGCGTTGCCGACCGCGATGAGCGGTGCGACACACGAGACGAAGCCCAGCAGCGGATGCGCCTGCGGACAGACGGCACCCATGACCCCGATCGGCTCCTTCATCGCGAGCGTGACGTTCCGGAAGGGGGTGTTGTGGACACGACCTTCCCATTTGTCCGCCCACGCAGCGTAGGTGAAGATCCTGTCGATGGTGGTGTCGAATTCCGTGCTCGCACCCTCGGCGTCTCCTGAGAGCGCCGCCAAGCGGCCGGTCAGCTCATCGCGGCGCGCTTCTAGGTTCTCCGCAAAGTAGTAGAGGATCTGCGCGCGATTGTGCGCGGAGCGGGCGGCCCACCCGGCTTGCGCTTTGCGTGCTGCCTCGACCGCGTTGCGAACGTCTTTGCGGTTGCCGCGGCCGACGTCGCCCATGGAGGAGCCATCTGCCGCGTACACGGGCAAGCTGTAGTTCCCGTCTGGCCGGCTCTGCTTGCCACCGATGTACAACTTGGCGGTACGGTCGATGGCCGGTGTGCCGTCGCTCGGAGCCTGCTCCTGGTGGGCGTTCGCGGTCGGCTCCTGTGCGAGCGGGGCGCCGTGCTCCCACGCGAGCCGCACGTAGTCGAGCAGTCCTTCTTCACCGCCTTCTCGGCCATACCCGCTTTCGCGGTAGCCACCGAAGCCCGAGGCCGCGTCGAACAGGTTGGTGCAGTTCACCCAAACCGTCCCGGCCTTGATCTTGGGTGCGACGTCCAGCGCGAGGTTGATGTTCTCGGACCAGATGGACGCCGCGAGCCCGTAGCGGCTGTCGTTAGCGAGCGCGACCGCCTCGGAGGGCGTGCGAAACGTCATCATCACGACCACGGGGCCGAACACCTCGATCTGCGCCAGCGTGCCCGACGGAGCCACGTTCGTACATAGCGTCGGCGGGTAGAACCAGCCCTCACGCGGAGCGCTCCAAGACGGCTGCCACACTTCCGCACCCTCCGAGCGACCTTGCTCGACGAGGCTCTCGATCCTCTCGAGCTGTACCGGAGCCACGATTGCGCCCATATCGACGGTCTTGTCGAGAGGGTCGCCCATGCGCAGGGTCTCCATGCGCGCGCGCAGCTTCCGCTCCAGCGCCTCCGCCAAACCTTCTTGAACGAGGATGCGTGAACCAGCGCAGCATACCTGACCCTGATTGAACCAGATGGCGTCGACGACGCCCTCCACGACCGAGTCGAGGTCGGCATCCTCGAAAATCACGAACGGGGACTTGCCGCCCAGCTCGAGTGATATCCGCTTTCCGCTTCCAGCGGTCGCCTCCCGGATGACGCGCCCCACGTCGGTCGAACCCGTGAAAGCGATCTTGTCGATGTCGGGGTGATCGACCAGAGCCGCGCCAGTCTCACTGTCGCCGGTGACGATGTTCACGACACCGTCGGGTAGCCCCACCTCTTGGCACAGTTCGGCGAAGAGCAGCGCGGTGAGCGACGTGAACTCCGCTGGCTTGAGCACAAGCGTGTTACCCGTTGCCAGCGCGGGAGCGATCTTCCAGGAGAGCATCAGCAGCGGAAAATTCCACGGAATGATCTGACCGACGACACCCAGGGGCTCGTAGTCGGGTAGCTCGTCCTCCATCAACTGTGCCCATCCAGCGTGGTGGTAGAAGTGCCGCGCGACCAGCGGAATATCGAGGTCGCGCGACTCCCGGATCGGCTTTCCGTTGTCCATGCTCTCGAGCACAGCCAGCAGCCGGGCGTGCTTCTGGATCTTGCGGGCGATCGCGTACAGGTAGCGAGCGCGTGCATGCGACCCGAGATCCCACCAGCCGGGTTGGGCCACGCGCGCGGCGGCCACGGCCGCTTCGACGTGCTCGACAGTACCTTGGCAGATCTTGGCGATGGGCTCGGCTGTCGCCGGGTTCGCCGTCTCGAACGACACACCCACAGCAGGGTCGGTCCAGTTGCCCCCGATGAAGTGCCCGAAGGCTCGACCGTGTTTATCGAGCCACTCGTTGGCGAACTGGGCGCTTTCCGGGGCCGGACCGTATTCGAGCGTCTCGAAGACTTCGGCGACCTTGCTCATGCGAGCGGGTGCCGGTGCGGCGCGGAATAGCGCCCGGTTACGTGGTGTTCGAGTTGTCGTTCGATGTCCGCCAGCAGCGAGGAAACGCCGAAGCGGAAAAGGTTGGGCTGCATCCACCCGGTGCCGAGCTCTTCTTTCATCAGGATCAGCCAGGTGAGTGCGTCCTTGGCGGTTCTGATTCCGCCTGCGGGCTTGAAGCCGATCGCGTAACCCGTGCGCTCAGCGTAGGCGCGGACCGCGCGTGCCATCGTCAGGCCCACGGGCAGCGTCGCGTTTACGCTCTCTTTTCCGGTGGACGTCTTTACGAAGTCCGCGCCCGCCATCATGCAGACGAGGCTCGCTTTGTGTACGTTGCGCAGCATGGCGAGTTCGCCCGTCGCGAGGATCGTCTTGATGTGGGCCTCGCCGCACGCGTCCCGGAAGGCCCGCACTTCGTCGTACAGCGCCTGCCAGTTCCCGGTGAGCACGTGCCCCCGAGTCACGACGATGTCGATCTCTTTTGCGCCGGCTGCTACCGACGCCTCGATCTCGGCGATGCGCTGCGGCAGCGGGTTCAGCCCGTGCGGAAAGCCGGTGGACACTGCGGCGACCGGAATGTCACTGCCGGCGAGCGCCTCCACTGCGGTCGGCACCATAGCGTGGTAGACACACACCGCGCCCGCGCGCACCGACTCGTCGCCCATGCCGAGCGCCTGAAGCAGGTCGCGGCGCACCGGCTGACGCGCTTTCGCGCAGAGCCGACGAACTCGGCCGGGCGTGTCGTCGCCCGCGAGCGTCGTCAGGTCGATCAGCGTGATCGCTTTGAGCAGCCATGCCGCCTGCCACTCCTTCTTCACGCTGCGGCGTGTGCCCAGCGTGGCCGCGCGACGTTCGACTGCGCTGCGATTCACGCGAATCTCGCGGATCCAGTCCAGCTCCAGCGGCATTCCCGGATTTCGCACCCCTTCGCGGAGATCCACCGGGCTCACTGCGCCCGCCGTCGCTGGATATCTTGCGGCGCGTTCGCGCGCGATGGAGTCTGTAGTCTTCATGCTGCTCATGTGTTGTGAATCCGGCGGGAAACTACCGAGGACCGCATCGGGATGACAGCCGATAGGCTTCCCATCGCACGTTTGCGGGAAACCCTTCCGGCCTCGACCGGGTTAGGTCGGCGGGCACGGACATGCCACCAGGTGGGAGGATGATGAAGACACGCGGACTAAGGCGTCTGGCGGTGCTTAGCGCGGCTCTTGCGGTCGCCGGTTGTGGAGAGGAGCAGCCCGCTGATCTTTGGGGATGATGATCTCTGTGCCCTCGACCCAGACCTTCTGATCGCGGGTCTTCCCGCGGATGCCATACCCGCGTTGACACTTCCGAACATGGTTTCTGTCGGGGCGGAGGGAGCTGAGTACCTCTTCGACTTCGATCGAGTGCTGGGCGTCGTGGTCAACGGCGAGGCTCGCGCCTATCCGCACAATATCCTCTGGTATCACGAGATCGTAAACGACCGCATCGGAGACACCTGGATCTCGGTTACCTTCTGCCCGCTCACGGGCTTGGGCCTCGTCTTCGATCCATTCGTGGATGGGAATCTTCTGGAGCTCGGCGTCTCTGGGCTGCTGTTCGCGGAGCTAGGGGGCACGCTCGTGGGGCCGCTCGGTGGAAAGATCGTGCTCGACGCCATCGCGGGCTCGAACGGCTCCATTCAAGGCGTGAATGTGAGCAACGACGAGCGCGAGATCGTGTATCTCCAGCCAACGGTCAACTACCAGATCACGCCCTCGTTTCTCCTGGAGGTTGCGGCGCGCGTGCCGCTGCGCGGCCAGAACTTCCCGGCCGGACCGCAGTTCATGGTGGCGGTGTTTCATAGGCCGGCGGGTGGCAATTAGTTTCCGCGGCCGGCCCCCTTGGCCACGGAAGCGCTAGCCCCTATCGTCCGCCCCGTCGCCAGAGTGTCACCAGTTGGCGACCACCTTGAGGGGAGCGGAGGGAGACTGGTGTCTTCGGCGGTCTTCAAAACCGTGCGGCCCGGCTAGAACCCGGGTAGGTGGGTTCGATTCCCACACGTTCCCGCCAAGGTGGCGGCCCGTGAGCTCGCCGTCCCATCCGCTAGGGAAGGTAGATCCCTACCGGCCCACTTTGATGCGGAATCCCACTTCCACGCGGCCGTCTCCTGCGGGGGTCGCCTGCATCTCGATCGGTGCGGGGAAGTCCTGAAGGTGCGCCGAGACGTACGCGTCGGCGCCGCTCAGCAGCAGCAGGAAAATGCCTAACGCGGCCCAGTCCTCTCGCTGTTCGCGTCTCGAGTCTGCTAGGTCGCGCATGTCCTCCAGCGCCGCGTCACCGTCCAGTGCGGACTCGATTTCAGCCAGGTCGGTAACACCCCCCGCCGCGAGATCCTCCCGGAGCACGTTCTCCCTGAACTCGGCTCTCACGTTGATTTCGTTGAGGCGTGTCCGGGTGCGGAGAAGGCCATATGCGGTGATGGCCTCGAGTGTGAAGTAGAAGCCTGCGCGCGTGTGCGAACCTATCGAGGCGTGGCCCCAGCCCGGAAGGAGCACGGCCCTGAGGAAGGCGGTGCTTGGCTTCACAGGTATGGAGACAGCCGCGGAGTCAGGCTCGATGGCTTCCTGGCCGGAGAGCGGGACGGACGCGACGACAAAGCAAAACGCGCACACTAGGACGCGCGGCACCCGCCCGACCACCCCGGCAGGCACACCCCCGAAAAGTCCCGATGCGCTCGTCGTCACTGGATTGCGTTCTCCCACTGTACAAGTCTCGGGTCCTCGCCAGCGCGCAGGATCACGTAGCTGCGGTGGTATACCCAATCTCCGGAGTTCACGTACCATTTCTTCTCCCCGAAACGCTCGCATTCCGGCACGTGCGTATGCCCGAGCAGCACCAGGTCCAACTCAGGGCGTCTGCTCATCTCGTTGAGAGCCCACTCCTTTAGTGCTGCAGCCTTCACGAGTTCCTTGGGTCCCGGTGGGGTCCATCGATGCTCGGTCTCCGAAACCCCCGCGCCGATCCGGTCGCCGAGCCGGCGGGGCAACATTCCGAACGCGAAACGCGTCAGTCGACCCCGGAGAATCAGCCTGAGCGCGCGGTAGGAGAGATCCCCCCTTCCGAGACCGTCCCCGTGCGCCAGAAACGTACAGAGCCCGGCCATGTCCGTGGTGATGGGGTCCTGCAGGAACTCGACCCCCACTTCGTCACGCAGGTGTGTGCCGCCCCACCAATCGTGGTTCCCGCCCATCAGGGTGACGCGTACGCCAGAATCGACGATTCGGCGGAGTTGCGTCAAGGTGGAATCGTAGCCGCGGCTGGTGCCCCAACGGTACTCGAACCAGAAGTCGAAGATGTCGCCGTTGAGCACGATCCAAGACGCGGCTTCAGCGGCCTGGTCGAGCCAGGTGGCGAAGGCGTCTTCCTGCTCGGCGGAGATGGTGCCGAGATGTACGTCAGAGGCGACGAGAACGGTTTGGTCGGAGTCGTTTTTCAGCACCTGCGAAACTACTCTCGAACAGGCAGGGGCTGGAAGGGGTAGGACAGCTATCTGAGCCCAACTAGCTTTGGCATATGCCTGTTTTCGCGATGTCGTGCAGAACCCTGCGTGTGCTCCTGGCCGTCACGCTGATGCCGCTTGCGGTATCGTCGTGCGCGGCGCGCAGGGTTGTGAGTGTGGCCACCGCCGTCGATCCGGAGCAAACCGCGCTGGTGCTCGAAGATCATACCAGAGTGGACACCCCCATTCGCGTCATCTTCGACTGGGAGTTAAACGAGGCGGGAGTCAGGGTGAAGGGGCGGGGAGTGGCGCGCATCGAGCCGCCATACAAGGCGCGCGTCGATCTATTCCTCGGCAACAATGAGCCGATCCTCAAGGCCGCGCTAATAGGCGGCGAGCTGATCATGCCGCCTGGGCAGCCGCGCCAGATTCTTCCGCCGGCTGATCTGTTTTGGGCGACGTTGGGGGTCTTTCGACCGGACTACAGTGCAGAGTTCCTCGGCGGAGACGAGCTGGAGGAGGATGCGCTCCGGCTGCGCTACCGCTACGAGGACGGCAAAGAGCTGCACTACCGCATTGAAGACGGGTTACTCAAGAGGCTCGAGTTGCTCGAAGGAGAGACCGTGGTTCAGTGGGTGGAGGTCGAACTGGACGGCGACAGCAAATACCCCGTTCTGGCGACGTACCGCAACTTGGCGGCGTTCCGGGAGCTCAAGATCATTCGGGATCGACTCGACCGCGTCGAGTCCTATCCGCCGGATATCTGGAACCCCCTGGGCGAACGGGGGCGGTGATCTCATGACCAGGCAGCGGTTCACTTGGTGGCAGGGCGCACTGCTCGCGTTCGCCATCTCCGGGTGCCACTACTCGTTTCGCGCAGGCACATTTCCGCCGGATCACATCGGCACTATCGCCGTGCAGCCGTTCGACAACGAAACGAATCGCTTCGAGATATCGGGCGAGCTTTACGACCACCTGCTGCGCAACTTGCCGCGCGCACTAGGGATCAGGACCGCGGGCGCGGACGTTGCCGATGCCATCGTGCGAGGCACGATCATGCGCTACGACGTCATCGCGCCGAACTACCGAGCCGCCCAGCAAGGGCAGGCCGCGCAGGTTCTCCAGCGCCAGGTGTCGATCGGCGTCCAGGTCGAGATCGTCGATTTGGTGGAGAACGTGATCCTTTGGGAGTCCCGTGGCCTGATCGCCCAGGGCGAGTTCCTGGAGTCGTCAGAGAGCGAGGAAGTGGGGCGTCTGGAGGCCATCGAGCTGCTCGTCCAAAAGATTGTGGACGGCGCTCAGTCTAACTGGTAGATTCGCGCTCGTTCCAGCCGGATGAGGGTTCGCCAGCGCCCGATTCCACGAGATTCACTGCCAGGGAGACACATTGCTCCGAGCCTTCGGACTAGGCACAATTCTCGTCGTTTTCTGGCTGCTTCTCTCGGGCCACTACACGCTGATGCTCATCAGCTTCGGAGTCGGCTCGTCCGCGCTGGTCGTTTATCTCGCGTTGCGCATGGACGTCGTGGACCACGAAGGCGTTCCATTGCAATTGGGCGGGCGATTCTGGCTTTACCTCCCCTGGCTCATGAAAGAGATCTTCGTCGCCAACGTGGCCGTGGCGAAGGTCATTCTCCACCCGAAGCTCCCCATCAGCCCGATCACGGTGATTTTCCATGGAAGTCAAAAGACGGACATCGGGCGCTTCATCTACGCGAACTCGATCACGCTGACCCCCGGCACCATCACGACCGGGGTCGAGGGACAAGACTTCGAGATCCACGCCCTCACGTATGCGGACGTGGATGGTCGCGAGGAAGACGAGATGGATCGCCGCGTGACCTGGGTCGAGCAGGGCGACTAGATGTTCGTCGCAGCCACCGCCGGCATCTTGATCAGCATGACGCTCGCGATGGTGCGCGCGTTGCTCGGCCCGACGGTGTACGACCGCGTGCTCGCGGTGAACACGTTCGGCACCAAGACCGTCCTGCTGATCGCCGCGCTCGGCTTCCTCACGGGGCGACCTGAGTTCCTCGACCTCGCGATCGTGTACGCGCTCATCAACTTCATTGCCACAATCGCCGTGCTGAAGTTCTTCGAGTACGGGGATCTCGGGCACGAGCGCCGTGACGAAGCGGTGCTCGACTGATGGAGATCGTGCTCGACGGGCTCAGCTGGCTGTGCATCGTGGGCGGGCTGTTCTTCATGCTCGTCGGCACACTGGGCCTTCTGCGCATGCCGGATGTCTACACGCGGCTGCACGCCGCCGGCATGACGGACACCATGGGCGCGGGCCTGCTTTTGCTCGGTATGGGCCTGCAGACCATCATCGGTATCGTGGACGGAGATGGCCAGTATTGGTTCGTGCTCTTCCGGCTCGTGTTCGTCTACGCGTTCTTGCTCTTCACGAGCCCGATCGCCACGCACGCGGTCGCGCGTGCGGCGCTGCACGGCGGGTTGGAACCGTATCGCGCGCCGGCGGAGTCGGCGGACTGATGATCGAGCTCGTCGACGTCGCATTGCTACTCCTGCTGAGCGTGACCGCGTTGGCGATCGTCCGTCAGCAGAATCTGTTCGCGGCCGTGATGATGGCGGGCATCTACAGCGTGCTATCGGCAGGGCTGTTCGTGGTGATGGACGCCGTGGACGTCGCGTTCACGGAAGCCGCCGTCGGCGCCGGCATCTCGACAGTGCTCATGCTCGGCACCCTGGCGCTCGTGGGCCACAGTGAGCACAAGCCGAAGCACCGGCCCATCCTGCCGCTCCTGGTCGTCGCGCTCACCGGCGGAGTGCTCGTCTATGGCACGTTGGACATGCCTCCGTTCGGCGACCCCGCCAACCCGATCCACCACCACGTGGCACCTCACTACCTGGAGGAGTCGGAGCACGAGATTGGCGTCCCCAACGTCGTGACATCGGTGCTCGCTTCGTATCGAGGCTATGACACGATGGGCGAGACCACGGTGATCTTCGCGGCGGCGGTCGGCGTGCTGCTCCTGCTTGCGCGCGGGCCGGGCCCGCGTCGCGTTCTCGTGAACGGGCTGTGGACTACCGTCGCGCGCGAAGAAGAGTCCCCCGAGCTCGAGGCGGACGAGGCTCCCGCAACCGAGGACGACGAACCCAAGGAGGATGACGATGGATGATCGCGTGATCCTCCGGGTCGGAGCCAAGATCCTGATCCCCTTTATCCTCCTCTTCGCTCTCTACGTCCAGTTCCACGGGGATTTTGGACCGGGCGGTGGATTCCAGGCGGGTGTCATCTTCGCGGCGGGCTTCATCCTGTACGCGCTGGTCTATGGACTCGGCACGGCGAAGCGCGCTCTTCCGCCCACAGCGGTCTACGTCTGCGCCGCAGCGGGCGTGTTGATTTATGCCGGCGTCGGCTACCTGACGATGGCGCTCGGAGGGGAGTTCCTCGCATACAACGTGCTCCGTCACGACCCCGAGCACGGCCAGGAATTAGGGATCCTGCTCGTGGAGCTCGGCGTCCTGGTCACGGTCTTCGGCTCGATGGTCGCGATCTTCTACGCGTTTGCCGGACGCAGGAAAGTCCAGACGTGATCGGGCTCGGACTCTTCAACTACTGGGTCGTCATCTTCCTGATGATGGTCGGGTTTTACACCCTCATCGCGCGCGGGAACCTCGTCAAGAAGATCATCGGCCTGAACATCTTCCAGACATCGGTCTTCATCCTCTACATCACTATGGGGAAGATCGCGGGTGGAACTGCGCCGATCTTTGTGCAAGGGGAGCAGGAGGTCGTGTACTCGAACCCGATCCCGCATGTGCTGATCCTGACGGCGATCGTCGTTGGCGTGGCCACGTCCGCGCTCGGCCTCAGCTTGGTGGTGCGCATCAACGAGGCGTTCGGCACCATCGAAGAAGACGAGATCGAGGATACGGCCCTGTGAGCCATCACCTGCCGGTCCTGCTCGTCGTCATCCCGCTCGTCGCGGCACCTTTCGCGGCCTTGGTCAACCGGCCCCGTGTCTCCTGGGCCATCGCGTTGGGCTCGGCATGGTGGGCGTTTTTGGCCGCTTTCGCGCTGCTCAGGCAGGTCATGGCGGATGGGCCGATCCACTACGCGTTGGGTGACTGGGCGGCACCGTACGGGATAGAGTACGTCGTTGATCCGGCGAACGCTTGGGTCCTGCTGATCGTGGGGATGATCGCTGCGGTGGTGACGCCCTATGCCCTTCTGAGCATAGAACGCGAGGTGCCTGACGCCCGGATCCCGCTCTTTTACGCGGCATTCATCCTGTGCATGACGGGACTGCTCGGCATCGCCATCACCGGTGACGTCTTCAACGTCTTCGTCTTCCTGGAGATCTCGTCGCTATCTGCGTATGCGCTCATCGCGCTCGGTCGGGACCGCCGTGCGCTCACGGCCTCGTATCAGTACCTGATCATGGGAAGCGTGGGCGCGACGTTCATCGTGATCGGCATCGGGCTGCTGTATGTGATGACCGGAACGCTGAACATGGCGGACCTCGCGCAGATTCTGCCAGAGCTCGAACCCAATCGCACGATTCCGGTGGCGTTCACGTTCCTGACGGTGGGAATCACGCTGAAGCTCGCGCTCTTCCCGCTACATCTGTGGCTGCCGAACGCCTATACGTACGCGCCCTCGGCGGTAACGGCGTTCATTGCGTCTACGGCGACCAAGGTCGCGGTATACCTGCTTCTGCGTTTCTTCTTCACCATCTTCGGCGCTTCTTTTTCCTTCGGCGAGATGCAGTTGGACAAGGTCCTGATGCCCTTGGCGCTGGTCGCGATTCTGACCATGTCGATCGTCGCCATCTACCAGGACAATGTGAAGCGACTGCTCGCCTACTCCAGCGTCGCGCAGATCGGATACATGGTGCTCGGCATCAGTCTTGCGTCAGCCCTGGGCCTCACGGCGGGTATCCTGCACCTGTTCAACCACGCGCTCATGAAGGGTGCGCTCTTCATGGCGATGGGATGCGTGATGTACCGCGTAGGCTCGGTACGCATCGAGCGTATGAACGGTCTGGGGCGCGCGATGCCATGGACGATGGCGGCGTTTGTCGCCGGAGGCCTCAGCATCATCGGCGTGCCGCTCACCGTCGGCTTCATCAGCAAGTGGTACTTGATCCAAGCGGCGCTGGAGCAGGGTCTGTGGCCGGTCGCAGTCGTCGTGCTGGTGGGGTCGTTGCTCGCAGTCGTGTACGTTTGGAAGGTGGTCGAGGTCGCATATTTCCGTGACCTGGACGCCGATGTGGACATCCGAGAAGCGCCGCTCTCCATGCTGATCGCCACGTGGGCGCTGGTGCTCGCGAACTTTTGGTTCGGGATCGACGCAAGCGCCACCACCGGCGTAGCCCGCCGCGCGGCCGAGGTCCTCTTGGGGGTCGGATCATGAGCGCGAGGGCCCGATCGTGAGCTCCGGCCTGCTGATCGCCCTCAGTGTGCTGCTGCCAGTGGCGGGGGCATTCGTCGTGCTCGCGTTGGGCAAGTGGCCCAACGCCCGCGAGGCTGTGACGCTCATCACTGGAGGCGGGACCTTGTGGCTGGTGAGTGGTCTGCTGCCGTACCTGCGCGAGGGCGCGCGCCCCCGCCTCGACATACTCGAGGTCGTGCCCGGCGTGCAGCTGGCGTTCGAGGTCGAGCCGTTGGGTCTGCTCTTTGCGTTGGTCGCTTCGTTCCTGTGGATCGTGACGACGATTTACGCGATCGGCTACATGAGGGGGCACGAGGAGGAGAACCAGACTCGCTTCTATTTCTTCTTCGCGATCGCGATCGCAGGTGCCATCGGAGTCGCGTTCAGCGCCAACTTGTTCACGCTATTCGCGTTCTACGAAGTCCTGACGCTGTGCACCTTCCCATTGGTTACGCACCATCAGACGGACGAGGCACGTAGGGCCGGGCGTGTGTACCTTGGCGTTCTGCTCACGACGTCGATCGCATTCCAGTTGCTGGCGATCATCTGGACGTGGCAACTCGCGGGCACGGTCGAGTTCACACAGGGTGGCATTCTGGCGGGTACTGCGTCGGCGGGTGTTTTGGGTGCGATCCTGGTGTTGTTCGTGTTCGGGGTCGGCAAGGCCGCGGTCATGCCGTTCCATCGCTGGTTGCCGGCCGCGATGGTCGCGCCGACGCCTGTCTCTGCGCTGCTGCATGCGGTCGCGGTCGTGAAGGCCGGTGTCTTCACCATCCTCAAGGTTTCGGTCTACGTCTTCGGCCTCGATCTGCTAGGCGCGCTCGCCGCGACTGCGTGGCTGGCGTGGGCCGCGGCTGCGACGATCATCCTTGGCTCACTGATCGCCTTCACCAAGGACAACCTCAAGGCTCGCCTCGCGTACTCCACCATCAGCCAACTCTCGTACATCGTGCTGGGCGCCCTGCTGGCGAATCGTTGGGGCGTTATCGGCGGCGGCATGCATATCGCGATGCACGCGTTCGGTAAGATCACGCTCTTCTTCGCGGCGGGAGCCATCCTAGTCGCCGCGCATGAGAAGGACATCAGCCGCATGCATGGGCTCGGCCGCACCATGCCCATCACGTTCGGCGCATTCTTCATCGGCGCGCTCTCGATCATCGGCCTTCCGCCGGCCGGCGGTAGTTGGAGCAAGTGGTTTCTGGGCATGGGCACGCTCGAAGCAGGGCAGGTGGGCCTGCTCGCCGTGCTCATGGTGAGCTCGCTCTTGGGCCTCTATTACCTGCTCGAGGTGCCGGTGAAGGCGTTCTTCTTCAAGCCGCCCGAGGACGCGCACCGCCCTGAAGGGATCCACGAAGCGCCCACGGCGTCGCTGATAGCGATGATCGTGACCGCGACTGCGACCATCGGTCTTTTCGCCTATCCGGATCTGGCGTATGAGCTCA
>Ga0209445_1000026_pt1 | contig 77415 bp, 73 predicted proteins | sample MarorgKNORR_S2LV_4_FD_188223 | JGI IMG/M metagenome (GOLD analysis project Ga0209445, IMG submission 188223) | Marine microbial communities from the Southern Atlantic Ocean, analyzing organic carbon cycling - NADW_A/KNORR_S2/LV (SPAdes) (version 2) | ecosystem: Environmental > Aquatic > Marine >... | reverse complement strand
CGTGCAGTTCGGTCATGGGGGTGAGGGTAGCGGCGGCCCGTGACCGCCGGACGGCGCGTGCGCCCGATGATCAGGCCCGGGCGTCCTCGGCACGCTGTCGGAGGTCGGTGACGGCGTGGGCGAGGCCCTCCGGATCTCGGAACAGGGCGCTTCCCGACACAAACACGTTGGCTCCGGCGGCGATCGGGCCGGCGATGGTCGAGGGGCCGATGCCGCCGTCGACCTCGAGGTCGATGTCGTGTCCTTCGACCATGGCGGCCACCTCGGCCACCTTGGGCTCCATCGCCGGGATATAGGCCTGGCCGCCGAATCCCGGGTTGACGGTCATGACGAGCACGTGGCCCAGCAGGTCGAGCACGTGTCCGATGACGTCGGCCGGTGTGTGGGGGTTGATTGACACGCCCGGGGTGGCGCCGAGTTCGGCGATGTGGGCCAGCGTGCGGTGGAGGTGGGTGCAGGCCTCGGCATGCACGATGACGGTCTGGCAGCCTGCCTCGATGTAGCGGTGGAGCAGGCGGTCGGGTTCGACAACCATGAGGTGCGCCTCGAAGGGCACCGACACGTGGGGCCGGATCGAGGCGACGACCTCGGGGCCGAAGGTCAGGTTGGGGACGAACACGCCGTCCATGACGTCCCAGTGGATCCGGTCGACGCCGGCATCTTCGAGGGCGACGCATTCCTCGCCGAGCCGCGAGAAGTCGGCGGGCAGGACCGACGGTGCGATGTGGATGGGTCGGGTGCTCATCGCTCCGACCCTACCTTTGGCGAGGTGGGGCCACCGCGGCGAAATCGGAGTCGGTCCGGGTAGGGAAAGAACTCGGGGACGTCGTCCTCGGCGAGTCGGCCCTGCACGTCGATCCAGAAGTCGGGGGTGAACAGGTCTCCGTGCACCGTCTGGAACCGCTCCCAGATCTCGCGGGGTACGTCGGTGGGGAACGACATGAACGTCGGGAACTGTTCGGGGAAGACGTCGCCGGGCTCGACGGCGAACCACGGCGTGGACCGCATCTCGTGCTCGTGGTCGTCGGACTGCGGGATGCGGCGGAAGCGGCAGGCGTCCAGCAGCGTGATCTCGTCGTAGTCGTAGAAGACGACGCTGCCGTGGCGTGTGACGCCGAAGTTCTTCGTGAACAGGTCACCCGGCCAGATGTTGGCGGCTGCCAGGTCCTTGATCGCCCAGCCCCAGTCGAGGGCCGCCGCCTCGGCCCGGTCGGCCGACATCTCGCGGAGGTACAGGTTGAGCGGATACACCTGGCGTTCCGTGTACACGTGCGAGATGACGACCTGGTCACCCTCGGCGCGAACCGTCAGAGACGCCTCGGTCAGGAGTTCGTCGAGCAGGTCGGGATCGAAGCGGTCGCGGTCGAAGGAGAGGTTCTCGAACTCGTGGGCGTCGACCATGCGGCCCACGCGGTCGTGCTGGGCGACGAGGCGGTAGCGGTCGCGCACCGCCTGGCGGGTGGTGTTCTTGGGCGGGTCGAAGCGGTCCTTGATGATCTTGAAGACGACGTTGAACGACACGAGCGTGAAGACCGACATGACCATTCCCGGCGTGCCGCGTGCGCGCATGATCTTGTCGTGGGAGTTCTGCATGTGCCGGTACAGCGACCGGTAGAGGGTGGTCTTGCCGTGCTGGTGGAACCCGACCGACGTGTAGAGCTCGGAGATCGACTTCATCGGCAGCATGGACTTGCAGAAGCCGACCAGTTCGGCTGGCTTGGGCGTCTCGACGAAGAAGTAGGAGCGGGTGAAGCTGAAGAGTCGGCTGGCCTGTGATTCGGTAAGGAGGACCGTGTCGATCTGGATGCCGCCGTCACCGTGGATGATCGGGAAGACGATCGGAGTGACGCGGTTGAGGTGTCGAAGCCTGCCGACGAGGTAGGCGCCCTTGTTGCGGTAGAAGACCGTGGCGAGCATGTCGATGCCGTCGAGGTCGAGGGTGTCCCAGGAGTCGAGCAGGAAGGCGTCGATCCGTGCGCCGGCCCTCCGTGCATCGCCGACGAGGTCGACCCAGGGAACCCCGAAGTCGTACGACTCCAGTATCGACTGCACCATGGCCGCAGAACCCCCGGTACGGGTCCAGGTACCGAACATCTCCGAGCGCCCCAGGCCCCGGGGCAGGGTGGAGGCGCCGAACCATCGCAATTCCACGTCGTTGTCGACCCCGATGGTCGTGAAGATCCGACGGGTGACCGAGTTGAAGAACGTCTCGGCCAGTTCGAGGTCGGTCCGCTGCGTGATCCGGCGCTTGTAGGCGGTGCGGGCCGTGCGCCAGGTGCCTCGACGGTCCGGGGTGGTGCGCAGGTGTGGATGGACCTCGGCCACGGTCCTCTGGACGATCTCGGTATGGACCAAGAGGCGCTTGATGGCGTCTGCATCCTGCGAGGTCCAGGAACGGCTGGTGAAGTTGGCGGCCGCCCGACGGGTCAGGTTCTGGAAGGCGGCGATGTACTCGACGTAGCCGGCGTACACCGTGTCGGCGATCCAGGCCGCGATGTCCTCGGGGTCGGCCGCCTGCAGGTCCGCGGCGGCTTCGCGCCGGGGCTCCGTCGTGGTCACGACGGCCTTCCGGGGTCGTCGGTCGGTGCAGTGAACTCCTGCCAGGTGGCGTCCTCCCAGGGGAGGGTGCCCAAGCCGGTGTGGCTCGCCGGCCAGTTCGCCGGGTCCAGGGTGAGCGGGTTCTCGCCGACCTCGGCGCCATAGAAGAGGCGGTGGATGCGTCGGACGAACAGCCAGCGTCCCTCGACGCGGCGGTACGTGTCGTCGTAGCGGATGGCCTGGTGGATCCAGCGGTCGCCGTCCTGGATCTCGGCCTTGCAGTAAACGTGACCCGTGGCCATGTCGTCGTCGCCCAGGTCGATCTGGTGGGTGCCCGTGTTGAGGATGGTGACTCCGACCGTGGCGAGTTGGGCGGCGAACGACCCATGGAGCGCCTCGCGGCCCGTGGCGTCGCTACCGACCCGCACGTCGGGCACGAAGAGGTCGACGAGGCCATCGAGGTCGCGCTTGTCGAGGCAGACCGCATAGCGGGCAACCAACTGCCGGATGTCGGCCTCGGCGAGGAGGCGGTCGAGTGGATCGAGGCTCACGAGTCGCTCCCGAAGCGCTGGTCGGCCCAGCCTCCCGGCGTCCGTCCGTCGACCCGGACGCGCCGCGACCCGAAGCGCCAGGCGCCTTCGACGCGGAGGTACGTGTCGTGGTAGCGCCCCCAGTGGTCGATGCCCTGGTCCGACATCACCGTGAAGTAGGCGTCGCCCGAGGCGTGGTCGCCGTCCTCGAAGGAGACATGGACGGGGGTGGTGTGGTGCTGCAGGAATGCGGGCCCGGAGCCGTCCCGTACCGAGTCCCGGGTACCGGTGAAGATCCGCTCGATGCCGGCACGGCCCTCGTAGGAACTGCCGTCGCCGATGTCCATGGTGGCGCCGTCGGCGAAAAGGTCGAGGAGTTCGTCGAACCTGCCCCGGTCCCCGAGAGCGTTGTAGGCGGTCACGACCGCGGCGATCTCGACCCTTGCCTCAACCTCCCATGCGTCCATCTGATCCTCCCCGGGGTCGCGATCCGTTCCGACCACACCACTAGCGTGCCCCAGCATGGCCGAACTACACGACATCCGACACCGCTTTCCGGGACTCGCCGGAGGGTGGGCCCGTTTCGACGGCCCTGCCGGTACCCAAGTACTCGACTCGGCGATCGATGCGATGGCCGACTGGCAGCGCAGCGGCAACAACGCCAACGCCCACGGTGCGTTCCCCGCCTCGCAGGCCTGCGACGCCCTCGAGGAGCGCACGACGGCGACCATGCGAGAACTCCTCGGCGCCGGGTCGGGCGGAATCGTCTTCGGTCCCAGTACCACGGCCAACCTCATGGCCCTGTCGCGCGCCGTGGGCCGCACCCTCGGGCCGGGCGACGAGGTGGTCTGTACGACGCTCGACCACGACTCCAACGTCACCCCCTGGGTATTGGCCGCCGAGGACTCGGGGGCGACGGTGAGGATGGCGGGGTTCGACGGTGCCACCGGCCGCCTGGCCACCGGGGCGGTGGTCGACCTGCTCGGGCCGGCGACGCGCTGGGTGGCGGTGACGGGTGCGTCGAACGTGATCGGCACCATGCCCGACCTGCCGGCCATCGCAGAGGCGGCCCATGCCGTTGGTGCCCGGGTGGTGGTCGACGGCGTCCACCGCACCCCCCACGTCGCCGTCGACGTCGGCGCGCTCGGATGCGACGTCTACGCCACCTCGCCGTACAAGTGGTACGGGCCCCACGCCGGCGTGATGTGGATGGCCGACGACCTGCTCGACGACCTACCCGCCTACAAGGTGCGGCCGGCACCGGCTACCGGCGGCGCCCGCTGGCAGTACGGGACGGCCTCGTACGAGGCCCTCGCCGGTATCGACGTGGTGGCGCGCTTCCTGCTCGACACCGGCATGGACGCCATCGAGGCGCATGGCCAGGACCTCCTGAAGCGCCTCCTCGCCGGCCTCCACGACCTCGCGGGGGCCAGGGTCATGGGGTCGGCCGGGCCCGACGACGTTGCCGACCGGGCGCCGACCATCCAGTTCCTCGTCGAAGGCCATGCTCCGCGCGAGGTGGCCGAACACCTCGCCGCCGCACGGGTCGCCGTGTGGGACGGCCACAACTACGCCGTGGAGGCGATGGGCCCCCTCGGACTCGACCCGGAGGCCGGGGCGGTGCGGGCCGGGATCTCCGCCTACACCACCGACGAGGACGTCGATCGACTCCTGGAAGCGGTCGCGACGCTTTGAGGCTCCCGGGCCCGATCCAGCCCTTGATCTACCCTGACCGGCGTATGGGACCAGCGAAAGGGGGCGATTCATGCGGCGACTGACACAGTTCAGCCACGGCGCCGGTTGAGGCTGCAAGCTCGCCCCCGGTGAGCTGGCGCACGTCGTGCGCCGCCTGGCACCCGTCGACGATCCCGCCCTCCTCGTGGGGGCCGCCACCGGCGACGACGCCGCCGTCTACCGACTGGACGATGGCCGTGCGCTCGTGGTGACCGCCGACTTCATCACGCCCGTCGTCGACGACGCACGGATGTGGGGGCGGGTCGCCGCCGCCAATGCGGTGTCCGACGTGTACGCCATGGGCGGCCGGCCCCTGCTGGCACTCAACCTCGTGGGGTGGAACAGCGAGGAGCTGTCGATCGACCTGCTGGCCGAGGTCCTCCTCGGCGCACAGGACGTCGCGTCCGAGGGCGGGTTCGTCATCGCCGGTGGCCACACGGTCGACGATCCCGAGCCAAAGTTCGGGCTGGCCGTGGTGGGGGAGGCCGATCCGGATCGACTCCTCACCAATACCGGGTTCCGTCCGGGCGACGTCCTCGTGCTCACCAAGCCGCTCGGCATCGGGGTCATCACCACGGCGATCAAGGCGGGCACGGCACCCGACGACGTGGTCCACGGGGCGCTCGACTGCATGACACGGCTGAACGCCGAGGCGGCACGGGTGGCACTCGATGCCGGGGCGACCGGTGCCACCGACGTCACGGGCTTCGGGCTCCTGGGGCACCTCGGCCGTGCCGTCATGGAGTCCGGTGTCGACGCCGAGATCGACGTCGGCGCCGTGCCGCTGCTCGAAGGCGCCCGAGCCTTGGCCGAGACCGGTTCCATACCCGGGGGCAGCCGCCGCAACCTGGCCTGGGTCGACGAGCGACTCGACCGAGGGAACCACGACGAACTCGACGTCCTGCTCCTGGCCGACGCCCAGACCTCGGGTGGTCTGGTGTTCGGCGCTTCGCCGGCGGCGGCGCACGAGGCGCTCGATCGGCTCGAGGAGACGGGGCACACGGCGTCGGTCATCGGACGCGTGGCCGAAGGGAACGGCCGCCTCCGTCTGGCTTGACGGCCGGTCGTGCCGTAGCGTTCGGAGCCATGCCCAAGAGACTGCCGATCGGCATCCCCCAGACCGTCGACGAACTGACAGCCGACTGGCTCACCAACGCCCTGAGCGGTTCGTCCGACGCACGGGTGGTCGACTTCGCAACCGCCGAGCCGGGCGCAGGCGTCGGCTTCTCGGGATTGACGGCCCGTGTCGACCTCACCTGGGAGCCGGCCGACCCTTCACTGCCCGCAACGGTGCTCGCCAAGTTCCCGACGGACATCCCCATCAACCGTGGCCTGGTGGAGAGCGAGGGTTGCTACGACCGGGAATTCGACTTCTACGAGCGCTTCTCCGACGACTTCCCCACGCGGATCCCCCGACTACTCCACACCGTCCGCGACCCGGGCCGTGCCTGGTCCTCGATGGAGCGACAGTTCCGGATCCTCAACCGGGTGCCGAACTGGGTTGCCCGCCTCATCGGCAGGTACTCATACAAGATGGTCCGTCCGACGAAGCGTCGGTTCGCGATGCTTCTCGAGTACGTGGACGATGCGCGGGTCACCCCGCTGGACCAGATCCCCCCGGAGGCGGACCTCCAGGCGATCCTCGGAGCCCAGGCGCGCTTCCACGCCCAATGGTGGATGTCCCCGGTGCTGCACGAGGAGGCGCCCTTCGGCTGGCGGACCTGTTCCCAGGTTCCCCACATCCTCAACGGCACCTACGCGGTACATCGGGACGCTGTCGTTGCCGGGTACCCGGAGTTCCTCACGCCAGCGGTCATGCGAGTCGCCGACTGGGCCGATGCGAACCTGACCGCCATCGTCGACCACCTCAACGAGAAGTTGGCGTTCCTGCACGGCGACGCCCGCAGCGACAACATGCTGTTCACCGGAGCGGGTACGGGAGAGGGGCTTGTCCTCATCGACTTCGGCATGGTCAGTTCGGGGCGACCGGCCTGGGACGTCGCCTACCTGCTGTCGTCGACGCTCCCACCAGGGCCGTCAGCCCGGTCGGAGCTCCTGCGACTGTGCGCCAGCTACCACACAAACCTGGTTGCCGCCGGCGTCGTGAGTCATTCGCTCGAGCAGTTCCTCAATGACATCGACCTCTGCCTCGGTATCCAGATCCACCGGATGATCTTGACGGCGGCGATCTTCGTCGGCGAGGGCTACGGCGACGGCACTCTCGCCGAACTCTGGATGCGCAAGGTCATCGACCAACTGCCGGAGGAACTCCCGGTGGTCGGCGAGGTGGCCTGAGCGTCCCAGGCCCGGCCTCGCGTCAGCGCAGGCGGGGCTCGGTGCGGGCGCCGGAGTCGAAGGCCTCGGAGCCCTCGGCCAGCGCATCGGGGTCCATGGCAGCGGCGTAGATGGCGGCTGCCACGTCCCGGGCAGCGAGGCGCCCGAGGTCCTGGGCCGCCCAGATCGCCCTCAGGGTCCCCTGCACCGCCCAGGGTGGGTTGGCGGCAATGGAGTCGGCGAGCCGGGCCGCTGCGGCCTCGAGATCCTCGCTGGGCACGACCTCGGACACGAGGCCCATCCGCAGCGCCGAGTCGGCCGTGATGCGTTCGGCATTGCCCGTGAGCGACATGCGCATGACCTCGCCGAACGGCATCCTCGTGAGCATCTTCATCGGCTCGTAGACCGCTGCCATGCCGTAGGTGACGTGTGGGTCGAAGAAGGTGGCGTGCTCGGCGGCGATCAGGATGTCGCACTCGGCCAGGAAGTAGAAGGCGCCGCCGCAGGCCAGACCGTTGACGGCACCGATCACGGGCTTCCAGAGGTCGTTGGACTTCGGGCCGAGGGCATCGCCGGGGTCGTCGTACATGAAGTTGTTGGAGGTGCCGTAGATGGCCCGTCCGTCGAGGGCCGTGAACGGCTCGTTGCGGTCGATGCCGGCACAGAAGGCCTTGTCGCCGGCACCCGTCAACACCACGGCCCGGACGTCGTCGTTGGTCCGGAGTCCCTGCCAGACCGTGCGGAACTCGTCCTGCATGGTCGCCGTGAAGGCATTGAGGGCGTCGGGCCTGTCCAGGGTGACCCATGCAACGCTCCCGCGCTCCTCGTAGCGGAGGGTCTCGAAGTCCGCAAACCGGCTGCTCACGATGTGACCCTAGCGTTGCGCCCCCGTTGGCCCGGGTTCCGGGTGTCCCACTAGCGTTGTCGGTAATGGACTCAGGACCGGATATTGGACAGGAGTTGGGCTACCGGCCCTTCGACTGCGACAACCACTACTACGAGGGCGTCGATGCCTTCACCCGCCACGTGCCCGCTGAGATGCAACCCAGGGTCGTCGAGTGGTGCGAGATGGACGGGCGGAGGTACCACGTCGTCGGCGGCAAGGTCAGCCACGCCGTGGTCAACCCGACGTGGAATCCGATCGCCAAGCCCGGAGCGCTGTACGAGTACTTCCGGGGCAATCCCGGCGGCAGGAGCCCGCTCGAACTCCTCCGCGACCGGGAGCCGCTGCCCGCCGAGTACATCGACCACGATGCGCGGCTGCAGACGATCGAGGCGCAGGGCCTCGAGGCGGTGTGGCTGTTCCCCACGCTCGGCGTGCTCTACGAGGAACTCCTGAAGGAGGACACGGAGGCGGTCGGCGCTCTCATGGTCGGCTTCAACCGTTGGCTCCGGGAGGACTGGGGCTTCGCCTACGAGGACACGATCTTCGCCTCCCCGTACCTCTCGTTGGCCGACCCCGACCTGGCTGTCCGGGAACTGGAGTGGTGCCTCGACGAGGGGGCACGCACCGTCGTGATGCGTCCGGCAGCGGTGTGGACCGCCCAGGGGCCACGCTCGCCCGGGGACTGGATGTTCGACCCGTTCTGGTCCCTGGCGAACGATGCGGGGATCACCGTCATCGTCCATGCCGGCGACAGCGGCTACAGCACGCAGGGTTACGCCGACGACGGGTTCTCGTCGAAGATGGCGAAGGTGACGAGGGCGTCCCGTCCCTCGATCAAGGCCTTCAACATCGAGCGGGCCGCCCACGACTGGCTCATCACCATGTCGATGGAGAAGATGTACACCCGATTCCCGAACCTGCGCGTGGCGTCCATCGAGAACGGATCCGACTACCTGGGGCCGATGTTGCGCAAGTTGCGGCAACAGGCCGACAAGTCGCCCCACTGGTATGAAGAGGACCCGGTGGCGCAGTTCCGCGAGCACGTCTGGATGAACCCCTTCTGGGAGGACGATGTCTCGGAGTTGGTCGGCCTCATCGGCGCCGACCACGTGATCTTCGGCTCCGACTGGCCCCACATCGAGGGGCTCCCGCAGCCGCTCGACTACCTCAGCGAGGTCGAGCAGTTCGACGAGGACGATCGGCGCAGGATCCTGCGTGACAACGTCCGGTCCCTCAACGTACGACAACCGGTGTGACCCCCGCTCCCGGCGACGAGTCCTCGGACCGCACCTGGGGCCCCGAACTCGACGAACTCCGTTCCCGTGGGGTCCTCGCCGAGAACATGGGTGGCGAAGAGAAGGTCCAGCGTCAGCACGACCGCGGAAAACTCGACGTGCGCCAGCGGATCGACGCGTTGCTCGACGACGACTCGTTCCACGAGATCGGCAAGATCGCCGGCACCCCCACCTACGACGACGAGGGAAAACTTTCCGACCTGCGGGCCTCGAACTTCGTGTTCGGCCGGGGACGCATCGACGACAGGACGGTCGTCGTCGCCGCCGACGACTTCACGGTGCGGGGCGGGGCCGCTGACGCCTCGATCATCACCAAGCAGATCGCTGCCGAACAGATGGCACTCGAGTTGCGCCTCCCCCTGGTCCGACTCATCGACGGCACCGGCGGCGGGGGATCGGTCAAGACGCTCGACAGCGACCCGAAGAAGCAGTCGGAGAACTCGACCGGGGCCTCCGGCCGCGGCGCCCGGACCTACGTTCCGGCCAATCCCGGCTGGGAGCACGTCGTGGCCAACCTCGCCACAGTGCCGGTCGTGGCCCTCTGCCTCGGGCCGGTGGCCGGGCTGGGCGCCGCCCGGGCGGTCAGCAGCCACTACTCGGTGATGGTCAGGGGCCTCTCGCAACTGTTCGTGGCCGGCCCTCCCGTTGTCAACCGGCTTGGCCTCGAGGAGGTCGACAAGGAGGGCCTCGGCGGCAGCCACATCCACACCCGCAACGGTGCCGTCGACGACGAGGTCGGATCGGAAGAGGAGGCCTTTGCGGGCGCCCGCCGGTTCCTGTCCTACCTGCCTTCGTCGGTCCACGAACTTCCCGAACAGGGACCGGCCACCGACGACCCGCAGCGGACGGACGATTCGCTCCTCGACCTGGTGCCCCGCGACCGCCGGCAGGTGTACCGGATGCGCGACATCCTCGAGTCGGTGCTCGACCAGGGGTCCTTCTTCGAGATGGGCGCCCGCTTCGGAAGGTCGGCGATCACCGGCCTGGCCCGGCTGGATGGCTGGCCGGTGGCGGTGCTGGCGGGAGACCCCTACCACTACGGCGGTGGCTGGACCGCTGCCGCCTCCCAGAAGGTGACCCGGTTCGTGGACCTGGCAGAGACGTTCCACCTGCCGGTCGTGCACCTTGTCGACAACCCCGGCTTCGTGATCGGGAGCGAGGCGGAACGTGCGGCCACGATCCGACACGGTTCCCGAGCGCTGGCCGCCGTGTACCAGGCCACGGTGCCGTGGTGCTCGATCCTGGTACGCAAGGCCTTCGGCGTGGCCGGGGCGGCCCATTCGGCAGCTCACCGCTTCCAGTACAGGTATGCCTGGCCGTCCGGCGACTGGGGTTCGCTGCCCGTCGAGGGGGGCGTGGAGGCTGCCTACCGGTCGGACCTCGAGCAGTCCGAGGATCCCGAGGCGTTGCTTGCAGAGATCACGGAGCGGCTGAACCGGGTGCGCTCGCCGTTCCGCACCGCCGAGGCCTTCCTCGTCGAGGAGATCATCGACCCGCGTGAGACCCGACCGCTGCTGTGCGAGTTCGCCAACCTGGCGGCACCCCTGAGGATGACGGGTCCGTCGGGCTTCGGCTACCGGCCCTGAGCAGCCGGGAGGGTCGGGCTCAGGCGGGATCGATCCGAACGACCGGATCGTCCTCGCCGACGGCGTCCCCCTCGGCGACGAGGACCTCGGCGACGGTTCCCGCCACCGGTGACTCCACGGGAATCTCCATCTTCATGGATTCGACGACCAGCAGGACGTCGCCCACCTCCACGGCGGCACCCATGGTGGTCCGGACCTGCCAGACCACGCCGGTGACCGGCGACTCGGCCTCGACAAGTTGCATCGGTGCAGTCCAGCAGCAGCCTGTCCCCAATGCCACCCCGGCTCTGGGACAGACTCGTGGCATGGGTGCCTGTCCGACCATCGAGACCGATCGCCTCGTCCTGCGTCCGTTCCGGGACGACGACCTCGACGACTACTTCGCCATGATGGACACGCCCGAGGTGCGGCGCTGGTTGCACCTCTCGGACAAGTTCGACCGCGACGCCGCCTGGGCGCAGATGGCGGGACTCGTCGGCCAGTGGACGCTGCGGGGCACCGGCCTCTGGGCACTCGAGGAGCGGAGCACCGGTCGTTTCGTGGGGCGGGCCGGCCTCTACAACCCGGTCCGCGTCGACTGGCCGGGGGTCGAGGTCGGGTGGACCCTCGATCCGTCCTCCTGGGGGAACGGATACGCCACCGAGGCGGGAATCGCAGCCCGGGACCACGGCTTCGGCGAACTCGGCGTGGACCGCCTGTATTCCTGCATCCTTCCCGACAACCTCGCCTCCCAAGCCGTTGCCCGCAGACTCGGGTTCACGTTGCTCGAGGAGCGCGTGATGGCGTGGTATCCGGATGCCCCCCATGGCATCTGGGTGGGTGAGCGGGGGAACGGCTAGCCGACGACGACCGGAGTGCGTAGGTCCCCGTCGTCGACGACCAGCAACTCGTCGCACCCGCCCGTCACCACCGCGAGGTCGACCGCGTCGCGGTGGGTGCCCAATCGGCTTGCGACCAGTTCGTCGGTTTCCGCCCAGCCGGAGAAGGCGAACAACTCTCCGGTCTCGGGACGGAGGAGTACCACCGTGGTCGAGCCGTTGCATCCCCCATCGTCGACCGCCCAGTCGCCGACCACGGCGACGTCGCCGGGACGTCCCACCTGGTAGCGCTGGCCGTCGAACTCGACGATCGGGCCGTCGGGGGCGAGCACGGGTCGGCTCTCCCGGTCCGCACCGACGACGTAGATGATGCCGACGACGGACAGGAGGAGCAGGAGAGTCGGCAGGGCCCACCGGCGCGGCAGGGTCGCCCCCGAGTTGATGCGCGAGCGGAGGTCGTCGGTTGGCGAGCCAGCGAGGGAGTCGACCGAAGCGGGTGTCGATGCGGGCGCCTTCTCGTCGAAGTCGGCGGCGAGTTCCGCCAGGGCAAATGCCAACTCGAACGTGTCGCTGTGTCGCCGTGGGCGCAATGCCCGTGCGAGGCGACGGCGGCAACGCCGTTCGTCGGCTCGATCGGTCGTGGAGAGCAGGGCGAGAACCCCGGTGAGAAGGGCGACGAGTGCGCGCAGGTCCTCCCGTCTGGCCTTAGGCGTGGCCACGGTTGCACGGTCGAACCCGCTCAGAAGCGGCCGACCCCCGGTGTCCACGAGGACCGTGTCGGAGCGGAGGTCGCAGTGGACGTAACCGGCCCGGTGGACCTCGCCGATCGTCCGGCTCAGGGCGGCGCCGAGTGCGGCGCATTCAGCGGCACTTCCCGGGGGTTGCTCGCCCAGTGGAGGAAGGTCGTCGCCGAGTTGGATCGTCACGGTGTCGCCCTGACGGTCGAATCCCTCGAGGGGGACGACGCCGGGGAACTGGAGGCGCCGCAGGACATCGACCTGCGATTCGATGCATGCCACTTCACGGGGGTCGGCGGTCCTGCGGGTGCTCACGACGGGTCCTGGTCGTGGCCGGCCTCGGACGAGGTGCCGAGGCTGCCGGGCACGACCGGGATGAGGCCGCCCATGTCGATCCGGTCGGGGAGGCGGTCGAGGTGCCGCAGGAGGAGTCGGGCCAGGTGTGCGCCATAGGCAGGCTCGGGGTCCGGGCCGGGGTCGGGCAGGATGACCGTCCCGTCGGCATCGTCGACATGGACGGCGACCGACGCACGGGCCCTTCGCCGATCGCCACGACGTGGACGGTCCGGTGCATCGGTGAGGCAGAGCGGCAGGAGGCGTTCCTCGGGGAGGCCGGCCTCGAACAGGTTGGCGAGGGTGCGGCCGAGGGCGGCCCCGCCCTTGCGGCCGCTGTGCCCACCGGTTCGTCCAACCACCACGACCAGGTCGGCGAGGTCGCAGACGACCTGCGCCGGCTCACCTGGCGTGGAGGGGCCGGTCGGTTGCTCGTCGGGGGCGAGGTCGACGTCGGGATCCACGTCGACGACCGTGACGAGGTTGTGTCGACAGAGGTTGGCGAGGGTTGCCCGGAAGCTCGATCCACCGATCGTCGGCCAGTCCCGTCGTCGTCGGATCCCCGGGAGGAGGCGGTACGACAGGCCGGCGGGGGACACGAGGAAGCGGTCGAGGTCGGCGGCACCCGGGAGCCCGCCCCGATGTGCCTGGGTCGCCTCCTGGAGGGTCAGGGGGGCGTCGAGGATTCCGTGGAGGAGGGCCTGGTCGGCTTCGAGGCAGGCATCGACGAGGGTGACCGAGCCGCGCAGGCGGGGGTCGCGGGAGAGGCCATCGGCGAGGCTCCGGGCGATCGTCGAGGCGCCTGTCCCGCCGGGTCCGGTGACGGCGACGAGTCGTCCGGTCCACCGACTGCCGGTGGCTTGCACCGGTGCTCCGAACTCGAGTCGGTCGATGCGGCCGATGGGCCGGGCCCGCCGCTCGAGGGTGCGGGCGAATTCGTCAGGGGCAAGGTCGGCGGACAGCACGGCCGCTGCTCCGAGCCCGGTCCAGCGTTCGGCATCGCCGCCGACGACGAGGACGGGGCACGAGGCGGAGACGGCTCGGCTGATGAGTTCCCGGTCGAGCCCGACGGTGCGGTGGTCGACGAGGAGGGCCGAGAAGGGGCGACCGGAGGCGAGGCGGTTGAGTAGGTCAGCGAGGCCGGCGCAGGGAAGGAACTCGTGGCCGGTCCCGAGGTCCGCGAGTCGGAGGTCGACGGTCGGCATCCAGGGCGGAGCCCCGGAGGCGAGGCCCAGGAGCACGTAACGGTTGACGCTTCCCGGGCCGGTCGTTTGGGTCATCGTCGCTGGACGCTAGCCGTGCGCCGGAATCGGCTCTCGGAAGCAGGCGTGGAACGCTTGCATGGGTGCGGAAAATGATGGAAAGATCATGAGATGACAGAGATGACATCACAGAATGTGGAATGGCTCAACACGAAATCAGCGGCGGCGATGCTCGGCATCACCCCCCGCACGCTCTACAAGCTCGTCGACCAGGGGCAGGTCCCCGGCTACCGCATGGGACGGGTGCTCCGATTCAAGCGTTCCGACATCGACGAGGCCACCGAGAACTTTCGCATCAAGCCCGGTTCCCTCCAGCACCTGTACCAGGAGGCGCCGTAGAAGGATCGGAGAGTCGCTTGGCAGGCGTTTCGGCGCTGGATCGTCGCCCGGGGATTTCTCCTATGGCGATAGGGTAAATCCCGCGTCGGTGTCACCCGGCGCAGCTGTTTCACCAACCATCTTCAGTCCGAGGTCGTGCCCTGAATCGCTTCACCCCCGACGTCTCCGCCGCGCTTCCCGGGCCGGACTGGATATGCGACCGGCGTGCCTCCGCGGCCGCCGGCCTTGCCGATGTCGCACCTCCGGACGTCGGCGAGGAGGTCTGGCGCTATTCCCGGATCGACGAATTGGACCTGGATCGATTCAGCCCGTCGATCGTGCGACCTGATGCCGGGACGAGCGTCGACGCCACCCTCGCCGGGTCAGCGGCCGCCACGGTCATCCTGTGCGATGGCTGGATCGAGGCGGTCCATGTCTCGGACGCGGCGGTCGAAGCCGGCGTGTCGATCGGATCCGTCGCTGACATGGAGGACGGAGCGGACCTCCACGGTGCGGTCCTCGAAGCACCTGTCGACCTCTTCGGCCACCTGAACCGTGCCTTCTGCCCGGAGCCCCTCGCTGTGGTGGTTCCCGACGGCGTACGCCTCGATGGTCCGGTCGTGGTCGTGAGCCATGTCGTCACCGAGGGGGTGGCGGCGTTCCCCCGGCTGCTGGTGCACTGCGGCGCCGATGCAGAGGCCTTGGTCATCGAGATCCAGACCTCCGACGACGTCGAGAGCCTGGTGGCTCCGGTGCTCGAGGCCACCGTCGGTCGTGCCGGGCGACTGCACCATGCGGTCCTCCAGGAGCTCGGACCTCGGGTCTGGCAACTGGCCCACCAGGAGGTCCACATCGAGCAGGGCGCCTCGGGCGACCTGTTCCACGCTGGTCTCGGCGGTGACTACGCACGCACCCGCACAGACTGCCGACTGGTGGGGCGGGGAGCCGAAGGTCGAATCACCGCCGCCTACTTCGGCGTCGGCGAGCAGGGACTCGACTACCGCACCTTCCAGGAACACGCTGCTCCCGACACGGTCAGCGAGCTCCTCTTCAAGGGTGCTCTCGACGATTCGTCGCGTTCTGTCTATACCGGCCTCATCCGCGTGCGTCCGGAGGCGGTCCGGACCCGGGCCATCCAGACCAACCGCAACATCAAGCTCTCGCCCGATGCCTGGGCCGAGAGCGTTCCGAACCTCGAGATCGAGACCGACGACGTGATGTGCAGCCATGCCTCGACGGTCTCACCCGTCGACGTGGAGCAGCGCTTCTACCTTGAGAGTCGGGGCGTGCCGACGGTCGTGGCCGAGCGACTGCTGATCGAGGGGTTCTTCGCCGAGGTGGTGGCGGCAGCACCCCATCCCGAGGTCGCCTCCCGGCTTCGTAGGGGGCTCGTAGCGAAACTCGACCGCCATACGACCGTCGGGGAAAGGGGGCCCGCATGAGCGAGGTCCGGGCCTGCGCCCTCTCAGAACTCGCCGACGCCGTGGCCCACCAGGTCGACGTCGGCGGATGTCCGGTCGCTCTGGTACGCCTGGGCGACACCGTGTACGCCATCGGCGATACCTGCTCGCACGCCGAGGTTTCCCTGGCCGAGGGGATCGTCGACACCGACGAGTGCGCCCTCGAATGCTGGAAGCACGGCAGCCTCTTCTCGCTCGAGTCCGGCGAGGCCCTGACGCTGCCGGCCACTCGTCCGGTGCCCATCTACGTCGTGCGGGTCGACGGTGACGACGTCTTCGTTGACCTGCCAGGGGAGGCGCGATGACCGGCGAGCATGTCCTGCGCATCGAGGACCTGTGGGCAAGCGTTGGCGGTATCGGGATCCTGCAGGGCATCGACCTCGAGATCCGGCCCGGGGAGGTCCATGCCGTCATGGGCCCGAACGGTTCGGGGAAGTCGACGCTCTCCCACGTCCTGATGGGACGACCGGGCTACGAGGTCACCGCAGGCTCGGTAACGCTCGACGGTGTCGACCTGCTCGGCCTGGCCCCCTGGGAGCGGGCACAGGCCGGCCTGTTCCTGTGCCTCCAGCATCCGACCGAGGTTCCGGGAGTGAGCCTGGAGGCCCTACTGGTCGAGGCCGCTCGTGCCGGCGGCCGCGACCCGGACGCCGTGCGCGATGCCCTGATTGCCGAGGCCGGGCGCCTGGGCATCGACGAGCGCCTCCTCGACCGGCCCCTCAACGTCGACCTCTCGGGCGGCGAGAAGAAGCGCAACGAGGCGCTCCAACTCGGCGTGCTCGGCGCCCGCTATGCGGTGCTCGATGAGATCGACTCGGGCCTCGACGTAGACGCACTGGTGACGGTGTCCCGCCGCATCCAGGAGGCCACCGATGAGGACAACCTCGGGGTGCTCGCCATCACGCACTTCGCCCGACTCCTCGAGGTGCTAGAGCCGGACCGGGTGCACGTGCTCGCCCACGGTTCGATCCGGGCATCGGGTGGCCCGGAGTTGGCCGAACAACTCGAGGCGGAGGGCTACGCCGGCGTGCTCGGCGACGCAGCGGTCGACGAGCCCGAGACCATGGTGGGACTGCCCCACGTCGCCGACTTCGGCGAGGACCCGTTCGCCGACCCGCTGGCCTGAGCATTTTCCCTGAACCATGGATCGCTCACCCCTCACTGCCGACGAAATTGCGATCCTCGACACGCGCCTGCCGGCCTGGGCCTGCGACGGTGCGTCGCTGGCCCGTGACTTCACCTTCGCCGAATTCGCGGCGGCGTTCAGGTTCATGACCCGGGTCGCCGAGGTGGCGGAGTCGCTCGACCACCACCCCGACTGGTCCAACTCGTGGAACCGGGTGTCGGTGTCGCTCACGACACACAGCGCCGGCGGCCTGACCGGGTTGGATGTCGCCCTTGCCGAGGCGATGGACAGGCTCGCGGAGGGCGATTCCCCGGGCTAGGAGTGCGCCTCGGCGAGAGCCTGGTCGAACGTGTTCCACCCCAGGGTGGCGCACTTGATGCGGACCGGGAACTTCACCACGCCGCGTAGCGCCTCGAGGTCGCCGAGGCCGGAGGGGACCTCCGGCGAGCCATCCTGTGGGGACTCGTGGCTGTCGAGCCCGTGTTCGTGGATCGACATCATCTGCTTGAACGAGCGGAGGGTGTCGCGGGCCTCGTCGACGGTCCTGCCGATGACGGCGGTCGTCATCATCGAGGCGGACGACTGGCTGATCGAACAGCCCTGGCCGCTGATCCGGACGTCGGTGATCGTGTCACCGTCGAGTTGGACGTAGACCTTGACCTCGTCGCCGCACAGGGGGTTGAAGCCCTCTGCCAGCAGGGCCGGCGGAACCTCGAGCTCGCCGCGGTTGCGGGGGTTCCGGTAGTGGTCGAGGATGACCTCCCGATAGAGGTCTTCGAGTCCCGGCATGGGTTAGGGGTTCCTCGCTGGTGGGTGTGAAGAGGTCAGGGGTGGGATTCTAGAAATCAAAAAACCGCGCTGCCTCTTCGAGGGCGTCTCCGAGGGCGTCGACGTCGGATTCGTCGTTGTAGAGGTAGAGCGAGGCGCGTGAGGTGGAGGTCACGCCCAGTTCCCGCATGAGGGGCTTGGCGCAGTGGTGGCCTGCCCGGACGCAGATCCCATGCTGGTCGAGGACCTGGCTGAGGTCGTGGGCGTGGATCTCGCGCAGGCACATCGAGAGGATCCCGCCACGGCGGGCGGTGTCGGTCGGCCCGTGGATGAGGAGGTCGTCGCCGAAGCGGTCGCCGAGGGTGCGGAGCGCATAGTCGGTGAGGGACATCTCATGCTTCCGGATGGCGTCCATGCCGAGACCCTCGAGGTAGTCGACGGCGGCCCCGATGCCGATCATCTCGGCGATCGGCGGTGTGCCGGCCTCGAAGCGCCAGGGCACCTCGTTGGGGGTGAAGCCGTCCTGGCGGACGTCGAGGATCATCTCGCCGCCCCCGAGGAACGGCGGCATGGCGTCGAGCAGTTCGCGGCGGCCCCAGAGCACGCCGATGCCGGTTGGTCCGCACATCTTGTGGCCGGTGAACGCCAGGAAGTCGCAACCCAGGTCTGCCACATCGGTGGCCAGGTGGGGGACGTACTGGCTGCCGTCGATGAGGCAGAGGGCGCCGACAGCGTGGGCGGCGTCGGCCAGTCGGCGGACCGGCGGGATGGCGCCCGTGACGTTCGAGACGGCGGTCACGGCAACCAGCTTCACGCCCTCGAGGAGGTGGTCGAGGTCGTCGAGGTCGAGGCAACCGTCGTCGGTCAGCGGGATCCAACGCACCACGATGCCCCGCTCCTCGGCCAACTGGTGCCAGGGGACGATGTTGGCGTGGTGCTCGAGGAGGCTCACGAGCACGACGTCGCCCTCAGCCAGGTTGGCCCGCCCCCACGCGTGGGCCACGAGGTTGATGGCCTCGGTGGCGTTCTTCGTGAACACCACCTCGTGCTCGTCGGTGGCGCCGATGAATCGGGCGATTGACCGCCGTGCGTCCTCCGAGGCGATCGTGGCGAGTTCTGCGATGTGGTAGGCGCCGCGGTGGACGTTGGCGTTGATGGTCTCGTAGTAGCGGTTCATGGCGTCGAGGACGGCCTGTGGCTTCTGGGAGGTGGCGCCCGAGTCGAGGTAGACGATCGGGCACCCGTGGACCTCACGGCCCAGGAGGGGGAAGTCGGCCTTGACAGCGGTGACGTCGAGGGTCATGCGACGGCATCCCGGTCGCCGGAGACGCCGTTGCGGAACTCGTCGAATCCGCCGGCTTCGAGGCGTTCGGCCAGTTCGGCACCACCGCGCTCGACAACGCGTCCATCCATGAGGATGTGGACGACGTCGGGGCTGAGGTAGTCGAGGAGGCGCCGGTAGTGGGTGATGGCGACGATGCCCAGGTCGGGCCGGTCGCTTCGGACCTCGGCAATCCCGTCGGCCACGATGCGCAGGGCATCGATGTCGAGGCCCGAGTCGGTCTCATCGAGGATCGCCATCTCCGGTTCGAGGATCGCCATCTGGAGGATCTCGTTGCGCTTCTTCTCGCCGCCCGAGAAGCCCTCGTTTAGGTAGCGGTCGGCGAAGGACGGGTCCATGCCGAGCCGGTCCATCCAGTCCATGATCGCCAGTCGGAGTTCGAGCACAGAGAGGTCGATGCCCTTGCGGGCCGACAGGGCCTGGCGCAGGAAGTTGATGACCGAGACGCCGGCGACCTCGAGGGGGTATTGGAAGGCGAGGAAGAGCCCGGCCTTGCCGCGTACGTCGGCCGACCAGTCGGTGATGTCGTCGCCCTTGAAGCGGATCGAGCCCTTCGTTACGACGTATTCGGGGCTGCCGAGGAGGACCGACGCCAGCGTGGACTTGCCGGAGCCGTTGGGCCCCATGAGGGCGTGGACCTCGCCGGGCAGGACCACCAGGTCGACGCCGTGCAGGATGCCGACCCCCTCGGCGCTCGAGACGTGGAGGTCCTCGACCGCGAAAAGTGGCGGGGAAGGCGTGCTCACATCCCCGAGTCTAGGGAGCGGGGCGGATTAGCACTATGCGCGTAGTGGAAATCGGCGGATCCTCACCAGCCGCGGGCTGCCCACTCGTCGAGGTGGGGGGATTCGTTGCCGATCAGGGTGTCGGTGCCGTGGCCGGGGAGCACGATCGTCTCGGATGGCAGGGCGGCGAAGAGCTTCCGGTCGATGGTCTGGATGATCGTGTCGAAGTCGCCGCCCTCGAAGTTGGATGCGCCGGGCCCTCCCGGGAAGAGCGTGTCGCCCACGAACACGATCGGGGAGCCCTCGAGGCGGAAGCTGATACTCCCCGGCGTGTGCCCGGGGGTCTTGATTGTGTGGAGCCGCAGGCGGCCCACCTCGATCACCGACTCGTCCTCGAGCAGGTAGTCGTAGGCGTCGAGCATGTGGGCGTCCTCGATCGTGACCCCGACCTGGTAGCCGGCCTCCCGGACGGCGGGCACGGCACCGATGTGGTCCCAGTGGCCGTGGGTCTCGAGGACGGTGCGCACGTCGAGGGTACGACAGAGCTCGAGGAGCTTGTCGTGCTCGTTGGCGGCATCGATCAGCACAGCCTCGCCGGTTGCGCGGCACCGCAGGACGAACACGTTGTTGTCCAAGTCGCCCACGACGATGCGGTGGATCTCGGACTGCGTATCGCACCAATGCAGCGAGGTGCCGGGCACGCCACTCTCGGGATGGTCCGAATGGCCGCAGGCATGGTGCTCCCCGGTGGGAACGGGTGTGGGTTCGTTGCTCATTGCGGCATCATGCCGCATCGGAGTGCCGTGGAGCGGGTTCCACGCCAGTTCCCCGGTGTGGAGCACCCGGTTACCGGCTGGTAGAAACGGGTCCGCCACAGGCGGAGGCCCGAGATCTGCGCCACCGAGACGGGAGTATCACGTGAACTTCGCATTCAGCGAGGAACAGGAACAGTTGCGGGAGTTCGTCCGCCAGTTCCTCGAGAACTACTCGTCGGAGACCACGGTCCGCGAGTTGATGGAGACCGAAGAGGGGTATGACCCGGAGACCTGGCAGATGATGGCCGGGCAACTCGGCCTGCAGAGCCTGATCATCCCGGAGGAGCACGGCGGACAGGGCTTCGGCTACGTCGAGCTCATCGTGGTCCTCGAGGAGATGGGTCGGGTCCTGCTGTGCGCCCCGTTCTTCTCGACGGTCATCCTTGCCGCCAACACGCTCATCCATGCCGGCGACGACGAGGCAGCCGCCCGCGTGCTGCCAGGCATCGCCTCCGGCGAGACCATCGCCACGCTCGCGTTCACCGAGGAGAGCGGACGCTGGGACGAGGAGGGCATCGAGATGGAGGCCACCGCCGACGGCGACGGCTGGACCCTCAGTGGCACGAAGATGTACGTACTCGACGGCCATCTCGCCGACGTGGTGCTGGTGGCGGCCCGCACCCCAGGCGGGGTCTCGCTCTTCGAGGTCGCCGGCGACGCCGACGGTCTCACCCGGACGGCGCTGGCCACCATGGACCTCACCCGCAAGCAGGCCCGCCTCGAATTCTCCAACGTGGCGGCGACGCTGGTCGGTGCCGAGGGTGCCGGCTGGGGCGTGCTCGAGCGGGTCCTCGACCTGGCGGCGGTCGCACTGGCTGCCGAGCAGGTTGGTGGGGCGCAGGTGTGCCTCGACACCGCCGTCCAGTACGCCAAGGACCGCATCCAGTTCGGCCGTCCGATCGGCAGCTTCCAGGCCATCAAGCACAAGTGCGCCGACATGCTGCTCGAGGTCGAGTCGGCCAAGTCGGCCGCCTACTACGCCGGCTGGTGCGCTGCCGAACTCAACGACGAACTGCCGTCGGTCGCCTCGCTCGCCAAGGCCTATTGCTCGGAGGCCTACTTCCACACAACAGCCGAGAACATCCAGATCCACGGCGGAATCGGCTTCACCTGGGAGCACCCGGCCCACCTGTACTTCAAGCGGGCCAAGAGCTCCGAGTTGCTGTTCGGCGACCCGACCTACCATCGGGAACTGCTCGCCCAACGCATCGGAATCTGATCCCAGGGCGCGCCCCCGTGTGCGTACCCTCTCTGCAATGATCCACCCATGATCTGGGTCCTCGTCGCGGTCGGCGTGCTACTCGTCGTCGCCATCGGCCTGTTTGCCGTGGGTGGGGCCGTCCACCGCACGGAGGGCGAGTTGGCGCCGGCGGTGTTCGAGGTGCACGACGCCGTCGACTGGATCGCCGAACGACTCCCCGAGGAGGCAGCCTCCCGGCTCACCTACGACGACGTCGTGCTCCTGGCCGGCTGGTGGTTGGAGTACGTCGCCACGCAGGGGTTGGCCTCCGAGCACGGCCAGGAACTGGGTGGGGCCGACGCCGGGGGAGCCCCGGCCGACGACGACGCGGCGGTCGACTACGTGGTGGCCCGGGCACTCGACGTACCCGAGGAGCAGGGCGGGGCGCTCGACTCGGTGGCGGTCGTGGTGGCACTCGACCTGCTGGGCGTCTACCTGAGGGAGATGGGCGCCATCGGCGGGCCCGTCGGGGACCGGGACTAGCGTCTGTCCATGCTCGAGCGCACCGCCCCGATCTTCGTGGCGGGACACCGGGGACTCGTCGGCTCGGCGATCCTGCGTCGCCTCGAGGACGAGGGGTTCACTGACCTGCGAACAGCGGGTCGTGAGGATCTCGACCTGAGGGACCAGTCGGCGGTGGACGCCTGGTTCGATGCCGAGCAGCCCCGCTACGTGATCCTCGTGGCCGGGACGGTCGGCGGGATCCTCGCAAACAGCACGCGGCCGGCGGAGTTCCTCTACGACAACCTCATGATCCATGGCACCGTGGTGCATGCCAGCCACAGGGTCGGCGTCGAGAAGCTGCTGTACCTGGGCAGTTCGTGCATCTACCCGCGCCACGCCGAGCAGCCCATCACCGAGGAAGCCCTGCTGAGCGGTCCCCTCGAGCCAACCAACGAGGGCTATGCCCTGGCCAAGATCGCCGGAATCAAGCTCTGCGAGACCTACCGTCGACAGTACGGGTGCGACTTCATCTCGGCGATGCCGACCAACCTCTACGGGCCGGGCGACAACTTCGACCTCGAGAGCGGCCATGTGCTGCCGGCCCTGATGCGGCGCTTCCACGAGGCGGCGGAAGGCGGCGTCGACGCGGTGGAGGTGTGGGGGAGCGGTTCACCACGTCGCGAGTTCCTCCACGTCGACGACCTCGCCGATGCGTGCCTCCACCTCTTGGACCACTACTCCGACGCTGGGCACGTGAACGTCGGGACCGGCGTCGACGGCACGGTCCGGGAACTGGCAGAGGCGATCCGCGACCTCGTCCATCCGACGGCGACCATCGAGTTCGACACCTCGAAGCCGGACGGCATGCCCCGCAAGGTGCTCGATGTCTCGAAGTTGGAGGCGCTGGGCTGGACGGCGCGCATCGCGCTCGCAGAAGGACTCGTCTCCACCTACGACTGGTACCGGAACGCCCTCGAGGAGGGCACCGCCCGCCTCTGAAGGCCTGCTTCGACGAAGCGGGCCTACTCCTGCTTGGTCTTGCCCCTGGCCTTCTGTGCCTTCTTCCACTCCCTGACCGTGGCCAGGGCTTCGGGGCTGTCGATGTCGGCCACGGATCGGGGGGTGCCATCCGCAAAGGGGCCCGCCACCTCTTCCCAGCCTTCCGGCGTCACGCCGAAGCGCTTGGCGAGGATTGCCAGGAAGATCTTGGTCTTCTCGGGGCCGTAGCCGGACAGCGATCGGAGGCGCTCGGCCACTTCGGCTGCAGGTGCGCCATCGGACCAGATGGACCCGGCGTCACCACCGTGGTCGTCGACGATCTCCTGGCACAACGCCTGGATGCGCTTGGCCATGGAGGCGGGGAAGCGGTGGATGGCCGGCTTCTCCCGACAGGCGGCTTCGAAGGATTCGGGGTCCATTGCGGCGATCGCCGAAGCATCGAGGGACCCCAGCCGCCGGATCAGGGTTGCGGGCCCGCGGAACGCCCATTCCATGGGGACCTGCTGGTCGAGCAGCATGCCGATGAGCAGCGCCAGTGGGTCGGTGTTGACGAGGTGGTCGGCGTCGGGGTCGCCGGTGACTGCGAGGTTTCCGGAAGTGTTCGAGGGAGCCATGGTCGGGTCGTCGTAACCTCTGCTCAATCCGCCCAGCCGACGCTGCTGCCGGGGGCAGGCACCGTGTCGGGGCGGCCTGGGTCGTCGATCTCGGTGTCGAGTCCGTGGAGGGCGATGGCCTGGGTGACCACCGACGGGTCGATCGACCCCTCCCGGGCGAGGGCGTGGAGGACGGCGACGACGACGTGGCCGGTGTCGACCTCGAAGAAGCGGCGGAGGTTCTCGCGGGTATCGCTGCGTCCGAACCCGTCGGTTCCGAGGGTGTGGTACGGGCGGGGAATCCAACGGGCGACCTGTCCGGGGACCAGCTTCATGAAGTCGGTGACCGCCACGACCGGGCCCTCGCCGTCGGCGAGCAGCCTGGTGATGAGGGGGACCTCGGCGGGCTGGTCCGGGTGCAGGCGGTTGCGCCGTTCGACTGCGAGCGCCTCCTCGCGCAACTGCTTGTAGGAGGTGGCACTCCAGAGGTCGACACCGACCCCCCAGCGCTCGGCCAGTTCGTCGGCCGCCTCCCGGACGGCGACCTGTGCCGGGCCGGAGAACACCAGGGTCGCCCGGACCGGACGGTCGGGGGAGTCGGCCCACTGGTAGAGGCCCCGGATGATGTCCGTGGCGTCCACATGGTCGGGCCGCGGAGGCATCTCGTAGGCCTCGTTGTAGAGCGTCACGTAGTAGAAGATGTCCTCGTTCCGGTGCGGGTCGTCGTGGCCGTACATGCGCTGGAGGCCGTCGTCGACGATCGCCGCCAACTCGTAGGCGAAGGCCGGGTCGAACGCCTGGCAGGCGGGCACGGAGGCGGCCAGCAGCAGGCTGTGCCCGTCCTGGTGCTGGAGTCCCTCGCCTGCCAGCGTCGTGCGTCCAGCCGTCGCCCCGAGCAGGAAGCCCCGTGCCCGTGAGTCGGCGGCCGACCAGATCGAGTCACCCACCCGCTGGAAGCCGAACATCGAATAGAAGGTGTAGAAGGGCACCATGGGCACGCCGAGGTTGGCGTAGCTGGTGCCGGCGGCGATGAAGCTCGACATCGACCCGCACTCGGTGATCCCCTCCTCGATGAGTTGCCCGTCCGTGCTCTCGCTGTAGGAGAGCAGCAGTTCGTGGTCGACGGGCTTGTAGAGCTGGCCGAACGGGGTGTAGATGCCGAATTCCCGGAACAGCGAGTCCATTCCGAAGGTCCTGGCCTCGTCGGGGACGATGGGGACGACCCGGGGCCCGAACGCCTCGTCGCGCATGAGGTTTCGCAACAGGCTGGTCATGGCCATGGTGGTCGACACCTCCCGACCCTCCGATCCCTTGGCCAGGCCGGTGAAGACGGACGGGTCCGGCAGGGTGATCGGTCGCCGGTTGCGGATGCGGCGCTTCGGGATCGAGCCGCCGAGCGCCCGGCGCCGCTGGACCATGTACTGGTACTCGTCGCTGTCCTCGGCGGGCCTGAAGTAGGGGGCCCGATCACCCTCGAGGAGTTCCTCGGGGATCTCCTCGGTGAGGTGGAGCCGCTCGCGCAGGGCCAACAACTCGGACTTTGTCATCTTCTTGATCTGGTGGGTGGCGTTGCGGGCTTCGAAGCCCTCGCCGAGGGTCCAGCCCTTGATCGTCTTGGCCAGGATGACCGTGGGTGCCTCGTTCTCCTCGGTGGCGGCCCGGAAGGCCGCGTAGACCTTCTGGTAGTCGTGGCCACCGCGGGGCAGGGCCTCGAGTTGCTCGTCGGAGAGGTGCTCGACCATCGCCCGGAGCCTCGGGTCGGGTCCGAAGAAGTTCTCGCGGATATAGGCGCCGGACTCGATGGCGAGGCGCTGGTACTCGCCGTCGACGGTGGTGTTGAACTTCTTGAGCAGGATCCCGTCGACGTCGGCGTGGATCAACTCGTCCCACTCGGATCCCCAAATCACCTTGACGACGTTCCAGCCGGCACCCCGGAAGACCCCCTCGAGTTCCTGGATGACCTGGCTGTTGCCGCGCACCGGCCCGTCGAGGCGCTGCAGGTTGCAGTTGACGATCCAGATGAGGTTGCCGAGCCCGGAGCGCCCGGCGAGGGAGATGGCGCCGAGGGTCTCGGGCTCGTCGCACTCGCCGTCGCCGACGAAGCAGAAGACGCGGTTGTCGACGGTCTCGTCGATGCGGCGATTCTGGAGGTACCTGTCGAACCTGGCGTGGTAGATCGAGTTGATCGGACCGAGCCCCATGGACACGGTCGGGAACTCCCAGAAGTCAGGCATGAGGCGGGGGTGCGGATAGCTCGAGAGTCCGCCGCCGCCGATCTCCATGCGGAAGCGGTCGAGGTGCGCCTCGTCGAGGCGGCGCTCGAGGAACGCCCGGGCATAGACGCCGGGGGCGGCGTGGCCCTGGTAGTAGACGTGGTCGCCGGGCTGGCCGTCGTCCTTGCCACGGAAGAACCAGTTGAAGCCGACCTCGTAGAGCGAGGCCGAGGAGGCGAAGGTGGAGAGGTGGCCGCCGATCCCGTCGGCGGTCTTGTTGGCGTTGATCACCATGGCGGCGGCGTTCCACCGGATGAACGCCCGGATGCGCCGTTCGATGAACTCGTCGCCCGGGAACCAGGGCTGGTCCTCGGTGGCGATGGTGTTGACGTAGGGGGTCCAGGTGGGCGGGGCGTTGCCGACGTTGAGTTCGCCGGCCCGCTCCATGAGCTTCGCCAGCATGAATCGGGCGCGGCTGCGTCCGGCCCGATCGACGAGGGCGTCGAACGAGTCCATCCACTCCTTGGTCTCCTCCGGATCGCCGTCCGGGAGCTGGTGGGTGAAGCCGTCGATCACCCTTTGATCATGCCAGTGTCCAAGCCCTTTGCGTGGACCCATGGGAAGGTTCCATGTGGCTAGGGTCGCCCTCCGTGACGCTGTTCGAACCCGATGACCTGAAGGACGCCGACTCGGCACTCGTCGGCGAGCCCACGACCGTTTACACCGATGGCGCCTGTTCCGGGAATCCGGGACCGGGGGGTTGGGCGTGGGTGGTGCCGGACGGTCCTTTCGCCGCCGGTTTCGAACCCGACACCACGAACCAGCGGATGGAGGTCACCGCCGCCCTCAAGGCATTGCAGGCCTTCGAGGGACCGGTACTCATCGTGAGCGACTCGACGTATGTCGTCCACTGCTTCCGGGACCACTGGTGGCGGAACTGGATTCGGCGCGGCTGGAAGAACAAGAACCGGCAGCCGATCGCCAACCGCGACCTCTGGGAAGTGCTCGTCGACCTGTACCGCGGACGCGACAACGTCGAGTTCCAGTGGGTGAAGGGACACTCGGGCGACCGTTGGAACGACGAGGCCGACCGCCTGGCGGTCGAAGCCCTGGCCCTCCGGTGTGACCTGACGGGTTGAGGGGCTCAGCTTTCGAACATTCCCAACCACTTCACGAGCGCTGCCCGCGGGGTGCCGGGGAGGGCGATCGCGACGACGGCGCCGGCGCCGTCTCCGGGTTCGTCGCCCGTCCAGGGACCGGAGGCCGTGACGGACGTGCTGTCCCCGACCACCTGGACGACGGACCGGACATCGGGGGCTTCGGCGAAACGCACGATGCCCTTGGCCCGCACGACGCCCTTGGGGCGCGCCTGCTGCCAGAGTTCGAGGTTCGTCCGGGGCACGGGGTGCGCCAGGGGCAGCGAACAGGTGACGTGGTCGGCATGTGCGGCGTGGCCGACCGGCCCGTGGCCACCGGCGACCGGTTCCATCCCGAACAGCAGCGTTGGGTCGACGGGGGAGCGGAGCACCGCCGCCGTCGAGAGGTCGGCCAGTGAGCCCTCGGCAGCGCTTACGCCGTCGGAGTCGAGCAGGTCGGCGTGGGTGAGAAGCAGAAGGTCGGCGTCGGCGACCTGTCCGGCGACCGTCTGGCCGATGCGGGAGTCGACGAGCTGTTCCCGGATCCGGGAACCGTCGACCACGACGAGCACGCCGTCGGGGCTGAAGCCGGGGGTCTTCGCCCACTGTGCGACCTTCCCCGGTTCGCCGACGCCGCTCACCTCGACGACAACCCGGTCCAGGCGGCCGGCCATGGTCCGGACCCGGTCGAGGGCGTCAGCGAAACCGTCTGCCAGGGAGCAGCACACGCAGCCGTTGGCGAGGGAGAGCACATCGCCATCGTCTGCTGCGAGGAGTCCCTCGTCGATGCCGATCTCGCCGAAGTCGTTGACGAGCACGGCGATGCGTTGGCCCTGCGGGTCGGCCAGCAGAGCGTTGACGAGAGTGGTCTTGCCGGCGCCCAGGTATCCCCCGACCACCAGGAGGGGGAGGCGCTGTTGCCGGGTGTCCATGGGTGCAGTCTTGCGCAGGTCGGGGAGGATGGGCGCCGGGCGACTCAGTCGGCGGGGAAGAGCCTTCCTCCGAGCATGGTTCCCCAGACGGGGACGTCGCGGAGATCGACCGGGTCGATGGTGAAGGGGTCCTCCTCGAGGATTGCCAGGTCTGCGTGCTTGTGGGGCGAGATGCTTCCGACCTCGTCGTCCATCTTGAGCTGGTGGGCGGCACCCAGGGTGATGGCGTGGATCGCCTCGGCGACACTGATGCGTTCCTCGGGGCCGAGCAGCACACCGGTGGCGGTGAGGCGGTTGACGGCCGACCAGGCGACGTGGAGGGATCCGAGCGGGGTGACCGGCGCGTCGCTGTGCATCGACAGGGGAACGCCCAGGTCGAGTGCCGTTCGGGCCGAGTTCATGCGGGCCGCCCGATCGGGGCCGACGGTCGAGGATGCGTGCTGGTCGCCCCAGAAGAACGTGTGGTTCGAGAACACGTTGGCGCACATGCCGAGTGCTGCGATCCGGCGGTACTGGTCGGGACTGGTGAGTTGGCAGTGCTGGGCCGTGTGGCGGTGGTCGATCCTCGGTGTCTCGGCCAGCAGCGCCTCGACGGACTCGAGCCAGACGTCTACGGCCTCGTCGCCGTTGCAGTGGACGTGGATGAGGAGCCCGGCCTTGTGGTAGGGGCGCAGGATGTCGGTGACCTGTTCGGGTGGGACCAGCCAGAGGCCGTTGCGGCCGTCGAGGTAGTGGGGCGGGCGGAGGCGGGCGGTCCACCCCTGGATCGAACCGTCGATGACCAACTTGACGTGGCCGAACCGGAGCTTGGCGCTGGACATGTCCCTGCTGGCTGCGACAGCGGCTGCGGCCTGTTCGAGGGAATCCGTCGTCCCGGGCACAGGCATGTGGAACACCGAGAGGCGGGCGGGGAAGTCGTCGTGATCGACCACCTTGCGGTACCGCTCGATTTCGGCGGCTTCGGTCGACTGCCGGTTGCCGAGGTCGGTGAGGGTCGTGGTGCCGGTGTAGCGGGCCTTGTGGCCGAAGTTCCAGAGGGATCCATCGGACTTCATGCGGCCCCAGAACTTGCGGAAGGCCGTCTCGGCGAGGGAGATCGCCGCCGGTTCCTGAAGCTCGCCGATAGGCCAACCGGAACCGTCCTTGGGGACGCCGTCGATGTCGGTATCGGCCGTGATGCCCTCGGCCTCCATGAGGGCGTTGTTGACCGTGGCCAGGTGGAGGCTGGCATGCATGACGAAGATCGGGCGGCTGGTCGAGACCTGGTCGAGGTGCCTGGCGACGAGGCGCTCACCCGGGAAGTAGATGGGGTCGAGCCCCCAGGCGAGGAGCGGCTCGGTCGGGCCGGCGTTGTCGGCCATCACCGCTTCCGCCTCGCGGAGCCGATCGATGACGTCCTCGAGGGTCCGGCAGGCGGGCCACATTCTCCCGTCGGGGCCACGCCGGTCGAAGTAGCCGCAGTAGGTGTGGAGCCACATGCCGCCGGCCATTGCGTGGCAGTGCGCCTCGACGAATCCGGGCAACAGCGTGAACCGTTCGAGCGAGCCGTCGACGACGGCGCCGTCGATGGCAAGGAGTTCCTGTGTCGTTCCGACGGCGAGTATGCGCTCGTCGCGGACGGCGACCGCCTCGGCGGTGGGTCGGGAGGAATCGAGCGTGTGAACGGCGGCGGCAGGGTAGACGGTGGTCGGCGAAGAGGGCATCGCGGCAACCTACTGTCAGGGGAGGAGTGGCGAGGGTTCCACAGCCGGACGAAATGTCCTGTACGCGGGTCAGGCGTGGGCGTAAGGTCACCGTCACCGAAGAGAGGAGGTGGTCCATATCAACGGTGAACAACATGGGACCTCGGAGGTGGTCGGCCGCTAGGTCGAGTGATCCGCCCGGCGAATCCCCGCCGGCCACCCCTGAACACCGACCGCCGGAAGAAGGTCCCCTCCGGCAGACCAGGTCGGCTTCAGGCAGAGAAGCACAATTTCAATCAATCCCAGACGCGGGGGCGTGTTTGCGCACGTCCTCGTGTCGCGTTCGTGTCCGGAACACGTGCGGCCGGTTACTCTCCCCGACCATGAATCGTCCCACGGCCTTCGCCCACCACCGCTTCCTCGGTGACAAGCGCACCCAACAGGTCTACGACCTCGACGAGGTCACTGACGAGGACGCCCTTTCCGTGGTGCTCGACGAGTTGATGGCCAGCGACGCCTTCCTCTGCTTCGGACCCGACACCCTCGCCGAGGCCCGCAACCGCGGCTACAAGTTGCAGAAGGTCTAGGCCGGAGAACTGGACCCGGCTTGATCCTCGACCAACTCGGGAGCCTGTTCAGCGCCCTTGAGCGCTTCTACGACGAACAGGCGGCGCAGGCAGGACCGGCGATGCTGGCGCAGGTAGCCGGAGAACTGGGCAGGGTCACAGCCGGCGACATCACCGTTCCTGAGCCGGCACCCCTTCCGGCCACGCAGCTGCTCGAGCGGCTCGATCCGGGGGCCGATCCCGTGCTCGGAGAGTTCCTTGGGCTGGCCGGTGCGCTGACCTGGACGCAGACGGCGGCGTACGCCGAGACGCTGTCATCCCATTTCCTCGACAACTATGGCTACGTGCGCTTGGTGGGACCGACCGCGGCGGCCCTGGTCAGCAGCACACGCGTGGCCGTTGGCGTGGGGGTGTGGGGCTCGGGGCTGTACTACCCCCGGCACGCCCATCCGTCCGAGGAGGCGTACCACGTGCTCGCCGGCGACGTGGGCTTCAGCGGCGCCGACGGTGTGCGCCGGGAACTGCACCCGGGAGACTGCGCCCACAACGGTCCTGATGAACCGCACGAACTGTGGTTTGGTGCACCCGGAGAGGATCCCGACCGGTCTCCGCCCTGCGTGCTGCTCTGGGCCTGGGTTGGCGAGATCGGCGTGGACGCGCGACTCGTGTAGCCGGAGGGGGTTGCCTTCAGCCCCGTGTCTGTTCCCGAATCAGGTTGAGGGAGCTGCCGGCGTGGAACCAGAGGATCTGGTCGGAGGAGAACGTGTGGTTCGTGCCGATCGTCGTCGAAGAGCCGCCCTCATGGGAAATGACGACCTCGACGGGTGTGTCGGGGGCGAGGTCGACGAGGCCGTTGACGGAGATGCGATCCCGCTCACCGATCGCGTCGTAGTCGGCGGGGTCGGCGAACGTGAGGGGGAGCATGCCCTGCTTCTTGAGGTTGGTCTCGTGGATGCGGGCGAACGAGCGGGCGATCACGGCGCGGGCGCCCCGGAAGCGGGGCTCCATGGCGGCGTGCTCGCGTGAGGAGCCCTCGCCCATGTTCTCGTCGCCGATGACGACCCAGGCGATGCCGGCCTCGTGGTACCGCTTGGCGATTTCGGGATAGGGGCGTCGCTCGCCGTCGGTGATGTCGAGCCCGATGCCGACCTCGCCGCCGTGGGCGTTGACGGCGCCCATGTAGAGGTTGCCGGAGATGTTCTCGAGGTGGCCGCGGTAGCGCAGCCAGGGGCCGGCCATGGAGATGTGGTCGGTGGTGCACTTGCCCTGGGCCTTGACCAGTACGGGCAGGTCGGCGAGGTCCTCGCCGTCCCATGCTGGAAAGGGGGTGAGTTCCTGCAGGCGCTCGCTGCTGGGCGACACGACGACCGCGATGCCGCTGCCGTCCTCGGGCGGGGCCAGGAAGGTGTCAGCACCCGGGTCGAAGCCCTGCGCCGGAAGTTCCTCGCCGGCACCGACGCTGAGACGGACCTCCTCGCCGGCGTCGTTGAGGAGCGTGTCGTTGGCCGGGTCGAAGTCGAGGCGGCCGGCCAGCGTGAGGGCGATGACCGTCTCGGGGGACGTCACGAAGGCGTGAGTCGTGGCGTAGCCGTCGTTGCGCTTCGGGAAGTTGCGGTTGTAGCTGGTGACGATCGAGTTGGGGACGCCGTCCTCGACGTCCTGGCGGTCCCACTGGCCGATGCACGGTCCGCAGGCGTTGGCCAACACGGTGGCACCCAATGCCTCGAAGTCGGCCAGCAGGCCGTCGCGCTCGATGGTGGCCCGTACCTGCTCGGAGCCGGGGGTGACCAGCAGGGGTACCTTGCAGGAGATGCCCTTGGCGATGGCGTCGCGGGCGATTCCGGCGGCCCGGGTGATGTCCTCGTAGGAGGAGTTGGTGCAGGACCCGATGAGGCCGGCGCTGACCTCGAGCGGCCAGCCGTTGGCCCGGGCCTCGTCGCCCAGGTCGGCGACAGGGCGGGCCAGGTCGGGGGTGTGGGGGCCGTTGATGTGCGGCGACAGGGTGGAGAGGTCGATCTCGATGACCTGGTCGAAGTAGGCGCCGGGGTTGGCCTCGACCTCGTCGTCGGCCCGCAGGTGGTGGGCCACGGCGTCGGCGGCGTCGGCGACGGCCTCGCGGCCGGTGGCCTTGAGGTAGCGGCCGACGGCATCGTCATAGGCGAACAGCGACGTGGTGGCGCCGATCTCGGCGCCCATGTTGCAGATGGTGCCCTTGCCGGTGGCGGACAGGCTGCGTGCGCCGGACCCGAAGTACTCGACGATGGCGCCGGTGCCGCCCTTCACGGTGAGGATCTGGGCGACCTTGAGGATGACGTCCTTCGGGGCGGCCCAGCCGCTCAGTTCGCCGGTCAGGTGGACGCCGATGAGCCGGGGCCACCTGAAGTTCCACGGGAAGCCGGTCATGATGTCGACGGCGTCGGCGCCGCCCACGCCGATGGCGACCATGCCGAGGCCGCCGGCGTTCGGAGTGTGGCTGTCGGTGCCGATCATCATCCCGCCGGGGAAGGCGTACTGCTCGAGCACGACCTGGTGGATGATGCCCGAGCCGGGCTTCCAGAAGCCGGCGCCGTAGCGGGCACACACGGACTCGAGGAAGTCGTAGACCTCGGCGTTTCCGTCGACGGCCGCCTGGAGGTCGAGTTTGGCGTCGTGGCGTGCCTGGATGAGGTGGTCGCAGTGCGTGGTGGTGGGGACCTGTACCTCGTCGAGGCCGGCGGTCATGAATTGCAGCCACGTCATCTGGGCGGTGGCGTCCTGCAGGGCCACGCGATCGGGCCGCATGTCGACGTACGACTCGCCGCGTTCGAGGTCGGTGTTCGCCGGGTCGTCGAGGTGGTTGACGAGCACCTTCTCGGCCAGCGTCAGTGCCCGCCCGAAGTGGGCCCGACCGGTGGCGACCCGCTCATCGAGCGTGGCGTAGACGCTCTGGATGAGGTCGATCGGAGTGCTGGCGGCGACGGGCATCGGGTTGAAGGAACTCCTGTGTGGGACGGATGGACGGGACCAGGAGGCCGGGTTCCGGCTGCCGGCGTCCCGAACCCGAGGCTACCCGCGGGGACCAGCGCCCGGAGGTGTCACAACTCCGGCCAGTGGCGCCTGTTTCGCTTGGCTCGGCGGTCGCGGTCGCCCAGCGCCCAGACGCGGCGCCAGGCGCCGATGTCGGGGCCGGTGAGGTCCGGCGACGTGCCGGCGTGTGCCCGCACCCTGGCTTGCCACCAGTCGGAGGTGGCTTCGTCCGCCAGCGCCGCAACCGCAGCCTCCAGACGGGCGGCGAACGCCCGTGAGTTCTCGTCCTCGCCGGGCTGCAGTGGGTCGCCGAACGTGACGGTGGTGCGCGACGGCTGTGGCAGCTTCTTCCCCTTGCGCAGGATCCGTCCCGTGCCCTGCAGGTGAACCGGCACAACCGGCACATTGCACCGGATCGCCAGGTAGGCGGCGCCTCCCCGGAACGGTTGACCCCACCCGTCGGGGCTGCGGCCCCCCTCGGGGAAGATCAGCAGGCTCCATCCGTCGCCGATGAGGTCCGTGGCGAGCGACGCCGACTGGCGCCCGACCTTGGTGCGCTCGATCGGGATGGCGCCAATGGCGAGGGCGGCGATCGAGCCGCCGATCCGGGTGCGGAAGAAGTAGTCGGCGGCGGCCCCGACCACCAGTCGGTGTCGCCACGGCTCGGGCACCGTGGTGAGCATCAGCGGTGTGTCGGCGTGGCTGTGGTGGTTGGCGGCGAAGATCACCGGGCCGTCGAGGCGGTCGAGGCGGTCGAGCCCCTTGACGGCCGGGGAGGCGACAAGCGACATGACCGGTCGCATCACGCCCTCGACCAGCGCCAGGCGGGCCACCCGTGCCGGCTGTGAGCGGGCCCAGTCGGTGTCGAAGTCGGTCCCCGTGTGCCGCACGGGAGGCGGTGGTTCCACGCCGTTCGGCACCGGGGTGGCACGCAGTGGGAAGCTCAGTCGGGCCACCCGGGCCCTGGCCTTCGCCACCTGTAGTCGGACGTGGTTCACGCGCTCAACACGCCCCGTACCGTCACTCTCACGTCACGTCCGCCATCAGGATCGGCGGGTTCTTGAGGTGGGTGATGGTCGGCTGTGGCCCGACCACATCGGTCGACATCTCGAGGGCATCCTGCAGGGTTGATGCCGGCTGGAACCCCATGCGCCGCACGGCAGCGGTGTCGCCGCCGACGATGATCACCCTCCCGAGGTGTTGCAGGGCGTGCGCCCCCCAGTACCACATGTAGAAGGGGTGGGCGCCGTGGTAGGCGTACGAGGTGCGGTACAGGTGCTTGTACCACTCGTCCTCGGCGAACTGCTTCTCCCACTTCTTCTCGATCTCGGCCGGGTCGGTGGTGTCGGCCAGGACCTGTTCGAAGAAGTCGATGTAGCTGGGATGGTGGACGGGGTGGAACTCCCACGGCGTCGGGTGCCCCATGATCAGCACGCCACCCTCCCGCACGAGCGGCTTCCCCCGGTACAGGTTGAAGAAGTAGCCCAGCCCCAGGCACATCACGAGGATCGGATTCATGATCGAGTTGACGTTGTAGGGGCAGATGTAGGGGAGCCCCATGGTGAGCACGTCGGTCTGTCCCTCGACGGGCACGAGCTGCTGCTTGTAGACGTTCGCCGTCGTCACTTCGTGGACGGCCTCGACCTCCCCGGCCTGCACCGAGGTGAGTTCATAGGGCGCCAGCCACGACGAGAACACCTTGCGCTTCGCTGCCGAAGGCATGAGCTTGAGGCCCTGCTGCATGGCGAGGAATCCCGCCCGGTCCTTCGGCGACCACTCCCACTCGCGCTTCTGGAGCACCGACATCGGACCCTCGCGGCCGAAAGTGTTGTTGTTGACCGTGGTCTCGACCTGGAAGATCTTCACGTCGGCGTCGCGCAGCACCTTGCCCATCCGCCAGTTGGAGGCGTGCAGCGCCGAGTTCTCCTGGTCCATGAAGGAGCGGGAGTTGAGCATGGTGTGGACGTTGTGGTGGTGGCGCAGGCCGGTGTAGCCGGACAGGCCGGTGGCGGTGCTCTTGTGGCCGCCGTCCATGGCCACGAGGTTGATGTTGACGTAGACGACGAGGTCGCTCTCGGCAGCCCGCTTGCTGAACTGCACGTCCTCGCCGTGGGGGGTCTGGCCGAGCACCACCATGCCGTCGGGGTCCTCGGCGTCGTGGTTGTAGAGGCGGCCGGAAGGGGCGAAGGCGTCGTAGACGCGGTCGCCGACGGCGTGGCGCAACTCGTTCTCGGTCATCCGCCGGTGGATGGCCAGCGCAGCGATGAGGTGCACGTCGTCGACGCCGGCCTCTGCGGCAAGGTCGAGGACAGCCTCGATGACCCGTTGGCGGATGTCGGGCCGGCGCATCGGCGGCAGGGGCAACGAGATGTCGTCGAAGGCGATGGTGAGCTTCATGCCGGAATGCAGCAGTGCCGGGAGGGGTTCGGAGTCGCCCAGCGGGTTGAGGAGTGCGCTGCGGATGGCGCCGTCGGGGTCGGCGAGCCCCTCGAGCGGCTCGGCCGGGTAGATCACCCGGGTGCGATCGGCAGGCAACTTCTCGAGTCGGAATCCCTCGCCGTGGTGGAACAGGACCGGTGGGCTGCTGCGGTCGACGTCGAGGACGAAGCCGGGTCGGGGGGCGAGGTGGCCGTTGCTCACTTGCTCATCTCCATGAGGGCTTCTCGTTCCTTTTCGTCGCGCAGGTCGAAGGCCACCTTGACGGCTCCTCGTCGACCGGCGGCTGCGGCGTGTTCGAGTGCATCGCGGTAGCGGTGCAGGGGATAGGTCGCCGACACGAGGCGGCCCAGGTCGGCGGCCCGGACAAGCCCGGCGGCCAGGTCGAAGGTCCGGGCGGTGGAGCCGTCCGGGAGGGTCTCGGTGCCGTAGGTGTAGGCGCCGACCAGTTCGATCTCACGGTGCCACAGCGGCGTCAGTTCGAGGCTCACGGAGGCGGGCATGCCGACGAGCACGATGCGTCCCCGTGGGCGGGTGATCGCCATGGCGTCGGTGAGGCTGGCCGAGGAGCCCACGCAGTCGACGACCACGTCGGTGCCTCCGCTGAGCCGGTCGACGGCGCCGTCGTCGCCGGCGATGCTGACGGCCCGGCTACCGGTGGCCCGCCGTACCGCACGGCGGATGCCGTCGGGCTCGACGACCAGGTCGGCGCCGAGTTCTGCGGCGAGGCGTCGTTGGCTGGGGTAGCGGGCGGTCGCCACGACGGTCCGAGGCTTGGCGAAGGTGCGGAGGGCGGCGATCGTGAGCAGGCCGAGGGTGCCGGCGCCCAGCACCGTGACGATGGCGCCGTCGGGAACGTCGGCGACGAGGGCGGCGTGGACGGCGCAGGCCGTGGGTTCGACCATCACGGCCGACTCGTCGCTGAACGAGCCGTCGACGGGGTGGAGTTGGCTGGGGTGGGCCGAGAAGGCGGTCGCCCATCCACCGCCCGTGTCGTGGCAGGAGCCGGTCTGGATGCCCGGCTCGAGGTCTCCGAACGTCGTGTTCTCGCAGTTTCCGAGTTGGCCGGTGGCGCACGGGTCGCATGTGGGGTCGAGGTTGCGGCTGACGCAGCCCAGGACCGGCTCGAGAACCACCCGGGTGCCGTCGTCGAGGTCGCCCACGACCTCGTGGCCCGGTACGAACGGGAACGAGACGAACGGTTCGAAGTAGCGGGCCGAGCGGCCGTCGATGGTGGCGAGGTCCGATCCACAGATGCCCGACAGGCGGGGTCGGACCCGCACCCAGTCGGGGCCGGGAGCGGTCGGCGGGTCGAGGTCAGCGAGGTGTAGCGGCCCGACGGAGGCGCCACGGCCCGGCGTGAGGCTGCCGGCCAGGCGCGCCGCGGCGAATCGGGGAACGTTGCGGCGGAACTCCAGGGCCTTCATCGGACGGCCGTCCGTGGGGGAGCGATGGGCAGCAGGCGTCGGGTCATGCCGGGCGACTTGCGGAAGTCCTCGACCAGCCAACCGCGCTTGCGGGCGATGGAGGCGAGGCGGGTCTCGGGATTCACGGCGACGGGGAAGCCGACTGCCTCGAGCATCGGGAGGTCGCTGGCCGAGTCGGCGTAGGCAATCGACTCGCGAAGGTCGCAGCCGTGTTCTTCGGCGAGGTCCACGAGCGCCTGGTAGCGGGCCTCGCCGGTGGGGGGCACGGAGGTGAGTTGCCCGTCGTAGGTGCCGTCCTTGGTGCCGAGCCGGGCACACACCACGTTGTCGAAGAGGGGCCGCAGCGGCTCGACCACGAAGTCGAGGGCGCCGGTGATGAGGACGGTTCGGTGCCCGAGCGCCCGGTGCTCGCGCACCCGTCGGATGGCAGCGGGGAACGACTTGGCGAGGAGCAGTTCGTTGACGTGCTCGAGGGCGTCTTCGGCGATCTGGTCGACCGGGGCGCCGTCATAGCGCCTATAGAAGTGGCGAAGGAAGTCGCTGCGGTCCCGGCGGTCGAGGGCCAGCAGGCGGGGGGCCTCGGCGATGGTCTTCATCACGAAGCGGGCCCGGTCGCGGGTATCGAGGTGGCGGCTCGCCAGCCACGAGTACGAGGCCACGACGTTCGAGGCGATGAGGGTGTTCTCGAGGTCGAAGGCGGCAAGGTGCCGGTCGGGGGAGAGGACCTGGGTGCGCAGCCTCTCGGAGCGACTCTGACCTCCCCGGGTCGGTGGGCGCGTCGGCGCACGGGCGGCCTTGACCACCGACGGGAGGTGCACCTCGGGCACGTAGTGGTCCCAGTCGATGGTGCGGGGGTCGAAGCAGAATGTGGCCCGGTCGTCATCGTCGAGTTGGTCCCAAAGGGTGATCAGGCGGTCCAGGCCGTAGACCGCCTCGCATTCCGCATAGGCGCCGTAGAGGTCGACGTAGCCCATGGCCCGGTCGATGAGTTCGCGCCTCTCCTCGAGCCGGGCGGAGGTCATGGCGTGGCGCCCTCGCACGGGGAGCATGTCGAAGGCCTTGTGTGCCCGGTCGAGCATGGAGCCGGCCCGTTCGAGTTGCTGCTTGACCCGTCCCCGGCCGGGGAACGACCACTGGGGCACGGAGATGGGCTGGCCGTGTTCGTCGTAGATGGGGTGCTCGGTGAACCACTCCCGCACCAGGTCGACGAGCTTCCCGTAGCGGAGGGGGTTCTCCGCACCTGAGGCGACCTGGACGATGTCGCCTCCAGGGGGTGCGTCTGGGTCGGGGCCGCGGGCGGCGACGGCGCAGATGGCGGCGACGACGAAGTCGACCGGGATGACGTCGACGGTGCCCTCGGGTACGCCCGGGAACTCCTTGAGGAGGCCGCGGGCGTAGGAGATGATGACCGGCTCGGCCATTCGGAAGCCGCGGATCCAGCCCGGCACGGGCTCGGCGAAGGACGACTCGATGATCGAGGGGCGCACGATGCTGACGGGAACGTCGCCTGCCGATTCGGTCAGGGCGACCTCGCCGAGGGCCTTCGTGTAGGCGTAGGCGTCGGGGAAGCCCAGCGAGGAGGCCCGGGAGCGGCCGGCCTCCGCCATGCGGTCCTCGACCCAGCGGGTGCGGAGCTGCTCGGTCTTGGCGGCCAGGGCGGGGGTGCCGGCGGCGCCGAGTTCCTTGTGGGCGGCCTCTCGGAATCCCGCCAACTTCTCGGGGGAGCGGCTGGCATTCTCGGTCTCTGCTCGGATGCGTCTGGCGCTGTCGACCTCGGAACGCCAGTCGACGTCGACGAAGAAGGGGCTCTGGTTGACGGGCTCCTCGGGTGCGGCGCCCCGGCGGCTTCCGGCCACGTAGCAGGTCGAGACGGCGACGAGGTGGGGGGCGATGCCGAGGCTCTGGAGGGTCTCGACGACGCGGACGGAGCCGAGCAGGTTGATCTCGACGGCCTGGTCGAGTGGCGAGTCGAAGCTGACGACCGCCGCCGAGTGGATGAAGAGGTCGCAGGTGGCGAGGGCGGAGCGACCCTCTTCGTCGAGGCCGAGGCCGTTGTTGGTGACGTCGCCGGCGACTGCGGTGATTCTCCGGGCGGTCATCTCCTCGAAGGCGTCCTTGCCGAGTTCGGCGCGGAGGCGGTCGAAGGCGTCGTTGTGGAGGATGTCGCGGCTGACGCGCCGTTCGGCGCCTCGACGCCCGGGTCGGACGATGAGGACGAGCTCGCAGTCGGGGACGGTGCGAAGGAGTCGTTCGACGAGGGCGGTGCCGAGGAAGCCCGTGCTTCCGGTGATGGCGATGCGGCGTCTGGCCAGCGATTCGGCGATCATGGCCCTCTTTCTACCAGATGGTCAGGGTACTTACCAGATGGTCAGGATAAGTAGTAACGTGCAGGCATGCCTGAGGCGACGACGATCCGGGACACGGTGCGCGACACGGTGCGCGGGGTCACCCGGTCCTCGGGCAGGGGCGCAGAGACCCGGGAGCGCATTCTCGACGCCGCCCTCTCGTCATTCGGCACGATCGGCTACGACGGCACGTCGCTCGACGACCTGGCCAACGGCCTCGGCATCCGCAAGCAGACGATCCTCTACCACTTCGTCAGCAAGCGGGGCCTCCTCGGTGCAGTCGTGGATCGCAGCGCCGCCGACCTGAACGCCGCCCTACTCGAGGTGCTCGACGGCGAGGCCACCGACTGGGAACGGGTGGAGGCGCTGGTGCGCTCCGTCTTCCGGGTGGCACTCGAGCAGCCGCTGCTGATGGGCCTGCTGCGCGAGGTGTCGCGACCCGGCTCACCGGCGGCACCCCGCCTCAAGGGCGCCATGGGGCCGCTCATGGACCGGGCGCAGGCCTGGATGGAGCGGGAGATGGACGCCGGCAGGATGCGACGTACCGACGCCCAACTGGTGCTGATCAGCGCCTACTCGACGGTGGTGGGCCTGGCGACCGAGATCGAGGTGCTGCGCGCCGCCGGCCTCGAGCCGACGATGCGCACCGTGGCGACCCGTCGCCGCGAACTGCTGCGGTTCCTGCGCGCCTCCCTCGACCCCCAGCGCTGAGGCGGGGCGGGGTTCCTCAGCGGCGGGTGTTGCGGCGGCGGCGGGCGTGGCGTTCGACGGCGAGGTCGACCAGGCGGTCGACGAGTGCCGGGTAGGTCAGGCCCGCCTTCTGCCAGAGCCGTGGATACATCGAGATTGGCGTGAAGCCCGGGATCGTGTTGACCTCGTTGAGCACCGGGCCCCGGCCGTCGTCGGCGAGGAAGAAATCGACCCGGGCCATCCCGGAGCAGCGCAGGGCCAGGAACGCCCGTGCGGCCAGTTCCTGGAACAGGACGACTGTCTCTGGTTCGAGGTCTGGATCGTCGAGCAACTCGGCGGCGTCGGTCTCGTACTTGTCGGCGTAGTCGTAGAAATCGGCGCCGGGACGGATTTCGCCGGGCCCCGACACCTGCGGCACCCGGTCGCCCAACACCGCCAGTTCGATCTCGCGGCCGGTGATCGCCTCCTCGACGATGATCCACTCGTCGTAGGCGGCAGCGGCATTCAGGGCCACCTCGAGGGTGACGGCATCGGTGGCCTTCGACACCCCGATCGAGGATCCCAGGTTGGCGGGCTTCACGAACACCGTCGGGCCCAGGTCGGTGAGCAGGGAGTCGAGCAGGGCGGCAAGGGTGTCGGTGCCCGGGGCGCCGAGGTCGTCGGCGTGGAGGCCCCGGTAGCGGGTCTGGGGCAGGCCGTGCTGGGCCAGCACTTCCTTGGTGACCAACTTGTCCATCGCCAGCGACGAGCCCAGCACGCCGGCACCCACATAGGGCACGTCGGCCAACTCGAGCAGGCCCTGGACCGTGCCGTCCTCTCCCAGGGGGCCGTGCAGCAGGGGGAACACGACCACGGGCCCGGCGGCTGACAGCTCGGCGAGGCAGGGGAGCGGGTCCCAGGCGGGCCCGGTCGGGTCGAGTGCATCGGGGAGGTCGCCGGCAGCGTGGGCGGCAGCAGCGGCCTCGGCCAGCGACCAGCGACCGTCGGTGTCGATGCCCACCGGGACCACGTCGTAGCGGCCGGCGTCGATGGCTGCCAGCACGTGGCGGGCCGACACGCACGAGACATCGTGTTCGGCGCTGCGTCCACCGAACAGGAGGACGAACGTGCGTCGGTCTGTGGCGTCGGCGGTGGGGGAGGCCATGGGCAGATGGTACGGCCGGTCCGCTTCTGCGGGGTGGCACCTCCGGCGGGTCCCGGGCTGGGAGAATCAATCCATGCGCTTTCGGGCCTCGCAGGTGGCCACCGCCGTGGGCGGCGAACTGGTCGGTGACGACGTCTGGCTCGACGGCGCCACCCAGGACTCGCGTGCGGTCACGCCGGGCTGCCTGTTCGTTCCGATCGTCGCCGAACGCGACGGCCACGAGTTCATCGCGGCGGCCCTCGATGCTGGTGCCGCCGGCTACCTGACGGGCAACGGCACGCTCGGGGGAGGTGCTGCAGCGACGGCGATCCGGGTGGGCGACACGGGCGCTGCTCTGCTGGCCCTGGGCTCTGCGGCTCGCAGTTCGCTTGACGGGCCGGTGGTCGGCATCACCGGCTCGGTCGGCAAGACCTCGGTCAAGGACCTGGCCCGGGCGGTGCTCGCCCGGCGGGGGCCGGTCCACGCCAGCCACCGTTCGTTCAACAACGAGATCGGCGTGCCGCTGACGCTCCTCGGCTCTCCGGAAACTGCGGCGGTCGTGGTCGAGCTCGGCGCCCGCCATGTCGGCGACATCGCCGCACTCTGCGAGGTGGCCCGACCGGACATCGGCGTGCTGACCACCGTGGCCGTCGCCCATACCGGCGAGTTCGGCTCGGTCGAGGCCGTGGCGCGCACCAAGGGTGAGTTGTTCGACGCCCTGCCTCCCGACGGCTGTGCGGTGCTCAACGCCGATGTGCCTGAGGTCGTGGCGCAGGCGTACCGCTCACGCTCCCAGGTCCTCACATTCGGTGACACCGGCGAGGTCCGTGCCCGGGACATCGTGCTCGACGACGACCTGCGGGCTTCGTTCCGCCTGGAGTCGCCATGGGGCCGGACCGAGGTGCGGCTGTCGGTCCACGGGGCGCACATGGTCCCCAACGCCCTGGCTGCTGCGGCCGTGGGCCTGGTGCTCGACATGCCCCTCGCCGACGTGGCGGCAGGCCTCGCCGAGGGAGTCGCCTCACCGTGGCGCATGGAGCTGGGCACGGCGCCGTCGGGCCTGCGGGTGCTCAACGACGCCTATAACGCCAACCCGGCCTCGACGGCAGCGGCGCTCGAATCCCTGGCCGCCCTCCCGGTGGTCGGACGGCGTGTCGCGGTGCTGGGACTGATGGCCGAACTGGGCGATCGGGCTGCCGACGAACACCTGGCCATCGCACAGCGGGTCGCCGACCTCGGCCTTGAGTTGGTGGCCGTCGGCACGGACCTCTACGGCGTCGAGTCGCTGGCGGACCTCGACGCCGCACACGGCGCACTCGACCTCGCAGCCGATGACGCCGTGCTGGTCAAGGGCAGTCGGGTGGCCGGCCTCGAGGTGCTCGCCGAGCTACTGCTCGAGGGTTGATCCGGGCGACCGTTGCTCAGCAGGGGTCGAAGGGGAGTTCGGTTGGCGCCAGCGGGGTATTCGACTGGTTCCAGGCCGCCAACTGCTCGGCGTCGCACACCCGGCAGAGGTGCACGACCTGCATCGACTGGATCGACAGTTGCGTGCCCCGCGACTTGTCGACGATCGAGCGCAGGGCGGTCCGTACGTCCTCGGAGCCGCAGGTGGGGCAGCGGGGAGTGAGGTCCCGATCCCACACCAGTCCGCAGGCGCCGCACGTGACGGTGATGGCCTCATTGCCCGGGTCACCCCGCCGGTCGCCTGTCAGGTCCTCGTCCTCCCCGCAGCCCGGGCAATCGATCACGCTCACCGGCCCCACGGTAGCGACGGTCCTCCTCCTGTCGTGGTCCTAGGGTGATCGGGTGCCGTCCGGCCCCGACCACTACCGCACCCTCGGCGTGTCGAAGGACGCCTTGGCCGGCGAGATCCGTGCCGCCCATCGGGCCCTGGCCCGGCGCCACCACCCTGACCTGGTGGCGGACCCGGCCGACCGGGCTCGGGCCGAGCGTCGCATGGCGACCATCAACGGGGCGTGGCACGTGCTCGGTGATCCGGTGCGTCGGGCCGAGTACGACGAGTCGCGCCGCCCGCCTGTTCCGCGACCACAGTCGGCACCGGAGTACCGCTCCGACGCCTTCCAGGACGTTGCCGTCTCGCCGGCCGTCGGCTGCGCCCTGCGCATCGGCCCGGTCATCCTCGCCGTCGGACTTCTGTTCGCCATCCTGATCGTCACGGCCCTGATGACGGGCGACGGCAACCGGCCGCCGGCCTTTCAGATCGGACAGTGCGTGCACGTCCACGACGACGGCATGGAGGTGGTCCCGTGCATCGGCGGCGAGTTGGAGATCGTGGCCCGCGGCGTGGCCGGCACGTCCTGTCCGATGGGGGCGATCGCCGTGGTGCTGCCCACCCGAACTGAGCAGGTCTGCGTGGCGCCTTCCGTCGGTTGAGGTGCCTGGGATCCGGCGGATCAGGAGACGGTGAGTTGGCACTTCATTCCGGCTTCGAGGTGCCCGGGATTTCGATGCCCTCGCTGTACTCGTCCAAAGTGCTGATCACGTTCCCCGCCGCGCTCCTCGGGAGGGACCGAGATGTCGGGGCCAGTTCGCCCCGGCCGGCTATCGGTCGGCAGCGCTGTACGGAAGCCAGCGGCCGGCTTCGAAGTCGTAGAGCTTGCAGGTCCGGGTGTTTTCGACGAACTCGCGGATGCGCAACTTGCGGTCGATCGTGCGCTCGGGGAACGCCTCCTTGATGGCCTGAGCCGCTTTGGGGAGGTGGTAGCAGGGGATGCGCATGTCCACGTGGTGGGGGGTGTGGATGAAGATCCAGTGGAAGAAGAAGTCCATCACCCGGGGGATCCGCAGGATGGTGGTGCCATCGAGTTGCCCCTGCACCTTGGTCCATTCCCTGCGCGTGTACCAGCGGATCTCGGGAGAGATGTGGTGCAGGTAGACCGTCCAGCCGATGAGGAACGTGAACAGCAGGAACGGGATCACGAGCAGCTTGGTGATCATCCAGACTGCCCCCGGTACGTCGCCCGAGCCCAGACCGCCAAGGAATCCGGCACCGGTGGTCGCAGCCAGTAGCGCCAGGTAGAGCATGATGCGGTCGCGTCGGATGGCTGCTACCCACTTGGCCGGCGGTTCCCGGTAGCGGATCATCTTGTTCCACCACACTTCGCGCAGGTAGTAGGGCAGCGGCCCCAGGGCCGACCATTCGACGCGGTGGCGCAGTCGTCCCAGGGAACCCATGGCCTGGTACTGCTCGACGGTGACCGGATGCCACACGAAGTCCATGCCCTGTCGGACGGTGTGTCCGTGGTGGATGCGGTTGTGGCCGAGCACCCAGGCCTCGTAGATGTGGAACGACGGGATCAGGAGCAGGTGTCCGATCACCGAGTTGAGGCGGTTGTCGCCGGTGAGGACCCCGTGGGCGGCGTCGTGGCCCAGCACGAACAACGCTGCGACCGTGAGGCCGGCCAGCATCAGCAGCGGCAGGGTGATCCACCAGGCCGGGCTCAACACCAGGCCCGTGAGCACGAGTGCGTACAGGAGGAGGTCGCGGCCGACCAGGTAGAGGCCCCGGGCGGTGGATCGCTGCCGACAGGACGCCGGTACGACGTCAATGACCTCTTTGAGGGTCAGGGCTGGTACTTCCTGCGTCTGTGGCATTGGCCTCGGGTGGAGGTGGATGGCGGGGGGCGTTCGACTGCCGGCTCCAACGATATGGCAATTCGGTCGGGGGGAGACGACGGGCTGCAGGGTCGAGGTGTGGCCGATCGCACGCATTGCGGGCTTGACCGTCCCGCTGGAGACCCGTTGGCTCCCTGTGGCACACTCCTTGGTCTATCGGATGTCGTGGTTTGGCGTCCGGCCGCAGAGCACGGACAGAGGTGTCCGGCAGAACGGGGGACGACCGGTGGCCGAGCAGTACTTCCTGGGAACCAAGACATCAGAGCGCTACCCGCTCTGGACGCGGGCCAACGTCGGCGAGGTGTTCCCCGACCCGGTGGCCATGAGTTCGTTCGACTTCGCCTTCTGCAACGCCGACGGGATCCGCATGTCCGAACTGGGGTGGCGTGACGCCTATGCGCGGATCGGTGCGTTCACCGAGGACGAGTTCGATCCCGATAACACGGTGATCCTCGGCGTCTTCGGCGGCTACGCCTACCTGAACGCCTCCGTGATGCGCATCTTCGGTGAGCGGGCTCCCGGCTTGTCCGCTGCGGCCATCGATGCACAGTTCTTCGGGGCCCAGCCCGGCATTCCCGACTACGAGCCCCACCCCGATGACGCCAGCCCGGAGGCCGAGGCCCGCATCGGGGCCACCTTCGGCTGGGTGCTCACCACCGACGGCCTGCCCGAGGTGCTGGCCGACGAGGAGATGGTCGATGCACTGCGGGCCGACCGTCCGGACTTCGGGGCAATGGGGGACGTAGAACTCCTGGATTGGGCCGAACAGATCCTGGATGGACACTTCCGGCACCTGTTCAGCCAACACCTGTACGTCACCTCGCTGGCCACGCTCCCGGCAGGGATAGTCACCGAGGTCTGTGCGGCATTGGGTCGGCCACAGGATGCCCTCAAGTTGCTGGCGGGCCTGGGAGACGTGGCGTCGGCGGCACCGTCCCTGGTCATGTGGGACCTGGGCCGGCGGGTTGCAGCTGGTGACTCCCTTACGGAGACTTTCGACGCGGGCCTCGACGGTCTCGATGGCCGCCTGCGTGCACTGGACGACGAAGGTGCGAGAGGGTTCCTCGAGGCCTTCGACGAGTTCCTCTACGCCTACGGCTGCCGGGGGCCCAACGAATGGGAGACCAGTTGTCCGACCTGGGAGACCGAACCGAACCTGGCCCTGGCGGCCATCGACCGGATGCGCCTCTCACCGGAGAGTGCGGACCCCGTAGGCCGCCAGGCAGGGATGGCCTTCGAACGTGAGCGTCTCGGTGCCGAGATGATCGAGATGCTGGCCGCTGATCCCGAGACCCAGGGACAGTTCGGGGCGGCACTCGGGTCGGCAGGGGTCTTCATGCCGGGCAGGGAGCGCACCAAGACCAACTGCATCAAGCTCGTCCACGAGGCGCGTATGGCCTATCTGGAGTTCGGCCGTCGCATGGTCGAGGAGGGGGTGTTCCCCAAGGTGACCAGCTTCGCCATGGTGACGTTCGCCGAGGGTCGAGAACTGCTCGACGATCCCACCGGCTGGCGTGAAGTGATCGAGGAGCGCCAGGCGGTCTTCGACGAGGTCCGGGAACTCCAGGAGCCGTTCGTTGTGGTCGGCGATCCGCCGCCACTCTCCACGTGGCCGCGCCGCGATGCCTTCCAGGTCGATCCTTTGGGGGTCGGCGAGTCCATCCAGGGTTTGCCCGGCTGTCCGGGCGTGTCGCAGGGACGGGCCCGGGTGATCCTCGACAGCCACGACCCGACGGACCTCGAGCCCGGCGACGTCCTCGTGGCGCCGCTGACCGACCCGTCGTGGACGCCGCTGTTCGTGCCGGCCGCCGGGGTGATCGTCGACGTGGGCGCCCCGCTCAGCCACGCCATCATCGTGAGCCGCGAGTTGGGCATTCCGTGCGTGGTGTCGGCCACGGACGCCACCAAGCGGATCCCCGACGGGGCACTGGTCGAGGTGAACGGCGAGACCGGGGTCGTAACGGTCCTCGAGGCGTAGCCGCCCTGCTCCCGGACGTCTCGGCGAGGTGCAACTGGTGGCTGAGCCGGGGGTACCCTCCTCGCCCGACGGACCGTTAGCTCAGTTGGCTAGAGCGCCCGCCTCACACGCGGGAGGTCACTGGTTCGAGTCCAGTACGGTCCACCACCCGATGACCGGCCGAACGGCCGGTCATCGTCGCGTCAGAGCGACACTCCGGCGTCCCCGGGTCGGCAGCACCGCTGGAGCGTGGGCCCTGGCCCGGACGCGCTGTCCGACTTCGGGACCGATCGGCTTACCGGTGGGGCGTTCCACCATGCGTGCGCTGTCGTGCTCGGCGAGGGCGCCCGCCTCGGCATCCGGCCCGTCGGCCGGAGAGAGGTGCTCATTGTCGTTCCCGACCTGGTTGGACGACGAGGAGGGTGCCCCCAGTCAAGGTGATGGTGGCGGTCGTGCCGGTCATGAGGTTCGAGAGGCCGACAGCGACGCCGGGTGACATCGTGGCCTCGGCCAGGCGCCAACGCAGGCCGGTGGAGGTCACGCCGGTTGCCGGGCCGCCGACGGCGAGGAGGCTGACCACGTCGTCCGCTTCACCTTCGATCTCGAGGTGGTCCCGGACGATCCAGGCCCGGGCGGCATCGATGCGCAGGTCGATGCACAGTCCCGCCCACCGTTCGCTGGCGCCGGCCAGCAGGATGCCGAGGGCGTGGTCGAGGCGTCCCGAGGCGGAGCCGACGATCGTGACCGAAGTGGCCCCGGAGGCGAGCGCCGTGGCGAGCGCCAGTTCGAGGTCGGTGTCGTCCTTGTCGACGGGATGCGGCTCGATGCGGGTACCCGACTCCTCGAGTTCGAGCAGCGTGTCGGGGTCGATCGAGTCGAGGTCGCCGACGACGACGTCGACCTGCAGCCCGAGGGCGAGGGCGTGTTCGGCTCCCCGGTCGGCGGCGATGACGAGGTCGGCGGCGGGCAGACCCCGGATCCCGTCGGGCGAGGGTCCGCCGGCAACCACGAGGGCGTGTCGCACGCTCATGGTCCCGGTGCCACCCGGACCGTCCAGCGGCCGGCCCCGGTGCTCAGCCGGAGGTCGATTCCGTAGCAGTCGGACAGCGCCCGACTGCTGAGCACTTCGCCGAGCGGCCCGGCGGCGGTGACCCGGCCGTCGGCCAACATCAGGCAGTGGGTGAACCCGGGCGGGATCTCCTCGACGTGGTGGGTGACGAGAGCCACCGGCGGGGTGGCGGGATCGGCTGCGAGCGCCGCGAGCGTGCCGACCAACTCTTCGCGGCCACCGAGGTCGAGAGCGGCCGTGGGTTCGTCGAGCAACAGGACCTCCGGGTCGGTCATGAGCGTGCGAGCCAACAACACCCGCTGTCGCTCGCCCGACGAGAGCGTGCCGAAGGCGTGGTCGGCCCGGTGCCCGCACCCCACCTGTTTGAGCAACTCCCGGGCACGTTCCCGGTCGGCATCGTCGTAGTCGTGCCACCAGGGCTCGAGGGCGCCGTTCAGGGCGGTCATGACCACGTCGGCGGCGTCGATACCGGGCCGCAATGAGTCGGCGAGCGCGGCTGCCGCGTACCCGATGCGGCGTCGCAGGACCCGGGTGTCGGTGCGGCCCAGGGTTTCACCGAGGACGTGGACGGCCCCCTCGGAGGGGTGCAGGTGCAGGGCGGCCAGTCGCAGCAGCGTGCTCTTGCCCGAGCCGTTGGGGCCGAGCACCACCCAGTGCTGGCCGGGCTCGACCTGCCAGTCGACCCGGTCGAGCAGCACGGTGTCGTCCCGCCGGACGGACACGCCGTCCATGTGCAGCACAGGCTCGCTCACGCTGGAAACCCTACGAGCGTGCGCTCAGACCAGCGAGCGGACGAGGAGGGTGACGGCGGCGACCGTGGACAGGACATAGACGGCGGTGGCGGTCCGACCGGCGTCGAGGCGGGGACGGAGGGGTTTCGACAGCAGCGTGCCGGCGATGACGCCAGGTATCAGCCAGGCGCCGATGACCAGGTCGTCGACGCCGAACTGGCCGCCGAGTGCCAGCGCCACCACCGACAGCGAGGTCCCGACGAGGAAGTAGGGGGAAATGGTCGCGCGGAAGGCGGGACCCGGCAGGTCGCTCAGCACCATGGCCACGGGCGGGCCGCCCACTCCGACCGTGGTACCCATGAAGCCGCTGGTCGTGCCGGCAGCCAGCAGCGTGCCGCGGGTGCGTCGGGGGTGCAGGCCGCACACCTTGAGTCCCACCGCTCCGAGCAGGAGCACCCCGAAGAGCACCCCCAACTGGTCCTCGGAGACGAGATTGAGGGCCACGACGCCGATGACGATGCCCGGCAGGCGACCGGTCAGCGACCAGCCGAGCGCCTCGCCGTCGACGTGGCCTCGCTCCCGGAAGGTCAGCATGGCGGTGAGGATCGGGTTGATTATCAGCACTGGCCCGGGCACGAAGCCCGGGTTGACGAGGGCGAGGATCGGGACGGCGAAGAGGTTGGCCCCGAACCCGAGGGTCCCCTGGATGGCGGAGCCGATGAGGTAGACGAGCATCCCGGATGCGGTCTCGAACGGAGTCATGACGGCGTCGCGGCAGTCGTCTGTGCCACCCAGGTCCGGTGCATCGCCGCATACTGTCCGCCCAGCGCCACGAGTTCCGCATGGGATCCGATCTCGGCGATGCGCCCGCCGTCCACGACGGCGATGCGGTCGGCGCGCAGCACCGTGGCGAGGCGGTGGGCGATGATCACCGCCGTGCGTCCTTCGAGCACCGTGTCGAGCGCCCTCTCGATGACCGCCTCGGAGAGCAGGTCGAGATTCGACGTGGCCTCGTCCAGCACCAGCATGCGGGGCTTTGCCAGGAACACGCGGGCCAGGGCCAGCAGTTGCCGTTCGCCGGCCGACAGAGAGGCGCCGCGTTCGTGTACCGGCGAGTCGATGCCGGCCGGTAGACGGTCGAGGAGTCGGTCGAGGCCGACAGCCGTGCAGGCGGCCCACACCTCCTCCTCGCCGGCGTCCGGACGGGCGAACGCCACGTTCTGGCGAATCGACCCGTTGAACAGGAACGGCTCCTGGGGGACGACGCCCACCTGGCGGCGCAGCGACTCGAGCGTGACGTCGCGCAGGTCGTGGCCGTCGAGGCGGACATGGCCGAAGTCGGGGTCGTAGAAGCGGGTCACCAACTTGGCGACCGTGGACTTTCCGGCCCCGGTGGGTCCGACCACGGCCAGTACCTCGCCGGGAGCGACCTCGAGGTCGACTTCGCGCAGGACGAGGTGATCGGGGTCGTAGCCGAACGTGACCGAATCGAGCACCAGGTGGCCCTCGACGGGAGGCAGGTCGTGGGCGTGGGTCTGCTCGGGGACGGTGGGTTCGGTGGCGAGTACCCCCCGCAGCTTCGTGATTGCGGCGCTGCCCTGCTGGTACTGATTGAACAGTTGTACGAGGGTCTGGATCGGGGCGAAGAACGACGTCAGGAACAGGAGGAAGGCAACCATCTCGCCGAGGCTGAGCTCGTTGCGCAGCACCATGCGGCCGCCGACCAGGAGGATCACGGCCTGCGAGATGATTCCGAACGCCTCGGTGCCCGGCCCGTAGAGCGCCTGCGCTCGACTGGTGGCGAGGTTGGCGTCGAGGTGCGCACCGACGATGTTGTGGTGGCGGACGGTGTTGTGGCGACGGCGGTTGAAGGCGGTGATGAGCCGGATGCCGTCGAGGCTCTCAGAGAGGTCGGCGAGCACGTCGGCGATCCGGTCCCGCACCCGCAGGTAGCCGACTGCCGAGACCTGCCGAAACCAGAGCGTGAGGACCACGTTCACCGGGACAACGACAGCGAGGCAGACCAGCGCCAGGGTGGGGTTCAGCATGAGCAGGTAGGCAGTGACGACGACGAGGGTCATGCCCTGTACGACGAACTGGATCAGTCCCTCCTGGAACAGCACGGTCAGCGCCTCGATGTCGCTGGTCATCCGGGTCATCAGCACCCCGGAGCGCTCGGCGGTGAAGAAGCCGAGCGACTGGCGCTGGAAGTGGCTGAACACCCGGACCCGCAGTTCGTAGACGAGTCGCTCGCCGATGCGGCCGGTGAAGGCGGTGCGCAGGGCGGTCGCGAGTGCTGCCAGCACGACCGACCCGACGAACACGAGGGCGAGGGTCACGAGGACGTCGGTGTTCTTGGCGAGCACGCCCCGGTCGATGCCGAGTTGGACGAGTAAGGGCCCGAGGTGCAGCAGGGAGGTTTCGACGATGACCAGCACGACCGCGATGGCCAGCCCGCCGACGTGGGGGCGCAGGAAGGTGCGCAGTCCGAAGGGCCGCCGGTCCCAGCGGCTGTGCGAGAAGTCGATGACCGGATCGGGGTGGTCGGGCTCGTGTTCCAGGACGGCCTCAACCTGACCGGCGAGGTCTCCGGGCACGTCGGCGAACGGCAGGCCGGCGTCGGCGTTGGCCTGCATCGACGTGGGGCCGATCGTGAAACGGCCGCCCGGGAGTCCGAAGCCCATCAGGAGGCCCCGTTCCCGCCGTGCCCATCGTCACCCGATGCCAGGATCGCGGCGTAGCGGGGTTCGACCGCCAGCAGTTCGGCGTGGGTGCCCGAGGCGGCGACGCTCCCACCCTCCAACAGCACCACCCGGTCGGCGAGGGCGATGGTCGACAGCCGGTGGGCGATCACGATGGTGGTCCGGTCGGCCAACAGGTCGCGGAGCGCCCCGTGGATGTCCTCCTCGACCTGGACGTCGACGGCGCTGGTGGCGTCGTCCAGCACGAGGATGCGGGGGTTCGCCAACAGGCTGCGGGCAAGGGCGATGCGCTGGCGCTGGCCGCCCGAGAGCGTGTAGCCGCGCTCGCCGACCACCTCGTCGTACCCATCGGCCAACTCACCGACGAATCCGTGGGCCTGAGCGGCGCCGGCCGCCCGCACGACGTCGTCCAGCGGGGCGTCGGGCCGGCCGAAGGCGATGTTGTCCCGGATCGACTCGGAGAACAGGAACGGCTCGTCGGTGACCTGGTTGGCGTGATGGCGCAGGCTTGCCAGCGTGAGGTCGCGCACGTCGTTGCCGTCGACCAGGACGGCGCCTGCGTCCACGTCGTAGAAGCGGCACAGCAGGCGGGCGACGGTCGTCTTGCCGCAGCCGGTTCGGCCGACGATGGCGACGATCTCGCCGGGCTCCACGACCAGGTCGAAGCCGTCCAGCACCGGCGGTGCGTCGGAATCGGCGCCGGGATAGGCGAAGCGCACGCCGCGGAACTCGACCCGGCCGGCCGGGTCCAGCAGGTGCCGGGCGCCGGGTCGCTCGGCGACTGCCGGCACCTCGTCGAGGATCTCGAAGATGCGCCTCGACGAGGCGGCCGCCCGCTGCGCCTGGAGCAGCACGAAGCCCAGCATCCGGAACGGGACGGCGATCATGATCACGTAGCTGCTGAATGCCAGCAGGGCGCCGATGCCGATGCGCTCCTCGATCGCCAGCCAGCCGCCGTAGAGCAGGATCGTCGCCATCCCGAGGCGAGGGAGGGCCTCGATCAGGGGGTTGAAGCGGGCCCTGGCGTCGACGAGGGCTGTGGCCGACCAGCGCAGCCGCTGGGCCGCCCGGGACAGGAGGGCGATCTGCTCGGCTTCGGCGGCGAATGCCTTCACCACCCGGGTGCCGCTGAGGTTCTCGTTGACCACCATGGCGACCTCGGCCATGCGGCCCTGCGTGATCCACGACAGCGGGAACACCAGGTCCCGCATCCGCTGGCCCAGCACGAACACGAATGGCATGGTCGACACGGCCAACAGGGTGAGCGGCACGTGGATGCTCAGCATGAAGCCGACGGCCAGCACGAAGCTCAGCATCGAGAGCCCGGCCAGCGGTCCGAAGGCCAGCAGCAACTGGATGGAGCGGATGTCGGAGTTGGCCCGGGAGATGACCTCACCAGCCGCCACCCGGTCGTAGAAGGAGAACGAGAGCCGGGTCAGGTGCTCGTAGATGGTCGAGCGCAGGTCGGTTTCGATTTGGTAGGCGGCCCAGAACAGCAGGTAGCGGTAGGCGAAACGCAGGCCGAAGGCGGCTGCGGCGATGGCCACCAGGGTCCAGACGTGTGCCTCGAGGCTGCCGGTGCGCTGGTCGAGCGCCACGTCGATGGCGTGTCGCAGCACCATCGGCACCGAAACCTGGAGGGTGAGGCCGGCAATGCCGCACACGAGCGTGGCACCGAAGGTGAGGCGACGGGCGGTGAGCAGGGGGAGCAGTCGCCGGAACCAGCCCTTGTCGGGGTCGGGATCGGGGGTGGCGGCCGCGGGCGGGTAACGGTCCTCGACGGCGAGGGGTTCGTACCCGGGGTCGTCGGCGACCGTCGTGTCGGTTCCGCTCACCGGCCGCCGGCTTCGCGGTGCCGGCGGATGGCTTCGTCGGCCAACTCCAGGCCACGCACCGCCGTCTCGGCCTCCTCCTCGCCGAGGTGGTTGCCCAGTTCGGTCAGGCAGGCGACCACGGCGTTGTCGGCGGCCTCGAGGGCGTCGTGGCCGTCGCTGGTGAGGAGGAAGTCGATGCGGCGGCCGTCCTCCGGGTCCTTCCTGCGCTCGACGTAGTCGCGAGCGACGAGTCCGTCGACGAGTGCCGTAACCGAGGGACTGCTCACGGTGAGGAGTTGTGCGAGGTCGGCGTGGGCGGTTCCGCCGTCGTCGAGAAAGGCGAGCAGGCGGTACTGGGGGAGGCTGAGGTCGGTTTCGGCCAGTCCGACCGTGACGAAGCGGGCCAGTCGGGCCGCCGCCCGGGCGGCCACGACGCCCCGGGCATGTGGGTCCGCAGCCATCGGCCGAGGGTACTGAAGCCCGTTGGCCCGGCCCCTACCGGAGAAACCGGGCACGGCAGGGGGCGTGCACCGACATACAGGATGGGGTCCGGGGCTAGGCTTCCACCTGCGATGGCACTCCTTCCGGGCCTGATGGCCGTGGTCCTGCTGCTGGCCGTCAATGCCTTCTTCGTCGCTGCCGAGTTCAGCCTGGTCGCCGTCGACCGCGCCCGCATCGAGGCCTCGGCCGCAGCCGGTCACCGGGGCGACACCCGTATCCGCGGCCTCCTGCGGCGCCTCACTCCGACCATGTCGGGCTGTCAGTTCGGTATCACGGTGGCGGCCCTGCTGCTCGGATTCGTGGCCGAGCCCATCATGGCCCGACTGCTCACCGGCGAGGCGCACGCCACCGGACTGAGCGTCGTCGCCGCCATCGGAGCGGCGACCGTCCTCCACCTGGTGTTCGGCGAGCAGGTCCCCAAGTACGTGGCCCTTGCCACCCCCGAGGCGACCATCCGCAGCCTGGCTTCGCCCCTCGCCGCCTATAGCGCCGCCACCCGGCCGCTCATCACCGGGCTGAACCGGTCCGCCAACGCCGTGGCCCGGAGGCTGGGAGTCGAGACCCGCGACCAGATCTCGACCTCCCGGACCCGAGACGAACTCGAGGACCTGATCCGTCAGTCCGGTGTCGAGGGCAGCCTCGAACAGGAAGAGGCCGACCTGCTGTGGCGCTCGATCCGCTTCGGTGAGAAGACCGCCTCCGACATCCTGATCCCTCGTGTCGATGTCAAGTCGCTGCAACGCCATGACACGGCCACCACCCTTGCCCGGCTGTCCCAGGCGACCGGCTTCTCCCGGTTCCCCGTCGTGGGTGAGGACCTCGACGATGTGCTCGGCGTCGTCCACGTCAAGGTGGTCTACGGGGTCCCCGCCGACGAACGACCCACCACACCGGTCGAGGCCCTCATGCGAGACGTTCCCTTCGTGCCCGAGACGCAGCCCCTGGACGACCTGTTCGCCGATCTCCGCTCGGGTCGCGGCCAGATGGCCATGATCGTCGACGAGCATGGCGGCACGGCCGGCATCGTCACCATGGAGGACCTGCTCGAGGAGATCGTCGGCGCCATCGACGACGAGCACGACCGGTCGCTTCCCCGCACCAACGTCGAGGACACCGACAGCAAGATCGTCTCTGGTCGCCTCAACCTCGACGAAGTGCTCGAGGCCACCGGCTTCGAGGTCCCGGAGGGCCCCTACGAGACGCTTGCCGGCTACGTCCTGGATCGCCTCGGCCACCTGCCGCAGCCCAGCGAGATGGTCGAGGAGGACGGCTGGCGGGTCGAGGTGGTCGCAGTGTTCGGGCGCAGGATCGAAACCTTGCGGGTCGTCGCCCTCGAGGAGCCCGACGCAACGCCCGGGGGGCACGCATCGTGACCGCTCTCGCCCTTGTCGCCGTAGCCCTGCTGATTGCCATCAACGCCGTGTTCGTCGCAGTCGAATTTGCACTGCTCGCCTCCAGCGACGTCCGCCTCGAGTCCGATGTCGAAGAGGGTCGCCATGGCGCCGCACGCGCTCTGATTGCCCGCACGGACCTCCGACGACAGCTCTCCGGCGCCCAGTTGGGCATCACGGCCAGCAGCGTGGCCCTCGGGGTGCTCGCCGAGCCAGCCATCGGTCGCCTTCTCGAGCCCCTGATCTACGGCAGCGGTGTTCCGACCGGCGTTGCCTCCACCACGAGCCTGGTCGTCGCCCTCGGCCTGGCAGCGATCGTTCAGATGCTCCTTGGCGAGCTGGTTCCGAAGAACGTTGCCATCGCCGACCCGGAACGCACGCTGCGGGCGCTGGTCGGCCCACACGGCGCCTTCGTCCTCGTGCTGCGTCCGGCCATCTGGTTGCTCGACCGGCTGGTGGGGCTGATCGTTCGGGCGACCGGCCGTACCCCGGTCGACCGGATCGAGCACGAGACCGGTGTCGAGGAACTGGCCGTCATGTTCGATGCCTCCTGGCAGGCCGGCCTGCTCGAGTCCTTCGAGCGCGAGTTGCTGGCGGGCGCACTCGACCTCGGCACCCGCCCAGCGGAGTCCGTGATGATCCCGCGGGCCAGCGTCGTGACCGTCGACCGGCGCATGACGCTTGCCGAGGTCGAGCGGGTGATCGTCGAGAGCGGTCACTCGCGCCTGCCGGTGGCAGCTTCTGGATCCGACGACCTGCTGGGGGTGCTCCTGGCCAAGGACCTTCTCCGCCTCCCGGTCGAGGCCCAGGGCGAGCCTGTGCCCCTCGAGGTCATCCGGCGGATGCTCGTCGTCCCACCCACCCTGTTACTCGAGGACGTACTGCTCCGCATGAAGGGCGAACGCAACCACCTCGCCGTCGTGCGCGACGACGCAGGCCACACCCTCGGCGTCCTCACCATGGAGGACGTCCTGGAGGATCTGGTGGGGGAGATAAACGACGAGACAGACACTCTTCGCGCGTAACTTCGCGCTCAATGTGGCCGGGGTGCCCTACAGTTTCAGGAAGACAGCGGTATCCTGTCGCCATGCCCCGGCTCATCGCCGCCTTTGTAGCGCTCCTGCTCGCCTTGTCGGCCTCCCCGGCCGCAGCGTCGGCGCTGTCCGACGGCGCTGGAGTGCTCAAAGACGAGCGCTTCACCGAACTGGGCCCGATCGTCGAGGCAGCCGGTGCAGCAGGCCTTCGCACCTTCGACGGCATCGCCGTCGTCGAGGAACGCATCGACCGCACGAGTGAGGTCCTCGACACCTACCGCATCCGCATCGACGTCGCTGCGCGCACGGTGGCCGATGCCAACCAGATCATCGCCGAGCAGGTCGCCGGTGTCGACGAACTCCGGAACGAGTACACGGCGGTGATCGACGGCCTCGACGAGCGCGACCGCAAGCGCCTCGAGTCCGAGGCCGACGCCCGCAGCGGCACCTCGGCCATGATCCGCAAGGTCGCTTCCTCCGACTGGGTCTGCCCGGTCGACGGCGAGATGGAATTCCGCGACTCCTGGGGCGAGCCCCGGTCCAATGGCCGCAAGCACGACGGCGTCGACATCGTCGCCCAGTCGCGTACCCCGCTGCTCGCGCCCGAGGCCGGCATGGTCACCTTCCGCTGGGACATGATCGGCGGACGGTCCTTCGACCTGGTTACCGCTGATGGCGACTACTACTTCGGCACCCACCTTCGCTCCTACGGCTCCGACGGCGAGGTCGAGGCCGGCGAGGTGATCGGTTACGTGGGTCGAACCGGCAACGCCGTCGGCTCACACCTGCACTTCGAGTACCACCCGGGTGGCAAGGGCAACTCCGTCAACCCGTTCTTCCTGGTCGACACGCACTGTCGCTAGTCGGTTCCGCCTCGGGTGGGCCTCAGGCTCCGATGGCGTGGTAGCCGCCGTCGACGTGGATCATCTCGCCGGTCGTCGCCGGGAACCAGTCGGACATGAGCGCCACACAAGCCTTCGCCACGGGCTCGCCATCGTTGACATCCCAGCCCAGCGGTGCCCGGGTGCCCCAGGCGTCCTCGAAGGCTGCAAAACCCGGGATGCTCTTGGCGGCCATCGTGCGGATCGGTCCGGCGGCAACCAGGTTGACCCGGATGCCGTCGCCGCCGAGCGAGCGGGCCAGGTAGCGCGAGGCCGACTCGAGGGCCGCCTTCGCCACGCCCATCCAGTTGTAGGCCGGCCAGGCGAATCGGGCGTCGAAGTCAAGGCCGACGATCGAGCCACCTCCGGTCATCAGCGGCGCCACCACCTCGGCCACCGTCTTGAGCGAATAGGCCGAGATCTCAACGGCGACCGACACGTCCGCCCACTGGGCGGCCATGAAGTCCTCACCGAGGCACACCTCGGGTGCGAATCCGATTGCGTGGAGCGCCCCGTCGACCTGGCCCCATTTGGCGGCGAGGTGGTCGCGGACGGCTGCGGCCTGTTCGGCAGAGGTCACGTCGAACTCGAGGACCTCGGCCTCCTCAGGGAGCTTGCGGGCCGTGCGCTCCGTGAGGCGCATGCCCCGGCCGGCGCCGGTCAGGACGATCTCGGCGCCCTCCTCCTGGGCCAGCTTCGCCACGGCGAAGGCCAGCGAGGCGTCGGTGAGGACGCCGGTGATCAGCAGTCGCTTCCCGTCGAGGATCCCCACGACGCACTCCTTGGATCGGTCGGGCGGGCACCGGACGGCGCCGCTGTCGTCCCGGCACCGTATCGCCCGACCGCTGTGCGCATGGTGAACGTGGCTCCTCAGGGCCGACCGAGGGCGTCGGTATGCTCCGGCCGATGAACACACCGGCAGTCTCCGTCGCCAGTGCACGCACCCGCCTGGCGCTGTCGGCCTTCGTCCTGCTGTTCGTCGAGCTGGCCCTGATCCGCTGGCTGGGCGCCAACATCATCTACCTCGCCTACTTCTCGAACTTCGTGCTCGTGGGCAGCTTCCTCGGCATCGGCCTCGGCTTCCTGTGGGCGAGCCGCTCGGAGCGGTCCCTGTTCCCGTGGGCGGCCGTCGCCCTCTCCGCCTTCGTGGCGATGGTCCGACTCTTCGACATCAACATCGAGGTCGGCGGCTCGAACCTCATCTTCTTCGCCGACCAGCGGCCGGTCGGGCCACCCCGCTGGATCATGCTCCCGATCGTGTTCGCCGCCGTGGCCCTGTGCGTGGCGGCCATCGCCGACGGCGTCGCCCGGAACTTCCGGCGACTGGCCCCGCTCGATGCCTACCGCTGGGACCTGGTCGGCTCGATCCTCGGCGTGGTCGGCTTCTCGGCACTCGCCTTCCTCGGCTCCCCGCCGGTGGTCTGGGGTGCCATCGTCGGATCGTTGCTGCTGGGCCTGGCCTGGAACCACGGAGTGTCAGCTCGTCGATGGGGGGCGGCATCCCTGCTCCTGCTGCTGGCCGTGCTGGGGGTCGAGTCGTTCGGCGGCTCGCAGGCCTGGTCGCCGTACTACGCCCTCTCGTGGGACGAACACGACGAAGGCGGGATCGTCATGCGCATCAACGACGTTGCCACCTGGGACCAGCACCCGAAGCACGAGGCGGCCATGTACGACTTCGTCTACGACTTCCGGACAGCGGAGGAGGTAGGCGACGTGCTCATCATCGGCGCAGGCTCCGGCAACGACGTGTCGGTCGCCCTCGGCCACGGCGCCGAACGGGTCGACGCCGTCGAGATCGACCCGGTCATCCTCGACCTGGCCAGGACCCACCACCCGGGCCAGCCGTACGCCGACGACCGGGTCAACGTGCACATCGACGACGGCCGCGCGTTCCTCGAGCGGACCGACCGCCAGTGGGACCTCATCCTGCTGGCGCTCCCGGATTCGCTCACCGTCGTACTGGGCCAGGGTTCAATTCGCCTCGAGAGTTACCTCTTCACCCAGGAGGCCATCGCCGCCTACCGAGACCACCTCGCCCCCGGTGGTGTCTTCGGGATGTACAACTTCATGCGCGAGGGGTGGCTGGTCGACCGCTACGCCGCCACCCTGGCGGATGCCTTCGGGGAAGCACCCTGTGTCGTCGACCCGCAGGCCAACCTGCTCACCGTCCTCGCCGTCTCGGACGATCCGGGTGCCCTGCGCTGCCACGAGGACGACCGGTGGTTGGCTTCCGCCGACGGCCCCGCGCCGGTGTCCGACGACCGGCCCTTCCCCTACCTGCGGACGCCGCACGTCCCGCGCTTCTACCTGATGGCGATCGCACTCGTCCTGGGTGCCTCGGTCCTCGCGGTCCGGGCTGCAGCCGGTCCGATGCGGGGACTCTGGCGCCAGGCCGACGTCTTTTTCATGGGTCTCGCCTTCCTCCTGCTCGAAACCAAGAACGTGGTTGGGTTTGCCTTGCTGTTCGGGACCACCTGGTTCGTGAACGCCCTCGTGTTCGTGTCGGTGCTGGTGTCCGTGCTGGCGGCGGTCGAGGTCAGCCGACGGGTGCGGGTCCGGCGACCCGAGTGGCTCTACGCGGTCCTGGCCGCAGCGTTGGCCCTGAACTGGATCGTGCCGACCGAGTGGCTGCTCACCCTTGCGCCGGGCGCACGCCTCGCCGTGGCGGGCGGAGTTGCGTTCCTCCCGATCTTCGCGGCCAACCTGATCTTCGCCGACCGCTTCCGCGACGAAGACGAGTCGACCGTGGCCTTCGGCGCCAACGTGCTCGGCGCCGTCGTGGGAGGCCTGCTCGAGTATTCGGCGCTGCTCATGGGTTACCGGAGCCTGCTGATCATCGTCGCCGTCGCCTACGCACTTGCCCTGCTGACGGGACGCCGCTATCTCCGTCCGGCGTAGGAAGCCGGCCCCGCGCTGGACGAAACCCATGGGCAGCGCCCGACGCGCCGGTCGCTAGCCTCGGGGGCCATGGCCGACATCACCGTCTCCCTCCCGGACGGCTCCACGCGCACGCTGCCGTCCGGTGCGACCGCCGCCGACCTGGCCGCCGACATCGGGTCGGGCCTCGCCAGGGACGCCATCGCCGCGGTCATCGACGGCGAAGAACGCGACCTGGTCGTGGCGCTCGCCGACGGCGCCACGGTCGAGATCGTCACGCCCAGCACCGACCGGGGTCTCGAGACACTCCGCCACTCGACTGCCCACGTGCTCGCCCAGGCGGTGCTCGGCCTCTGGCCCGGCGCCACCTTCGCCATCGGGCCACCGATCGAACACGGCTTCTACTACGACTTCGAACTGAGCGACGATGCCACCTTCGGCCCCGAGGACCTCGAGGCAATCGACTCCAGGATGCGCGAGATCATCGTCGCCGACCAGGCGTTCGAACGGGGAGAGACCAGTGCCGACCAGGCCCTCGAGATCTTCGCCGACCACGCCTACAAGCGCGAGATCATCGAGAAGGTCGCCTCGGGTGAAGCCACCGGCGAGCTGGCCGACGAGGCCGGAGCCGAGGGAGCGGTCAGCTACTACCGAAATGGCGATGACTTCGTGGACCTCTGCCGTGGCCCCCACGTGCCGTCAACGGGCCGGCTCGGCCACTTCGCCCTCCAGAAGGTGGCCGGCGCCTACTGGCGGGGTGACGAGCGCCGACCGATGCTCCAGCGCATCTACGGCACCGCCTGGTCCAGCGCCAAGGAACTCAAGGGCCACCTGCACCGCCTCGCCGAGGCCGAGAAGCGCGACCACCGCCGTCTCGCCGCCGAGTTGGACCTGGTCTCATGGCCAGAGGTTCTCGGGCCCGGCCTGGCCGTCTGGCACCCCAGGGGGGCGCTGGTCCGCAAGCTGATCGAGGACTACAGCCGGAGCCGGCACGAGGCCGGTGGCTACGACTACGTCTTCAGTCCGCACATCGCCAAGTCGGTGCTCTGGGAGACCAGCGGACACCTCGACTTCTACGCCGACAGCATGTATCCGCCCATGGAGGTGGACGGGGCCTCGTACTACCCGAAGCCCATGAACTGCCCGTTCCACATCACCGTCTTCCAGAGCGGCCAGCGCAGCTACCGCGACCTGCCCAAGCGGTACTTCGAACTGGGCGCCGTCTACCGCTACGAGTTGTCCGGAGCCATCCACGGCCTGCTCCGCAGTCGGGGCTTCACCCAGGACGACGCCCACATCTTCTGTACCCGCGAACAGGTGTCCGACGAACTGGCCTCGCTGCTCGACTTCACCCTCTCGGTGCTGAAGGCCTTCGGCTTCGACGACTTCCAGGCCAAGCTCTCGACCCGCCCCGACGAGAAAGCCGTGGGTGACGTGGAACTCTGGGACCTGGCCACCGACGGCCTGCGGTCGGCGCTCGAGTCGGCCGGCCTGTCCTACGTGGTCGAGGAGGGTGGCGGCGCCTTCTACGGCCCCAAGATCGACGTCGACGTCACCGACGCCATCGGCCGTCCCTGGCAGCTCTCCACGCTCCAACTCGACTTCAACCTGCCCGAGCGCTTCGGCCTCGAGTACATCGGTGCCGACGGCGGAAGGCATCGTCCCGTGATGATCCACAGGGCGCTCATGGGCTCGATCGAGCGCTTCTTCGGCGTGCTCCTCGAGCACTACGCCGGCGCCTTTCCGGCGTGGTTGGCACCCGAACAGGTGCGGGTGCTGCCCGTCGCCGACGTGCACCAGGACTACGCCGATGGTGTGCTCGCCCGGCTCGTCGCCGAAGGCTTCCGGGGTACGGTCGACCCGGCCGACGATCCGCTCGGCAAGCGGGTCCGCTCTGCCAAGACCGCGAAGGTGCCTCACATCCTGGTCGTCGGGGACGACGACGTCGCCAACGACACGGTCGGCGACAACGCCCGGGGTTCCGACAAGCCCGAACGCGACCTTCCGCTCGACGAGTTCGTCGGCCGCCTGGCCGCACTGGTCGCTGAGCGCCGGTGAGTCGCCTCGACCACCTCTGGGCCGGCTGGCGGCAGGCTTACCTCGACGGCACCGGCGAAGACGGACGCCTGGCCGACTCACTCGACATCCCCGAAGGCGGCTCGTTGTTCAGCGCCGTCGAGCAGAGCGGCTTACCCGACGGGGAGTCGTTCGTCCTCCACCGGGGCTCGACCGCCTTCGCGATGCTCAACATCTACCCCTACACGTCGGGCCACACGATGGTGATGCCGAAGCGGCCCGTCGGATCGCTCGCCGACCTGACCGACGCCGAGCACGCCGAACTCTGGTCGATGGTCCGGGATGCGGTCGCCGCCATCGAGGCTGCCTACCTGCCGGGTGGTGTCAACGTGGGCCTCAACCAGGGGCGTGCTGCCGGGGCGGGAATCCCCGAGCACCTGCACGTGCACTGCGTGGCCCGCTGGACGGGGGACACCAACTTCATGACCGCCACGGCGGGTGTGCGCGTGCTTCCTGAGGCGTTGGCCGAGAGTTGGTCGAAGTTGCGGGAGCACTGGCCGGCCTGATGCCGGTCTTCCCGTGTGGGAGGATTTAGACATGCGGCGGGCTCCCTTCCTTGCCCTGGTCTTCATACTGGCCATGGCCGCCGCAGCGTGTGGGTCCGACGGGCCGGCAGGGGTCGTCGACCACGTCGAGTACGTCTCGACGACGAGCACGACGAGCACGACGAGCACGACGAGCACGACGAGCACGACGAGCACGACGCTTGCGCCGACCACGACGACGCTTGCGCCGACCACGACGGCTGATGAGGTGGTCGAGGCCCGTGCGTTGAAGTGGCGAACCTGTGGCGATGGGATCGAGTGCGCCACACTCGAGGTGCCGATGGTCCACGACGATCCGTCACAGGGGACCATCCGGATCGCCCTCAATCGCTTTGCGGCCGCCCCGGAAGGTCGGATCGGCGTCCTGCTGGTGAACCCCGGCGGGCCGGGCGGCTCCGGCGTCGATCTCGTGGAGGACATGGGCTGGCTCCTCGACATGGTCGTTCCCGGCTTCGACTTGATCGGCTTCGACCCGCGAGGCGTCGGAGGCAGCAGCAGGGTGTCATGCATGGAAGACCTCGATGACCAGGTGTTCGTCCTCGAGGACGGCGAGGACCCGACGGCGCTGTTCGAGTTGGCGGAGGTCGTCTCGGCGGCGTGCTTCGAGGGGTCCGGGGACCTGGCGCTCCACGTGGGCACCAACAACGTGGCCCGCGACATGGACCTGATCCGCCAGGCGCTCGGCGAGGAGCAGATCTCGTTCCTCGGCTACTCGTACGGATCCCGCATTGGTGCGGTCTACGCAGCGCTGTTTCCGGACCGGGTGCGGGCCATGGTGCTCGACGGTCCGGTCGACCCGGCGGAACAGATCAGTTCGGCCAGTCCGGTCCAGGGCCAGGGCTTCGAGGACGCCTGGTCCAACTTCGCCGACTGGTGCGATGTCGATGCCTCGTGCGGCCTGGAGGCGCACGGTGGCGCTGAGGTTGCCTTCTTTGCAGCGGACGCCCTGCTAGCCGAGGGCGACCTTCCAGCCGGCGATCGGGTTCTCACACGCGGCGAGTTCCAGATGGGCGTGGCGATGGCCCTCTATTCGCCGTACACGTGGGAGCAACTGGGCCAGGCGTTCACCGAGGTCCTCGAGGCGGGGGAGGGGTGGATCTTCCAGTCGCTCACCGACATGATGATGGGTCGCCGGGACGACGGTACCTACGACGGCTCGCAGGACGTGAACTACCTGGTCAACTGCGCCGACGACCCGCTCCGTCCGAGCCAGGAATCCTTCTTCGTCGCCCTCGACGCCGTGGCGGACACGTTCGAGCACTTCGGACCGGCCTTCCGGGCGATGGGCGGTTGTGGTGCCCTGCCGGAGTCGGTCGACCCCCTGCACGTGGCGCCTGCGGTCCTGGCGGTGCCGGCCCTGGTGATCGCCCTCGAAGGAGACCCGGCGACGCCGATGGCGTGGGCCCGTGGGCTCACCGACTCGATCGGCGATGCCGTGCTGATCACCTCCGACGGCGAGGGACACACCGCCTTCCTCTCCAACTCCGAGTGTGTCACCGATGTGGTCATCGCCTACCTCGTGGACCTGGTGGCCCCCGAAGACGGCTGGTCCTGCGTCGAAGGCAAAGGCCTCTCCGACTAGAATCGAGACTCGTTCTCATTTACTACCCGGAGGGCATGGCGCCACCACCGTGGAGTTCCTCACCGATCCCTGGACCTGGTGGATCGAGCCGTTCACCGCCAACGTGTTCATGCAGCGCGCCCTGCTGGCCGGCCTGCTCGCCGTCGTCGCCACGTCGGTGGTCGGGACATGGGTGGTGCTTCGGGGCATGACATTCCTCGGTGATGCCCTCGCCCACGGGGTCCTGCCCGGCATCGCACTCGCCGTGGTCATCGGGGTGAGCCCCACGCTCGGGGCCCTGGTCGCCGCCGCCGTGATGGTGGGCGGGGTCCACGTCGTGCGCCGGCACTCACCCCTGCCCGAGGACGCCTCGATCGGCCTCCTGTTCGTCGGCATGCTGGCCTTGGCGGTCGTGATCGTGTCGGCGGGGGCGGCGGCAGACGCCGGCGACCTCCACCGGGTGCTCTTTGGCTCGGTCACAGGCCTCGAGGCCGACGACCTCTGGCGCCAGGCAATCGCAGCGGCGATCGCCGTCGGTGGAGCCATCGCCTTCCACCGGGCGTTCCTGGTGCTCACCTTCGACGAGACCCAGGCAGAGCTCCTGGGCCTCCGCCCTCGCCTCGCCCACCTCGCCCTCATGGGACTCGTTGCGATGTCCGTCGTGGCCTCGTTCGAGGCGGTCGGCAGCCTCCTCGTCTTCGCCTTCCTCGTGGCGCCCCCGGCGACGGCGGTCCTCGTGGCACGACGCATCCCACTCGTGATGGCGACGGCGGTTGGCGTGGGATCCGTCGCCGTCGTGCTCGGAGCGCTGATCAGCTACCACCACGACACGGCGGCCGGGGCGACGATGGCGCTGGTCGCCGTGGTGCTCTGCTTCGCCGTGATGGGAGTGCAGGGTCTCCGCGACGCGCCTCAGGTGGCGAGGTGACCGGCGTGACGGTCGGTGAAGTGCCCGTTGGCGTGTAGCCAGCGGATCGTGGTGCCCAGCGTCTCCTCGAGGGTGTGGCCGGGATAGCCGAACTCCGCCGCCGGCGATTCGTCGGCCGTCTCCCAGCCGCCCGAACGCACCGATCCGGCGAACAGGCGTCCGATCTCGGCATTGAGGGGGAGTCTCCTTCGGAGCAGGCGGCCCGCCGCCTCGAAGGCGTGGCCCAGGCCGAGCATCACCGGCGCCGGCGGTGAGAGGTGCCGGAAGCGCCGACCGGTCAGCGTCGTGAACAGTTCCGTGAAGTCGCCCATCGAGACCATTTCGCCCGAGACCAGGTAGCGGCGCGGTCCGCGCCCCGGTTCGAGGGCACCAACGCACACACGGGCCACGTCACGGACGTCCACCCAGCCCATGCGGATCTCGGCGGGGAAGGGCACGACCGAGCCGCGCAGCATGTCGCGTAGTGTCGCCATCGAGTCGCTCAGCTCCGGGCTCGGGTCAGAAGGCCCGATCACGCCGCCCGGATACACGCAGGTGACCGGTGCGCCCTCGGACTGGTGCCGTCGGGCGACCTGCTCGGCTGCGATCTTGCTGTCCGTGTAGGGGCCGCACCCGGTGGAGGGGTCGTCGTCTGCTGACAGGTTGATGCCCCGGGGAGGCATGAACACACCGACGGTCGAGACGTAGACCACCGGGTCCAGCCCGATGTCGCGGGCGGAATCCAGGATGACCTCGGTGGCGGCGGGGTTGATGCGCCGCATGGATGGACCGTCGGATGCCTTGAAGCTGAAGAGCGCTGCCACGTGGAGGACGGCGTCGACACCCTCGAGGCCGGCACGCAATGCGGGAGCGTCGGTCAGGTCGGCGATGGCGATGTCGACGGCGCTGCGGTCGACGCCGTGCACGTCGAGCGCTATCCGGGCCTTGCCGGGGTTGCGGACGAGCATGCGCACGCGGTGTCCACTGGCGACGGCCTGGGCGACGCAGTGCGACCCGATGAAGCCGGTGCCGCCGGTGATGGCGACATACATGTGCTTCCCCCTTCCGATGCCCCGGATACCGGATGGCGACGGTAGCCGAACCGGGGGGTCACCTGCGAAGTGCGTCGTCCAGGCGCTCGACGAGGATGCGGAGCATCCCCTCGTAGGAGCCGGTGGCGGAGCCCCCGGGGCCGAGCCGGAGCGGGATCTCGACGAGGGTCGCCCCGGTGCGCTCGGCGAGTCGCCGGGAGTCGGCGTCGTGGCCGGCCTCTTCGACGGCGACGACCGTGACACCGTGGCTGTGCATCTCCTCGGCCAGGAGTTCGAGGTCGTGCGCACCCGGTTGCGCCATCGACGAGTGCGAGTCGAGGACCGTGCCGAGTACCCGGAGTCGGTAGCGGGTGGCGAATCGGCCGAGCGTGGCATGGTCGGTCACGAGGATGCGACGGTCGTCGGGAATCGTGGCCAGGCGGTCCCCGATGTCCCGGTCGAGTACCCGGAGTCGGGCATCCAGGTCCAGGCGGCAGGCCTCGACGGACACCGGGTTCAGGCCTGTGTGCTCGGTGAGCGCCTCGGCAAGCGCCGGCAGGGCCTCGGCGACCGCGACCGGGTCGAGCCAGACATGCGGGTCGGCGTCGTCGCGGACGATGCGGTGGACCGGGGTGGGGGTCGCCGACAGGGTGTCGTCTAGGCCCCCCTCCAGGTTGCCGCCGGTGGCGACCAGGAGCAGTGCGGTGTCGAGTCGGCCCCGGTCGGAGAGCGATGGCTCGAATCCGTGGGGGTCGGCTCCGATCGGGATGAGGGATTCGACGGGATGGCCGCAGGCCACCGCCGAGGTGATCTCCGCCCAGAGGGGGGTGGTGGCCAGGATCCCGTTGCCCCGGGACGCGCTGCCACATGCGGCGGCGAGGAGGGCCACGGACAGGGTCAGGAGGAGAGCGGTCAGCAGTCGACGCACCCTCGGACTCTAGTGAGAATGGTTCCCAAGAAGGTGGCCCGGGAGCGTTGCCCCCGGCGGCCATGCAAAGATCCGGGTGTGGGCTACCTGCCGACTCTGCTGGTCTTGGTGGGAGTGGTGGTCCTCGTCGCCACTGGCGTCCTCTCCGCGGCCGGGGTCGGCTTCATCCTCTTGATCGGCGGCGTGACGATGGGTCTGGCCCACTGGTCGGACCGCTGGCGCACCCCATGACCCGCCACGCGGGGAACCCGGATCCCCGGGGCTCCTGATACTCGACACCGGTTCGACCACGGACTGGACCGCACTGCGAGAGTCGTTCCGGTGGTCGCTTCCTGCCACCTTCAACATCGCCGAAGGAGGATGACCCCCTCCGGAACGGGGGTGTTAGCGTGCCGGCCGCTGGAGCAATGACAGGGAGGCGAAAGATGCCACACAGCGTTCGGGCCGTTGTTGCCAGGGCCAAGGGCGAACCGGTCTCGTTGGAGACCATCGAGGTGCCGGACCCGGGCCCCGGTGAGGTCCTCGTGACCGTGCTGGCCTGCGGGGTCTGCCACACCGACCTGCACTACCGCGAGGGTGCCATCAACGACGAGTTCCCGTTCCTGCTCGGCCACGAGGCGTCCGGAATCATCGAGGAGGTCGGCGACGGCGTCACCAACGTGGCACCTGGCGACTTCGTCATCCTGAACTGGCGCGCCGTGTGCGGTAAGTGCCGAGCCTGCAGGCGGGGGCGCCCCTGGTACTGCTTCGACACCCAAAACGCCACGCAGAGGATGACCCTCGACGGAGTGGAGCTCTCGCCGGCGCTCGGCATCGGTGCCTTCGCCGAGAAGACCCTCGTCGCCGCCGGACAGGCCACCAAGGTGGATCCGGCCGCCAGCCCGGAGGCCGCCGGCCTCGTCGGCTGCGGGGTCATGGCAGGCCTCGGCGCAGCCATGAACACGGGCGGCGTCGGTCGAGGCGACTCGGTCGCCGTCTTCGGCTGCGGCGGCGTGGGCAACGCAGCGATCGCCGGTTCCCGGCTGGCCGGGGCGCACACGATCATCGGCATCGACATCGATGCCAAGAAGCTCGACATGGCGAGGGAGTTCGGCGCCACCCACACCATCGACTCCAGCAGCGAGGACCCGGTCGAGGCCGTCCGGGCGCTCACCGACGGCAACGGCGTCGACGTGGCCATCGAGGCCGTCGGCCGGCCCGAGACCTACGAACAGGCCTTCTACGCCCGCGACCTCGCAGGCACCGTCGTCCTGGTCGGCGTGCCCAACCCGACGATGCGGATCGAATTGCCGATGATCGAGGTGTTCGGCCGCGGCGGCACGCTCAAGTCCTCCTGGTACGGCGACTGCCTGCCCGAGCGCGACTTCCCGATGCTGATCGACCTCTACCTGCAGGGTCGCCTCGACCTGGACCGCTTCGTCTCCGAGACGATCGACCTCGACCAGGTCGAGGAGGCCTTCCACCGCATGGAGCGTGGCGAGGTGATCCGCTCGGTGGTCGTGCTCTAGCCGGCTTCTCCTCGGGCGGTCGACAGAGTGCTCGTCTACGACGGTGATTGTGGGTTCTGCCGGCGCTGCGCCGACTGGGTGGCGGCCCGGGGCGAGGTGCCGATGGCGCCATCAGCCGAGTTGGACCTCGCCCGCCTGGGCCTGACTTCCGCCGAGGTGGCGGCCGCCGTCTGGTGGGTGGCCGAAGGTGAGCGCCTCTCAGGCCATCGGGCCGTGGCCCGGCTGCTCCGGGAACTCGGTGGTGGCTGGGGGTTCGTGGGCAGGGCCATCGGCGTGCCGCCCCTCGTCTGGCTGGGCGGCCCCGTCTACCGGTGGGTTGCCGGAAACCGCAGCCGGTTCGGCTGAACGGTCAGGACAGGTCGAGTTCGGCGGCCAGCGCCTCGAGCCCGGCGATCGCCTGATCGGCCGCCCCGGGGTCGGGGCCGCCCGACATCGCCCGGAAGTCCTGGACGACGATGATCCGGTCCACGCCGAGGCTCTCGTAGCGCCGGCACAGGTCCCGGTCGACCGGCTCGATGGGGGACACACTGACCTGGAGGTCGCCCAGCCCGGTCGGTCGCTCGTGCACCTCAGCGGCCTGGGCGAGGGCGGCAAGCGCCTTTTCGACGAAGTCGGGAGTGACGGCGAACCCGTACCAGCCGTTGCCCTTCGTGACGGAACGCCGCCAGGTGGCCGCCGAGCCGCCCCCGACGTGCACCGGAGGCCCGCCGGGCTGGACGGGACGGGGATGGGCCTCGGCGCCGTGCCACGAGGTGAAGCGGCCCTCGAACTCGAGGTCGCCCCGCCAGAGTGCCCGAAGCGCGTCGAGGTGCTCGTCGGTTCGGGCACCACGCTCTTCGAAGGGCACGGACACGGCCTCGAACTCGACGGGGACGTAGCCGACCCCGATGCCGAACTCCAGGCGTCCATGCGAGAGCACGTCGAGCGATGCCAACTCCTTGGCGAGGACGACGGGCGAGCGTTGGGGGAGGATCACGATGCCGGTCCCCAGGCGCAGGGTCGTGGTGTGGGCGGCGAGGAAGGACAGCGAGGCGACCTGGTCGACGAAGTGGGTGTCGGGCCGGACCGGGGAGGGAGGTGTGCGGGGGCTGGCGGCGACGAGGTGCTCGCCCGTCCAGACCGACTCGAAGCCGGCCTCCTCCGCGGCCACGGCCACCCGGGCCATGGACTCCGGGTCGGCGAGGCCGCCCATGTTGATGCCGAACAGGCCCAGTTTCACCGCGCCACCCTTCCGGTCGCCGAGTCGAAGGCATCGACCACCGTGGCGAGGTACTCGGTGGCCGCCTCCCGTGAGGCGGGTACCCGGACCCCGATCCGACAGTCGGTGACGCCGGCTTCGATCAGGGCCGGGGCGCCGGCCATCGTGGCTGCGAGGTCGACGCCGTCGTCGTCCCGGACGACCGGGATCGAACCGGTGACCTGCAGGCCGGACGGGTCGTGGTCGATGCGGTCGAGCATCTCGCGCATCCGGGCGATGCCCGTGGCCGGATCGGCCATGGCCGGACCCCACGGGATCCAGCCGCTTCCGAACGCCGCGATCCGGCGGGCCACACGGGGGTTGACCGAGCCGCTCACCCAGATCGGCACGCCACCCGACTGGAGGGGCTTGGGCATGGCATGGATGCCTTCGAAGGCCAACTCGTCCGAGGTGTAGTCGGCGAGTTCCTCGCGCCAGAGGGCCTGGCAGACCTCGAGGGTGTGGTCGAGGAGGCGGCCCCGCTCGGCGAAGTCGAGGCCGGCGGCCCCGTACTCCTCCTCCTGCCAACCGACGCCGACACCGAGGTCCAGGCGTCCACCGGACAGGACGTCGAGGGTGGCTGCCGCCTTGGCGAGCACGAGGGGCCGTCGCAGCGCCGCCAGCAGGATCGAGGTGCCCAGACGGATCCTCCGGGTGTGGGCGGCGAGGTATGTGAGCACGGTGAGGGGCTCGAGCCAGTGACCGTCCGGTCCGGTGGGCTGTCGACCGCCCTCGGTGCCTCCGAGGGACGGGTCGGCGTAGGCCTCGAGGTTCCCACCGAACGCCACGTGGTCCGAGACGACGAGCTTGTCCAGGCCTGCAACGTCGGCTGCGACGGCCCGGTCGACCATGGCGTCCCACCCGCCGGGGTCCTCGGCGGCGAAGGTGACCACCTGGACCGAGAGGGAGGTCCGGCCGGCCGTCATCGGCGGAACCTCCGCAACGCCCCACGGCGGCGGCGGCGCAGCAGGTCGGAGCGTTCCTCCGGGGTGACCCGTGGGGTCTCCGGGTGGAGGTGCCGACCGAGTTCGTCGAACGGCACCAGTTCGAGGGTCGGCACCGGGTAGCTGGTCGCCTGGTTCCACCGGTAGGTGATGCAGCCCTGGGTGGCGCCGGTGGTGTCGAGCCAGTTGGCGATGCCGGGGTCCCGATGGGAGACCACGGCCCGGAACACCCCATCGTCGCCCACGAACGCCTGTTGCCCGTTGAGGCTGGACTGCCGGTTCACCCAGTCCAGGGACTGGTACCAAACGTCACCCAACTGGACTCCCCAGTAGGCGCATCCGGGGACCTCGACCTCGTAGAGCAGGGCTTCGTCCTCTGCGACCCGCCACCAGCACTGACCGTAGGCCTGGTCGGGACTGCCGCCCTTGGACACCGTGCTCTCCGGGGTCGCCGCGACGTGCCCGAAGGCGTTGACCTCGCCCCGCTCGAGGTGTGAGCGTCCGAAGTCGGCCCAGAACGCCGGGATGTCGACGCTCAGGCGGAGCAGTTGACGAAGGCCGGTGGACAGCCCCTCCGCGTCGAGTCGGCTCACGGGGGGACCGGGGTCGAGGCACTCGAGGTGCAGGTCGGCGGGTACCTCGTGCTCCCAGTCGCCGAAGAACTGTCGAACCATCAGGTTGGACCGCTTCGCGGGGAGTTGGAACCAGGCTTCGTCGTCGACCCCCGAAGGAGGTGGCTCCGACGAGAAGGCGACGCTGAAGTCGCCGGCGGCATTGGCCCCCAGTTGGTCGCCGTTGAGGTTCAGGAGTTGCTCGATCGGGCCGCCGTCGAAGTCGAAGCTCATGATGCTGAGTCCGAGGTAGCGGACGGAGCCGAGGTTGCCGGACAGGCGGTACGTGTTCGAGAGGTCTACGCCAGCCGCCTGATAGAGGCCGTCCGGGTTGTCCTGGCCGAACTTCATCGGGTGCACCCAGGAGAGTTCGGGGTACTCGTGGTCGCCACCCTCGAGCGTCCTGCTCACACCCCGTGCGAGGGAGCGGAGGAGGAGTCGGAGTCCCTCGACCCGGTCGATCGTGTTTCCGGGCCGGTCCGGGTCGAGGACGTGGTCGGCACCGGCCTTCAGGTCGTCGCAGAAGCCGTCCCAGAGAAGGCGCAGGTCGTCGTTCACGGGGTTTGGCACCGCCTCACTGTTGCAGCCGATCGGCCCCGCTGCCTACTCGCCGGAATACGTTCCGAAACTCCAGAGGTTTCCCTCGGGGTCCGTGGCGGAGAAGCCCCGGGAGCCGTACTCCTCATCACGGAGGCCTTTGTCGATAGTGGCGCCGGCGGCTACGGCCCGGTCGTGGAGGGCATCGGGTTGGTCGGTCACCACATAGATGCTGACCGGGCCGAACGGGAGGGCGAGGTGGAAGGCGTCACCCACTTCGGCATCGCCGAGCATTACCCCACCGCCGCCTGGCCACCGGATCTGGGCGTGGATGATGCCCTTGCCGTCCTCGCCGGGGACGCTGAACTGCTCCTCGAAGCCGAAGGCTGCTACGAGGAAGTCGATGAGGGCACGGGTGTCGCGGCACCGCACCGAGGGTCAGACGCTGGTGGTGGGCCATTCGGTGGGGGAGGACACGGTGCGATGCTAGATCACTGCCAGATCCCTGTCGGTTGCTTCCGGGGCAGCGAGGGTGCGGGGCTAGGGTCGGCCTCCGTGACGGGGCCAATGAGTCGAACCTCCTCCAGCGACCGTCGCCATGACGTCGGCATAGCGCTCGTCAGCCTCGCAGGCCTGCTCATCGAGATCGCCTACACCCGGGTCGTCTCGTTCAAGCTCTTCTACTACTTCACCTACCTTGTGATCGGGCTGGCACTGCTGGGGCTCGGCACCGGCGGGGTCCTGCTGGCCGTGTCACGGAGGCTGCGGGAGGCGCCCCTCGAACGTGTGCTGGCCCGGTCGGCCCTGGCCGGTTCGGTCGCCACCGCACTGGGGTACGTCGTCGTGGCCCGGATGCCGCTCGACACGGTGGTCCTCTGGGAGTACACGTCGGGTGCGGCGGTGCTCAATGCCGGCCGGCTCGGCCTGATGTGCCTCGCCGTCTTCCTGCCGTTCGCGGCGATCGGGGTGTTCGTCTCGTCGCTGCTGAGCCGCCGCCGGGAGCAGGTGGGGAGGCTGTATGCGGCCGACCTGCTCGGTGCCGGCCTGGCCTGTGCCCTCGCCGTGCCGCTCCACGCCACGATCGGACCTCCGGCTGCCGTGTACCTGGCCGCAGCGGTGCTCGCCGGTGTCGCCTGCCTGCTGGGGGATGCCGGCGCAGCGCTTCGGAGAGTCGCCGGTGCGGTCGGCGTCGTGGTCCTACTGCTCCCCGTCCTGGGAGCGTTGCCCTCGATCACGACGGAGAGCAGCAAGCACATTGGTGGGGCTGACATCGAGCACACCGCATGGGGCCCGGTCTTTCGCGTCGACGTCGGGAGCGAGGTCTTCGGGCGCCACATCCTGTACCACGACGGCCTCGTGGGTTCGAACATCATCGGGTTCGACGGGGACCTCTCTGCATTGACCGACTTCGCGGGAGACGTCCGCTCACTCCCGTTCGAGGTCCTCGGTGAAGCGCCCGAGCGGGAGTTGATCATCGGGTCGGCTGGCGGCCACGAGATCCTGGCATCTCGCTATTTCGGGGCAACGGGCATCGACGCCGTCGAGTTGAACCCGGTGACCACCGGGCTGCTCGAGGGTCGCTACCGGGAGTACTCGGGCAACCTCGTGGCCGACCCCGAGGTGCGTCTCGTGACGGCCGACGGACGCACCTACCTGGCGCGCAGCGCCGGCGAGTTCGACCTCATCTGGTTCGTGGCCCCGGACAGTTATGCAGCGACGAATGCCGCCTCTTCGGGGGCGTTCGTGTTGTCGGAGAGTTACCTCTACACCGTCGAGATGCTGGTCGAGTCGCTCGAACACCTCAGCGAGCGGGGTGTGATCGTCGCCCAGTTCGGCGAGTTCGACTTCGACGCAAAGCCCAACCGGACGCGCCGCTACCTCAGCACCGCGCGTGCGGCACTACAGGAGATCGGGGTGCAGGACCCGGGATTCCACCTGCTAGTCGCCCGGACGGCGGATGCCCACGTCGAGTTGGCGACGATCGTCATCAAGCGGACGGCGTTCACCACGGAGGAGATTGAACGGTTCTCGCAGAAGGTGCTGTCCCTGGAGGGCGGGACCGTGGAATACGTGCCGGGTGCTGCGGCCGGCACGTGCGTGGCTGCGACTGCTTCGGGGTCTGACGACACCCGGTACCCAGCGTGCTCCGGTTCCTACATGGTGTCGGCCATCCACGACGACTCGCCGTTCTTCTGGCACTTCACCCCGTTCTCCACCGTGGCGGGCGATGTCCTCGGCAACGTTGATGCCCTCGTCGACCCCGAAGACGCAATCGGGGAGCGCCTACTGCTGTTCCTGCTCGGGATCGCATTGGTGTTTGCCGCTGTATTCCTCCTGCTGCCGTTCGTGACGGTCCGGCGGACGTGGCAGGCGCTGCCGCGCAAGCTCACTTCGGGCGTCTACTTCGGATCCCTGGGACTGGGCTTCATGCTGTTCGAGATCGCCCTGATTCAGCGGCTGACCCTGTTGCTCGGGTATCCGACCTATTCGCTGACCGTGACCCTGGCGGCGTTGCTCGTGTCCACGGGCGTCGGTGCTTCCCTGAGTGGACGGCTCGCCGGTCGACCCCGACTCCGCCTTGAGACCGGAGCAGCCTTGACGCTGCTGACAGTGGTCTACCTGCTGGGGGTTGGTCCGTTGACCGATGCGTTGCTGCCCAGCCCGCTGGTCGTGCGCGTCATGGCGACGCTCGTGCTGCTCGCACCACTCGGGGTCGTGCTCGGCCTGTTCATGCCACTGGGACTGCGGGTCGTTGCGCTCCTGGGCGCGGAAGGTCCCACCTATGTGGCGTGGGCGTGGGCCGTCAACGGCTTCTGCTCGGTGATCGGGTCAGTGCTGACCACGATGCTTTCGATGACGTTCGGGTTCCAGGCCGTGCTGGTGCTCGGCCTGGTGGCGTACGTCGTCGCGCTGACTGCGCTCTGGAGGTTGTCGGCGCCCGCCGCAGCGGACACCGTCGTTCCCGGCTGAGCCGGGAGGGCGCGCTCAGACCTTGCGGACGTTCAGGGCCTCGGGGCCCTTGCGGCCTGCGCCGACCTCGAATTCGACGGCCTGACCCTCATCGAGGCTGCGGAAGCCGCTGCCCTCGATGTTGGAGTAGTGGACGAAGACATCGTCATCGCCGTCACGGGAAATGAACCCGTAACCCTTTTCGTTGTTGAAGAACTTCACGGTGCCGGTGGGCATTACGAAACTGCTTTCTTGGAAACTGTGTACCGACCGGTTGACCGGGACCCCAAGAGGCTAACCGGGTCGGCGCGTGCTGCAACCCTCGGAGCGGATCCCACTCAACAACGTCGGAGGACACACCAGGAACCCTCACCGGCCCGTGAGGCCACGCCGGACCAGTCGCCGGTCCCCGTCGCCGTGAGCGATTCGAGGACTTCGTCGGCCGTGAGGTGGATCGGGGTGTCCTCGGCCCGACTGTTCACCCACACGAGGGCACCCGTGGGGGCGAGGCATCGGGCGACCTCCAAGGGGAACAGGAACATGTTCATCAGGACCAGGGCGTCGGCGACCCCGCCCGGCAGGGGGAGGCGGGAAGCATCGGCGTTGACCTGCGTCGTATCGGCGACAGCGTGTCGGAGCATCTCGAACGAGAGGTCGATCGGCACGACCCGGTCGAAGCGCTCTGCCAGGTGCCCGGTGGCGAGGCCGGTGCCGGATCCGAGTTCGACGGCCGTCCCCCCGGCGACGCCGCCGCGGTCGAGGGCGTCGAGCAGGGGAAGCGCCCGACCCGGGGTGTCCCTTGTGGCCGTCCACTCGGCGGCCAGGCCATCGAAGATCCCCCGGACCAGCGACGACCGATCGTCGTCCCAGGTGCCCTCGAAGGCGATCGTGCGGGTCACCTCCCTCATCGGGTGTCCGGCCCCCGAGTAGCGGTCCGAGGTCGCAACCGGATGGACGGGCTCGAGGTGGACGATGGGCACTTTGGTGACGGTAGCCGTCACCGGGTCGGGGTGGCGCCCCGGTCGTGCCAGACTCCCCGACATGTCCCGGTTGTCGCGTCTTCGACATCGGCTTCCCCGGCTCCATCGAAAACGCGGGCAGCACACGGTGTTCGTCATGTCGGGGGGTGCGGTCCGGGGTGCGGCCCAGGTGGGGATGCTGCGCGAGGTCCTGACGGCCGAGATCTTCCCCGACGCGGTCGTCGCCGTGTCTGCGGGTGCGCTCAACGGGTTGCCCATCGCCAACGATCCGTCATTGGCTCAGGTCCAAATGCTCGAGGATCTCTGGAGGGACGTGGCCGCCGACCCGCCGGTTCGTGGCGGGACGTTGCGCACCCTGGTGTCGATCCTCCGTGGCCGGCCCGGCTTCGACACGGGTGAGCGGCTCCGGAAGATGATCGAGGAGAACGTGCCGGTCGTCGACCTTGGGAACACGCTGATTCCGATCCACGTGGGGACGACCGCTGCGTCCACCGGTCGCCTGTGCTGGTGGAGCGAAGGGCCGTCGGTCGACATCCTGTGTGCCTCAGCCGCGATACCCGGTGTCTTCCCGGCGGTGCCGCTCACCGACGGCGACCTCCACATGGACGGCGGCGTCCTGTCCAACCTTCCGTTGCGCTACGCGGTCACGCTCCAACCCACCCGTCTGGTCGTGTTCGACGTGGCTGCCGATTTCCTCCCGCCGGAGAAGCAGACGGCGCTCACCCTCATGTTGACGGGTTTCCGGGCCGCCACGACCGAGCTCACCCGCCAGGAGTGGCTCGACGTTCCCGTCGATATCGAGGTCCTCCACATCGAACTTCCGGATCCGAGCGGGGGCCTCGACCTTGACTTCGGCGAGACCGACCTGCTTTTCGAGGAGGGTGCCGACGCTGCCCGGGCAGCGATCGCCGCGAGCGGTTGGCTCAGCCCCGACTGACCGCGTCGGCGGGCAGCCAGCCTGCAGCCACCAACTCGTCGGCAACCAGCAGGGCGTAGCGCCAGGCTCCGAGGGGCTCGAGGTGCCCGCCTGGTGGCGGTGACCGGAGGAATCCGGTGCCGTCGACGCATCCGGGTTCGTGGGCGGCACAGGTCGATTCCTGGACGAATCGGCCGTCGGGGGACAGCACCGGCCAGGTGGAGACATGGCGAACGGATCCGTCAGGGAAGGAATCCGGGAGGCTGGCGAACACGTCGTGGGTCCCGGGCGCCATTTCGGTACGGGAGACCGGTTGGGCGATGAACAGCACACGGGTGTCGGTCTGGGCCGCCAGGCCGATCGCGTACTCGGCGTCGATCCGGTACTTCTGGTAGTAGTCGGCCCCCTCGAAGCCGGCGATGCACTTGGTGAACGCGTTTCCACCGTGATCGACGACGAGCACGTGCGGGCTCCAGTCGGCGAGTCGCTCGAGGCTGATGTCGGTTCCCTGTTCCTCGAACCAGTCGCACAGGGCAGTGCCTCCGTGTGCGCGGTCGACGACTTCGGCGGCGGCGCCGAGCAGGTCCGCCAGGTGGGGGATCCACTGATCCGTGACGGAATCTCCGGTGACGACGATGCGGGCGACCTCGCCGTCTCCGAATGTGATCGGCGTGGCCGGGAGGGTCGTGGTGGTCGTGGTCGTGGTGGCCGGG
>Ga0209445_1000025_pt1 | contig 77956 bp, 62 predicted proteins | sample MarorgKNORR_S2LV_4_FD_188223 | JGI IMG/M metagenome (GOLD analysis project Ga0209445, IMG submission 188223) | Marine microbial communities from the Southern Atlantic Ocean, analyzing organic carbon cycling - NADW_A/KNORR_S2/LV (SPAdes) (version 2) | ecosystem: Environmental > Aquatic > Marine >... | reverse complement strand
GCTCCCGCCGAAGCCATCGAGGCCGGCGCCGCAGCGCTACCCGGACCGAGCATCGCCACCGCTCCGGCACCTACGGGTCCGTTGATGAACCTGACCGCCCGGGAGACGGAGATTCTGAGCGCCATGGTGGACCGGTTGATTCCCTCCGACGAGCTCGGCCCGGGGGCCCTCGAAGCAGGCGCTCTGCGTTTTATCGACCGCGCGTTGAGCGAAGCGGAGTCGGACTCGGCTGGTGCGTACCGCTCAGGCCTCGCGGCGCTGGACCGCTATAGCCACTACTCGAGAGGTGCCGCCTTCGTCGAGCTTTCGGCGACAGATCAGGACTCTGTTCTCATCGACCTGCAGACGGGCGGCGCTACCGGAGCCAACGTCGGATTCGTGGGGAGTTCGGGCTCGTTCTTCAACCTGGTCAAGAGCCATACCTGGCAGGGGACCTTCGGTGATCCACACTACGGTGGCAACGTGGACTTCATTGGCTGGGACCTCATCGGTTATCCCGGCGTGCGCCTGCAGGTCAGCGAGGAAGATCAGCGGGCCTTGGAAGCGGACGAACTGACACCGGTCCGCAGGTCGGCGTATGACTACGCCACGTTCCGGGCGGACCAGTGAAGCCGCGCGCGGGAAGGAGGTAACCGACATGGCGACTCAACTTCGCGGGACCGATGTAGTCATCGTCGGGCTGGGCGCAGCGGGCGGCGTGGCGGCGTATCCGCTTGCCGAAGCCGGGCTGGACGTCGTCGGCCTGGAGGCCGGCACCTGGCTGGACCGCAGAGATTTCGCCCCGGACGAAATCAGGAACAACTACCGCGATTGGCCGATGCTGATCGACAAATGCGAGCAGGAGCGACCCACGTCACGAGCCACTTCTGAGACCACCGCCCGTCGAGTGGGCAGCCATCCCATGATGAACGCTGTGGGTGGGACCAGCTTGCACTACTGGGCTCAGAGCTGGCGTCTGAACCCGTGGGACTTCCGGGTCGTGAGCGAGACCACTCGTCGCTATGGCAGGTCTAGAGTCCCACTCGGTTCGACGGTCGAGGACTGGCCTTTCGGTTACGAGGAGCTGGAGCCGTTCTATGACCGGGTCGAGCGCGAGGTGGGCGTGTCAGGCCAAGCCGGCAACGTTCGCGGCGCCATCGACGGGCGCGGCAACCAGTTCGAGGGCGCTCGTGCAAGGGAGTTCCCGATGCCGCCCCTCCGCTGGACTGCCTTCAACGAGCGTATGGCTGAAGCGGCGCGGGCCCATGGATGGCATCCGTTCCCCGGGCCGGCGGCCATCAATACCGAGCGCTACCAGGGCCGCCGCGGCTGTGGCTACCACGGATTTTGCAGCAAGGGTGGCTGCCCGATCGACGCCAAGAACGCCACGCATCTCACCACGATTCCCAAGGCGGTCGATACCGGGAACCTGAGGGTGGTGACTCAGGCTCACGTGACCACGGTGCAAGTGGACGCGGACGGACGCGTCACGGGCGTGAACTACGTGTCGGGCGGCACGGAGTATTTCCAGCCCGCCAAGGTGGTCCTGCTCGCCAGCTACACTTACGAAAACGTGCGCATGTTGCTGCTGTCCAAGTCCAACGCATACCCGGACGGACTCGCGAACAACCGCGGGCAAGTAGGGCGCCACTATTTGAGCCATCACCAAGGGGCGGGCGTGACCGCGCTCTTCCCCTACGACCTGGATGCCTGGTACGGACTTCCGGCTCAGGGCGTGGCGGTCGACGATTGGGCAGACGACAACTTCGATCACACCGATCTCGACTTCATCGGTGGCGGCAACCTCTGGGCCATGTCCGACCGCCGCCCCATCTCCGCGGCGGGCATGAGCACGTTCGGCCGCGGCCGCAACTGGGGCTCCGCCTGGAAGCGATTCATCCGCGAGAACTCCGACCGCTCCCACTACTTCTACATCCAGAAGACAACGCTGCCATACGAAGACAACTACCTAGACCTGGATCCGGGCGTCACCGATCCGTTGGGGTTGCCCGTCATTCGCATAACCGGACAGTACAAGAAGAATGAGCTGGCTCTCGCGGCCTTCATGCAGGATCGAGCTGTGGAGTGGTACCAGAAGGCTGGAGCGACGGAGATCGTGCGCGGCGGCCTTGGAAATGCCATGGGCGCTTCGACGCACGCGTACGGTGGTACTCGTATGGGAGACGACGCCGAAACCAACGTCGTAGATCGCTGGGGCTTCTCGCATGAGGCGCCCAACCTGGGTGTGCTCGGCGCCTCGGTGATGGGCACGAGCGGCGCGCGTAACCCAACGCTCACCGCACAAGCGCTCTCCTGGCGTACGGCACAACACCTCGTCGAGAGCTGGAGCGACATCGCCGAGTAGAAATTCGATTTGCCGTGAGCCGTTCCAAGCCGTAGCCTATCGGTCGGTTCCTGCACGATTTTGCCATGCCCTACGGGAGATGGATGATGCCGAAGCGCCCACTGATGTTCGCCATAGCCTTGGTAGTGTCGGTTACGGCCCTCGCTTGTGCCGCCAACGCGCTCGACGACATAGCGATGGACACGGAAGGAATGGTTCCGACGTTCGAAGTCGATCCGTTCTGGCCAAAGCCGCTACCTAACCACTGGATCATGGGCGCGACGATCGGCGCAGACGTCGACTCTCGCGACCACGTCTGGCTCGTACAGCGCAACACGCCCGACCAGTTCGCGGGCCGCACCGAGCTCGGCTCGGCACAGGACCCGGTACTCAGCGAGTGCTGCTCGCCGGCGCCGCCCGTGCTCGAATTCGATCCGGACGGCAACCTCGTCGGCTCGTGGGGAGGCCCGACCGATACGGGTGAGTGGGAGTGGCCGACGTCCAACCACGGCATCACCGTGGACCACAACGACAACGTTTGGATCGGCGGCAACGGCGGAGCCGACGCGCACATCGTGAAGTTCTCGCGTGACGGTCAGTTCCTGGCGCAGTACGGCCAGTCAGGGGCGCGGGCACGCGACGGCGGCGGCTTTGCGGCCAACAGCGACGACGAGACGAGCTTCGGCCGAGTGGCCAAGATCTTCGTCGACGGCGTGGAAAACGAGGCCTATATCTCCGACGGCTACCTCAACCGACGGGTGGCAGTCCTCGACGCCAGCACCGGTGAGATGAAGCGCTTCTGGGGTGCCTATGGCGACGCCCCCATGGCCAGCGAGAATCCGGGCCGGTACGTGCCGGGCGAGACCCCGCCACAAGAGTTCCGCCCACCGGTGCACTGCGCCGAGCTCTCGGTCGATCGCCTGCTCTACGTATGTGATCGTCCGTCGAACCGGATCTCGGTATTCCAGACCGATGGCACCTTCGTGAAAGAGGTGATCATCGCGCCCGCGACCTTGTCGCAGGGCTCGACCTGGGACATCGACTTCTCCCACGATCCTGAGCAGAGGTTCATCTACCTCGCCGATGGCCAGAACATGAAGGTCTACGTCATCGAGCGTGAGACGCTGGAGGTCCTGTACAGCTTCGGCGACGGTGGCCGGCAGCCTGGACTCTTCTTCGCGGTTCACTCCCTCGCCGTGGACTCCCAGGGCAACATCTACACCACGGAGACCTACGAGGGTAAGCGCATTCAGAAGTTCAAGTACATGGGCATGGGCACCGTCTCCGGTAACGACGGAGCAGCGTGGCCGGCAGACCGACGCCGAGGCATGTAACGCCAGCCGAACCCTGGAAGCACGAGGGCCCCACCCGTGAGGGTGGGGCCCTTTTTTTGCGAGGCCGGAGTGAGGCCGTCAGAGCTCGTTCGAGACGCCTAGCGCGACTTCAACTTGAACACGTAGAGCGCGTTACCGGAGTTGGGGTGGTGAATCTCCGGCGTAATCGCGCGTACGACGTTGCGCGGGCTTCCGCCACCCAGACCGGTCGTTACCGCGATGTACTGCTCGCCACCCGCGCTGAAAGCCACAGGAAAGCCTTGAACGGAGGTGCCGAGGCGGGTCTGCCACAACTCTTCTCCAGTGCGCACGTCGTACGCATGGAAGTAGCGGTCTACATCACCTGCGAAGACGAGGCCTCCGTCGGTGGTCAGTGCGCCCGTCAAGAACGCCGCACGCTGCTCCACGCTCCAAAGCTCCTCCATGGTATCGATGTCGTAGGCCGCCAGCTTGCCGATCTTGCCGTCGCTGTCCGGCATCGCAAACCACGTCCGGTCGGCTGCGACGCCCCCCGAGCCCACCTGCAACGCCATCTCACGCCCCGAGATGTTGAGGCAGGTCTGACTCAGGGGAATGATGAGCGAGTTCGTAGGCGGGTTGAACGACATCGCCGGCCAGTTGTGGCCGCCAGCCGTGCTCGGGCACACTGCGAGCCACTCGCCAACCTTCGCGTCCACGATGTCCTGCCGGTACGTCACGGCGCCCGTCTTGGAGTCGATCTTCGTGAAGATGTTCTGATAGACGGTTTCTTTGTGGTCGAGGTACTGGCCGGTTTCGCGGTCGAGCTTCCAGAGGATTCCGTGCTTGCCGATGGTGAAGAGCAGTTTCTGCCCGTTGCTGTCGACCAGAACCTGCTCGAAGACCTCGTCGAGATCGAGCGCCTCTCCTGGTACGTGCTGGCGATACCACACGATGCGCCCGTCGTCCGGATCCAGCGCGAGCGTGGAGTTGCTGTAGAGCGCGGCGTCCTCCGTGGTCATGCCACGACTCGCGGGTACCCACGGCTTGGGCTGCGCCGTGCCCCAATACAGCAGATCGAGCTCGGGGTCGTAGCCACCCGTGATCCAGGCATCGACGCCGCCACGCAGTTCGAAGGGGATGTCGCCCCACGTGTCCCCGCCGGGCTCCCCGGGACGCGCGATCGTGAAGGTGCGCCACAACTCCTCGCCGGTTTCAGCGTCGTGCGCGGTGATGAAGCACGACTCCTCGAAGAAGCGCGTGCAGCCATTGATCCCGTTGATGACCTTCCCACGCGCGACCAGGGGTCCCGCGACGTTGGTAAAGCCCTGTCTGAAGTCCGCGACGTCCGTCTCCCAAACGAGCTCACCCGTCTTGGCGTCGAGCGCGACCAACGCTGCGTCCTTGGTGGGCACGTAGATCTTGTCACCGTAGATCGCGATCGAGCGGAGCTGCGTAAATCCTCCCCCACGGAAGCCCTCAGGGAAACCACGGCGGTACTCCCACAGCAGGTTTCCGGTCGCGCCGTCGAGCGCCTGAATCGTGTTCTCGGGATTCGTGAGGTAGATGACACCGTCGCGAACCAAGGGAGTCGGCTGGCTGACCCCGGCGTCCATCGACCAAACCCATGCCAGTTGTAGGTCGGCGACGTTGCCGCGATCGATCTGGTCCAGCGGGCTGTGCCCCCATCCATCATAGGTGCGGCGGTACATCAGCCAGTCGCCCGCCGCGGGGTCCCTCAACTCCTCGTCGCTCACCGACTTGAAGTCGACAATGGCCACATACGTCGACGTACGGCCCGGCCGTCCCCCGATGCCGCGACCGCGACCGCCCGGAGCCGTAGCGGTACGCTCCGGTGGCGAGCCGGTAGCGCCATCGAGCGTGCCTTCCTCGGCGACGGTCAGGGGTCGGGCTCCAGCCGGAAACCCGTTCCGCTCCAGGATGTACGCGACGACACCGGCATAGACGTCGTCTCCCAGCGAGTCCTCGTCGTCCGGCGGCATGGTGGTAGCGACGCTGAACAACTCGCCTACGGAGCGGCCGCCCCAGTAGCTGAGGAAGTTCGGCCCGGCGAGCTCGGGTGCCTCGAAGGAGCCCAGCATGGTCTCCAGGTGGCACTCCGCACAGTGTTGCTCATACATCATGCGGCCGGCCGCGGCCTGGCCCACGGTGAACGAGACGGACTCTTGCGCCAGGACCAAGCCTGGAAGCGTGCCCAGCGTGACGAGAGCAACGTGCACGGGCTTCATTCGTTCCCTACCTCCGAGGCAGATTCAACGGACTGGGTGGGCATGATCAAGAAGCTCAAGTGGTCGCCTGGTGAGACCGGCATGGTTTCGCTGCGAAAGCCACCTCGGCCCACGAAGTCGACCTCGAGTTGGACCTCCTCTGCGAGCCACCTCATCTGGAACGTGCGCGACGTCTTCCCCACGACGAAACCAACCCGCCGCCTGGACGTGTTCCAGTACGCGTAGATCGTGGCATCCCGGAAATCGCGGTTCTCCACCGTGAGACGTACGTCCTCGTAGCCCGAATCCGACCCGTTGCTTGCGGGCGCCGTGAATGGGTTGGGGCCGCCGCCCGCACAGCCCGCGACGGTCGAAGCGATGAGAAGCACGGAAACGGCGAATAGCATTCTCATGACGTGCATCCCCTTCCACCAGGCTACGAAAGTGGCGGATCGCCAAGCTATCTGGCGGGCAGATCCCGGACAAGCTGGAGGTCTCTCGACGCCGCATCGCCGCGGACATCAGTTGTTCAGGGCGCCGTTATTGATCCAATTCTTGATATTGGTGAGATCGATGCTATCGAGCGAGGAACCGAAGGGCATGGTCAGTCCGATGCGTTGGCGACCCTCCAGCCTAATGACCACGTAGCTGTTGGTGGCGTCAAAGGGCTTGACGAGTACGTACTCCGACTCGGCTCCCGGGCCACCACGTTCACCAGGTTTCCGTGATTCTCCGGGGCATTGGCGCGAAGAGTGAGACTGCCCTGACCCAGTCCGTGGCAACCGTCTGCGTTGGTGCACCCCCTACGTACGAAGATCTCTTGAATGTCCCCCGCAAACGACGGATTCGCTCTGATCATGCGGTTCATTTGAGGCTCATCGTCGTCTCCGCCTGATGCGGTCGGATCAAGCGACCCTTCACCGCCGCACGAGGCGACCATGGTCCCTAGTACCACCAGCGAGAAGACCAAGCAGGGGTAGGTCATGATCAGAAACGGGAGATCGCCACTCGAAATCCGATGAAAGGACGACGTACGCCGGGACCGGCTGCAGCCCGGGAAGCGGCGCGCAATTCCCTGGCAGAGTCCTGATACGAGCCGCCACGAATCACCCACAGCGCGTCGGCCTCGAGGGACTCGCGATCATCGCTCGCATCGTAGGGATAGGGCTCATAGGGACTCCGGGTCCATTCCCACACGTTGCCACTCATGTCGAAGACGGGGTAAGGACATTCCGAGCAGTCGAACGAGGCCACGGGCATGGTACCCGTCTCCCCGAAATTCGCTCGGTCTGCCCTGGGCTCGTTTCCCCAGGGATAGAGGCGCCCGTCGGCGCCCCGCGCCGCTTTCTCCCACTCCGCCTCGCTCGGCAGGGTCACGCGCCAGCCCTCGCCGAATAACTCTCGCAGCACCGGCGGAGTGTTGGGCGAGGCTTCCATTTCGCTCTGAAGCCAACGGCTGTACGCGAGGGCATCGGTCCACGAGATGGGCCGTACAGGATATTCAGGGGGGGCCTGGAACACCCGGACGTCCGCGGCGAAGCCCGTCGCTTCGACGAAGGCTCGGAACTGGGCCACCGTAACCTCGGAGCGGCCAATATAGAAGGTGGGGACGTTCACCATTCCTTGGGCGCTCGCTGCGGACCACCGTTCGTGGTCGAGGGCCTGTTGATCCGTCGTCACGTCGCCACCCATGAGGAACGGGCCCTCGGAAATTTCCACGAAGCCGAGTAGCTCGGTGTCAGGGAGGTACCAGGCGTCTGAGCGAAATCCGGCAACCTGCTCGGGGCCGACCGGCGAAGCAGACGCACTCCCCGTCCCTGACGTGGCCGCGCTGCTCGAGGGCCCCATGTACATGCCCACCGCCGCGATCGATACCAGCGCGATCAAGGCCGTGAGGCCTACTCTCGAGATCGATCGCTCAGGGGCCCCCTTTGCATGGTTCATGGTCTGCCGACCCTATCGCACGCGAAGGTCCAACCGTGCTCGCATGCGCGCGCGTACAGCTCCGGTTCCGACATCTCGGTCAGGTCCTGTCCGCCCTCACGCAGGAGCAACCGCAAGTCCAGCACCTTCGGCACCGTGCGACTGAACGTTCCTGGCTCGAGCAGGTTGACACACCCGGCTTGGAAGCGCAGCCGACACGCCCGGGCGAACCACGACAGCGCCTGTGCAGAATCAGGCGCCACGATCTCCCCCCTCAGGTAGTGGCCTCCCAGCTCGTTGCACGACCATCCGGAATCATCCGCGCAAAACACTCCCTCGATCTGGACCACACGGTCGCATGCATTGCGCCGGTCGTCGTCACAGGCTTCGAGCCAGAAGGGGACGCGGTCCCCCTGATGCGTGCCGTCGGTCCGGCCCATGGCGGTCATGGAGCCGAACAAGACGATCCAAAGGGACAAGTGCACGAGATTCGAACGCGCAGGGGCCCAGTCGGGGACCCAGCGGTTCCATAGAGCGCTGTCCTGGAGAAAACGCACGGTACTGTCGATCCTGCGCACGCTCAGGTTCAGCAGCGGCACGCACAGGAGCTTGTCGTAGAACAGCGGAGCCCCGATGCGAGCCAGCATGGCATAGAGCGCAAACACACCCACTCCGTAGAGTCCCCCGAACACGAGCTTGCCGAGGGGTTCCTTAGGCGACGTTGACGGATCGGTGATGAGCAGCAGAAGCCCGAGGAAGACCGGCGCCGGGAACTCGGAGTCCACGAAGTAGGGCACGCCGGTCCAGGCCGTATACAGGGCACTCAGGCCGAACAGCGTAGCGGCGGCGGACCCGGCCACCAGCGTGACCGAGAAGCGGTACATCACGACCAGCCCGACGAGGAAAAGGACCCCATACATGTGAGGACCGGTCCCCTGAGTCGAGGCGATGATCTCGCCCAACGTCAGCTCGCTGGTCATGCCCGTGGCAATCAAGAGGACCGAGAAGAGCCCCAGCGAAAAGCCAGACGGGTTGAAGATGTGTCGGCTCCTGCCGTCACGGTGCCATTGAACGAACTCCTTGCCCAGAAACCCGACCGCGATCAGCAGGAACTGTAGATAGAACCAGTCGTCCCGGAACCAAAGGAAGAGGTTGGTGCTGAAGATGATCGCGACCGGTCCGAAGCCCAGCGCGTAGGTCTCTCGTCGAGACCAGGCGAGTAGCATGCTGAACGCGTAGGCGAAGACCAATTGCGCGACCAGCAGCCAGACGAACTCGGAGACCGGACGCCAATACAAGCTCCAGTACACGAACACGACCAGCTGCATGGACGCCTGCACGTAGTGGTGCGGGAACAAGGCAATGCGCAGCGAAGAACCGGCCGGCTCCCGCTTCAGGCGGACGAAAAGCACCGCCTGCCAGGTGAGTAGCGCCAGGGCCGCCCCCCAGAAGGACCACGTCAGAGCGGAGCTCGCGCGTACTCGAGGAACGAAGGACAGAAGCACGAGAGCGAGCGTCAGTGCCGGCGGAAGCCAGAAGCCCTGACGCAGCGATGGGGTCGTCGACTCGCCGGAGGACCGGCCGTCATTGCGACGCTCGTTTTCTCGGCGCCCCCGTCCTGTGCGCCGCTTCCCTGCAGAGGACATGGCCCCCCTCGTTTGGCAAATCCCGCTGCCAGTATGTCCGTGCTACTCGATCAGGACAACTATCGCGCCAACGATCGGGCCAGTGCGGCGTATGGGGCTATCTTGTCTCCACTGAGGAAGACTAGATGGCAGACACGCACGAACCGGGATCTCGACCGCCTCGCGCCGCCGAGATCCGAACAGGGCTACGCGAAAAGTACTCGGACGTGTATACGCCTGAGGCGCTCCATGCGATCGAGGCACTCGCCGCGTTCGACGACGATCGCAAGCAAGTCATGACGTCTCGCACGGAGCGACGGGCTGCCCGCTATCGTGAGCATCAACGCATGACGTTCCTCGACCCGGACGCAACGATTCCTGGTACCGACATCCGTGTCCAGGACGCGCGGGACGGGAACTTCGTGGGAAGTGAGATCCCTCACGACCTGCAGCGCCAGTGGATCCAGGGCACCGGTCCAGCCGCCAAACCAAACGCGAGCACCGAGAAGTCGATCCGCAACGTGGCCTACGCGCTGCTGAGCGGCGCCGATGGGTGGATGTTCGACGGGGAGGACGCGCTCGGTCAGACCAATACCATGGCGTTGGACAACCAGCGCAACCTCAAGCTCGCGCTCGCGCGAGATGAGCTCTTCCTCGAGGTGGCTGAAGGCGTGGCAGGCGAGATGAACGCGTGGGCGCAGGGCTTCTTCGCTCGCGACATCGTCACCGACTGGCGGGAGCAGCTCGACTTCACGACGGTCATCTTTCGCACGCGTGGTCTACACCTGGACGACCGGCACATCCGCAACACCGACGGCTCGGGTTTCTCCGCGTCCATCGTCGACCTATGCCTGTTCGTCGTGAACAATCACAGGGCATTCCTGGACGCAGGACGGTCAGTGGTGCTCTATCTGCCGAAGATCCAGACCGCGGAGGACGCGGCTGTATGGAACGGCATGCTTGATGCCCTCGAGCGACACCTGGGCCTGGAACCAGGCACCATCAAGGTCTACGTGCTCGTCGAGCAGGTCGAGGCCGCGTTCCAGCTCATGGAGATCCGTGCCACGCTGGGCGGGCATTTCGTCGGATACAACACGGGTCGCTGGGACTACATCAATTCGGTAGCCGATGCGCTCGGTTGGGATTCCGGCTTCATCGATCCGAACATCGAGTCCATCGGCATGACGTACGGCTACATGCGTGTCTATGAGGACCGCGTGCGGCGGGCCACGAACACGGCCGACCGCGCGGGCAACTTCGCTCTGTGGCAGGGTGGCATGGAGCCCAACATTCCGGTCGGCTCGGCGAAGGGCATCGAAGACAGCATGAAGCGGGCTCTGGCTGGAGCCGAGCGCGAGCAACAGGAGGGCGCCAGCGGCAAGTGGGTGGCGCACTGGAAGATGGTACACATCGTTCGCCCCGTCTGGGAAAGAGTCGGCGACGCCAACCAAGCAGGCCGTGCCTTCCCGCCGCTGACCTACACGCAACAGGACGCCTCCGACCTGTTCCTACTCGAGCAGGCCCCGCGCACGATCCGCGGCGCTCGCAACCTGCTGAGCGTGGCTCTGCAGTACGGCAATGCCTTCGGCCAGGGGATGCAGGCCGCAGCGCTCAAGCCCGCCGATTTCTTCGGGGACGACGACGTGCTCTACCTCATGGAGGACGCAGCCACTGGCGAGATCCGGCTGAGCATACTCTGGGAGTGGCTGCACAAACGCGGGCGGCTCACCGAGGACGACCCCGAAACCGGCGTGAAGGCTGGTGATCCCTTCACGCTCGAGCTCTACCAGCGCCTGCATGCCGAAGAGATGGAGAAGCTGCGTCGCGCCAGCAATCGCGACGTATACGATGACTCAAAGGCAACGACCTTACCCATCGCCGGCGCGATCGTCGAAGCCTACGTCCAGGCCGACGCTAAGATGCCTTGGTACATCGACCTGCTCAACATCAACCTCGACAACTTCGACTTGGCATCCGCTCAGCAGCGCATCCAGATGTACCTCGACGCCTTCGCGAGCGACGGCACGCGCATCACGGAGAATTTGGACTTCGATTAGCGGGCGAAGCGTGTAAGTGAATCGGCCCCGAGGCGTGCTGCCCCGGGGCCGATCCCCTGCATCCTACACCGGTGCGCGTTTTGCCGCGCAACTCCCGGCTAGCTGCGTATCACAGGCCTCTGATTCACGTCGCAGCCGGTGCTGCGCTGGTCTACCGTAAAGTTCTCGTTGAGGTCGTACTCGGACCTCGGCATGACCATGCGCACGCCGCCGTTCAACTCGTACCCCTGCTCCGGGAAGAACCCAGTGGAGCGTGGGAACCAGAGGACGTCGGTGTTCTGGATTTTGGTAGCCCACCAACGCGAGGTGAGGAAGAGCTCCCTCCGCCTCTCCTCTAGGATCATGTAGCGGATCTCAGTCGCGTTGCCCGCGTCAGCGTACGTGACCTGAGGTAGGCCGTGGAACGTTCGCAGCTCATTCACCAGATCGATCGCAGCCTGACCACCCTGGGCCTCGGCCTTGATGAGCAAGAGCTCCTGCCAACTAACCAACGGAATGTTGTCCGAGTCCGCCGTGTACTTGGTCGGAACGTCTCTCGGCACGGGCCCCTGGACGGTCTTGATGAAGTGGCCAACCCTGGAGTCCAGGCTAGAACCGGCGTCCGAGGCGCGAACCGGCAAGCCGGACGCGTGCACGGCTCGTCCGTCAGCCATGAGGCTCAGGTTCAGGTACCCAGTGAAAGGAATGGGACTTCCCCACGCCGCACCTGTTGCCGGATTCGGACCCTCGTTCCACCAGTCGTTGACATCCAGCATACCCGCATAACCCACGGCCGTGCCGGTGTTGTAGACCTTATTGCGCCGCTGCGGGCCTGCGCCGCGGATAACCCACGAGGTGAAACGCGCAGGCACGGCATTGGCGTCGGCCATAGCGCCGGACAAGTCTCCCCGGCTCCATTTCATGCGAGCGCGCAGCCCCACCGCCATGTTCGTGGCGCTGGAGGCGATTCCGTAAGGCATCTCGAAGTCGCCGATGCTCGATATGTGACCGAGCGCCGTCGCGATCCAAGTCTCGCCCAGACTGAGCGTCGCGGTCGCCGACATGAGCGCACCGCCGTCGACAGCCATCTCGCAGAAGAATTCGCCCAAGACATCCATGTTCGCCGCAATGTAGAGCGCGACGATGGCCTGTTTCTGGGTACGATCATCGACTTCGTCGTCGGTCCACTCTCCTAGCCGGGCGTACGTCTTGACGCCCAGCGCCCGGCCCACCTGGATGTTGTCGTACCAGTCGTCGTCTTCGGGGGACGAGTCACAGTCCCCGCGATCGGGCACGGCGTCGTACTGGGCGGCCGAGCCGGCCACACCAGCGATTTTCTCCCAGACGTCCTCGTGACCTGCTGCCTGATAGGCCAGCGTCGTATACGCGCACTCGAACAGCGCGATGACCGAGTTCACCTGGGTCGCGGCACCCTCCGGGGCGTCGAGCGCGTCGTCCGTGAGCGACGAGGGGAGATCGACGTCGAGCAAGTCCTCGCACGCACCCATCGCTCCAAGCGCCACTACGAGGCTGAGGCCAACCGCGATCCGTTTGATGTTGATCATGTCATGTATCCTCATCAGAACGTGACCCGAAGGGTCATGTGAAGGCTGGCGAGCGGCGGCATGTTCCAGTAGTTGCCTCCACCACCCTGGGTGGGCGCGCCGTACTCAGGATCGGAAATCTGCACATCGTAGATGTGGGTCTGAGCCTGCCAGAGCGTGAACACGTTCCGAGCCGAGACCGCGAGGGACATGCTCTCCGCCCCAGTCACGCCGATCAAGGACGCAGGGAGCCGATACCGAGCTCCGAGCTCCCGCAGCTTCCAGAAGTCCCCGTCGTAGTACCTCTTCGTACGGTTGTCCGTGAACCTCCCGCGATCAGCCGCCTGCCAGAGCGCGTTGTTCTCGAGTTGGGAGATTCGCGTGTTGTTGTAGATATGGCCCCACTCCGCGGCATTCTCGGAAGCGGTCCTGCCGAACTGGCCCTGTGCCATGGCGAAGACCTGGAGAGAGTTGTCGAGAAGACTCACGGTGGGCGCAATGCTGAAGATGTACGTGTAGAACTCCGGACCGATCAGGATCGGGTCCGTCCCGATGTCCGCGCACGGAATCGGGGTGGCGCCGGGGCGTCGACCGGAGGCGGCGCCTGTCACGCCTTCCCTCGGGAAACCGGGGTCGCACATGGCGTTGATCGGCGTGCCGCGGGTCTCCCCAGCGGGGAACTCTGCGCCCGTAACCCAATACCGGGTTCTCGCGCTCGGGAACGGATAGCCGATCCGAATGCCACCCGTGGGAGCGAACGTAGCGAGGTCGACGATCTCGTTGTTCGTATGGTCGCCCATGAAGTTGATTTCGAACGAGAAGTCATCGTTCTCGTACACGCGCGTGTTCAAGGATGCTTCCCAGCCCCAGGTGTCGATCTGGCCGACATTGGACTGCACTGCGCCAGGAAGACCCAGGCTCGGTGCGAACCCGGCATTCAACAGCGCGTCTTTGTTCTCCTGCCTGAAGAAGGTGAACTCGCCGGAGATGCGATCATCCAAGATCGCGATGTCGAATCCGCCCTCGTATTCGGTGCTCACCTCAGGTCCAACCTCGGGGTTACCCGGGCTAGAGGGTCTGAGGGCCGCAGTTCCGCCCGGTCCTGGGATGACTCCCCACAGGTTCGTCGCGGCGAAAACGCTCGGCTGACGACCTGCCTTCCCCCACGCGCCACGCACGCGCAGTGAGTTGATCAAGTCGAAGTTCCAGAAGGACTCCTCCGAAACCACGTAGGTGCCCGAGAACTTCGGGTAGATCTGCGCCTCGAAGTCGGTACCGAAGGCGGAGTTGTCGTCGAACCGCACCGCACCGGTAAGGAACAGGCGGTCGTTCCAGCCGATCTGCTCCTGCACATAGAAACCGAGAGACTTGTTCTCGATATAGTCGTACGTGAGCGTCAGCCGCTCCACCGGTGTCTGGTTGACCGACCGCGACAGCGGTGAGGCAAAGCCCTCGCCCTGAGTCCGAAGGTTCTCGAACCGCCGCATACTGTACTGGGCACCGAAAGAGGTCTTGAGATCGAGAAAGCCCAGCGGGCTGTAGTCGATCGTGGCCGAGTAATCCAGGCTCTGGACCTCGGTCATGGGGTTCCCGTAGTCGATCGTCCCCGAGACTGTCTCAGAGTACACCGCCTGGTTGGGAGGCGGGGCGGGATTCCATGGGAAGATCACCTGGTTGGTGTCCCAACCCTTGTCCAACCCGACCACAACGCGCTGGTTCAACCAGCTGCTGAAGTTGTGGTTCAGCGTTGCGCTCCCCGTGAAGCGACTGTAGTCGCGGGTAGCGGCGATATTCGCGACGTCCGAAGGCAGGTGCTCCTGGAACCCGAAGAGACGCTCGTTGGCGCCAGGGGCATTGGTGTCCAGGAAGTAGCCGTTCGCCCACCGCAGGTCCTGCCAGACCCCACCATCGGACCGCACCGGCGTGGCGAACCTGGTATTGCCGTCCACGTAGCCCGTCGAAACGTCGAGCGTAATGCTCTCGGAGAAGACGACGCTGACGTTGGCCCTCGTCCTGAAGGTCTTGTCGTTATTGTACCAAACAACTCCGCCTTCATCTTCGTAGTTCGTCGATAGGAAGTACCTGATGGTCGACGTTCCTCCGCGGACCCCGAGGTCGTACGAACTCGAGAGCCCGTTCCGGAAGAGCTCGTTGCTTCCCCAAGGGAAGGCTCCCTCACGGATGTATCGGTTGGCCTCGTCATACATGTTGTACGTGAAGAGGTTCGATTCCTCACAAGGCGTGCTGCTCGAGTTGCGGCAGGCATACATGGTCCCGAGCCTGCCAGCCGGGTCAGTCATGAAGTTGACGCCCTGCCTCACCGACGCGGTGAACTGGGGCGCGCCTTCTCTACCTTTCTTGGTAATGATCTGGATCACGCCGGCGGACGCCTCGGTTCCGTATAGCGTCGCTGCCGCCGGACCCTTGATGATCTCGATGCTCTCGATGTCCTCAGGATTGAAGTCGTCGAGAACGCTGACCTCACCACCAGTGCTGCCCGCTTCGTCCTGCATGATTGCATACCGGTAGCCGAGCATGGGGCCCGCTCTGCTCTGGTTGTTGACGCGAACGCCGTCCACGTAGATGAGGGGATTGGACGACAGGTTGAAGCTGCCGACGCCCCGAATCTTGATGGACGAGCCCGTGCCGACGTTTCCGCTCAGCCTAGTGAACTGCAGGCCCGGTGTCCGCCCGGCCAGCATGTCCTGCATGTTGGCGATGGCGACGCGCTCGGTGACCGCGGCCGCGTCCACGGTTGTGACCACGTTACCGATAGCCCGCTTCTGAGTACCGCCCGGTGTTCCGGTAACGATGATCTCATCGAGGCTCAGCGCTTCTTCCGTGATTTGGAAGTTCTGCGCCATCGTCTCGCCCGCGCCCAACGTGACCGACTCGGTGATCGTGCGAAACCCGATCCGCTGGACCGTCACGGTATGGGTGCCGACGGGCACGTTGAGCAGAAGGTACGAGCCGTTCTGCCGTGTCAGCCCGCCCAAGTCCAGTTCGGAAATGAACACTTGAGCTGCCGCAACTGCCTGGCCGGTCTGACTGTCGGTCACCCGGCCGGTTATAGAACCGCCCTGGGCTGCGACATCGAGCGGCGCGAACAGCAGCATCGCCGCAAGCGCCCCCAAAGTCAGTGTCATACGCAAACGAATGCGTCGGTACATTTGCTGGTCCTCCGTCTTGAGGGCGGACCCCTCGACCCGGACTCGCCACCTGGAGAGGGCAGGGTTCAGCCTGAGCTGAGAAGGGTCACACATCATTCAGTACCACCTTTGTCATACACGTTACCGAACGTGACCACCGATGGATTGGTGGGGGAAATCAAAGCACTCAATAGAACCTCAAAAGTAGCGTACGCCCTGGGTCGGGACCGTGCAAGAGTCATGCGTTCCACGACCCGTCCTATCGCAGACTTTTCGGGTGATCTCAGCGCGTCACACAACGAAGGCGGGCGGTTCTCGAAGACCCTAGACGGCGGGGCTGGCCATCACCGTCTAGCCTGCCAACTGCCGACGCAGTAATCTGGCTCGAGCCTGAGGGCCGGATTCGGGAGGGTCGAATGCACTTGTGGCGTCCGTCAGTCGTTCTTGCGGCTGCCGTCTGTCTGTTCGCGGCACCAAGCGAGGCGCAGGTCATCCCGCAGGAGGGGCGGGTTTTCAACGAACAGCTGCTTCGGCCGTCTGGCCAGGCGGTTGTCCCCCTCTTCGAGGGATGGTTCGAGAACTCGGACGGCACCTCGGACATCTGCTTCGGATATTTCAACCTCAACACCGCAGAAGCCCTCGACGTGCCGCTGGGGCCGGACAACTTCATCGAGCCGAGCGAGTTCGACGGCATGCAACCGACGCACTTCGATCGCGTGCCGGAAGCCGGTTACCGACGTCATTTTTGCGTTTTCACCGTCACCGTGCCCGAGGACTTCGCTCAGGGCCGGGTGGTGTGGACGCTGCGCACACGAGGCGAGCCGCTCTCGACCCCGGGCAAGCTGCTGCCACCTTACTATTTGGACGAACCCGAGACCGGAGGCCGGGGCGTCGTGGCCCCTGTGCTCAAGCTGGACGCCGACGGACCCGAGTTCCAGGGTCGGACCGGCCTCACTGTCTCGCCCCGTACGGTCGCCGTTGGAGATCCGCTCACGTTGACGGTCTGGGTCGATCACCCGGCACCGAGAAGCTGGGTGGGCTGGACCGTGCACCAAGGGTCGGGCCACGTGGAGTTCGGCGAGGCCGAGATGCAAGTGGAGCAAGCAGACGGAACGGCGACCACGACGGCGAGATTCAGCAAGCCCGGCGAGTACCTCGTGCGGGTACAGTCTATTTTCTCGACAACGTCTTTCGAATACCATTGTTGTTGGACGAACGGATACATCCCGGTGACGGTCACGCGATAAAATGCGCATACGACAAACCAGCCTTTTACAGATAAGGGCGGAGGACATCATGACAAGCGACAGCTCAAGCCACGGGCGATTTGAACAGGGCCTCGGCACCGGTCTGGCGACCCTGGTCATTCTGACTTCACTCGCGACTTCGCCCGCGCACGCGCAGGAAGTGACGTACGCGAAGGACGTCGCTCCGATCCTCTACGAGAACTGTGCGAGCTGTCACCGTCCCAACGCCTTTGCGCCGATGTCGTTGCTCACGTATGAAGACGCCAGGAGGTATGCGCCCCGCATCAGGGCGCGCGTCGAGGCGCGCATGATGCCGCCCTGGCATGTGGATCGTAGCGTGGGAATCCAGGACTTCTCAAACGATGTATCGCTGAGCGACGAAGAAATCGAGACGATCGTTCGCTGGGTGGACGCGGGTGCACCCCAGGGTGACGAAGCGGGCATGCCGCCGCCGCCCGACCTGCTGGAGGGCGGTGCTTGGCAGCTCGAGCAGGAGTTCGACCGGCCGCCCGATTTGATCGTTCAGTCGACACCCTATGACGTCGTCGACAATGGACAGGACCAGTGGTGGGCACCGAGCGTGCCGTTCGAGGGCCTCGACGAAGACCGGTGGATCAAAGCGTACGAATTCAAGCCGGCCTGGCCGATGGGCCTCAGGGTCGTTCACCACGGTCATGCCTACCTGCGAGTAGCCGGCCGACAGATCGGCCTTGCGCACTACGGAGTCGGGAAACGCTACGAGACGTTCCCAGACGACGTCGGCATGCTCTTTCCGGCCGGTGAGGCTGAAGTGACGTGGAATCTCCACTACTTCCCGGTCGGCATCAACGTGCCTCAGGACGTCGTGGACGTCGGGGTGTGGTTCTACCCGAAGGGCGAAACGCCCACGACCGAGACCCGGGGCGAGGTCTTGATGCGAGCCGACCGCATGGGTGGCATGCCGAGGGGCGGCGACATCCTGGTTCCACCGCACGGGCAGCAAGTGCTGCAAGGCGTGCACGTGCTCGACGAGCCGACGCTGATCACCAGTTTCAGGCCCCACCTGCACATGCGGGGCAAAGAAATGTCGATGGAGGCGATCTACCCGGACGGTCGGCGTGAGGTGTTGGGCAAGGTCTCCGATTACAAGCACATCTGGCAGATCGCATACCAGTTCTCGCCGGACGCGAGGCCGCTCCTGCCCAAGGGCACGATGCTCATCTTCACGTCCGTGTTCGACAACACCGCCGCCAATCCGCTCAATCCCGATCCCGAGCAGTGGGTGGTATTCGGCAGACGCGGCGTAGACGAGATGTCCCACATGTGGGTGGGCATCACCGAGCTCCAGCAGGCGGAGTTCGATCGGCTGGTCGCTGAGCGCACGGCCAAGCTGGTCTCGGAGGAGGAACAGGGCGGAACCGAAGACCAGCGTCGCTAGGCGATGCCTGCGTCTCTGACGAGGCCTCCGCGACTCGTTCGCATATCGCTCTTCCTCGCGGTCGCCATCTGGGTGTCGCCGGGCGTGCCGGCGGCCCATGGCACGGCCTCCGCGCAGCAGGCATCGTACACGCAAGATCAGGCTGAAGCCGGCGCGGCGGTGTACCGGGAGACGTGTGCGGAGTGCCACCTCGCGAACCTGAGAGGTTCGTTCGAGGCACCGGAGCTGTCCGGTCGCAGTTTCCGGTCGACCTGGCGCGGCGGCATGGTGGCCGGTCTGCTCGACCTGATCCGAGAGACTATGCCTCCAGACGCGCCACGCACGCTGAGCGAGCAACAAACCGCATCGGTGGCGGCCTACCTGTTGCGCGAGAACGGAGTCTCGTCGGCCAATACCCCACTGAGCCTCTCCTCCCCGGGCCGAGTGTTCGTGGCGGAAACCACATCAGCGAGGCCGGCCCCAGGTGCCGAGCGTACACCGATCCCCGGGCGGGTCGGCACGGTGTCTTCACCGGGGGCAGTGAATGCCGCACCGGAAGTGGGCTCGCTCTCCGAGACGCCCACCGGGGTCACCCGCAGCTACGGTGTGCCCTCGCGTTTCACGCCGGTCTCCAACTCGGACCTGGCAGACCCCCCCAGGGGTGACTGGCTCCAGTGGCGTGGCAGTCCAGGAGCGCAGGGCTACAGCCCGCTGAGCCAGATCGACCGCCAGAACGTGGACCGTCTCCAGCTCGCCTGGGTGTGGGGCATGGAGCCTGGCACGAGTCAGTCGTCGTTCCTGGTGCGAGACGGCGTCATCTTCCTGCCCAGCCAGGCCAACGTCATTCAAGCGTTGGACGGCAAGGACGGTACGCTGCTATGGGAGTACCGCCGGACGTTCGCAGAGGGTACCAGCATCGGACGGGGCCACTTGAGGAGCCTCGCGATCTGGGAGGACCTGGTGCTGGTGGCCACGCTCGACGCCCACCTGGTCGCGCTCGACGCGCGCACCGGTGTCGTGCGCTGGGAGACACAAGTCGCTGATCACGACCTGGGCTTCGCCTACAGTTCCGGCCCCGTCGTGGCCGACGGCAAGGTCATCACCGGCATCGGTGGATGTACTCGCTTCCAGGAGGAGAGCTGCTTCGTCACCGCCCACGATGCGCGCACCGGCAAGGAGCTCTGGCGCACCTACACGGTGGCCCGCCCCGGCGAGCCCGGCGGTGACACTTGGGGCGACTACCCGCTCGAACTGAGAGGCGGCGCGGACATCTGGATCACGGGCAGTTGGGACCCCGAGCTGGGTCTCGTCTACTTCGGCACCGCGCAGGCCAAGCCTTGGATGGCGGCCAGCCGCGGGCTCACGACGGCCGACTCTACGCTCTACGCCAACTCCACGCTGGCGCTCGACGTCGATGACGGGCGCATCGTCTGGTACCGGCAGCACGTGCCCGGCGAGACGCTCGACATGGACGAGGCCTTCGAGCAAGTCCTCGTAGACGTCGACGGCGTGCCACTTCACCTATCCATCGGGAAGTCCGGAATCCTGTGGAAGCTCGATCGGCGGGACGGGACCTTCCTGGGGCTGACGGAGACAGTCTACCAGAACGTGTTCGCGGGACTCGATCGCGAGACCGGTGCAATCCGCTACCGCGAGGACATCCAAAACGCCCAGTTGGGTGAATGGCTCTCTGTCTGCCCGTCCACCGCGGGAGGCCACAACTGGCCCTCTACCGCGTTCTACCCGCAGAGCGCACTGCTCGTGGCCCCCCTGAGCCAGAGCTGCATGGAGATGTCCGCGCGTCCGACGACCCTGGAAGTCGGGAGGGGCGGTACCTCGGCGGTCCGCATGTGGATGCCGATGCCTGGCAAAGAGGGGCGGTTCGGCAAACTGGCCGCCTACGACGTGCGCACACTGGACGAGGTCTGGAGTGTAGAGCAGGAAGCGCCTTTCCTGACTGGCGTGCTCACGACCGGCGGCGGGCTTGCCTTCGTGGGAGACTACGACCGCTGGGTACGTGCCTACGACGTGGACACCGGGGAGCCACTTTGGGAGAGTCGATTAGGCAGCTCGGTGGAGGGCTTCCCGGTCAGCTTCGAGATCGACGGCGTCCAGTACATCGGCATCCCGACCGGGCGAGGTGGCGGCAGTCCGTGGCGCATCGGAAACTTCCTCACGCCCGGACTCGTGAGCCCGAGCGGCCACAATGCGCTCTACGTCTTCAAGCTCGGCGGGTCCTAGATGAGGCGTTTCATGCAGCTCAGAACTCTGTCGCTGTTTGCAGCGCTTCTGACAGCCGCGGCCGCGGACGCCAGCGCCCAATCGTCCGGGGCATATCGCGTGGTCGACGACTGGGCCACGCTCCCTGACGGGAGAGCCTGGGGAGCAGTGACCGGCGTCTTCCCCGACCCGGACGGAAGGCACCTGTGGGTGCTGGACCGATGTGGGGCCAACAGCTGTCTGGGCTCGGATCTGGACCCCGTTCTCAAGTTCGACCTCGCAGGAAACCTGGTCGCGAGCTTCGGCGCTGGGCTCTTCGCTTGGCCGCACGGCTTCTACGTGGACGGCGCCGGCAACATCTGGGTCACTGATGGTCCCACGGGTGCACGCGCCGAAGCGGGAGCCGCCGAGCAAAAAGGGCAGCAGGTCTTCAAGCTCAGCCCGGAAGGCAGAGTCCTCATGACGCTGGGCATCGCCGGCGTCTGGGGGGGACCGGCGGATCAAGACCGCTTCAACGGCCCGTCCGACGTGCTGGTGGCTCCAACCGGCGAGATCTACGTGCTGGACGGCCACGGCGAGGGCGGCAACAACCGCGTGGTCAAGTTCACCAGCGATGGTCGCTTCGACCTCAGTTGGGGGACGGGAGGACCAGGACCCGCCGCAGGCGAGCTCTCTGACGCGCACGCGATCGCGATGGACTCCCAGGGACGGATCTTCGTCGGCGATCGTCGCAACGTCCGCATCCAGATTTTTGATCGCGACGGGAATTTTCTGGAGCAGTGGAGCCATTTCGGTCCACCGAGCAACATCTACATCGATGCCAACGATGTCATGTACGTGACCGACACCCAGACGGGCGCGCTACCCGGGTGGTACGCGGAGCGGCGGGGTGAAGGATGGGTCCGAGGCATCCGGGTCGGGGACGCTAGGACCGGCCTGGTGACCGACTTCATACCGAGTGACGCGGAATTCGCGGCGGCGGATCGCGCGGGCAACGTGTACGGGGCTCAGGTGCCAGGCCAGACGCTGGTGAAGTACGAGAGCATCCGCTAGTCGGCGGGATCACAACGGAAGCCTACTTCCGCGTGTCAGCCACTTCATGATGATTCCCCACCGACCTCCGACGGGCTGGATCGCGGTCGTGGCTTTGATCGCTACATGGACCACGCTCGCAGACCCGCCCAGGCTGACCGCTCAGTCGGGCTCGGGCGTCGGAGTCGAGGGCCCCGCCCCACCGGTAGCGCCCGAGGTCATCACCCGCGACGACCTCGGCAATGCCACGGTGCGCGCGGTCCGGTTGACGCAACCGATTCAGCTCGACGGACAGCTCGATGAAGCCTTCTACCAAGTGACCCATTCCATCTCGGACTTCATCCAGAGCGTGCCGGACGAGGGTGAGCTCGCGACCGAGCGGACCGAGGCATGGCTCGCTTTCGACGACGTGGACATCTACGTGTCAGCGCGGGTCTGGGACTCCGCGCCGGAAAGCGAGTGGGTCGCCAATGAGCTACGCCGCGACACGCAGCAGCTCAGGCAGAATGACACGTTCGGGGTGATGTTCGACACGTTCTACGATCGCCGAAACGGCGTGATGTTCTACACGAATCCACTCGGCGCGCTCGCCGAGTTCGGGATCACCAACGAGGGCAATCCGAACAGCGACTGGAACCCCGTTTGGGACGTGCGCACCGGCCGCTTCGAGGGCGGTTGGACCGTCGAGATGCGAATCCCGTTCAAGTCACTTCGCTATCGACCCGGCTCAGAGCAGGTATGGGGCCTCCAGATGAGACGGGCGGTCCGTCGGAAGAACGAGTGGACCTATCTCACACTGGTACCCAGTGCGGCATCGGGCGGAGGCCCGGCGGGGTCGTTTCGGGTGTCGAGGGCAGGTACGCTGGTCGGGCTGGAGGCGCCTGCTGCGAGCAGGGTCATCGAGGTCAAGCCGTACGGCATTACGGGGATTCAGACCAACGTGATGACCGTTCCCGAGCTTCGGAACGACTTCAGCGCGGACGCGGGGTTGGATCTCAAAATCGGGATCACCGACAACCTGACCTCCGATTTCACCTTCAACACCGATTTCGCGCAAGTCGAAGTCGATGAACGGCAGGTGAACCTCACCCGGTTCGACCTATTCTTCCCCGAGAAGAGAGAATTCTTTCTGGAAGGTCGAGGCATCTTCGGTTTCGCGACCCCGGGCGTAAACCGGGGGTCTGGTCCCGGCGGTCGGGGCAGTGGCGTAAGAGCCCCAACGCTGTTTTTCAGCCGACGCATCGGCCTTCAGGGCGGCCAGCCCGTGCCGGTCCTGGGCGGAGGACGGATGACGGGGAAAGTGGGCGCTTTCGATGTTGGCGCCCTGAGCATCCGGACCGACGATCTGGAGAGCGCGGGCGCGGTGTCGACGGTCTTCACGGTACTCCGGCTGCGCAGGGACATCCTGCGTCGCAGCAGCGTGGGCGTGATGTTCGAGAACCGATCAGAGTCCGTCGTGGGGCCCGGATCCAACCAGGCGTACGGGGTCGACGCCACCTTCTCGTTCTTTGAAAACCTGAATCTGCTGGGCTACTACGCGAAGACCGAAACCGAAGGGCTGACGGGGATGGACCACAGCTACCGGAGCCGTGCTAGCTACGACGGGGACGTGTGGGGAGTTCAGGTCGATCATCTGCTGGTGGGCGACGACTTCAACCCGGAGCTCGGCTTCGTATCGCGAAAGGGATTCCGTCAGAGCTTCCTCGCGGGCCGGTACAGCCCGCGGCCGGCATCCGTCGAGTCCATCCGCCAGCTCACGTTCGAGGCTCGGCTCAACTACTTGGAAAACGCAGAGCTAGGGTTCGTCGAGACCCGGCAACGACTGGGCCATTTCGAAATTGAACTGGAGAACAGTGATTCCTTCAGCGCGGACTTTACCGACACCTACGAGAACCTGACGCAAGCTTTCCCCATCGCTACGAACGTGACCATCCCTTTGGGACGATACGCTTTCCGCGACGTGCAGCTGCAGTACAGCTTCGGTCCCCAGCGGCCGTACTCGGGCGAAATTTCGGTAAAAAGGGGCAGCTTCTTTGGCGGCAACCGAACCTCCGTGGGCTTTCAGCAGGCCCGCATCGAAGTGCTTCCCCAACTCTCCGTCGAGCCCGGTCTCTCCTTCAACTGGGTCGATCTGCCTCAGGGCGACTTCACCCAGCACGTGGCCTCGGCGCGCGTCAGCTACAGCTTCTCGCCGCGACTCTTCCTGAGCGGATTGCTCCAGTACAGCGACGGCAGTGATTCCTTCAGCACCAATTTTCGACTGCGTTGGGAGTACGCCGCCGGCAGTGAGATCTTCATCGTATATACGGAAGAGCGTGACACCGACGTATTCGACCGCTTCTCGGCACTATCGAACCGGGGCCTGGTCATCAAAGTGAATCGGCTACTCCGGCTCTGATGAAGTCCGGCTCCCAAAGCTCGTGCTAGAGCACTCCTTCGAGCGCTCGCACCCGATGGTTTTCGCTGTCGGTCACGTAGACGACCCCTCCGGAGACGCACACACCGTGCGGGCGAGCGAGGCTGCAATCGTGGGGGTCACCATCGGGGCCATCACCCCGCTCACCCGTGCCGAGCACCGTCTCGATCAGGCCGGTGGCCAGGCTCATGCGGCGGATCGCGTGGTTCTCGGTGTCGACGATGTACAGGCTTTGATCCGACGCCGAATAGGCGATGCCCTTAGGACCGTTGAAGGTCGCGGCCATGGCTTGGCCGCCGTCTCCGGTCAAGCCGCGCTCGCCGGTTCCTGCGATCCGCTGGAGGCGCCCGGCCTGTAGATCAAGCCGAAACACCGCATTTCCCTCGCGCAGAACGAGGTAGGCGTTCCCGCGCTCGTCAGTATCGATCGAGCGGGGTCCCCTGAGCGGGGTGCCCTCCAGCGGGGCCTCGTCCGGTGTGGTCTCGCGCTCCCCAGTGCCCGACAGCGTCGAAATCATGCCAGACCGCATGTTCACTTCACGAAGCCGCTGGTTGCCGATGTCGCAGATCAGCAAATTGCCGTTCTCGCCGAAAGCGATGCTATGCGGCTGGCGGAGCTGCGCTTCGGCGGCCGGCCCCCCGTCCCCTGAGAAACCTGCCTCGCCGGTGCCTACCACGGTGGATACCAATCCGGTCAGGGCGTCCACGCTGCGCACCACGTGCGCGTCCCGTTCAACCACGAACAGACTTCCCTCGTGGTCGAAACGGATCTCGTGCGGCGCCGAAAAAGACGCCTCTAGCGCCCTGCCACCGTCGCCCGCGTACGCCTTTTCACCATTGCCCGCGACTGTGGTCAGCAAGCCGGTACTCAGGTCCAATCTGCGGGTGCGGCCTGTATCGACCTCGCAGAAGTACAGCGCGCCGTCTGGACCAAGGACGACACCGTACGGGTTGTTGACTGGAGTTTGGGAGCCCGGTAGGCCTTCCCTACCCTCCGGCGCATATCCCGCGACCCCCGTGCCGGCGATGGTTCGCACCTGACCCTGACGGGCAAGGGCGAGCCCGGGCCGAACGCCCAGGGCGGCCGTGGCGAGGGCGGTCTGGAGAAAGCGTCGGCGGGTGAAGTCGACCATCTGGCACATCCAAGCTGTGGGTGGTCAGCGCAGCGGCGCACTCCAATCTTCGCATCTCGACGCTCAGCATACCATATGCATGTACCCGAGGGCTGGGTCCTCGAAGTATCCCTCGGCTGGGAGGTATCCATGGGCTTCCTCGGAGGACTGTTCGGACGCTCCCGCGACCGCAAGCACGCGGCGACGGATCGCTGCATGGAGTGTGGGATGACGAAGGGCAGACACACCGACTGGTGCACGGCCTCGGATGACGTCGCGGTGGCAAGCGCGGCGCAGGCCGCGCCGGAGACGGCGGCACCTGAGACGGCGCCCGAACAGGCGGGCGAAGCGCCACCCTGGGTGTAGCTCAGGCCAGTTGTTCGAGCCGCCGCTTGATTTCGTCCTTCCGGCGGCGGCTCACGCGTATTTCTACACCGTCCCTCAACAAGAGGCGCGCGCTCCCGTCCGTTTCGGACACGAACTTCTCGATGTGGGCCACGCCCACGAGATCCGCGCGGCTGGCGTGAGCGAAGTCTGAGCCGAGCCTCGTCTCGAGTTCGGTCAACGTGTAGTCGACCAGGTACTCCTTCTCCGCGGTCAAAGCGTACGCCTCCCCCTCACGCGCGACGAACACCGTAGGTCAGGATCAGTATGGACATCACGACTTCGAGCAGCGTGAAGCCACCGGACCCGCCGTCGGCCGGTGTGATGCGCGCGCTCATGTGCCCACCATCACTTGGCTGAGCGGCCGAAACGTGAGCTGCGCGCTTTCGCCACCGCGGGCGCACCCGATCTGGACCGATGAGTCGAAGGAGTTGCACCTGGTGTCGGCCACGCCGTTGGGCGCCATGCACAGAAGGAGCGTTTCCTTGGCTATCACGTCCGTGCGGTGGGATGTGGCGAAGTTGACTCGCTCGACGACCACCGTTCCGTCCGAGATCCAAGCGCTGTCGCCGACGGGATCGACGAACAGTCGCGCGACGGTCCCATGCTCGATGGCGCGGGCACGAGCTCGAGCGTGCAACGCCACCAGAGCGTTGCGCGAGGAAGCCACGGACATCCTGTCCATGACTCTTCCTCCCGACGACAAGCCGGTGCCGATCAGGGCGCTGACCATGATGCACACAATGACCGTCTCGACCATCGTGGATCCACGTGTTCCTCTACTCATTGTCCCGCCTCTCCTCTCACCGGTCCGAGCACTCCGAGCAAGCCGACTTGTGTCCATGTACATAGCCAGCCTTCGCCTGCGGTCACGTCCGGGAAGGGTCGAGACAAAAAATCCCGGTGCTGAGTGCCTTGGGGTTAGGGCCTCTATCCTTTGAGGCCCCCCTTACGCACCAGCCCCGGGACGGGGTCGGTGGGTGGGGGGTCACAATCCACGCGACACCTCATTGCTTTTGCGTAAACCGTGCCAAATACGAAAATCGCCTCTTTCCGGGCGTTTCGGCGGATGGGACCCGCTTTGCGACCAACACATCTTTGCCGAGACGGATACTTCTTACCGGCTTCGCGAGGACGGCTCGGTGTGCGTTTTCCGCTTGCCACCACTGCGAGGCACCCAATACCCTGTCTGCTTCCCAGCTTGGCGCCCACCTAAGGCACAACATGACATCCAGTGGCAGACCTTCTCGGCGAGACTTCATCAAGGGCGTAGGACTGACCATGGGCGCGGGGGCGCTGGGCACCTATCCGCCTGAGCTGTCGGGAGCGGCGCCCGTGAGGCCCAGCGCGGCGCCGCCGTCGGTATTTCCGGAGCTCAACGACCGCGCCCTGGGTTGGCTCCAGTTCTTGTGGGAGAAGTCCACTACTCAGGACAACTGGAGCCGCTGGGGTATGCCCCATCCCTGGTGGGATCAATACAGCTTCCCCGGCGTCACGGGCTATCCGCGCTTCGATCTGCAATACTCGACGTATGCGGTGCTCATGATGGCGGACCGAACTCCGGCCTGGCGTGAGGCCTATACCCGCATCGTCGATGAGCTCGCGAGCCGTTACGTCACCTACTGGGGTGCGGTGGACTGGCTGACTCAGATCGGGCCGGACCCGGCGCGGGAGAACTACCCGCCTCAGTTCCGCGCAGGCATCCCCCAAGATCTTCGCGGCAACTACGACCGCATCGGGTGGACCGCGAACGGCGTGGAGCCGTGGGGCCTGCAAGAGGACCCGATCGGCGCCGACGGAAATCTCTTCTACAAGGGCTGGCTCGGCCTCACGCTCTCCATCTATCACTACGTCTCGGGGGACGACAAGTGGGAGCAGCCATTCTCGGTCACGGGCTACCGGGACCAGGATTTCGAGTGGGATCATCACCGCATGGTCGAACTCATGGAGGCCCAGTGGCGCGCCCACCCCGAGGGGCCTCACTGCGAGAACACCAAGATCTGGCCGTTCTGCAACAGCGCCGCGGCGCTGGGCGTGTATCTCTACGACAAGATCCACGGCACGCAGAGGCACCTCGCCGTCCAGAACTGGTTGGAGTACCTGAAAGACAACTACATGGGGGTGTCCAGCGACGGAAACCTCGAATGGTTCACGAACTGGTACGACCCCATCGTCAACCACAAGGCGAACGGTGGCGCGGGCTCGGGGCTCGGTCCCGCGTTCCTAATCCTGCCGCAGGACCCGGAGCTGGCCTCCTTCATTTACGAGGCTTCGGCCAACGCAGCCGGGTGGAGCAATCCACGGGTAGCGGCGAGGCCCAACTCGACGGGTCTGTTGATGGCGCGTGAGGTGGGGGACGAGACCGCGATCGCGCGCTTGAGCGCTGCGGCAGAGCAAGCCTATGAGCCGCGTTTCTTTGGGGAGCACGGCGAGAAGTTCGGCTGGTGGTTCGGACTCAACGAGGGATACCCGAGGGGACAGCGGAGCGCGATGATGATGGTCTCCGAGGTCGGCCAGGGAGGCGACTGGGCGCGCGCTTTCGAGGTTCCGCACATGGACAAATTCGACGCGCCAACGGTCGAGGGAGTCGACTTCCCCTCACTCGGCATTCGTCAGGCGTGGAACGACGTGGAGAGCGGGACCCTCTACGTGGGCACGTACGCCTCCACGCCAGATCGGCGCGGCGCCGAGACGAGCTGGCAGGTGACGAACCTGCCGAATCCAGACGACGTGTTCGTGATCTGCGACGGCCAGCCCTTCGAGCGCTTCGAGGCGGAGGGCCCCGGCACGATTCGCATCAATACGGACATCGACAGCCACCAGTTCCACATCTTCACCGACTATCGAGGTCGTGCAGCGCCGACCGGGGACCCATCAGGAGAACGGCCGAGCAGTAGCGGCTCGGCGGCCTTGGCGCTCGCTGAGCGGCCGGGTCGTGGCGCAGTTACGAGCGCTCGCGCCGCATCAAGCGAGTTGGTGCCGGATGGGAGTCCGGGCTGCAACTGCTGCTAGCTGGGGAGCTAGTTGGGGAGCCAAGCCACGCGGAGCTGGGCTAAGTAGTTCGACCGGTTCTCGTCGGTGAAATTGAAGTGGTCCACGTATTCGTAGCCTAGGCGCAGGGAGGTGCGAAGGCGCGAGCCCAGGCGTTCGTGCGTCCAGTCGACCATGGCTCTGAGGCGGACCTCGTCGGGGTTGTCGGCCGCACGCTCCCATGGGCGTCCGTCGATCGGGAAGGTCCAATCGTCCCCGCTGTATCCCTCCCACGCGCCGGCGAAGCTCACCGCGTCAGACGGCCCTCGCCAATCGAGCCCGAGCTGCAGAGATGTGGCAAGCGGGCCCAGCGGGTATCCGAGCACTCGCCGATCGACCGTGAGCCCGTCGCGCAGTTGGTGATGGGTGTTGGCACGCATGCCAGCGAAATGCCCCTCGATCCAAAGGTCCACACGTCCCTCGACACCCCGCCCCACAGCCTTGATACCGAGCGTCCACGCCGCGTCGGCCCAGAACGATTCAGAGTGCGCGAACACCGTCCTGTCTAGATCGGTCGAGAGTCCCTCGAGATAGACCTCCAGACCTGCGCCGGGCATCGTGATGCGGAGGTCGCCCATAATGACCTTGTCCGAGATCTCCGCACCAAGAGGCTTGATGAGGAAGATGTCGAGGAGTCGCTGCGAGAACGTCGCCGGCGGAGCGCCATCGCCTCCCTGATTGTTCAGCAAGCTCACGCCCAATTCGACCGAGCGGCTTGGGCGCAGGGTGCCTTCGAAAACGATGAGCTTACCGTGGGGCATTCGCCGGTTGCCGCCGAGATCGCCGACCCACGCCGATCCGGTGAACGCGCCCAAGGCTCCAAGGAACCAAGGGAATCGCCACGGACGCTCGTTCGCCAGCCGAATCATGTCGAGTCCGCGAGCGTTGTGGGAGAGCATGGGGCCCGCCAGCCGTCCATGACCGGTCGCGACATGGTTCCGGCCTACCTCCAAGGCAACGCTCCCGAACACGGCACGCACGTATGCGTCCAAGAGGGTCGCCCCGTCGGCGTTGCCCACCCCAGTCGCGCGGGAGTACCACACACGAGGACGGACCTGCACCGCCACGCGGGACGAGAGCTGGACATCGGCCGTCGCCTCCGCTGCCGCCGTCTGTCCGTCAGCGAGGACCCGGCCCTGGTTGCGTTGCAGAAGCGGGTTTATGTCACCCTCAATGAGGTTGTCGCCCGGCTTGAACACGTCATCATAGCTCGTCCGAATGGCTCGGAGGGGGCTCGCCGCTGACGCCAGATCTATCTCCACGGACCGTAGCGCGACACTCGCTTCGGCCCCGCCGCACGCAGGGCCCACGGCCGGACAAAGCAACGACAACTCGCGTGCGAAGCGCGCCTCGAGGCGGTCGAGCGCTTCCCGAAATCGGGCTCGGACTTCGTCGGAGTCGGGCAACCTCGCGCGAGCCTGCGCGGTAAGACGCGCAAAGGCCATGCGGGAATACGGACGCTGAGCCATCGAGGGCGCCTCGACCAGCCCGGAGGCGAAGAGCGCATCGATGTCGGCATAGGCCGGGTCGAGATTCGGCACGTAGCTAGAGCCTTGAGCGAGGCTCCCGGCGGGAGTCAGCGTCCCGAGCCCCAGCAACAGCACAAGAACGCCGACAGCCCGATCGACTGACCAGCGGATTCGGGAGGCGTCCAAAAGTGAATGCCCTGCCGGAGGTGAGGTGCCGGTCACGTGGTCTGCGCCTTGGTTTCGTTCGACTTTCGCGAATACCATGATGAGCTATGGGGCGTATGGTGAACAGTGGACGAACACCTTGTAGCTTGTGTCGCGACTACTCTCTGGGGCTTTCCGATCAAGTGACACTCATTGTCCGAGCGGAGGCGAAGGCGTGATCCCGCGCGTGATTCACCAGATCTGGCTCGGCGAATCAGGCGGGCCGCAGCCGTTTCCGCGGTTCCGCGAGGCAGCCGCGACTTGGCGAGCGCAGCACCCCGGGTGGCAGTACCGGCTGTGGGACGGTGCCGAGGTCGATCAGCTGTTCGCGTCCGCCAGACCCGACCTTCACGCGCTCTATCGCGCTTATCCGCATTGGGTGCAACGCGCTGACGCGGCCCGGTATCTGATCCTTCATGAGCACGGCGGTGTGTACGCCGACCTCGACATCCAATGCGTGGGAAGCTTCGACACGGTCGCCGACGCCGATCTGTTGCTCGCGCCGACCGCACCGTTTGGACTGTCCAACGACCTCATGGCTGCGACTCCCGGGCATCCCCTATTCACCTGCCTGTTGGATGAGTTGGCCACCTCGCACCGTCTTTGGGGGAGACCGTGGGTGCCCCGCCACTTCCAGATCATGTGCGGTACCGGCTCTTTGTTTCTGTCGCGTGTCTTCGCGAGGCTCGACGCAGGCACGTCCGTGCGGCTGCTCACCTCCGGTGAGTACGGCCACGGTAGCGCCGACGAGGCACTCGTTCACCATATCGAGGGTAATTCGTGGGCGGGCTGGGACACCAAAGCCCTCGTCTTCCTTCAAGACCGCTGGCCATTTCTCATGGTGGGTACGCTGATCCTCATTGCTGTGTTGGCCTCTCCTTGACCGCCCCCGGCTACACCCCCCGCGAGGAGCGCGCCAACATGCTCACGCACGGCGCCGGCATCATCGCCAGCGCAGCCGGGACCGTAGTGCTCGTCGTCTTGGCGGCACGAGCAGGAGTAACCGCAGTAGTGGCAGTATCCGTCTTCGGGGGCTCGCTGATCCTGCTCTACACAGCTTCTACGCTGTACCACGCGACGCGCACGCAAGCCACCAAGGTGCGCCTCAAGGTGCTCGACCACTGTGCGATCTACGTGCTCATCGCGGGCACCTACACGCCCTTCACCTTGGTGGGCCTAAAGGGCGCCTGGGGGTGGAGCCTGTTCGGCATCATCTGGGGGCTGGCCGCGGCTGGCGTCGTCTTCAAGCTCTTCTGGACCGGGCGCTTCCCAAGAGTCTCGACCGGACTCTACATCACCATGGGGTGGCTCATCGTCATCGCCGCCGTCCCGACCATCCGAGCGCTAACCCCACTTACACTGGCCTGGCTCTTCGCTGGAGGCGTGGCCTACACCTCGGGCACGTACTTCTACCACAACCGCCGCATCCCGTACGCGCACGCCATCTGGCACGTCTTCGTGCTGGCGGGCAGTGTCTCCCACGGCATCGCCGTGGGTCTACAGATGGTGAGCGCGTGACGAGCGAGCCTCAAGCTTCGTTCTAGCTACCGCCCCGCTTCCGCCCGCTCCTCATAGCGCGCGCCACTCAGCACGCCCGCGATCGCGTAGTTCCCTTCGTGGCAAGCATACTCGTACACGCGGTCGCCGAGGGTCTTGAACGGAACCTGGCCGCTCCACGCGCTGGTGTAGGTCGACGGGTCATCGATCGTGAACTCGTAGAGCATGGTCTCGTCATCGACTCGAGTGAAACGCTCCGTCACCTTGCGATCCGCCGACGGGTGGATGCCGAGGAACTCCTGATCGGAATTGATATTGGTCGTCTCGACCACGAGCGTATTGCCTTCATACCAACCCCGGGAGTCACCGAACCAGGGCCGCAGCTCCTCGCCCAGCGCTTCGGGGTCACTCAGCCGAATGATGCGCACGTCGTGCACCATCTCCGCCATGATCATGACGTAGTGGGCGTTCTGCACGATGGTGTAGTTGTTGTTGTACCAGTAGTTGGGCAGCATCGGCGGACCGGCGCTGGACCCGAAGGAGACCAGGCAGCGTTCGGCGTTCGGGCGGAGCTCCGGATGGTCGTATTGACTGAACTGGCTGCGGAACTTCGCCCGGTCGATCATGCGCTGGCGAGCCCCATCCGTCAGCGACGGGATGCGTCCGTCCGTGGGACTCATGACGAGCGAGCTCCTGGGCTCACCGTTCACGATGGCGACTTTGTCGCCCGGCGCCCTATAGACCTCGTTGTAACAAGAGGTCCCCGAGTCGATGCAGATCGGGTCCGTACCACCTGCGGGAGGCGGTGCGCGATCGGGATCGCTTGCGGCGTTGGTGCGCGCGACGAGCTCGGCCTGGCCGGTCTCGATCTCGGTGACCTTGTCCCAAGTGAGCACGGGCTCCCAACCAGCGGGGCGCTGGAGCGGAGTCAGCGTCGCATTGGTCCAGTTTCCTTGCAGGTCGGGATGACCGTGCACGGTCGTTGGGACTTGCCGCTCCCCCGAGTCGGCGGGACGGGTCTGGGCATCCGCGGAGCGGGGCAGAGCCGCCGCGAACATCATCAGGGCAATCGCAACGGTCGCGGAGTGCTTGAGCGGAGACGAGGTCGAGAGAGTCACGGTCATCTTGCTTCCTCCGAGCAGACAGACGTTCCTCGAAGGCGTCCGCCCGAGTGCGCGGACCCTTCAGATCTCAAATATGCGAACCGGGGGCCAGTCCAGCTAGTGAGAGGGCGGCGAGCACCTAGGCCGACGCTTGCGGAGCGTCCCTAACGTCGAGCGCGACTCTCACGCGCTCGCGGAGCTCCGCCCTGGTGAAGGGCTTCCTGAGTAGAGCGCCGAGACGGTCCTTGAATTGCTCTTCCACCGCCTTGTTGTCGATGTAGCCGCACATGAAGAGCACCAGCGTCTCGGGCGAGACCGTCGCCAGGCGGTCGGCCAACTCGGGTCCCTTCATCCGCGGCATCACAACGTCGGTCAAGACCAAGTCGACCGGTGAGTCGAGCCGGCCAACTTCCCGATCGCCTCCATCTTCTGGCTCTGCCGAAGCTCGTTCTCTTTGTGCCTCTCGTCGGTGATGTCCTGCACAATCATCTCGAAGGCAGGCTCACCGTCGGCCAAGCGAATAATCTTGCCATTGAGCCGCACGGAGATCAGCGAGCCGTCGGCTCGGAGCCAATCGACCTCCCAGTTCTCGACCGCCTGCGTCTGCAGAGCCTCGTCGACGAGTCGAGGGCGTGCCTGGGGTGACGCGTAGAGCGAATCCGCTCCGACCTCCATGAGCGCGGTCGCGGAATCGTAGCCGAGCATCGAGACCAACGCCGCGTTGACCTCTAGGAAACGACCGTCCAGCGTCGCTAGGGACATGCCGAAGACCGCATTGTCGAAGATCGACTGGTAGCGCTCGCGCGTGGCTCGCTCAGACTCTTCGGCGCGCTTTCGGCTCTGCAACGTCTCGTCGAACTGCTGAACGACGGCCCGGAACTCCGTCGGGGTCCCCTCAGGCACGTGAACGGACGTGCCCCCCTGCGTGTCATCAGCACCCCGCTCGCGAGCTCACGCAGCGCTGAACTGAGGCGCCGGTACGAAAAGCCGGCGAAAAGCATGCCCACCAACAGAACCAGGAGCGTCGCGCTGATCTGCCGTGCCGCCGCGGCCCTCGCCGGTCCGAAAATGGTTTCCGCGGGGACGCCGACGTAGACCCACCAGCCATTCTCGAGCTCGATCTGACCCCATGCCCGCTCAATGTCTTCGAAGTCTGGGCCGCGGGCGATCGACCGGCCGGGTGCAACGAGCTCGTCGGTACCCCTGCGCGGGGGCAGAGGCTGTCCGACCCATTGCTCTGCGTTCAGCGAGCGGGCGATGACGATGTGGTCGGCCGTCTCGATCGTGACGAGCACTTCGTCCTGGCGATCGCCGCTCATGAGTTCCGCGAACCCAAACAACGACACCGCACCGGCAATGGCACCCGCGAATTGCCCTTGCTCGTCCAGGACCGGTGCCACGAGTGGAAGCACCCACGTACCGCTCAGGTCACTGAGCAGTGAGTCTCCCACGAAATACCCGGGGTCGTCCGCCATGGGTCGGAACCATACCCAGTCCGCCGACGAGGCCCCCTCCGGGATTGGCTCGGCGGAGCATAGCGACCTGCCATCGCGGTCTACCGTGGTGGCACTGGAAACGAAGAGGATGATGTTGGCGAGCGTCTGCATCGAGTTGTCGCACGGCGTTCCCGTAACGAACTCCATGCCTAACCCCGCCGAGGCGTTGGTCAACCCGGCCTCGGCCTGCGCAAGGAACTGGCGGAGGCTCGAAGCTGTCGCCTCGGCAATGGCGAGCGACTCCGCCTCAGCTGTTTCCACTGCCCTCTGCGACTCTCGGTACCCCCACTAGACCTGAAGCGCGACCAATGGGATCGCCAACGCCGCGACCAGAGCAATGAGTTGCGCCGTGAGCGAACGCGGCCTGATGGGATTGAAGGCGAACGACATCACGCCTCCCGATGTGACGCGAAGCCCGTGGTGCGCACCGCCTCGCCGGCCTTGCTCACCACCAACCCCTCGACCCCGTCGAGCGCGTCCAGTAAGCGGACGCCTTTGTCAGGTCCCAGCACCATCACCGCGGTCGACAGTGCGTCGGCGGCCATCGCTGTGGGCGCAACCACCGACACTGATGCCGTATGGCTGGGAGAGTGGCCCGTGCGGGGATCGATGATGTGATGCGCGCTCCGGTCCTCCGTGAACGACTGCATATAGTCCCCCGAGGTGGCTATGCAGCCGCCCGCGAGACGAACGAAATCGAGGGTGCCGCGCGCGTCCCGGGGATCCTGCACGGCGACGGTCCAAGGCTCATTCGGCGATCCCGCGCCGCCGCTCGCCATGTCCCCTCCGGCGTCAACGAGCACACGATCGGCCCCCGCCGCCACCAGCGTGGCGAGGGTGCGGTCGACGACGTAGCCCTTCGCGATCCCGTCGAGCGTGACCGACATGCCAGGGCGACCGAGCTCGATGCCAACGCCGTCAATGTGCACGCCTTCGTGCCCCACCACCCCGAGGGCGTTCTTCACGGCGAGGGGGTCTGGCAGCCCTTCGCCGCGCGCGGCCCGCGAGGCGTAGAGCCTCAAGAGCGGCGCGACGGTCGGGTCGAATGCGCCCTCGCTCATGCGCGCGTACTCGAGCGCCTGAGACATCACCTCGAGCAGCTCCGCGGGCGCGTCATCGACACTGCCCGCCGCATTCAGAATCGAGAGCGGACTGTCGGACCGGTAACGACTCAAGATCGCCTCCAGCCGGGTCATCTCCGCGAAGGCGTCGTCGACCATCGCGCGCGCCTCAGCCGCATCGGGATGCACGACGGTCACGGTGACGAGCGTCCCGAGCCGCGTGCGTGTGAGGCTTACGCGATGGAGAGCCGCTCGTCGCAGCAGCTCGGCTATCAGGCCGGTGCCGAGCGCAGTTCCGACCCCAGCGACCGCGCCGATCCGGAGCACCTGTCTGCGCGTGAACTCAGCCACGGGATGCCGCCATGGTGTCCGATACCCGGAGCTGCACGAGCCGGGGGAGTATGATCTCCATGTCGTGCCTGCAGACGCCGGCCTTCTCGATCAGCTTGGTCTCGCAGACGTTGCACCGAACGCACTCCTTGAAGTCCACGACCTCGCTGCGGATCGCGCCGGTCGGGCACCCCTGCTCGCACACCTTGCAGTGCCCGCACTGTTCGACGCGGCGGATGCGTTTCAGCGAGATCAGCGAGCCGATCGCGAGCGCCGCACCGAGCGGGCACACGTACCGGCAGTAAAAGCGCGGCACGATCGCGGACGCGACCAGAAAGCTCAGCGCGATGCCCCACAACAGGACCGAGGTGCTCGGGAAGAAGACCGTCCCGAACGGCTCCACGTATTGGTACAGACTGACGTGGCTGCCGGCGATGGCGGGGATCAGGATCCCGGCAAGCAGGGCGTATTTCACCCACAGCGCGCGGTCGTGCACCGCTTGCGGCACCTTCTTGCGGAAGCGCGCGGGCACGACGTTGTCGAGCAGGTCCTGCAGGGCGCCGAACGGGCATAGGAAGCCGCAGAAGATGCGACCGAAGAGCACCGTCGCAATCACCGTGAAGGTGACCATGAGTAGGAGCGCCAGGTCGTCGAAGTACACGGAAGGTCCAGCCCAGATGCCGCTCGTGATGTGAGAGACGGACAGGAATCCCCCGTCGATCCAGCCAAGGAAAACGAGCGTGACGGCGAGGGAGACTGCGCGCATCGATCGCTTTTTCATGAAGAAGGCGAGCGTGGCGAGCAGCAGCACCACGGCTGTCGCGCCCAGCCGCTTCACTTGCGTTCGTTCGAGCGCGCGCGCGAGGATGGTCTCGTCCTCGACATATACGAGGTCGAACTCGCCGAGGTTCGAGGCCAGGGCGAGCGAAGCGGTGGTCGTGCCGAGCGCGTCGGCCGAGGATGCTGCCCCCGGTCCCTCCGCGGCTGAGGTCGTCACGGAAGCGGTACTGCCCTCGACGGTGGCCGCTGGCACGCTGGACGCTGCGTCGCTCGGTGATTGGACCGTCCCCGGCACTGTCTCTTCCAGGTCCCTGTCGGCCTCGACCGCCTGAGCTGCCGCCACGAGCGCATCGGCCGCGGCTCCACGACGCGCCTCGAGCGTGAGGTACTCGACCGCGAAGAGCTCCAGGTTCGGCCGCAGATCGAACAGGATCTCGAACGGCCTGGTGATGTCGATGCGTGCGTCCAGGATCATGGCGCCCGTGAGCCGTACCTGGTCGTACATGACGCCGCCCGCGGCCAATCCAAAAGGAAGAACCTGGCCTTCGGGAGTCGGGATCGTGTCACCGTCTTGAACGACCGACCACCCTTCCCGCCTGAAGTACCGGAGCCGCGGGCCGTCCACGCCATACGCGAAGACATGCCCACCCCCCAAGGACTCGCGCGCGCGGTACGCGCTAGCCAAAGCGTCCGTGCCGACGAGGCGCTCGCCGAACGCATCGTCGAACAGGTGCACCAGCGACATCTCCGCCATGCCGATGCGGCTGTTCACGACCATCACCTTCACGAGCTCGGTTTCGCGTAGCTCCAACCACGAGAGTGCGTTCGCGTCCTCGATGACTCCGGGGGCTTTAGCCACCCGCGTGAAGTACGCCTCGGCCACCCGGCGAGCCGCGTTGCGCATGCCCAGCGAGATCGCCCGCACGCTAACTGTCGCGCGAGAGATGCTTTCTACGTCCCGGAAGGGCCGGAACGCCTCTCCGATGTGCTTGTCCGCGTATTGCTCCTGAAAACCGTAGGGCCGCAGGAAGTCGCCGCGACTACTACGCATCGACTCTACGTAGTCCGTAATGCGCATGCCGGTCAGGCGCCCGTCGAGGCCGAGACCCACCAGCATTCCGATGGGGGCGCTATACCCGCTTCTCTCTGGGGGGACGTCGGCGGTATGGAAGACGTAGCCGACCAGGCTCTCCGTTCCGGAACCGGCGCTGAACGCCTGCATTACTGTGGGATCCGTGCCCCACTCCACGAAGCGGTCCGCACCCGGCATCACCGCGTGCATCAGGTCTTCTGATACGTCCCGTATGCGCTGAGCGGCCACCTCGGCGGGGATCAGCAAGGCGAGGGAGAGCGCGCACCACAAGGTGCGGGAGATGAGCGTCATAGGGCGAAGGCCTAGCGCGCAACCGCTAGCGCGCGACCGCCATCCCGTCCTTGTGAGGCGTCGAGCCACCCGTCATCACACCGGTCTCGGCGTTGAACATGATTCCCTGGGCACCGCCGACGCCTCCTCGCGTTGTTCTGCGGCGGATCTCATGACCCCATGCCTCTAACTGCATCAACACATCTTCGCTGATGCCCGGCTCGACCGTGACCCTCATGCCACTGTTGTGATTGATGCGCGGGATCTCGACCGCCTGCTGCATGTTCATGCCGAACTCGACCACGTTCAGGAAGATCTGAACGTGCTGCTGCGGCTGCACCGAGCCACCCATCGCGCCGAAGGTCATGAAGAACTCGCCGTCCTTGAACGCCATGGCCGGGATGATGGTGTGGAAGGGGCGCTTGTGCGGCTCGACGACGTTGGCGTGGCCCGGCTCGCGAGAGAAGAGTCCACCTCGGTTCTGGAGCGTGTAGCCGGTGCCGGGAGGCACCAGACCGGAGCCGAAGCTTGAAAAGAGACTATAGATGAACGACACAGCATTGTGGTCTGCGTCCATGACCTCGAGCAGGATCGTGTCGCCGTCCCCATTGAGGCCGGACTCCGGGCGCTCCATGGCTCTGGTCGCATCGATGCGCTGGAACTGACTGCGCGCGTACTCGGTGGAGATCATCTCCTGGATGGGCAGATCGTTGAACTCGGGGTCCGCGTTCCACTTGTCGATATCCGCGTAGGCCAACTTCTTGGCCTCGATGAAATGGTGCAGGTACTCGGCGGAGTTGTGGCCCAGGGCACCCATGTCGACGTTGCCCAGGATCTTGACCATTTCCAGCGCCGCGATGCCCTGGCCGTTCGGCGGCAGCTCGTACAGGCGGTAGTTCTCGTAGTCGGCGTATATGGGCTCGACCCACGTCGAGGTATGATCCGCGAAGTCCTTCATGGTGAAGAAGCCGTCGTGCTCGTTCGAGTAGGCGACCATCGTCTCGGCAAGGGAGCCCTTGTAGAACGCGTCCCGACCCTCTGCTGCGAGCAGTCTGAACGTGTTGGCCAGGTCGGGATTCCGGAACACATCCCCCGCTCGGGGTGCCCGCTCACCATCGATGAGCCAGGTGGCTCTGGTCGACGGTTCCGTGCTTCTCTCGAGCCCCCGCCATTCACTCGCGATGATCGGTGATACCGGAAAGCCGTGCTCGGCATAGTAGATCGCGGGCTGTAGCACCTCGGCCATGCTCATGGTGCCGTACTTCTCCAGCACCTCGAACCAGCCATCCACCGCGCCGGGAACCGTCACGGAATAGATGCCGCGAATCCGGTCCATGTCGTGCTTGTCGAGCTTCTCGTTGAGCGCCTCGAGCGTCATGGCATACGGCGCGCGACCACTCGCGTTGAGGCCGATCAGCTTCTTCTCGGCAGCGATGTAGACCATGATGAACGCGTCCCCGCCCAGGCTCGTGCTGTGCGGTTCGACCACCGTGAGCACAGCCGCCGTCGCAACGGCTGCGTCGATGGCGTTCCCGCCCGCCGCGAGGATCTCGAGACCGGCGTTCGACGCGAGAGGCTGACTCGTGGCCACTACGCCACGCAGGCCAGAGACTGGAGACCGCAGTGTCTCGTATTCAAAAGTCTTTGGAGTCTCGGACCCGGATACCCGGTCAGCCTGTCCTCCTGCTTGTTGTGCTTCTGCCCGCTCGAGACCGAGGCTGAGCAGGAGGCATGGCAGCAGTGCGAGCACGGTCGCGAAGCGACGCTCGAGCATGGAGTTCAGCATGGTTTCCCTCATGTGGCTTTCGGGATTTTCACGACAATAGTATGACCCTCAAGTATGCGGCGCTGTTCAGAGCCCCCTCATTCCATCGCCAGATGAGCCGTGCCCCACGACATCGAGACGCCGTTCGAGCCGTGGCCGTAGTTGTGCACAACGGTCGTTTCGTCGAAGCGCTCGACCTCGAGGCGGAATCCGGACCTGCGAAACGGACGCAAGCCGACGGTGGTCCGGATCACCCGCTCGGGGGACACGTTGACCTTGGCGAAGTGCTTCGAGGGGCTGGTGGCGCGCGCACAACTGCCCAGGCTCGCCCCCAATACGGCGGCGCCGGCTACCTTCAGCAACTGACGGCGATCGAGCTTGCTATCCATAAGACGCGTCCTCCCTCGCCCACATTGCTACGCTCATCAGTTGGTGGCAATTGCCTGCGTCTCCGCGGCGACCCCACTTTGTGCGCTCGGCCCGCACCCCGAGGTGACCGAAGGAGAAGTCATGCGCTCTACCCGTCTGATGATCACAAGCGTCGCATTGCTCGCATCAGTTGTCGTCGAGTCGGCATGCGCTCCGCAAGAAGTCGAAGTACCGATGGCCGTCGACTGGCCGATGTATCGAGGCAACCTGGCTGGAACCGGGTACTCGCCACTGACGCAAATCACGACGGGGAATGTCGCGGAGCTGGCCGGCGCCTGGACCTACTCCCTGCGCAGTGCTCCGCCGACCGGCGCTGACGGCTCGAGCCAGACCCGCCAGCGAGAGCCGAACTCGCAGGTCACGCCGATCGTGGTCGGCGACGTCATGTACCTGTCTGCCGTGGACCGCGTGGTCGCGCTGGATCCAACGACAGGTGCAGAGATCTGGCAGCACGCGGTCGAAGACGGCGCGCCCTCGCGGCGCGGCGTGGCGTACTGGGCCGGCGAGGACGGCACGCCCGCGCGCATCATCTTCACGGCGGGGACACGGCTGGTAGCGATCGACGCAGCGACCGGCGCGCTGGCGGCGGACTTCGGCCAGGGCGGCGAGGTCGACATGGTGATCCCCTACAACTCGGTGCCGCTGGTGTACGAGAACATCGTCGTGGTCGGTGCGAATACGCCGCGCGGGACCAGTGGGGGCATCGGTAACGCACGCGCATTCGACGCACGCACGGGCGCCAAGGTCTGGGAGTTCAGCTCGGTTCCGCAGCCGGGGAGCGTTGGACACGACACCTGGGAGGGTGACAGCTGGCAGGGCCGTCTCGGAGCCAACGCCTGGCCATTCTACTGGACTGTGGACGAGCAGCGCGGACACGTGTACCTGCCGCTCGCCTCGCCCATCCCTTTCGCATACGGCGGAGACCGCACGGGCGCCAACCTGTTCGCGAACTCGCTGGTCGCAGTCGACGTGCAGAGTGGTGAATATGTCTGGCACTTCCAGACCATCCATCACGACCTGTGGGATCACGACCCGCCTGCGCCCCCCGTGCTCTTCCCCATCACGCGGGCCGGTAGCACGGTCGACGCACTCGGCGTAACCACCAAGTCCGGGTACATCTACATCCTCGATCGCGAGACAGGTGAGCCGATCTTCGGCGTTGAAGAGCGCGCGGTGCCGGCGAGTGATGTTCCCGGCGAGGTGACCTATCCGACCCAGCCGTTTCCAGTGAAGCCTCAGGCGCTGGCGCGGACCAGCTACGAGCCGAGCGACATAGTCACCGCCGAGGACACGTCACCGGAACACGCCGCGGCGTGTGCCGAGCTGGTGGCAAGCGTGGGAGAGATCTACAACGAGGGTGCATTCTCGCCGTGGGTGTACCGCGAGGAAGGCGCGTCGCCCAGGGCCACTCTGCTGTTCCCTGGACTGGTCGGCGGGCCGAACTGGGGTGGCGCCGCGTTCGATCCCAACTCCGGATACGTCTTCGTATTCAGCCAGGATGCGGGTTCTTTCGCCTGGGTGGAGGAGGCGCCCGAAGGCTCGGCCGTGCCCTACCGGCGGAACGGCCCCCGACCTTCGGGCTTCGACGTGCGCATGGGGGATGCACGCTGGCCGTGCCAGAAGCCGCCCTGGGGCCGCATGACCGCCATCGACGGCTCGACCGGTGACATCGTGTGGGAACGCGCCGTCGGCATCACCGAAGGGCTGCCCGCGGACCGGCAGAACACCGGTCGGCCTGGGCGTGCGGCTGCGATCGTAACGGCCGGGGGCTTGCTGTTCGTGGCATCGACCGACGACAACCGTCTGCGCGCACTTGAAGCCGCGACCGGCCGGGAACTCTGGGTGGTCACCTTGGAGCGGAGAGGCAACGCCGATCCCATGACGTACCTGGGTACGGACGGGGCGCAGTATGTGGTGATCGTGGCTACGGATGCCGTGGTGGCGTACAAACTGCCGTAGACTCAGTCCCGCGCCCTAAACGTGCCAAAGTGGCGACCCCGCATCCAAGTTGCGGGGCCGCCCTCCTGCTAGTACGCCAGCGGTCCCGGCCGTATCTGGAACTTGACGATCTTGCTCGACGTTCCCGCCCCGCCCTCGATGTGCCACGGCGCATTCGTACCGAAGTCGGCCCAAACGCCACGCCCCTTCCATCCGGCGTCCGGATCGTCGATACGACCATCCAGCCCGCGAGAGTAGAAGCCCATCGGGTACGGCACCCGCATGCGCACCCACTCGCCGGAGTCGGGATCCAGCGCTAGCAGGGCATCGGATGTGGAGCCGTTTGCGATGGGAATGTCTTCGCCCAGCCCCAGCGTATTGAACTGGTCCACCCAGTTGTAATAGTGGAAGTCGGCACCCCCCGCGGTAACCGCATTCTTCATTTGGGGTCCCGGAGCGGGGTAGAGCGTCCAGCCCTCGGGGCAGTGCTGACCGGTGGCTTCCGGCCCGTTCAGCACCTTGCACTTGCTGCGGTCGAAGCTAGCCAGGTGGCTGCTGCCGGAGAGAGCGGTCCAGATGATGCCATCGCGGGTGATGTCGATGCCGCGCGGCGAGAATCCCCACTGGTCCGGGGGCACGGCTGAATTTTCGAAGGGCGGCTCGTAGACCTCGGCTTTGCAGGTTAGCGGCGGATTGTCACCCAACTCCAGACGGAAGATCCGGCCGGGCACCCCGCCCGTGCGCGCAATCCAGATGGAGTTGTCTACCGGATTCACGATGATCCCGTATGCGAACCCGGTGAGCTGCGTGTCTAGGTTCGGATCTGCCTCACCGCGGCCTGAATTCCAAGGCTTCGTAATGCGTCCGTCGCCATTGCTATCGATGACCGTGGGGCACCAGCCTTGAGCTGCCTCGGCACGCGCCGCGAGGCGCGCCGGCGCCTGGTCTCTGACGCGATCCACCAGCGCACCCGCCGGGCCGTCCCAGAGAACGCTGCTGCTCACCCAGCCGATGACGCGACTGTCCCCGCTGAAGTACATCGTATTCTCCGAGTCCTCACCTAACTGCAGATGGTGGGTCCCGAAACACGTATCGATGAGCGTGAACTCTTCCGTATCCGGGTGGAAGACCGACGCCTGACGGCCGCTGAAATTGATGGGCGCGTACTGGGCGTACTTGTTGGACGAACCCTCGCGGCACCACTCGGGGTTATTCGGAGAATTGCGGATCCGGGACGTGAGCCACACGCGGCCCTCCTGATCCATCATCGGATTATGGACGTTGGCCGGACCGTTCAGGATGACCTCCTCGCCCCAGAACGCCGAGGGCTGGAAGCCGGGCGCGGTAGAAAAGTAGGATTCGGTCTCGGGGTCCCAAACGGGCACGCGCAGGTCGCGAGCCTTGTTCTTGCCAGGGTTCACGATCAGCAGCTGGTCGTCCGACATCGACACGCCATACACGGCGCCACCGGCGTTCACGGAAGGGTCGCGCTTGTCTGAGGCTACCTCGTCGTGCACGTAGGACGTGCCATCACCCCAATCCCAAAGCGTGAGCACCACATTCCGCTCCTCACCATGGGGCCGCGGTGGCTGCGGCGGCACTTCGCCTGCCATGATGCGGTCGGTCCAGTCGGCAAACTGCGGCACGGCGCGCTCCATACCCATCCCGGCGACCTGCATGCTCATGCGCGGGCCTCGCTGGCCAAAGTTCAGCCGATGACTCCACGCCTCCTCGCTGGAAGCGAAGCTGCCATCGATATGGCTGGTCTCGCGCGTGATCTGGTTGCCGAGCTGATGACAGAGCTGACAGCCCTGCTTCAAATTGTCGATCCAGGCAGCTTGTGAGCGGATATTGGTGCTGATGCCGTTGCCCGACGGGCCCGTGCCCGGAAAATCACTCTCGGACGGGACTTCCATGAGCGAGTACCAATAGCTGGCCGGATATACGCTCGCTTCCTCCTGCGGCGTCTCCGGATAATGCGCCGCCAGAACCAGGTCGTCGCCGGGCGCGGCGGCGAGTGGCTCGGAGTCGGCCAGGCCGTAGCCCCGGACCCACACTTCGTAGCTCGCGTCCGGGAGCTCAGGCAGAACGAAGCGCCCATCGTCGTCACTCACCACAATCTTGGTGAAGCCGGTCTCGAGATCGTCGGTCTCGGCAATCACCCAGACGCCGGCCTCGGGACCGTCACGTCCCTGCACCACGCCGCTGATGACGGCATTATCCTCGGCCGCGCCTACCACGCTCGAAGTCCCCATGCGGTCGCCCAGCGTACAAGACGACACTATGAGCACGACCGCCAAGCAGGCACCGAGCGAAAGCATGCGGTGCATGACGCCACGGACGGACGTGGATGGGGCGGCGGACAGCTGCGGCGTCGAGCTCATGGCCAGGCCTCGTTCGAATCGAGAACGATGGTGCGGAGGAGCGGCAAAAGTAGGTGGCGGTGCGGAAGAGGGCCAACGGTGATATCTGTCCATCTTCGGGTTCGGCCACACATAGGAGTCCAGCCGCATGTCCACGTATCGCCTCGCCGCTGTGGCCCTGCTGATCGCCACCCCCGCGTTCGCGCAAACCGCCAACGACCCCTTCCCGGCGCCGATCGCGGCAACCGCCGGGGTGATCGTCGTCGGGTTCCAGGAATTCGCGACCCTCCCGGACATGGACGGGCGTCCAGCTCGGCCCATGCTGCTCATCGATGAGCCCGGCAGTGGCCGCCTGTTCGCGAACGACATGCGGGGACCGCTCTACACCGTCAGCTACGACGGTCGCGTAGCGCTCTACCTCGACGTGAACGCACCCGAGTGGGACGTACCCGTCGAGTCGTCAGGCAGAGAGCGTGGAATGCAGAGCTTCGCGCTTCATCCGCAGTTCAACGAGCCCGGCACCGCCGGATACGGGAGGCTCTACACGTGGACCGACACCGAGGACACGAGCCCAACACCGGACTTCACGCCCGGCGGGGGCCAGGACGCGCACGATACCGTACTGCTCGAGTGGACCGCGCTCGACCCTGAAGCAGCGACCTACGACGGAGGCCCACCGCGACATGTGCTTCGCCTGGAACAGCCCTTCGGCAATCACAACGGAGGTCGGATCGCGTTCAACCCGCGGTCCTCGCCGGGAGATCTGGACTTCGGGATGCTGTACGTCGGCATCGCGGACGGCGGCAGCGGAGGTGATCCCTTGGATCTCGCGCAGAACCTCGGTTCCGCGTTCGGCAAGATCTTTCGCATCCAACCGCTCGGTTCGAACAGCGCGAACGGCCGTTACGGAGTGCCCGCCGATAACCCATACGCCGGGGACGGGAATGACCGCACCCTGGGCGAGATCTATGCGTCGGGCCTGCGCAACCCCCAGCAGTTCGGCTGGGATCCGCAGAACGGCAACTTCTTCGTAGCGGACATCGGCCAGAACATCGTAGAGAAGCTCAGCCTCGCTACCTCCGGAGCGGACCTCGGTTGGAACACGTGGGAGGGCAGCTACCGCTTCATCAGCCGCTCCGAAGTCGACCTGGCCAACCCGCAGGGTGAGCCCTGGATCACGTATCCGGTGGCCGAGTACGGACAGCTCGATCCTCTTCTACAGCGCCAGTCCGCGGTGACCGGCGTCGTAGTCCCCCGCGAGGGCACGATTCCCCAGTTGCAGGACCGGGTCGTCTTCGGTGACTTCCCCAGCGGCGAGATCTTCCACATCGACGCAGACAACCTGCCGTCCGGTGGGCAGAACACGATGGGCCGGGTGCTCTTTAGAGACGAGGGCGAGCCCAAGACCCTGCTCCAGCTCATTCAGGCGAAGAACGCCGAGCAAGGGCGGGATGTGGCCACACGCTCCGATCTGCACTTCGGCACGGGGCCTGGTGGCCGGGTTTTCGTGCTGAACAAGCAGGACGGGGTGATCCGGGAGGTCGTGCGTTAGAAGGCGCGGAGACCACACATGATCATTAGCAGGCTCACAAGCAGGTCCTGAACCATACCGATGGCAGTTCGCTCCGCCCTAGGTCTCGGGGTGGGCGACGAGATAGTGTATGAGATCCTCGACGGCGGCCGGGTCGCAAGGACGAAGGCTCCGACGGATTGGACCAGGGACCCTTTCCAGGCGTTCCGCGAATGGGAGGGTGAGCCCGACCGGAAAGCCTATTCCGCACTCTGAGCGGGGCACGGCATCCGGTACCGCGGCGCTACTGCTGCGTCCTGACTCAATACGGCAGGAAGTAGAACACAGCCGCCAGAAACGGGATCAGCAGGAGCATCATCGTGATCGCGTAGCCGAACATGTCCCTCGCACGCAGTCCCGTGATGGCCAGCAGCGGAATCGCCCAAAACGGGTTGAGCAGGTTCGTGTGCGCGTCGCCCGCCGCGTAGGCCACGATGGTCTGACCCGGCGGAATGCCCAGGTCCGCCCCGGCGGCGAGCATGGGCCCGCCGATGATGGCCCACTCGCCGCCCGCTGAGGGCACGAAGACATTGAGTACGCCACCCGTGATCCATGCGGTCACCGCAAACGTGTCCTCCGTTGCGATCGACAGCAGCGCCTCGGTCATGGTGTCGACCAGCCCGGTTCCGGTCATGATACCGATGATTCCGGCATAGAAAGGGAACAGCAGAATCACGCCCGCGGTGCCTGACACGGCCTGGTAGAAGTCCTTCTGGTACTTGGACGGGCTCATGTACAGCAGAAGCCCGATCATGAGGAAGGCGAAGTTGAAGACGTTGAGGTCGAGCGCCCCCAGGCCTTCGGTCAGAAAGACGTTGGCTGACAGCACTACGCCGGTCAGCGCGAGCACGCCACCAAGGATCTTGCTGTTGTCGAGCCTGTCGGCAATCGATGGTTTAGCGTTGCCCTGGCCTCGGGGATCCGACTCCGATGCCGAAGAGTCGTTGGCCTCCGGCTCGGCAGTCGCATCGTCTTCGAGGTCGACGTAGTACTCGATGCCCCTACAGCTCTCGGCGGGCGGACAAAGCAAGAAGAGAGTGATGCACACGTACACCAACGCCAAAGCCGTGAGCATCAGTGGATAGGAGTGAAAGACCCACTCGGTCGCGGGCACGACGCGGTCGATGAAGCCGAGCTCCATCAGGACGTTGCCGTCGATGGCCTGCAGCAGCCCCGGCGAACTGGACATGCCCCATCCCCACGTAAGGCCGAGCCCGATGTAGCCGGCCACCGCCAGGAGCGGGTAGTGCACCGCCATCCGCCGGTCCTGGGCCTGTTTGCCCATCTCCCGTGCCAGGATCGCGCCGAAGATCAGTCCCAGCCCCCAAGAGATCCACGACGCCAATATCGATCCGATCGCGACCAGGAGAACGGCCTGCGGGCCGTTCCGAGGCAGCCCAACTAGGCGGGTGATCATTCCCTTCACGCGCGGGTGATACGCCACCACGGATGCGGTCACGAGTATGAGCACCATCTGCATCCCGAACTGGAGCAGCGACCAGAAGCCGCCATACCACGCTGAGGCGACCTCTCGCAACCCGGACCCTTCGGACAGAAACGCGGTGAGCCCGGCGACATACGTAAGGATGATCGCGAACAGGAACGGGCTCGGCATCCACCGTTCCACCCGGTCGGCTATGGCTTCGCCGAATTTCTGGACGGGCGTGAGACGCGGCGGGTCCGCGGGCTGCGCGTTCGGCATTTGGGGTTCCAAGTCGTTCTGGCGGCTGATGTGAGACACCGGGAGTCGCACATGTTAGGATGCGAGGAAGGATTCAGCGACTTGGCCAAGTAGGCGCAACGATGCCGATCTACGAATACGAATGCCGCGAGTGCGACCACCCATTCGAGCTGCTCGGGCTAGGCGCGACGACGGCCGCCTGTCCTGCCTGCGAGGCCACTGACTTCGAAAAGCTGGTGTCCCTCTCCTCGTCCAGCTCGGACAGCAGTCGGCGTCGCAATATCTCTCTGGCACGAAAGTATGGTGGCAAGGACGAGATAGAGAAGGCGCATGCCGAGCACGACGCGAGGCACAAGCACAGCCACTAGTTGGCGCAGAACCAGCGTTCCTGGCAACCACACGTCTCCGTGAGATGACTCCAGAGCTGAAGCAGAACGTGCAGCAGGCGGTGCCGTTCTTTGCGATCCGCAACATGGCCGACTCGCTTGCCTTCTGTATGGAGGGGCTCGGGTTCACCATGCGGGACAAGTGGATCGACGAGGGCGTGCTGAGGTGGTGTTGCCTGGAACTAGGCGGTGCAGCGCTCATGCTCCAGGAAACCCGAAGCGAGCTGTACGATTCATCGGTCACAGTGGGCGGTGGCGTCAGCATCTGCTTCATGTGTCGAGACGCCCTGGCCATGTACGACCAGGCTCACATGGCGGGACTCGAGCCGAACGAGCCGTTCGTCGGGAACAGTCTCTGGGTCACGAGGCTGCACGATCCGGATGGATACCGAATCGAGTTCGAGGGCCCCACGGACGTGCCTGAGGGCACTCGGCTGCCTGAGCATCGGGGTTAGCAGAGGCCAGCGTCCCGTTACGCATTGTTTCAGCCGGTGCGGCCGCGGGCTACGTTGGAGCCCCGCGTCAGCCCTGGAGCCTCATGATGAGAAACATCGCCGCTTTCTGCATCACCGCACTCGTCCTTGCCAGCCTCGGCTGCGGAGACCCGCAACCCGAGCAAACGGACGACGCCATGTCCGCTGACCCCGGGGCCGGAACAGTCCTAAGAGTGGACGCTGCATTGGATGCACTCGTGCCTGCCGACTACCAAATCGAGAAGCTGAGCGACGGCTTCGCGTTCACCGAAGGACCGGTATGGATCAGTGACGGCTCCTACCTCCTGTTCAGCGACCTCCGCAGCAATCGAATCCACAAATGGGAGGCATCCGAGGGCCTGACCACATTCATGGACCCGGTGTTCGAAGGTGACCCGGCGGGCAGATCGGTCGGCTCCAACGGCCTCAACATCGATTCCGAAGGGCGCCTGATCCTGCTTGAGCACGGGAATCGTCGTGTGTCCCGGATCGAGGCGGACGGCAGCATCACGGTGCTCGTGGACAACTATCAGGGTAGGCGGCTCAACAGTCCCAACGATTCCGCGATCCGGTCGGATGGCTGGCTGTATTTCACCGACCCGCCTTACGGGCTCGCAGGACTCGAGGACGATCCTGCGCGGGAGCTCGACTTCAACGGCATCTACCGTCTCAGCCCAGACGGAGACCTCGAGCTGCTCGAGCGAAACCAGACCCGCCCCAACGGCATCGTGTTTTCTCCGGACGAGAACACGCTCTACGTCGCCAACTCCGACGCCTCGAACAAGGTGTGGATGGCGTACGAGGTGCAGGAAGACGGCACGCTCGCCAACGGCCGAGTTTTCTTCGACGTGAACTCGGAAACCTCTGAGGGCGCCGCTGATGGGATGAAGGTCGACGTGGCCGGCAACATCTTTGCGACCGGTCCAGGCGGCGTATGGATCTTCGACCCCACCGGAAAGCATCTGGGCACGATCCAACCCGATGAAGTTCCCGCCAACGTCGCGTGGGGCGACGACGGAAGGACGCTCTACATGACGGCGCGCACGGGGCTGTACCGGATCGCGCTGACTACGCAGGGGGTGATTCCGTAGGCGGGGACTGACCTCCTAGGCGGTCGTAGACACTCTCAAGCGAAGGAAAGCATGAGTGTTGGCACCACGCTTTCGCCCGGCGCGAGGCGTGGCCTACGATTGACGCACTTCCGAAGCCCGCTCACTATCTGAGCCGACTCGCCCATTCTCGCCCGTTCCGTGAGATCGATATGAGGTTCCTGACGTCCGCGACCACGCTCGCTATCCTAGCCTGGGGCGCCGCCCCGGCCACCGCGCTGGCTCCGCCGCCCGAGTCGGCGACGCTTACAGCGCCGCAACAGTTTCCAGGACGCGGACGCGGACGCGGCGGTGGCGGTGGCGGTGACGATCAGGAGGAGTCGTCCGGACCACGCCCTTACGAAGAGGTGGTGACCGACGAGGCCGAGACGCGCACGGGCATGTTCACCACGCACAAGATCGGCGACAAGCTCCTCTTCGAGATCCCTGCAGAGATGCTCGGCCAGGACCAGCTCCTGGTCATCGAGATCGCGGAGACCGCTCTTGGCATCGGCTATGGCGGGCAGTCGATCGCCAACGACGTATATCGCTGGGAGAAGCAGGGTGATCGCGTGCTGCTGCGCGCCATCTCCTACGACGCGGTCGCGGATGGCTCGTCGGCGGAGGCTGATGCGGTCGACCGTGCTAACGTGGCGCCGATCGTGGCGGTCTTCGACGTGGAGGCCTATGGCGACGACGAATCGATGGTCATCGACGTAACCGAGACATTCACTGACCCGCCGCCGGAGCTCGGCCTTCGCGAGCGCGTACCCGGCAGCATCGACGGCGACCGCACCTGGATTGATCGGGCAGTACCATACCCCGACAACGTGAACGTGTATTCGACACTCACCTTCCGTAACAGCGCGGCCAACGGTCGGGGTGGCCGTGGCGGGGCGCCGACACCGGCCAGAGGCCGTGGGCGAGGCGGAAACAACAACCCCTCGAACACCGTGGTCGTGAGTTGGTCCTTCCATCATCTGCCGGACGTGCCGATGCAGGGCCGTCTCTGTGACGACCGCGTCGGATACTTTTCCGCGCGCTTCACTGACTTCACGGACGAGAATAACCAGGTGAAGCAGACGTGCTACATCACGCGATACCGGCTCGAGAAGAAGAACCCGAACGCAGCGATGTCCGACCCGATCAAGCCCATCATATACTACATCGATCCGGCGACGCCCGAGCAGTGGGTTCCGTACTTCAAGGCCGGCATCGAGGATTGGCAGGAGGCCTTCGAGGCGGCTGGCTTCAGCAACGCGATTCTGGGATTGGACGCGCCCGACGATCCCGACTGGTCGCCGGAGGATGCCCGCTATTCCGTCATCCGCTGGCTGCCTTCGACGACCGAGAATGCTTCGGGACCGCATGTTCACGATCCGCGGTCCGGCGAGATCTTGAGTGCCCACATTCAGTTCTATCAGAACGTCCAGCGTCTGCAGCTCACTTGGTATTTCACCCAGACGGCCGCCGTCGATCCGCGCGCTCGGGTCTTCCCGTTCGACGACGACCTGATGGGTGAGTTGCTGCGCTTCGTCGTTGCGCATGAGGTTGGGCACACGCTCGGCTTTCAGCACAATATGAAGGCGAGTGCGATGTATCCGACGGACTCGTTGCGCAGTGAGAGCTTCCTGCGAGAGTGGGGCCATACGCCCACACTCATGGACTACGCGCGCTTCAACTACCTCGTTCAGCCCGAGGATAACATTCCGGTGGAACTATTGATCCCCAAGATCGGACCGTACGACGAGTGGGCCACGCGATGGGGCTATGCGGAGCTGGACGCCGACTCGCCCGAAGCGGAACGGCCGATCCTCGACGAATGGGCCCGCGAGCAGGACGATGCACCGTGGCTGAGATTCACGACCTCCGATGACGCGGGCAGTGACCCCGCGGACCAGACGGAGGCCGTCGGCGACGCAAACCCCGTGCTAGCGACGCGGTGGGGCATCGCCAATCTCGAGCGCTCGATGGCCTACCTCATCGACGCGACGGTGAAGCCGACCGAGGGGTACGACGACCTGGAGACGCTCTACGGCCGTATGGTCGGACAGTGGCGGACCGAGTTGACCCATGTGGCTCGGCTCATCGGTGGTGCGGATACGCAGGAGCGGTACGGTAGTCAGCCGGGTGCGCGGTTCACGCCCGTGAGTCGCGCGCGCCAGAAGGAGGCCATCGAGTTCCTGAACGAGATGGCATTCCGAACGCCGGACTTCCTGCTCGTGGACAGCATTGTGCGCCGTATCGAGCCCGTCGGCTCAATCGAGCGGGTTACCGCCGCTCAGGCCTCGGTCCTGCGTCAAGCGATCCAGAACAACCGTCTAATTCGGATGAGCGAGTACGCGCATGTGCTCGGCGCTGCGAACGCCTACACCATCCTGGAGCTTTTCGAGGACGTGAGGGACGGCGTATTCACCGAGCTCGCCGATGCCTCCGAGATCGACGTCTTCCGGCGGTCGCTTCAGCGGCGCTACGTCGAACTCATGAGTAACAAGATCAACCCGGATCCGCCTCAGGAGGGTGGGGGCGGGCGTGGTGGCTTCCCCGGTGGTCGTGGGGGTGGCCCTCAACTGGATCCCGAGCTCTCCGACATCCACCCCGCGGTTCGCGCGCACCTGAGTGAGCTGGACGACATGATCGAGGCGGTGATACCGCGCACGGTGGACATGCAGAAGGCCCACCTCGAGGATCTCCGGTTCCGGATTTCTGAGGCGCTCAAGGGTCGCACCGTCGGCGCCGGGCCGCCTATCGCCTAGCCCCCACCACCCCCCGCTGCCAGCCCTGCCTCCGCTCGATCTCGGATGTAGTGCTGAAGTGAGACGAGCTCGTCGAACGTGATGTCCCTGTATGCGGGCATGCCATCGTCCGCCCGTCTCCCGTCACGCACGACACTGGCGAAACGCTCCAGCGAAGAAATGATGCGCGACGCGCGCAGGTCAGGTGCCAAGCCTCCGGAGACCGACCCGGGCCCATGGCACGAGTTGCAGCGCTGCCCGAAGAACGCCGCACCCGCCGTCGCCATCTCGGCATCGACTTCGAAGTCGTCTTCGATCGGCACCGGTACCACCGGGTCTGGTTGCACCGGCAAGGACGCTCCACCCTCGAGCGAAAACGCCACCAGCATGCGAGTATGCACGCCGTAGGACCACCCATAGCTGGCCTGCAAAGCCCCGCCCAAACCGGCCATGACGCCGCCCCAGCCCACCAACAGCGCCACATACTGACGCCCGTCGACCGAATAGGTGATCGGCGGAGCGGTGATGCCCAACCCGAGGTCTGTGGTCCACAACTCCTCGCCCGTGTCGGCCCGGTACGCGACAAAGGACCCGTCGATGCGGCCCTGGAAGACGAGGTTGCCGGCCGTGGTCACCGTGCCCGGATTGTACAGGCCCGGCAATGGCACCTCCCAAGCAATCTCTTTGCGCACCGGATCCCACGCTTGCAGTGAGCTCAGGAGACCGTCCTCGCGCGGTGAAGCACCGCCCAGACCGCCGCCCACCCCCGTGCCACCGGTCCATTGCTCCGCCTGAAAGGTCTCGAGGTCGATGCCAGAATCGTCCCAGCTACGGTTGAGGTGGATCGCCGGATAGAAGGCGAGCCCCGCCTCCGGGTTGAACGACATGGCGTGCCAGTTGTGCCCCCCCAGCGGGCTGGGTGTGACCATCGCGATACCGTCTTCATACCTGGAGCCCGGCACCTCGACGGGACGACCGGTCTCCAGATCGATGCTGCTCGCCCATGTCGTCTCGACGAACTTCTCCGCGGAGAGAACCTCCCCCGTCGCGCGGTCGATGACGTAGAAGAACCCGTTCTTGGGCGCATGCAGCATGACCTGGCGCTCGCGGCCGTCGATCTCGAGGTCGGTGAGAACGATGTCCATGTTCGAGTTGTAATCCCAGGTGTCACCGGGCACGGTCTGATAGTGCCAGATATACTCTCCCGTGTCCGGATCGAGTGCGACGATCGAGCACAGGAAGAGATTGTCACCTCCATCAGGGCTTCGGATCTTCCGGTTCCAGGGCGAGCCGTTGCCGGTGCCGATGTAGAGCTGATCGAGTTCGGCGTCATAGGTGAAGCCATGCCAGGCGTTGCCGCCGCCACCGTGGCGCCACCACTCTCCGGTCCACGTCTCCGCGGCCATCGCCATCGCGTCGTTCTCGAAGCCGTCCGCCGGGTTGCCCGGCACGATCCAGAAGCGCCAAGCCTGCTCGCCGGTCTCGGCGTCATAGGCCGTTACGTAGCCCCGGTTGGGACCGTTCTCGGTTCCACCGTTGCCGATGAGCACCTTGCCTTTGAAGACCTTCGGCGCGCCAGTGATGTACATGGCCAGGCCGGGCTCGATGGTGTGCACGCTCCAGAGCTCCCGACCGGTCGCAGCGTCCACTGCGTTCAGGCGCCCGTCCCACGTCGCGACATAGACCTTGTCGTTCCAGTAGGCGATTCCGCGGCTGTGGTCCCACCCCACTCGGAGCCGCTCGACGTAGTCGCGCACCTGCGGGTCGTATTCCCAAATGAGCGCCCCCGACGTGGCATCAACCGCCCGGACCCTGTTCATGCTTCCGATGAAGTACATGACTCCCTCGACCACGAGCGGAGTGGAGGCGAGCCCGCGATCCTCGGGCAACTCGAGCACCCAGTCCGGCGACAGCTCCGCTACGTTCGCATCGTTGATCTGCGTGAGCGGACTAAACCGCAATTCACTCGACGTGCGACCGAATGCGAGCCAGTTCTCTCCACTCGTCTCGTCGGCCATCGCGACATCGTCGACAATCAACCTGCCGGGGGCTTCGGGAGACGAGTCAGCGCATCCCGCTAGTGCAACGAGCAGGGAGGCAACGAGCGCGAGGTTGCAGCGTGTGGCTCGTAACATCGGGCACTCCTGAGAAGCGAGTCCGAACAGCCGGACCAAGCTAGGCGCACCTCCTTTTGGGGGCTAGCGAGGCTGGCGCGCGCCCGCGCTACCGGGCATGGTGATGCCCGGCGGCAGCCGCAACCGCGGGACTGAGATTCGAGGGGAACGCAAGCGGGGCGTCGATGGCCAGGAGTCAGAAGACATGAGGCACGAGAGCGCGCGAATCTTGGCAGCGCTGGTCCTTTGCTCAGCAGTCGCCACACCAGGGACGCTCAGCGCGCAATCCGATCGACCGGCCGAGCTGTCGAGCTCGGTAGGCGACGGCTTCACCATCGCAGTCGTCGGTGACGTGATCATCGCGCATTCCCTCGAGCACATGATGTCCAATCCGGCCTTCGCCGAAGTCGTGAGCCTGCTGCAGAGCGTGGACGTCGCGACCGGCAATCTGGAGACTCAGATCATCGACGGCCGCACCTTCGTCGGCTCCAGGGGCGGAGGCCGTCACGGGGCGGAGCCCGAGTCGGCCGAGTGGCTCAAGCAGATGGGGTTCGACATCGTCGCGCGCCCGAACAACCATGCGAACGATTATGGATACGAGGGGCTGCTCGAGACGGGGCGCCACCTGGAGCGCGCGGGACTGCAGCACTCCGGCATCGGTGACACCTACTGGGCGGCGAGAGCGGCCCGCTTCTACACGACGCCCCGTGGCCGCGTGGGCATGGTGGCGACCTCGGAGAACAGCCAGGCCGCCGCTCCTGGGAACGGAGAGTGGGCGGGCCGTGGCGGCTTGAGCCCGTTCAATGTGACCACGTACCTGATGGTCCCAGCGGATTCGTGGGAGGCGGTGCGCACCGTCCGGAACCTCTTTCCGAACGGCACCGGGTTCTACGCGCGCGGCGCCAACACCGCAGACCGCATCTCAGCCGTAGGCCAGCAGTTCAGGAAGGCTCCGGCGGGCGTGACCCAGCCCTATTACTCCTACGACATCAACCAGCGCGACTTGAGGGACGTGCTCGCCGCGGTTCGCGAGGGCAAGATGCGCTCGGACTTCATCACGGTCGCGCTGCACTCGCATGACTTCGCCGATACCAGGGGCGGGTACCGAGGGCCTGGTATCCCGGAACAGGAGCATCTGGATACCAACCCCAGCATCGCCGACTACCTGCCGGTGTTCGCGAAAGCAGCCATCGACAATGGCGCCGACCTCTTCCAGGGGACCGGCGTGCATGTGCTGCGCGGCATCGAGATCTACAAGAACCGCCCCATCTTCTACGGCCTCGGTGAATTCATCCGTCAGCGCGACATCGGCGGACTCGCCGGTCGTGGAGATCCCACTCGGGACGAATGCCCCGGCTGCCCCTTCCCCGCGAAGTACGAGAGCATCGTCGCCGTGAGCGAGTTTAGTGGCGACCGCCTCGTCGAGGTCCGCCTGTATCCGGTCGAGCTACGCTACGACAGCGAGCGATTGGCGCATCGCGGCATCCCCGAGACGGCTTCTCCCGAGACCGACCGCCACATCCTGGAGAGACTCCGTGAGCTGTCGGCCCCGCTTGGCACCACGATCGTGATCGAGGACGGCGTGGGCGTAATTCGCCGGTAACTCACTCCGCGCCACGCACCGCCAGGCGGGTCCACAGGTACACTACCGTGCCGGCCGCGATGAGTGCGAAAGCCACCCCGGCCTCGCTGGGGCGGTCGAGCGCCAGGTAGGTGAGCGTCCAGACGGTGAGGCTCAGGTAGACGATGGGTGTGATGGGGTACGCCCATGTGCGGTAGGGCCGGGGTAGGTCGGGCTCTTTAATCCGAAGCACGAAGACGCCCGCAACGGTCAACAAGCTATTGAGGCCCAGCACGAAGCCGGAAAAGACGAGGATCGACTCGAACGAAGCGGTTACGATGAAGACGATCGCGATCGCAGCTTGCGTGAAGATCGCGGTGGTGGGAATACCGTCTTCGTTCGTCTTCGATAGCCAGCGGAACGGCCGATAGTCCTCCCCGATCACGTGGAGGACACGAGGCCCGGCGACGACCATGGCACTCACCGTCGAGACGAGCAGGAGCGCGAGGGCCACGCCCATGATGTCGGCTCCCAGCGGGCCGAAGATATGAGTCGCCGCGATGTAGCCGACCTCGACCTGCCCGACCATCTCGGACATCGGTGCCGCTCGGAGAAACGCGTAGTTGAGACCGACATAGAGCACTAGCACGAGTGCCGTGCCACCCCCCAGGATCCACGGCAACTGACGCGGTACGTCATCCAGCTCGCTGGTCAGGTACGTCACGGCGTTCCAACCGGTGTAGGCGTACGAGACATATATGAGCGATACCGCGAAGCCGCCGCCGAACACCAGACCCGCGTCGCCGGAAGCCGGCACGAGCGCGACCGGTTGCGGATCGGGCGTCATGAAGAGCGCGGCAGCGCAGAACGCGAGGATGAGGACGACTTTGACGCTGGTGAAGCTCGACTGCAGCGCGCCCGAATTCCTGTGCGTGGTCGCGTGGATGCCCGAGAGCGCAACGACTAGGACGACCGCGAGAGCAGTCTCCGGGAGCCCGGGGAAGACCGCCGACAGGTAGGCCCCGAACGTGATCGCGGCCAGTGCGGTCGGCGCGGCAAAGCCGATCGTCGCCGAGATCCAGCCCGATACGAAGCCTGCCCCCGGATGATAGATGCGGCCCAGGAAGGTGTACTCGCCGCCGGACCGCGGCATGGCAGCGCCGAGCTCGGCGTAGGTGATGGCCCCGCAGAAGGCGGCAATGCCACCCAAGACCCAGAGCATGAGCAGCGGAAACGTCGACTGGAGGTCCACGAGTTGGAATCCGAGGCTCGTGAAGACGCCCGTCCCGATCATGTTCGCGACCACGATGGACGCGGCGGCATAGAAGCCGTATCCGGTACGTCGCGGCGGCGCGGTGTGGGTCATTGGTGTCGGAGTCCCGAGCCTACGCTCCCCAAATCGAGGGCAGGCGATCGAAGAACCACATCGTGGCCAGCGCGCCCAACGCATATCCCAGGAAGGGATCGAGCTTCGGTAGCTGCAAGCGCTTGGTCGCCAGCAGAAGACGGTGCACGAGCAGCAGCACCAGCACGAAGGCCAACTGCCCGGCCTCGACGCCCAGATTGAAGAACAGCAACGCCGACGGTATCGCGCTCTCCGGCAAGCCGATGTCACCCAGCGCCCCCGCGAAGCCCAACCCGTGCAGCAGTCCGAATACGAACGCCACCAGCCACGGCTTGCGGTGGGTCAGGTGCGCGGGCCCGCGACCCGCCACGACGATCTCACGAGCGAGCAACACGATGGAGAGCGCGATGGCGGCCTCGATGGGGGCGCGGTGAATCGGGATGTAGCCGAGCGCGGACGCGGCGAGCGTGACGCTGTGGGCCAGAGTGAACGCGGTGATCGTCTTGACCAGCGGGACGAACCCGCGCACGAGCAGCATGAGCCCGAGCACGAAGAGCAGATGGTCGATGCCGAGCAGAATGTGCTCGGTCCCGAGCCTCAAGTAGGTCCCCGCCACGCGGAAGAGTGATGCTCCGTTGGCGCGCAGGTCGCCTAATGCCACCGGGACGACGCCACGACCGCCTCGGAAATAGCCGGACCCCGCAGACCCGTCCGCCCAACGAGCGAGCACAACGACGCCCGCCAACGACCACGGAAGCGTAAGCACGTCGCCCGCTTCGAGGGGCGTTTCGCACTCGAATACGAATCCGGACAGGACGCGGATGCCGATGTCTTCTGCGGCCACGGGTGTGCAGCGCGCTGGCAGCACCGCGCGCGGGTCGGTGATGCGCGGGACCTTGGCGTCGACCACGGAGAGCAAGTAGCGACCCTCCGCGATCTCGTCCAGAAAGACTCGCGCAACCGAGGTCACATCTACGTCGTGTGCGAGCACGGGCGACGCCCCCGTCAGACCGCACGCCAAGATGCCGCAAGCCCACGCGGCCCTCACGGCTGATCCCGATTGGCTTCGACGACCACGGTGTAGCGGGCCCGCAGCTCCGAGACGGCACTCGCGAGGCGCTCGTCCTCGTTCTCGGCAATCCAGTCGTTCCGCACTACGTCCCGTATCTGCTCGAGCGACGGCGTCTCAGATGCGAAGCGCTGTTTGATCCGGAACCAATGCTCCCCTCGTACGCTCTGGTACCCAGCCACCCATGCGCCTTCCGCGGCGTTGAAAATCAGGTCGGCGCCCTCCGCTCCAAACAGCAATACGAGATCGTTGAGGTCGAGCCTCGGCATCACCCGATGCCCAACCATGGAGTCCTCGGGAAGCTGCTCTGGCTCCACGCCTTCCCGGAGCGTGGGGGGAAGCGGCGCTCCTTCCGCCACCACGAGCTCATCGACCGTAACCGCCGGTGATCTCACGTACCACTCCAGCTTGGCCGTGTAGTACGCCTCGAGCTCCTCTGCGCTGGGCTGGATGACGTCGCCGCTCAAGACGTGCAGCATCTTCTGCACGAGGATGTCGTCGATGCGCTCATCCGCCGACAATCCCATGGCCTGGGCCTCGCGCACTAGCACGCGCTCATCGATGTACTGCTGCTCGACCAGTCGCCGCTCGTCATCTGTCAGGCGCGTTCCTCGACCGGCCTCGACCTGGAGTATTCGCCACTCGATCTCCTCCCGACTCACCTCGATGACGTCGTCGGAGCGCGTGAACAGCGAGCCAACGACAAAGAGCGCGGCGGCCAGGAGAAGGAAGTGGAACAGCGGCTCGCGTACGACTGCTTTCACGGCTGACTTCATGGCGCTCGCCACTCCATCAACGCAGCTCGCGGATTGAGAGATTCCAGTGGTGGTGGTAAAGAATCCAGCCGAGGTCCGGAGCCCAAGATGTCACGTCCAACCGGCCCGATTCGATCAACGGCGTGAGCTCCGGGCGAGTACTCACCGGGATCGTATCGCTGATGAAGACGCGGTCCACGGGACAGGACGGCTCGCCAAAGCGATCAGCGGCAGGCCCGCACAGCACGCCGTGGGTCACAACGGCCCAGACACGGGCCGCCCCGAAACGCGCCTTGAGATCGGCGGCGCTGTCGATGTTCGTGCCCCCGGTTGCGATCTCGTCATCGAGATTGAGCACGGTCGCGCCCTCGATCGCATCCACCTGTCCGAAGAGCCCGGCCAAAGTCGACTTCCGGCTCGACTTGCGACGCTTGGCCCCATAGACGACCGGGAACGTGATACCAAGCTGCTCACTGGTTTGGGCGACTGCGGATTCCATACGTTTGGCGGCCGTGTCGTCTGGAAAGCACAGACATATCGGATGGCCGAGTGCCATGGCCTCGTCAACCGCCCGTTTCAGCATGCGGCGGACCATCGAGACTTCGGTGATGAACCCGGTGCGGCCGCTCATTACCACTTGAGGGGCGTGCAGGTCCACCGCGATCACGCGGTCGAGGCGACTGTACGTCGACATCATCATCAGATCGATGATCAAGGGGGGTAGAGCGAACTCCAGGTTCCCCTCATCCTTGTCCGAGCGACCCAGCGGAAAGTAGCCGGTTACGACAGTAATGCGGCTGGCGCGACGCCCGCTCAGGTAGCGCAGGATGAGCATGAGCTGCAGCAGCATACCGGGAGTTCCCGGACCACTCGTCAGCACGACACAGTCGTGTCCGGCGATGTGCTCCTTGCCCAGGCGCACATAAGGCTCACCGTTCACACGGTATCCAAACTCGAAGTCGGCCACATCGATGGAGGTATCGAACTCGTAGCTGCCGGCCTCCACGCGACTTGTCACCTCGAGCGCAAGGCTCTCGAATCCCGGCATCGGGATCAACGTCAAGCCACCGTGCTGGTTGAAAGGACGAGTTGTGGTGTCAGGCTCGTTCACCGTGTCTCCCCTTTGAGGAATCGACCTGCCATTCTCAACGCAAAGGATAGCCGCCGACCCAGACCGGACTCGACCAGGCCATGGCGTCGTTCACCTGCCGCACACGGATGTAGTAGTAGTCCCCCTCTTGGGGCTCCCGCGCGTCCGTGTAGCTGAAGGCGACGTCACGCTCTCCATCGCAGATGATGTGTCTCAAGGTAATTCCGTCGTCGGGATAGCCGTCGGCCGGAAGCGCACGCTCCAGCCTGCCGCGACGCAGGTCGGCGAGCCCTAACCTGACCCGTTGACCGGGGATGGTCACAGGCAGCCGCACGAACGGGGGCGCCGACCCGGTCTCACGAGCCTCGTCCAGATCTGTCGGATCGTTGCATGAGTGCGCGCCTCGAACGGGCCCACCGACTCAGCCGTGAGCTCGCCGAGCGCGCCTTCTTCGTCACGCAGCGTGAACTCACGTACGAGCCGGTCGAGGCTTTCCGATTGACGCACCGCGCCGCGCCCGCTCGGCGGCATCGTGGACTGGAGCCGAATGCGAGGGCCTTCGAGGCCGACCTCGCCCCCCGCCATCGAGTAGGCGTCGGCCCAATCGGCGAGCACCTGCGCGTGAACCGCGATGGTCGACGCATCCGTCGGAGTGGCGGCCACATCCGACTTCAACTCATCGACAGCGGCACGAAGCTCGGGCGTGAGATAGTGGTCACCGCCGGACACGCCTGAATCGCATGCCGCTAGGGATACCACGGCCGCGCGCGAGGCGCACAGCCGGGTGGATCGGGCCTGAAGCATCGTCGCCATGGTCGGCTAGAGAGGATCCGCTCGCCGACTAATGGATACGCGCTTACCGCGTTACGTGCATCCTGACGTACCCGTTGGTCCAGCAGCACTGGTCGTTCGAGGCGCTATCCACCGCATTGAAGTTGTCCACCTGCGCGCGCAAGACATAGTCACCCGGCTCAGAGAACGTCACGATCACGCTGGCTAAGCCGTGCCCTTCCTCGAGACGGACGCTCTCTGGCCCGGGAGGATTGTTGTTCCTCGCGATGGCGCGACGACCCGCGGCGCTCGTGGAATCCACCACCTCCTCCTGCTCTGGCACCGGGTTGGACTCGTGCCGCGTGAACTCGACGTCCCCAGAACTCTGGTACGTGGACCAAACCACACGCAGCGCAACGCCTTCCGCGGAACGAAAGTCGTCGGGGTCCCTCTCTGAAGGGTCCCTCGCGTTGATCGAGAGCACGATCGGAGAGCCTACCGTGGCCGTCACCGTACGCCCTGCGGCGATGCCTCCAGGTCCCCTTCCCTCCTCGCCGCTGCCCGACTCGAACCAGACGAGTGGGTGGAGGGAGCCCTGGGGCCGCTTGTTCCAGTCCAGCTCGTAGGCGATGGCGCTGGTCCGGCCGGGCACTCGCATGACCTCTTCGGTCCCGTCGCGGGCCCCAAGATTCCACCAGACGTCCTCGCCTTTCCGGTCCGCCGGCAAAGTCACCGCAAACACGCCGCGGTGCCGTCCAGGAAGGAAAATGGTGGGCTGCATCCCATCGTACTCGGCGACTTCGATGCGATTGTCCTCGCCCACGGGGATCGCCACGACGGTCTCTTGGTTCAGATTGAGGTATCCGAACGCGACGGTGTAGGTCCCGTCTTCGTTGGCGTACCAACCCTCCATAAATGGGATGACGTTTTGTTGCCCACCGGATGACGGCTGGGGCTGCAAGAGCAAACGGCCGTCCGTCGCCTGGGCCTCGAGCGCCGCCGCGCCAGCGACAACACCGCACAGAAGCAGCGCGAAGGCCACCCCCCGACCCACCGTGCGAATCCTCATCGTCAGCACCCTCAGGAGATGATCTTTGCCTTCTCCTTGCGCTCCTCGACCAGCCTGTCGTAGCCATCTTCATCGAGGTGCGTGACACCGAGCCAGAAATGTGACATCTCGTCGGCGGTCCGGCTCCCGTAATCGACCCACTGATCCGGATCTGGGTTGTTCGGATTAGCCGCCGTATTGTCGAACCACTGTTTCATTACGAGCACTGCGCCGGCCGGAATCAGGGGTGCCACGTCGTCCTCGTAAATGTGGCTCTGGTGCCACACGGCGCTCCAGTTGGAGACCATGCTGATGACCTCGGTGCGCCCCGTCTCCGGATAGAAGATCTCCAGGGACGCGGACCGCAGGCGCAGGTGCCCGTGCGGCTGGAAGCTGTCGAGACGGACCGGATGGTCGAACGACTTCAAGCCCTCGGTCATCTCGATCCCGTTCGGCGGCAGCAGCAGGTCGCGCTGACCCTCCATGAACCCGTACAGGCCCAGGTCCTGCTTGTACTCGTATTCGTAGTCCTCCGGATGCAGCCAGATGCCCAACTCAACCACGTTGTCGTGGATCACCTCGTCCGCTGCCAAAGTCCCGAGCCCGCCCGGATACATGTGGATGTCCCAACGCAGCCAAGAGTCTGCAGGAAGGGTTCGGCAAACGCCGTCGGGAATGAGCTCGCCCAGCTTGCCCATCGCGTACTCGGTCGCTCGATCGCCCGTGCCGACGAAAGAACCGTCGTCCTGCCTGAGCTGGAACGTGGAGTTGGCGTGGTGGACCACACCCTTGGCGTTCCCGGAGGGTTTCACCTGAAGGGCTTTGATGCAGCGATCACCAGTAATCCCGATCGGAGCGAAGGGGCGATGCCACAGGTCGAGTCCGCGGGCCGGCACGTCGATGGGGCTCGAGGGAACGACCACATCGGGCGTACCCAAGGTGGGCGTAAACGACCACTCTTCGGTATCCGGCAAGTCGGCCATCGCGGGCATGTCGGCCGGATCGCCCATGGGCGCACCCTGGTCGACCCACTCGACGATGGTGTTGATGTCCTCATCGGAGAGACGCCAGTCGTGCTTCAGCTCCTGGATGCCGATGTCGTTGTCGTAGTAGTACGGCGGCATCAGACGATTGGAGACCTGACGGCGGATGCGCCGCGCGTAGCGCTTGGCATCGTCGTAGTCGACCAGATTGATGGGTCCGATCCCACCTGGCCGGTGACAAACCGTGCAGTTCTTCTGGATGATGGACGCCACATCAGCGGCGTACGTCACGTCCACGTCGATCCCGTCCGCCGAGGCGAAAGTGACCTGGGCCTGGGCGGCCCCCTGGAACGCGAAGGTCGCGACGAGCGCGAGGGCGGCGGGTCCAATCCGATTCTGCAACGCCATGATGATCCTCTCCGATCTACCCAGGTGCCTTCCCTGAGGAATGAGACTCCCATTAATCTACGTGCTCATCCGACAGGAAGGCAATTTGATTCAGCATGAGACGGAGGCGGAAGGTGTTCCGCTCGCGCGGCGTCCACTCGGGCTCAGTAGCGAGATGGCGGGGAAGCTGATTGGGCGGATGCTGTAGAGGAGGCCCCACGGGGTTGGCCCAGCAGCCTCTTTTCCTCCCCGCAGTCGACCGAGCCCACCGCCCTTCGGTACATGACGCGTTTTCGCTGTATCGCCGGCATCCGTACCCTGGCCCATCACGCGTTCTTGCTGAAGTCCTGATGTCGCAGATAACCGTTCTCAATCAGGCTCGCGTCAGGTAGGTTGCCGAACGCGGGACGGCAGCCACAGCGTGTGCCCAGTGGCAGATCGTCTGGTTGGGTCTGCATGCGGGGAGGTCTCCAATGAATCGCAGCTCGGTGGTGACAGGCCTGTTGATCCTGTCGACTATGGGGCTCGCAGGACTCTGGCTCGGGGCCGTGCGTTCCGGCGCGGTCCTCGACTCTGACCGCGACTCGCTCGGCGCCCTCGCCCGTCGCCTCGCCGACTGCGAGCCGTCGCGCCCGTGCAAGCACCTGGTCTATGTGCGCTCCGACGCGATGCCTCTCTCCGTGCGGGGCGTGCCCGAAATCGTCGAAGCCAGTCGGGCGCTCGGAGTGCCGCTCACCATTCTGCCCGCCCATGCCTTGTTCGAGCCAGCTGACGAGACCACGCTCGACGCGCTTCGCATGGCCTTGGTTGAGGCGGGGGCGACGGTCCACTTTCCCGCGGTGGTCGTCATGGACACCGGCGCACCGGTGGGCAACGCGTTGGTCGGGTTCAAGCCGGCCGAGATCTATGAGTCGATGCTAGGCCCCCGATTGGAGACGATCGAGCAGGGAGCCGCAACCGGCGGGCTCATGGCTACCGTGGCGCCCGTCGTCGGCAACGTGCCCGAGCGCGACGTGCAGCTGCTCGCCACCTACCCGCTACCGAGCAGGCCGGGCGCGTTCTTCCGCCGAGCCCCCGGCACGCGCTACATCTCCTTCGACCTGGGCAGGGTCGTCTACCTCCACCACCTGGAGTCCAACGAGCGCTTCAGTGCGCCCGGCCAGTTGGACTTCGTCCCTTCCCCGGACGGCGCCTTCTTTGTCACGCCGGGAGCACGGTATGCCGGCCTCCAGTTCTACAGTGCGCGCCAAATCTTCCGTCAGGGCACCCAGGGCAACGCTCGCGCACTCGATCCATTGGTGGTCGACGAGACGCTGCGCGACGAGTACCCGTCTGTCGGCATACTCGACCGCGAGGAGGACGGTAGCAGGGTCCGTTACCGAGTACTCACCGCCTGGCGCGAGGGAGCGCAGTACCGGGACTACGAGTTCAAATTCGACACGACCGGCGAGATCACGGACATCCAGTCGCTCAATCGCAAGACGGCCGCATGCCAGGACCTGCAACTCTCGCTCCCGATTCTGTCCAAGGACGGCCGCGAGATGTCGGCACGGGACGAACGCACCGGGACGACAAAAGTGTTCCGGCTGGGCCCGAACGGCGCGTGTCGCGAGGTCTTCGATTCGGGCATGCAGACCACCAAGGCCACCTTCAATTACGACGGTGCACTGCTAGCGTTCGGATCGCGGGACGGAGAACGCACGCGACTCGGAGACCCGCGCCCAGCCATTTATGTCGTGGATCGGCGCACCGGTGAGACGACCCGCATCCCCGAAAGCACGTCCAAGAGCCTGACGATCCCTGAGTTCGTTGGGCCAGACAGCCTACTGTTCCTGGTCGCGGGCTCGCGAGCCAACGATCCCAGCGAGCTGAGGCTCATATGCTGCGTACGCTGAGGGTCCTGACTCGATGACGCCGCGTTGCATACTCTTTTTCCCAGGCACGCGCCCAGACATGTATGCGAAGGCCATCGCATCCGGAGCCGACCAGGTGTGCATGGACTTGGAGGACGCGGTCGCTCCGGGGGCCAAGCAGGAGGCGCGCGCGTCCGCGATGTCGGTGCTGCAAGCACCCGACTTCGATCCTGAGCGGTTCATCCTGCGCATCAACAATCCCGCGACACCCGAGGGTGACCGCGATCTGGCGGCGCTCGGCGAGCTCGCCACGCTTCGTGGTTCGCCGCTGACGCTGATGATTCCCAAGCTCGACGCCCCTGAGGGGCTGGACCAGGTGCGCAGCAGGATCCACGACAGAGGCATGACGCCACGCCTGATTCCAATCGTCGAAACCGCCCGGGGGCTCGCGTGTGTGGAAGCACTGGCCGCTGCAGACTCCGTAGCTGCCATCGTTTTCGGGGGCCTGGACCTGAGCGTCGACTTGGGGACAGCCCTCGACTGGGACGCGCTGCTCTATGCGCGGTCGCGCACGGTTCACGCGGCCCGCTTAGGAGGCGTTGGCGCCATCGACATGCCCTTCTTCGACATCTCGGATCACGCAGGGCTGAGTGACGATGCTGCGCGTGTTCGCAGGCTGGGCTTCAAAGGCAAGACTGCGATCCACCCCAGCCACGTGTCGGCCATCCAGGAGATCTTTTCTCCGAGTGAAGACGAAGTGACACAGGCTCGCCGTGTGACCGAAGCCGCTCGTGACAGCAAGGGAGTGTTCATGCTCGACGATGTGATGGTGGACCGCCCAGGGATCGTGGCTGCGGAACGAATCGTAGCATGGGCCGACGCGCATGAACGCTGAGGTGGACGTCGAGCTGAGGGAGCAGATCCGCAAGCTCTGTGCTCGGTATCCCTCCGAGTACTGGCAGAAATGCGACCGCGCACGCGTCTATCCAGAGAAGTTCGTTCAGGAGCTGACAGACGCGGGCTACCTGGCTTGCCTGATTCCGGAGCAATACGGGGGAGCCGGCCTGGGCATAAGGGAGGCGGCAGTGATCCTGGAAGAGATCCACCGCTCGGGAGGAAACGCAGCGGCCTGCCACGCGCAGATGTACACCATGGGCACCCTGCTCCGACACGGCTCCCCGGAGCAGAAGGAGCGTTGGCTGACCGGCATCGCCTCCGGCGCACTCCGGCTGCAAGCGTTTGCGGTCACCGAGCCGGACGCCGGATCGGATACGGCCAGCATCTCGACCTTCGCTGAGCGAAAGGGCGATCGCTACATCGTGAACGGAAAGAAGATCTTCATTTCTCGGATGCAGCACTCGGACTTGATGGTCCTGCTTGCGCGGACGACGCCTCGGGCGGACGTGGAAAAGAGGACCCAGGGCCTGAGCGTGTTCGTCGTGGATCTGCGCGATGCTGGCGACAGCGTCCACGTGCAGCCCGTGGACACGATGATCAACCACGAGACCAACGCGGTCTTCTTCGACGACTTGGAGGTGCCGGCCGAGAACAGGATCGGAGAAGAGGGAAATGGCTTCAGCTACATCCTGGGGGGGATGAACGCAGAACGCATCCTACTCGCTTCGGAGTCGATCGGGGATGCGTCGTTCTTCATCGATCGATGCAAGCGATACGCCAACGAGCGCGTGATCTTCGACCGCCCCATCGGTCAGAATCAAGGCATCCAGTTTCCGATCGCGGGGGCCTACATCCGCGCCCAGGGAGCCATCGCCGTCCGCGACCGTGCCGTCGCCCTCTACGATGCGGGGGAGCCATGCGGCGCCGAGGCCAACATGAGCAAGTTCCTGGCTTCGGAGGTAGCCTGGGAAGCCGCGAACGTGGCCATGGACACCTTCGGCGGATACGGGATGGCGGAGGAGTTTGGGATCGAACGCAAATTCCGGGAGGCCCGCCTCTATCTGGTAGCTCCGGTGGCGAACAACCTCGTGCTGAGCTACGTCGGCCAGCACGTGCTCGGGCTTCCTCGCTCCTTCTAAGGAGGCTGTCGAACCACGCCGCAGCGGTGCTACACTACCCGCGAATCGCATCAGCCAGCCTAGAAGGGTACATCCCCGCGAGGAGGTGTTCGGTGGAGACTCGACGTCCCGGCAGGTTATGGATGTTCGCGGCCGTCGTCGCTTTCGTCCCAATCGTTGCAGTCGTCGCGCTCGGGCCAGACCAGGCCGCCCCCGTTGCATCGTGTGACGTACTCGCGTCACTGGCACTTCCCAACGGCACGATTACGGGCGCCGAGGCAATCGAAGCCGGTGCCTTTGCTCCGCCCATGCGACCGGGCCGGTCCATGTCCGCCGACCAGCGAAGGCAGTTCGAAGCCCTGCCGGCTTTCTGCCGAGTCACAGCGACGCTGACCCCCTCGAGCGACTCCGAGATAAAGGTGGAGGTCTGGATGCCCGCGACCGGGTGGAACGGGAAGATGCACGCGGTCGGGAACGGGGCGTTCACCGGGAGTCATCGATACGGGTCTGCGCGATCCTTGGCCTCGGGACTCGAGCGAGGCTATGCCACCGCGTCGACCGACACCGGACACGAGGGTGGAAGCGCGAGCTTCGCACTGGGGCATCCCGAAAAAGTGATCGACTTCGGATGGCGCGCTGTCCATGAGATGACGGTGACCGCCAAGCAGGTCATCGCCGCTTTCTACGGCTCTGGACCGGAGTACTCGTACTGGTACGGCTGCTCCGCCGGCGGGCGTCAGGCGATGATGGAGGCGCAGCGATTCCCGGGCGACTATGACGGCATCATCGCGGGCGCTCCCGGAAACGACTGGACGGGCCGCGCGGCGGGGTCGCTGCGCATAGCGAACTACCTCGGGGCGCACGAGGACGCCGGGTTGTCGGCCGCGAAAGTGGAGCTCGTGCGCATGGCGGTGCTCGAAGCATGCGACGCTGCAGATGGTGTCATCGACAAGGTCGTGGGCGACCCGGAACGATGTGACTTCGATCCGGCTGTGCTGCAGTGTTCGGGCGCCGATAACGGCAGTTGCCTGACGGCGGCGCAGGTGAACACCGTGAAGATGTTGTATTCGTCTCCCGAGAATCCGAAAACGGGTCGTGCCATCACTGGCGTGTTGCCCGGTAGCGAGTCCAACTGGACCGATCTCGGGTGGACTCGTTCAGCTCGGGCGAGCGGTCTCGACCAGTACAGGTACCTAGTGTATGGCGATCCCGAGTGGACCGTCGACCGCTTCGACTTCGGCACCGATATCGTCAGAGCGGAGGAAACGGACGGCGGCACCCTGAACGCGCTCGACCCGGACCTGAGACCATTCTTCGATCGCGGCGGCAAGCTGCTCGCCTACCACGGCTGGAGCGACGCGCAGATATCACCGGCGAACGCCACGCAGTACTACCACCGAGTTGTCGAGGCCGTGGGCGACGAGCAGGCCATACGCGAGTCATACCGCCTATTCATGGCGCCCGGCATGGGGCACTGCGGCGGCGGCGAGGGCCCCAACAGCTTCGACGCACTCACGCTGATCGAAGAGTGGGTCGAGCAGGGCCGGGCGCCCGACCGCATCGTGGCATCCCGTAGCCGCGGCGGGGTCGTCGATCGCACACGTCCGCTTTGCCCGTATCCACAGCTGGCCGTCTACACCGGATCCGGCAGCACGGACGCCGCTGAGAATTTCGTGTGCCAACTTCCCTGACGGAACCCGACTCCTCCGGCCTCGAGGCGTTCCTCGGCAAGGAGCGAGTCGAGGAGGAGGTACTCTCACTAGGACAGGCCCGGGGCCTGGCCGCAACGCTCGACAGGGACGCGGCATCGCTGAAGGACGGGGACACTCTCCCGGCCGGCTGGCACTGGATCTACTTCACACCGACGGCCGGCCGCTCGGCGCTCGGCCCGGACGGCCATGAGGAACGAGCGGGTTTCTTGCCGAGCCCCCTCCCTCGCAGGATGTGGGCGGGCGGCAGCCTCCGATTCCCCGGCAGGCTGCGCATCGGCGAGCAGGCCACTCGCGTCTCCACGATTCAGTCGATCCAGCACAAGCAAGGCCGCTCGGGCCCGCTGGTGTTCGTCACCGTGCGCCACCAGATCTCCAACCAGGATGGCCCTGCGGTGGAGGAAGAACAGAATCTGGTTTATCTTCCGGAGACTCCTCCCGGTGAGAAGGCCGGCGAGGGCAAGCGGCCGCCGGTCGCGGCCGCCGCCGAGGCTGATTGGAGCGAAACGTACGCGGCAGACGAGATCACGCTCTTTCGGTTTTCCGCGCTCACCTTCAACTCCCACCGCATCCACTACGACTTGGGCTATGTGACCGAGGTTGAAGGCTATCCTGGACTCGTCGTGCACGGCCCGCTGCTGGCGCTTCTTCTGCTGGACGCCGGGATTCGACACGCGGGCGATGGCTCCACCGACTTGATGCCACAGCTCTTCCGGTACCGGGCGCTTCGCCCCCTCTTTTGCAACGAGGCGTTCCAACTGGGCGGTGGCAGCGTGGACGACGTCACGAAGCTCTGGGCGGCACATCCCGACCGAGGCGTCGCCACCGAGGCGACACTAGAGGTGACAGACTAGACTTGGATTGGCGCGACATCTGGATCCTGTACCGCCGTGAGCTTCGCTCCGCCCTGCGCGAGCGAGCCATCGTGGTGAACAGCATCCTCATGCCGCTCTTCCTCTATCCGGTCATGCTCTGGGTGATGCTCACCGCGCTCGTCTTCGTGACGGGCCTTTCGGAGCGCACGAGCTCACGCCTCGTGATCCTCGACGTGCCTTCGGCCCACGTAGTCCTCATGGACACGTTGCAAGCACGCACGAGTCTCGAGATCCGAGAGGACGTCATCAGCGCCGACTCGGCCGCAACGCTCATCCGTGTCGGGGAGTTGGACGCGGTGGTCGAGTTCCTGCCGCCCGAGGCCGACGCGCGAGGCATGGACGACAACTTCCAGGTTCTGATCCGATACGATCGCGCCGTGAACCGCAGCCGCAGGGCAAGGGACCGCGTGGAGAGCATCGTGGCCGGCTACCGGCGTCGTTGGGTCGAGCGGGAGGCCTCAGCCCTCGACATCTCGGACGCGAACCAGCAGCAGTTCCGCATCCTCCAGGACAACGTCTCGAGCGGCCAAGATATGGGCGCGCTCCTCATGGGCGTAATGATCCCGCTCTTCTTGGTGCTCATGGTGGCCTTGGGCTGCCTGGTCCCGTCCATCGACAGCACTGCCGGCGAGCGAGAGCGTTCCACGTGGGAAACGCTCATGACCGTGTCGGCGTCGCGGCTGAGCGTGGTCACGGCCAAGTACCTCTACGTGGCCACCCTAGGCATCCTGGCGGGCGTGCTCAACGTCGCCGCGATGTTCGTGTCGTTGGGCGCCATCGTGGGCCCGCTGCTGGTAGACATCGGGGACGGAGCGGACGCGTTCCAGTTCAGCCTGCCGCTGCTGGCTCTGCCGGTGATGATCGTGGCGGCCATCGCGCTGGCGCTCTTCTTTGCGGCGGCGATGATGATCCTTGCGGCCTTCGCCAGGACGTTCAAGGACGGTCAGGCCATGGTGACTCCGGTGTATTGGCTGGCGATACTCCCGATCGTGCTCGGACAACAGACCGACCAGACGCTTACGCCGACGATCGCAGCCATCCCTGTGGCCAACGCCGCGAGGATGATCCGCGACGCCATCAACGGTGTCTTCATCTGGCCGCTCATCGCCGAGACCCTGGCGGTGCTCCTGGTCATGGTCGCGGCTTGCCTGCTGCTCGCGCGCGCGGTCCTCCAATTCGAGGACCTGCTGATGGGCTCGTTCGACGGAAGCTTTTGGCGCTTTGCCAAGGAGCGTTTGATGGGGAAGAGAGCAACGGAGGGCACGAAATGACGGAAAGCGTCAGCGTGCGCGTGCAAGCGCTCCAGAAGAGCTTCTGGGACGAGTCCAGGGGAGAGGTCCGAGCCGTCGACGGCATCGACTTCGAATGCCACCAGGGTGAGGTCTTCGGTCTCCTGGGCGCCAACGGTGCTGGGAAGACGACGACACTGCGCATGTTGGCGACGATCCTGAAGCCCACAGGTGGGCGTGCATCCCTAAACGGCCATGACGTGCTCACCGAGCCCGAATCGGTTCGTCGGAGTCTCGGCTTCTATTCCGCTTCGACGGCACTCTACCCACGCCTGACAGGCCGCGAGACGCTGGAGTTCTTCGCGCGTATCAACCGTTTTCCAGGCGACCGGGTAACGCAGCGAGTCGGGACGCTCATCGAGCGATTCGGTATCGCGGAATACGCGGACGCCCGGGTGGAGAAGCTGTCCAGCGGCATGAAACAGAAGATCTCCATCGCTCGAACCATCGTGCACGATCCGCCCGTTCTCATCTTCGACGAGCCCACGGTAGGCCTCGATGTCATGGCTGCGTTGGAAATGCAACGCGTGATCCGCGAGCTCCGCGACGAGGGCAAGTGCATCATCTTCTCCACCCACATTATGAGCGAGGCCGAGAAGCTGTGTGATCGCATCGCGATCATCCACCAGGGCCGCATCCTCGCCCTGGGAACGCTCGAAGAGCACAGACAGGCGACCGGGCAGCACTACCTCGAGGACATTTTCGTGCACGAGGTCATGGCTGCGGAGGGCAGCGCGTGAGCCGGAAGCGATCCGGTGACCGGGGGGTGCTCGCGACCCTCTTCGTATACGAAATCAAGAGGCTCCTGCGTGATACGCGCATGATCCTCATCGCGGTGGTGGCGCCGCTGGTTCTTTTCCCGTTCATCATCTTCGTCATGCGCACGGTAGAACGGTCCGAGCAGCAGAGGCTGGTCGAGACCGTCTACGAGTATGCAGTCGTGGGGGATGAAGCCGACTGGGGTCGAGAGATCGTGGCGGCAGCCTTGCTGCTGGAGGCTAACGATCCTGACACGTCTCGGGCGCGCGTGCGCTTTGAGGAGCAGCAGGTAAGCGATCCCGATGCAGCCCTGAACTCAGCCGAGATTCATCTGGTCGTGGAAGCGTTCTCAATCGAATCCTACGAAAGGATTCTCGCGGAGGAAGCGGCGGCGGACACTACCGGTGCGGGCGGGGACGAAGGCGACCAGGACGAAGCCGACGTCGGAGCGGAGGATGATCCCCCGGAGCTGCCAACGCTTCGGCTTCGTTATCGTGGCCAGAGCGACTTCTCCCGCAACGCGTCCACTCGGCTCGGCTCCCGCATCGTCGAGTTGCGCTCGCAGCTCAGGGACAGCGTCTACACCGCCCGCGGTTTCCCGGTTGCTCCGGAACTGATCGCTACGGTCGAGACCGAGAACACCGCAAGCGCCGAAAAGGAGGGCGGCGCGCTGCTGGGGCTCGCGCTCACCCCTTTCCTTCTGCTGTTGATGCTCACCGGCGGCTCGATCATGGCGGTGGACGCCATCAGCGGTGAGAAAGAGCGCGGTACGCTAGAGACACTGCTCACCACCTCTGCGGCCCGGTCGGACATCGTCACCGCCAAGCTTCTCGGCATCGTCACCGTGGGAATCGCCGTAGCGGTCGTCAACATCCTGAACTTGCTGGTCTATCTCGTTTTGGGCGTAGTGGACCTTCCGGAGAATTTCGCGGTGGCGCTGTCGGCGCTGGACCTGGTCCTTCTGCTGATCCTCTTCCTGCCGCTCACCGTGCTCATTTCGAGCGTGCTGCTCCTGCTGTCGGGCTACGCGAAGACCTACAAGGAATACCAGATCTACTTCTTCCCCGTCTTCCTGGTGTTCCTGGTGCCTTCGTTGGCGGGTACACTGCCCGGAATGGATCTGCGCTCCGCCATCGCCCTCGTGCCCATCGCCGGCATCGGCGTCGCCGTGCGTGAGGTCATGGTGCGAGAGTACGACTGGCTCTTCCTGTTTCTGGCATTCAGTTCCACGGGTGCAGCGGCCTGGTGGGCCGCGCGGCTGACCGAGCGCACGCTCTCGACCGAGCACCTGATTTCACAGTCCGACCTCGACGAGGCGGACCTTGTCGGCGGGCCCGCGCTTTTCCCGCGGCGGGTGCTGCGCTGGTTCGGTGTGATGTGGGTGATCTTCTTGATCGTTTCGCTCTGGTTCGGTGAGGACCTCGGTGTGCGTGGGCAGGTCGTGGTCAATCTGGTGTTCATCTTCCTCGGCGGATCGCTGATGATGATCCGCCGGTACGGGCTCGACCCGCGTGCCGCTTTCGCCCTCCGTCCGGTACACCCACTGGTCTGGCCGGCCATAGTCATAGGGGCACCCTCCGGCTACATCGTCGGCATCGGCCTTGCCGAGCTCGTGAACACCTACGTCTTCCCCGTGCCGCAGAACGTGCTCGAGGCCTTCGGCGACGCTCTCCTGGGCGACCAGATGCCGCTGTGGCAGCTGCTGCTGTTCATCGCCGTCATGCCCGGCATCCTCGAAGAGCTCGCCTTCCGGGGCGTGCTGCTGCATGGGCTCCGCAAGGTGTTCGGCCCCGTCGGTATCTGCCTGATGGTCGGCGCCATTTTCGGGATCTTCCACGTGTCGCTGTTTCGGCTGCTGCCGACTGCGTACCTCGGCGTGGTCTTCGCTGCGGTGGTCCTGCTCACGGGCTCCATCTTTCCGGTCATGCTCTGGCACTTCCTCAACAACGCCATCGGGATCGTGCCGGCCCACATGGGGTGGGTCACCGAGGACACGGTGGCTCCGTGGTGGGTCTTCGTGCTTGGCTTGGTGGGCTTGGTAGTCGCGCTGGGAATGATCTGGGGCGTGCGTACGCCGTATCCGGACATGAAGAAGAAGAGACCCGAGGGGTTCGGGTAGGCGCGCGTGGGTGTCCCCCTACCCTCCCAACGCAAACACCCAGATCACTCCACCCTGGGGCACATAAGTCTCAGTCCCACGGTCGGAGTCGACCCTTCGCCGCATCGAAGCCGCATCGACACCAAAGCCTGACTGGACCGCGATGTACTGCACGCCGTCGACCATGTAGGACGATGGGACCCCAATGACCCCGGAGTTGGTGCGCTGCTGCCAGAGCTGGTCGCCCGTGCGCGCATCGAACGCGCGGAAGTAGCGATCGCTGGTGCCGCCCATGAAGACGAGATTTCCGGCGGTCGTCATCACCGGGCCCCAATTGGGTGAGTCGAACTCGCGTGTCCACACTTTCTCGCCGGTGTTCATGTTCCAGGCCTGCAGCTCGCCAATGTGGTCGGCGCCGGGCCATACGTTCAGACCCGTCCTGGCTCCAACGAACGAGCGGCCTGGGCGGTACACGACTTCCTGGCCCTCGATCGTCCCGCACAGATTGTCGTTGGCGGGGATGTATAAGAGACCGGTGCCCGGATTGTAGGCCGCAGGGGGCCAGTCCTTACCGCCCCAAAGCGAAGGGCAGAAGTCCGCCTGGGTGCCGGTGCTGGGCTTCTTGAGTGGGTCGTAAGTCGGCCGACCCGTTTTGGGGTCGATGTTGATGAAGACGTCCTGGCGCACGTAGGGCCACGCGTCGACGAACGAGATCGCGTCCGCGCTGCGCTCGAGCAGCCACAGGTAGCCGTTGCGACCCGGGTGCACGAGAGCCGGAAACGTGCGCCCGTCGCGCTCGACGTCGATCAAGAGAGGCGTCGAAACTTCGTCCCAATCCCACGATCCGTTCCAATGGTACTGATGATGGCCGACGAGCTCTCCCGTGTCGACGTTGAGCGCGACGACCGAATTGGAATAGAGATTGTCTCCGGGCCGGACGTCTCCCATCCAGGGACCCGGATTGCCGGTGCCCCAATACGTGAGGCCCAACTCGGGGTCGTAGTGGCCGGTGAGCCATACGGCGGCGCCTCCGGTCTGCCATGCGTCACCCTGCCAACTCTCGCTACCTGGCTCGCCGGGGCTCGGTACCGTGTGGGTCCTCCAAACTTCCTCCCCAGTCTCCGTATCGAGCGCCACCACGAAGCCGCGAATTCCGAGCTCACCGCCCGATACACCGACCATGACTTTCCCACGCGCGGTGAGCGGGGCGAGCGTCATGTAGTATCCGCTGGAATTGTCCGCGACGGATTCGGACCAAACGACTTCCCCGGTTGCCGCGTCGAGCGCGACGATCCGAGCGTCGAGCGTTGCCATGAACACCTTGTCGCCGAACAGCGCCACACCGCGGTTGGTGTAGTGAAAGCCGATTACGTCCTCCGGCATCTCGTGCTCGTACAACCAGATCAGATCGCCCGTGCGAGCGTCGATCGCGATCACCTGATTGCCCGGCGTGGTGACGAACATCACCCCGTCGTTGACGATCGCCGGCGCCTCGTGCCCACTGTTCACGCCAGTGGAGAACGACCACACCGGGACCAGGTCGGCGACGTTGTCCGCGTCGATTTGATCGAGCGGGCTATAGCCCCAGCCGTCGTAGGTGCCACGGTAGAACAGCCAGTTCTCGGGCTCGGGATTTTCCAGACGCTCGTCGGTCACCGGCCGATACGGTTCAGCCGCCTGCCGAGCCTTCGCGTCGCCAGGCAAGAACAGCCCGGCGGCGATCATCACGATGGTCGTGCGACAGCATCGGTCGAGCTTCATCACGTTCCCCCCTGAAGTAGCGTGTTGGTTGTCCCTCAGCGCCGCCGGAATCCGATGCGTCCTTGGAAGCCGCCCCCTGCCATCATCCTGCCAGCGACGATCTTGAGCGGGAGCGCCGCGAGGCGCCGCGTCGCCGGCCCCTCTGTGGCCTGCCCATTGTCGCTCGGGTCGAACTCCGAGTCGTGGCAGGGGCAAACGAGCCGCAGACCGTCTTCGTTCCAATCGCTTACGTCACATCCCTCGTGCGTACATACCGCCGAATAGGCCACGATTCCGTCCACGGCGCGAGCCGTGGTTTCCTCGGTGAGGCTCGAAGGGTCCATACGGACCAGGATCACCTGGTCTAGCCGCGAGTCCGATGCCACGTGGCCGCCGCCGGCATCCGCCGGGTACGCAAAGATCTGGGGGCCGCCGAGCGGAACGTCGGAGGGCGCGATGACCTGGCCCTCCTTGTCGCCGAACGCGAAGACCAGCACGTCGCCGTCGGCCGGGTGCTCATGCTCCTCCGGCGGTGTGGTGTCGGCCGCGGGTGGCTGTTCAGTGGGCGCCGGTGCCCCGCCAGGCTCGGGCGCGGACGTACAGTCCGCCAGGCCCGACGCCAACCCGAGGCCCACGAACGCCTTCAATGCGGCGCGCCGGTCGATCTCGTCGCGCGTCACCTCACCCCTCCATTCCCGGCCGCACTCCCCGGTCGCAGGTACATCTCGAACCAGTCGAGCATCCTCTGGTGAACGTCGAGCGCGTCGGCCCGCGAGTGCCGGTACAAGCTGTGATCGCCTTCCTCGTAGAGCACGAGCGTGGCGTTCTTCCCCAACCGTCTCAGAGCGTAGAACATCAACTCTCCCTCGCCTACCAGAATCGTGTAGTCCTTCACACCGTGCGTGAGCAGCACCGGCGTCTCGACCTCGTCCAAGTGGAAAAAAGCAGACTGGGACAAGTATCGCTCCATAAACTCGAATGGGCTGCCGCCCATGCGCGCCTGCCCGAACTCGATGTTGTCCGAATCGCGGTCCCGACCGCTCGCCCAGTTGCGAATGAGGTCGGGAGGCGTCGCACGAGAGACCGCGCAGTCGAAGACCTTGGTCTGCGTAATGACGAACGACGTCCCGTAGGCGCCGAAGCTGCCTCCCCAGAGACAGAAACGATCGTTGGTGAAGCCCATGTCGCGCACCATTTGCACCGCGGGCACGACGCTCTTCACGTACGACGTGCCCGTCTCACCGACCTTGATTTTCACGTTGGGCATGAGCACGGCATAGCCGTGAGTCGCGAAGATCTGGTGACGTGCGCTGAAGCGATGGATGCCGGGCGTGAGCTTCTCGTAGATATAGGTAATGACCGGCACATCGTCGGTCGCTCCGGGAGGTCGATAAAGGAGCGCGCCCAACCGCTCACCGTCCGCGTTGTCGAAGTGCAGGAGCTCAGGCTTGCTGAACGCAAAGTCCGTCAGCTGCGGGTTCAGCTCGGTCACCCGTGTGCGACGTCCGGTGGTGCCGTCGATGAACCACAGATCGGACGGCGCGGTTGCCGATTGGATGGTCAGCAGGAGCCCTTCGGGAACGGGTATCAGGTTGCCGTAGGACTCCTCGCCGGACGCCAGCTTGGAGAGTTGCCCGCGCTCAGTTTCGTAGCGGTACAGCGTCTGGTCGTAGGTGCTGTTGTCGACTGCTCGGAAGAAGATCGAGGATCCGTCCGAGCTCCAGACTGGGCCGCTCACATCATCGTCGAAGTCGGCCGTGAGGTTGGTGGCCATGCCGTCCTCGTTGGACACCAAGTACAAATCCGTG